>Ga0335070_10010135_pt1 | contig 11024 bp, 5 predicted proteins | sample Lox_Sample_13_FD_206722 | JGI IMG/M metagenome (GOLD analysis project Ga0335070, IMG submission 206722) | Soil microbial communities from Loxahatchee National Wildlife Refuge, Florida, United States - Lox_Sample_1.3 | ecosystem: Environmental > Terrestrial > Soil > Wetlands | place: USA: Florida... | reverse complement strand
GCTTTTTAATGGTCATTAATAATCCTGGTAAAAAATGGATTTATTTTAAGCCGGTTGAGGACAAAAAGATATTCTACAATTTCAACAAGTAATCTCATCAATTTTAATTGAATTATCAAAATATCAGATTATCATTTAAAATTAATTTTTCTAAGAGATGATATTCGGAAATTTCTAATTCAACCTAATCAAATTAAATACAATTCAAAAAATTTTAACAGACAAATCTACTGAATTTTGACTTATAGAACATTTTAGATTTTATAATAATTATTCTTCTATAATATTTATCAGCATTTTGACAAAAAAACCCTGAATAAGGTTTTAGATTTTTACGGAGGTAAAAATGGAAATCACTTTTTATAGGTTTAGGGATCATGGGAAGCAGCATGGCAGCCAACCGCTAAAATCAGGGTATAAATGGTTTATAACAGGACTAAGTCAAAAGATTTCGGATTTCGAATTTCGGATTCCTGCCTTGCCGGCAGACAAGCCTGCAGGCAGGTCGAATTTCGGATTGAAGAAAGTAACGATATTAGATTTAAGATTGACTCTCCTAGCCTCAACCTCAACAGGGGCAGGCCTGCACCCATTTATTCATGCCTCCTTCATCCATTCAGCCATTCATTCATACATACTGCCTTAGCCTCAGCCTCGGCCTTAGCCTCAGCCTCAATGCATTCATGCACCCATGCCTTTCTCATCCCATTAGCTTTATTTAAAAAGAAAGAATACATTGACGGTAACTTTTATAATTAAGGTTTAATACATGAGAAAAACCGCAGAATATTACATTGAAAAGCTCGGATTGCTTCCTCACCCGGAAGGAGGCTTCTTCAAAGAGACATACAGATCGAACGGAATAATTAAAAAGGATTGTCTTAAGCATGGCTATTCGGGAGACCGAACCTTCAGCACGTTAATTTATTTCCTGCTTAAAGGAAAGAACTTTTCGGCAATGCACAGGTTAAAATCCGATGAGATTTGGCATTATTATGACGGCTGTTCCGTCAAAATAGTTATTATAAATGAAAATGGGGTCCTCAGAAAGCTTATTCTCGGTGGAGATTTATCGAAGCGTGAATCTTTTCAAGCAGTTATTCCAAAAAATTCCTGGTTTGGCGCAGAATTAGCTGATAAAAATTCATATGCCTTGATCGGCTGTACAGTTTCTCCGGGATTTGAATTTGAAGATTTTGAAATAGGGAAAAGAAAGGATTTGCTTATTCAATTCCCGGAATTTGAAAAAGAAATAAAAAGACTTACTAAGAATGAATAAGACGGATTCAATAATAATCTGTAAATAGCGAAAAAAAATTACCTTAACAGAAACTAATATATATTATAAGTTTCAATGCAGTTAAATCCAGATTTTACCATTTCGGGAAAAAGGGAAAAACCGGCAAAATAATTTGAAAATAAAACTTTTATTGTCTAATTTTTTCAACCAAAATAAAAAAATTAGGAGGAGTAATAGGGAGACATCTTTACTTTTTAATTACTAGTAATTTTTCTTTTTAAGGCTTCCATATCAAACATAGTAAGATAAATCCGGTCCGCGAGTTAATCGGCGTACTGTTATTTTCCGCTATCTTTTTTTATGCCGCTGTTAACATCGGATTTAAATTCTCACCCTCCCTTCAAATCAATAAATCACTTTGGATCGATGCGATCATCAATTCGGAAAGAAACCTATCATCTTCAATCAAGCTTGATAAACATAGTCCGCCTGAAAAAAGATTCCTGAAAAATTTTAAAGTAAATGATCCGGGCAAAAGTAATATATTGGCAGACAGCCTTTCAGACAGACGGATGGATTCTTTAGCAAAAGCATTTTCCACGGATACCTCGTATAAATCTTCCGATTCTACCAGGAAATTTACAAGAGACACCACCAAAGTAGATTCAATGGCGTTAGATTCCACTGCGCGTATTAAATATTTTCATTATAAAAGAGTTGATGTGCCTTATGTACAGTTGAAATTGAAACGATTGTCCCCGTTTTATGCACCGGTAACGAATAAGGCACGAAGCAGAAAAGTGGAAATCGATTCTACCGGGAAGTATGTGGAGATTAAGGAGATGATAGGGGATGAGGAAACGAAAATACTTCTTAGAATGCCGATAGAGGATTATATAAATGCGAGTCTGGCCTATAGACAGAGAGAAACATGGGAAGATCTCGGCTATACTTATGAGCTTAAGGAGGGGAAAAAAGGATTAGGGGAATTGATTAAAGATATAACCGATTTTGAAATTCCTCTCCCTAGTGTAGGCGTGCTAAGTATATTCGGTGATCCGAAAATAAGCTTAAAAATAGGAGGAGCAGTCGATATACACGGTGCCTGGAGAAGCGAAACTACCGAAGGTGTAACCGCATCAAGACTTGGAAATACGAGGAATGAGCCCGACTTCAAGCAGCAGGTTCAGATAAATGTCAGTGGAACAATCGGGGACAAGCTTAATATTAATGCAGATTGGAATACCGAGAGGACTTTCGAATATGAAAACCAGCTTAAAATTAAGTATACAGGCTATGAAGATGAAATAATTCAAAGCATTGAAGCCGGAAATGTATCTCTTGAGACTTCTCCTTTAGTTGGTGGAAGCGAAGCTCTTTTTGGTGTTAAAGCATTATTTAAAATGGGTCCTTTTTCATTAACCGCTCTAGCGAGCCAAAAGAAAGGTGAAATCAAAGAGGTTTCGGTAAACAGCGGTTCGACTTCACAAACTTTTGAGAAAAGGGCATATGAGTATTCAATAAATCATTATTTCATCGATCAGGACTATGCAAGCGAAGACTTATACAATACATTTTATGCAAGCGGCGGGGTTACAGTTACCGATTCGCTTCACATTAAAGATCTTGAAGTGTGGAAATCGATAAATGTTTCCGGGAAAAATCCCCAGAGGGAAAGAAATGCTAATGCATATATTGATTTGGATCCGCTTACGAGCAATAATGCTCAATATGATAGTATTAAATGGAGGAAGAATATCGCCGGTGGGGATGGCCTCAGTGAAACCGGGCGGTTCCTTCTTTTAACTGAAAATGACGATTATACTTATAATGAGTATACAGGTGTTATTTCATTTAAAACCCAGATTAATGAACAGGATATAATTGCGGTCGCTTACCGGCGGGAGTTTCTACCAGGTGCAGATAACGATAAATTTTTCGGAGAATTTTTAGCAACCGCTAAATCCGATTCGCAAAAACTCGTCTTAAAATTAGTAAAACCGGCTAACCTGCAGCCGAGATGGGCTAAAGCGTGGAACCTGCTTTTAAAAAATATTTATCCGGTAGGCGGCAGAAACATTAAAAAAGACGGCTTTGAGTTTAGAATTCAGCGGGAAATTCCCGGGCAGGATCCGGTTGAAGAACTGCCGAAAGATCCTAATCAAGGGGGAGGCTCGGTAAAGCTTCTTGAAGCATTCGGTTTGGATAGGTACAATTCGAGCGATCAGGCAACACCGGATAATATTTTCGACTGGAAATCGGGCGTAACAGTTATCCAGGAAACAGGTGAAATTATCTTTCCTACTTTGCATCCTTTCGGAAACAATATTCCGCCGGTCTTCGCAAATAAAGATTCTCTAAGGTTCGATGATGTATATGATACAACCACCATCGGAGCGCAGAGCCAAAAAACAAAGGATAGATGGGTGCTGGTCGGGAAATATTCCGGTGAAGCATCAAATGTCTATCAGCTGGGTTTTAATATTGTCGAGAATTCCGTAAAGGTAACTCTTAACGGAAGGCTGCTCTCTGCGGGAACGGATTACGTCGTGGATTATACAATAGGTCAGCTTACAATCCGCAACGATGCGGCACTTGTCCCCGGCGCAGATCTGAAAATTACATATGAGCAGAATGATCTTTTCCAGCTGGCCTCAAAAACATTGCTTGGAGCCAGAGGTCTCTTTAATTTTTCGGAAAGAACCAAGTTAGGTTTCTCTATTTTAAATTTGAACCAGCAGACGCTAAGCGACAAAGTTAGAATCGGCGAAGAGCCTTTAAGCAATACTATTTACGGTGTCGATTTCACTACGGGTGTAGATCTTCCATTTGTAACAAAGGGTCTTGATAAGTTAATCTCCACCAAGCAGATGTCAAGCCTCACGCTGAACGGAGAGTACGCATATATTGATCCCGATCCTAATACTAAAAAAAGTACTATTGCCTCGGATAATAATAAAAGCATTGCATATATAGACGATTTCGAAGGAGCAAAAAGGATAATTCCAATCGGGGTTTCCTATACAGGATGGAAAGATCTTAGTCCGCCTTTTAACCTTCCTACATTGCCGGGAGTACTCCCGGCCGATATGATGCCGCACAAGGGAAAAAGCTTTTGGTATTCGGCTACACCTTCGGGCGTGGTGGTTCAGCAAATCTGGGGCGATAGAAAAAGAGTAGCCAGGGAAGATCAGGATGTACCTGTAATGGATTACAATTTTTGGCCGGATACGCCGGGCACTTTTAATTATGCTCCAAACCTTAATGCAAGAAATGAAAACTGGGGCGGAGTAATGAAGCTCCTTTCTTCTACGGCTAATAACCTGGTGGAAGAGAATGTGGAATTTATTGAGTTTTGGCTGAACGTAGCCGATGCCCCGTCTGATGCCAAATTATATATCGATCTTGGAAGGATCAGTGAAGATGTTATTCCAAACGACAGCCTTGATACCGAGGACAAGGACGGGAATGATGTAATGGATCTTGAGGGAAAGGAGGATGTAGGTATAGACGGATTAACTGATGAACAGGAGAGAATAAGGTATCCAAATGCACCGAACAGGGCTGATCCAAGCGGCGATAATTTTGCATTTGCAGGAGGTTCGAGCTTATCTCCGGAGGCTTATTTTAATATAAATGGTACGCAGGGGAATGCGCATCTTACCGATATCGGGAGATTTCCGGATACCGAAGATCTAAATAGAAATGGTAATATAAGTCTTGTTAATAACTTTTTCAGATATGTTGTTCCTCTTAATCCTGTAAATAATCCTTTTATCGTGGGCGGGGGAGATCAGCCGGCAGATAAACCTAAATGGTATTTATTCAGAATTCCCCTGAAAGATACAACTACAAAAGTCGGCGATCCGAGCCTATCAAATGTTGAAACGATCAGGATGTTTATGACAAATGTCAATTCACGCATTCATCTGAGATTTGCCGAATTTAATCTTGTCGGAAATCAATGGGAAAAAGTGCTGAAGCAGGATACAACAATGGCAGTATCCGTAATCAGCTATGAGGATAATCCGGATTACCACATACCTCCCGGAGTTTCCCAGGAGAAAGACCGGACAAATCCCAATGAAGAGGTTTTTAGGAATGAACAAGCTTTAAACTTAATAATTACCGATTTAAAGGATGGAGAACACCGGGAAGCGGTTAAATACCTTTACAAACCCCTCGATGTTTTTAATTATTCCGAGATGAAATTATTTGTCCACGGCGATAAAAATACTATGCCCGGTTCAATCTCATATTATGATTCCGCTAAAAATTTTTATTCGGCTGAAGTTTATTTCCGTTTCGGCATCGATACCAATAATTATTATGAATACCGTCAGCCGGTCAGGTTTAATCCTGATCCGAGTTCATTTGGGTGGGATGAAATCAGCATTGAATTCAGCAAGCTTACGGCGCTTAAACAGATTCGCGATACTTTAAATATAATCAGCCAGGGAGTTGAGGGGAAGCCGAATCATTTTTACAGGATAAAAGGAAATCCCTCTCTCACGCAGGTTAAATTCTTAATGGTGGGTATTTATAATCCGGATAATCCCGATAAGCCTTATACGCGCGGAGGCGTATCCGGAGAAATTTGGGTTAATGAATTAAGAGTGGTCGGAGCGGACGATTCTCCCGGCTGGGCTTACAGCGTTTCGACCCAGATGAAGCTAGCAGATCTCATGACCGTTAATTTCAACATGAGCCAGACTAATCCTTATTTTCACAGGCTTTCAGATAGATTCGGGACCAGGGTAGAATCTAAAAACTGGAATACTGCTGTGGATTTTGATGTACTGAAGCTTATTCCTGCAAATATGTCCGGATCTAATTTAAAGCTCAATTACTCACATACGGAATCAATTGGTAAGCCTTTATATCTGCCCGGAACGGACATTAGAGTTGATCAGGCTGCAGAACGCCTAAGGGAGGATACATCTAGAACAAAGAGGAAGACAGCAGACCAGATAATTTCCGAATCGCAGACAGTTAATATCTCCGACAGCTGGTCTTCATCAAATATAAAGATAAAGATTCCTTCGAATTACTGGCTGATCAGGGATACATGGAATTCCCTGGCTTTCGGCTTCAACTATAATAATTCTTTCAGCAGGAATCCTACTATTATGTCCACCAAGAGCTGGGTATGGAATGCAACAATGAACTACAACTTAACGTTCAGTCCGGATTATTTTTTCTATCCTGCGGATGTTCCTGTGCTCGGCTCAGTAGTCAGTTTATTCTCCGATTATAAGAACGCTAAAGTTTATTTTACGCCGCAGAGCTTTCAGTTCAATGCCTCTGCCAGCCGGAATAGAACTAGAAGTATCTCAAGAGCTCTATCTAATACCACCTCTTTGGAATCAGTCAACCGTGATTTTACAACAAGGCGCGGTTTTAATTTTGCATGGAAAATTACCGAAGGGGGATTTTTAAATTTAAGCACTTCCTATAATGTAAATATACAGTCTTCGCTGGCATATCTTGAATCCGATAAAATTAACGGGATCGACTTACAACGTTCCGAGAGGGATATATGGCGTGATATTTTTTCCGGAGCATTTTTTGGTAAAGATTATAATTACCAGCAGAATGTAGATCTGAGAACTTCCCCTAAGCTACCCAGTCTCTGGAATTTAAATAAATTTTTTACTTTGACTTCGGGTTATTCGGTTGGCTACCAGTGGACAAATGATTTCAGGCAGGAAGTTCTAGGAAGAAGCGCGGGCTATGGTAGTAAAAGCTCAGTAGGATTGACAGTTAGATTAAAATCTCTCTTTCAGCCTCTTTTCTCCGAACCACCTGAGGAGAAAAATACACAGCAGCAGCAGCAGCAGCAGACCACGGGAAACAGGCGCGGCCGGGATATAAGACAGGAATCCCCTGAAAACAAGATACAAGTGCAGGATACAATTCCCGCCGTAAAAAAAGACACCTTAAATTCCGAAGATACTACAAAGGTATTAGTTAAGAGAAAAGCACCCTTGAAAAATGCAGTTCTTTTCTTAAGCACCTTTGCCAAAACTTTATTATTTGATTACGAAACTATAAGCATCAATTTCACCAATGATAATTCGCTCTCCAAATCAGGAGTACTCGGAAAAGGCACAGGATTTAATAATTTTTGGGGACTTTCTTTTAACCAGGATAGAGGCCCTTCACGCAGTTTTATGTTCGGGCTTGGAAGCAATGTGGGCAGGCGTGCGCCCGGCAACCTGCAGGATGCTTTTTCACAAAAAAATAACCTCGATTTTAAAACTTCCCGCCCCCTCTGGTCGGGTGCAAAAATCGATTTGAACTGGTCCGTGGGCTGGTCAATAAATAAAACTACAACTTTGAAAGTAGATGATGACGGAAGCATGTTTATATCGAATGTGGCTTCCACAGGCTCAATAGACCGTTCGTTTTTATCTTTGCCGCCCTTTTTGTTCCTTAGTGTATTTAAAAGCGGCATCAAGCAAGTGAAAGATCTTTATAATCCCGACGCTCCAAATAAAAATGAGAATCTATCGGATGCATTTATACGCGGATTTGAAAGCTTTCCTCTCCTTTCCAAACTGAGCTTTTTAAAAAATTATTCTAAATATATTCCCAGGCCGAACTGGAATATCAGCTGGGACGGATTGGAATCATTTTTCTTATTTAAAGCCTTTGCAAAAAGAGTTTCATTAAGCCATTCTTATGTTTCCAATTATTCAGAGGGATGGAAAATAAATCCTGACGGAAAAAAAGAGATTTCAACCCAGAGGATTGATTACGGTTTTGCCCCCTTATTCGGCTTGAATTTCGGGTTCGGCGAAGTTTGGGGAGGAAATCTTACTTCCACCCTGAAATACAGCACCAAAACAACTTATGATCTTACAAAATCCACTCAAAAAATCACTGAAACTTATTCAAGAGATATTGGTATCACTGCAGGATATTCAAAATCCGGCTTTGAGCTTCCTTTATTTGGAATTTCATTGAAAAATGATATTGAATTCAGCTTTTCTTATTCAAGTACTCAGAATTCAACCATTATATTTGATATGAATGATTTCAGGGAGGAGGGCACTCCTCAGGACGGGAATACAAGAACTACTATGGAGCCCAGAATTAAATACACGATTAGCTCCAAAGTTACTCTATCAATTTTTTACCGCCGATCGTCGGTTGAACCCGAAGGAGCAGCTAGAATTCCTCCTACTACAACTAATGAAGCAGGGCTGGATGTGCATATTTCCATCCAGTAGTATTTATTAATTACTTAGCTTTAACAGGTTAACTTGTTTTGTTCTTCCCCGTAAATCTTTAAGATTGATACTTTCATGTTTAATTTTTTATAAGTTAATTATTAATTGATAATTGTTTTCGAAGGATTTTTAACATTATGAAAAATAAAAAAATACTTTGGGTAGACGACGAAATTGAATTATTAAAATCTCATGTAATATTTCTTTCCGAAAAAGGTTATGATGTAGATACGGTTACCAACGGGGAAGATGCAGTGTCTCAAGTAAAAGAAAAACCTTATGATTTGATATTCCTGGATGAAATGATGGCCGGGATGGGGGGACTGGAAACACTCGGACAGATTAAAGATTTCGATCCGAATATACCGGTAGTAATGATCACTAAAAATGAAGAAGAAACTTTAATGAATGAAGCAATCGGGGGGAAAATCCTCGATTACCTTACCAAGCCGGTAAATCCAAGCCAGGTTCTCCTTGTCTGTAAAAAGATCCTTGAAGGTAAAAAAATAACCGGCGAATATGCGGCAAAAGATTACCTGCATGATTTTAACCAGATCTCACAGGCATTGCTCCGAGGATTGGATTTCGATGAATGGATTGATATCTATTTAAAGCTTACCAATTGGGATATTGAGCTGGATTCTTATCCGGAGATAGGTCTCCGGCAGACACTCAACGATCAAAAGAGGGAAGCCAATAAAGAATTCTCAAAGTTCGTTGAGAAAAATTATGTAAATTGGATCTTCAACGTTAATGATGCCTATACTCCTGCATTAACTACCGAGATAGTGAATAAATATCTGATTGATAAGCTGAATATTTCCGATAATGTTTTCTTCTTTGTGCTCGACTGCCTCCGACTGGATCAATGGCTGCTTATGGAAAAACATCTTCTGGATTCTTTTAAAATCGAAAAGGAGTATTACTATTCTATTCTGCCCACTGCTACTCCCTATGCCCGTAATTCATTATTCAGCGGGTTATTTCCCTCGGAGATAGAAAAATATTATCCGCAGCTTTGGGAGACGGGCAGGGATGAGGATGAAAAGAGCATGAACAAATATGAAAAGGAACTGCTCCAGCTGCTGCTCGACAGGAGAAAAATTAAATTGAAGAATGAGCTTAAGTATATTAAAATTATTGATCCGGAAGTCGGAAGAAATTTTGAACAGAATATACTTTCATACCAGAATACACATTTAACTGCCGTAGTTGTAAATTTCCTCGATATGATTGCCCACAGCCGATCGGATTCAGATATTCTGAAGGAAATAGCTCCGGATGAACCTGCTTACCGCTCGCTGACTAACAGCTGGTTTACTTATTCGTCTTTATTATCAACATTTAAAAGTCTGGCTCAGCTTAAAAATGTTAAAATAGTAATTACTACGGACCACGGAAGCATAAGATCGTTAAGAGGGGCAAAAGTTCTGGGAGACAAGGAAGCTTCTACAAATTTAAGGTTCAAATACGGCAGGAATTTAAAAGTCGATGAGAAGCATGCAATTTACATAAAGAACCCGGCCGATTATAAGCTTCCGAAACGCGGGGTAACGATTAACTATATAATTGCAAAGGAAGATTTTTATTTCGTTTACCCGACGGATTACCATAAATACCTGACATATTATAAAGACACTTTTCAGCACGGAGGTATTTCAATGGAAGAAATGATCCTCCCTGTAATTACAATGGAACCGAAATAATAGTGGAATTTCCCTATTTAAAGCAGGTTTCTTCGATTGAGGAGACAATCCATATTGCGGAAAGGTTTTCACGCTGCTTAAAAGGCGGTGAGGTAATTGTTCTTAACGGCAGTTTAGGAACGGGAAAGACTTTTTTTATAAAGAATGTTCTTAAAAAGCTTGGGGTCAGCGAGGTTTCTAGTCCAACATTCACATTGATAAATGAATATGCCGGAAAATTTAACATTTATCATTTTGATTTTTACAGGATTAACAAACCCGGTGAATTGATAGATATCGGTTATTACGATTATTTTAATGGCAAGGGGGCAGTCTTTATAGAGTGGGGAAACTTATTCCCGGAAATGCTTCCCAAGGAAAGATTTGAAGTTACCATGGCTTTTTTACCGGAGTCTGATGCTGCATTTAATGAATATGATTCTTCCAGGTTAATTTCTATAAAAAAATATGAATGAAATTCTTCCCATCCTGGCTGTTGAAACATCCCAGAATTCATGCAGCTCGTGTATTTACTGCTCCGAAGAAAAAATTTTTGAACAAAGCTTGGATTTAAAATATTCCCATGCAGAAAAGCTTTTTGAAGTTATAGATGCTGCTGTTCTTTCGGCAGGAATAGAAATCAGTGGGATTAGATGCATTGCGGTATCAGCCGGGCCGGGTTCGTTTACAGGGCTGCGTATCGGAATGTCAGCCGCAAAATCCATTGCGTATGCATTGTCGCTGCCTCTTATCCCGGTTCCAACTTTTGAAGCGTTTGCGCTTCAAATAATAGAAACAATCCCTGCAGATACGGAATTCATTATCGCAAATAATGTTAATTCGGAAGAATTTTTTTATGCTAAA
>Ga0335070_10010134_pt1 | contig 11025 bp, 6 predicted proteins | sample Lox_Sample_13_FD_206722 | JGI IMG/M metagenome (GOLD analysis project Ga0335070, IMG submission 206722) | Soil microbial communities from Loxahatchee National Wildlife Refuge, Florida, United States - Lox_Sample_1.3 | ecosystem: Environmental > Terrestrial > Soil > Wetlands | place: USA: Florida... | reverse complement strand
CCCGTCTCACCAGGAAGCTCACGCCGTCAACCGCCCTGGCCACCCCGCCGTCCGTGTCGAAATAGACCTTGAGATCCCGGACCTCGAGGAGGGGCGCGGAGTGAGCCAGATCGGCGGGAGCTGGTGTCTTGGTGTCCATCGCAACCAGGGAGTGTAGGTTATAGGTTATACGTTTTTCGTTGTACGTTTTTCGTCAGTGGTTACACTCTGGGTTCGGGCGTTGACTACCGGCTGCTTGCTGCCGGTTGTGCCCCATGCTCTGTTCTGTGCTCTATGCGTTTCGCCACTGACAACAGACGGGCCGTCAGGCCCTGCTGGCTTCTGTTCCCTTGAACCAATCGAACCCATCAAACCCGTTCAACCCATCAAATCAACCCGACTCTTCGCCTCCAACCTACCGCCGCGCAGCGCCCGCCGCCAACGGCCGTAGGCCTAATGCCTCTCCCGCAACTTCGGATTCAAGATATCCCGCAAGCCCTCCCCGAAAAGGTTGAAGGAGAGCACCACTACGAGAATGGCGCACCCAGGAATATAGGTGAGCCACGGCGCATCGAACAGGTAGTTCTTGCCGTCGGAGAGGATGTTGCCCCAGGTGGCGTGGGGCGGCGGCACCCCGAAGCCGAGGAAGCTCAGACCGGCCTCGGCCAGAATCGCCCCGGCAATGCCGATGGTGGCCGAGACCAGCACCGGGGCCATGGCATTCGGCACCATGTGGCGAAAGATGATCCGGAGGTCCGAGACACCGAGAGCCCGCGCGGCGGTGACGAAGTCCTGCTCCCGCAGGGAGAGGAACTCGGCCCTGACAAACCGGGCGGCTCCCATCCAGCTCGTGATCCCGATCACCACCATGATGTTGTAGATGCTTGCGGGAAGGAGAGCGACCACGGTGAGGATGAGGAAAAAACTCGGGAAACAGAGCATGATGTCGATGAGCCCGGTGATGAGCATATCCACCGTGAGAATCTGGAGGCCGAGGAAGGAGAGGAGACCTACCGGTCTCCGCCTCCGGAGCAAGACCAGGACTGCCGCCACGGCGACGGCGACGAGAACGCCGGGAACGCCAAGAGACATCGGCAGGGTCCCGGCCGCCACCGCCGCTCCCCCGAGGAGCAGCACCGCCAGCACCCCTGCCACCGTGATGGGGCCCCTGCCAAAGTATCCGGCCAACCCGCCCAGCACGACGCCGATGGCAACGGCAATCCCCACCGCTACGAACCCCACGGTCAGGGAGACCCATGCGCCCTGGAGCATGCGAGCGAACACATCCCGGCCGAGTTCGTCGGTGCCTAGCAGGTAGACGCCGGTCTTCGGCACTTCCTCCGGCCTGAGGGAATTGACGTTCGCTCGGGAGAGGGGCGGCCGGAGCTTCTCCTGGAGCCTGACGATGTTCGGGTCCAGAGCGGGCGAGGTCCCGGTCGTCAGGAACATGCCTGCCACGGCCACGGCGAAGAAGAGGAGAAAGATCACCATCCCCGCCAGGGCCATCCGATTTTTCCGGAGGAGCATCCAGGACTCATGGAGCCTCGCTCGCCGCGGCGGCAGCGCCAGGGCCTCGGGGGGCGCTATCGTTTGTTGCGTGGAACCTGACATCGTGCTTCGTTATCCTTTAACAATGGAACGCAGATTTACGCAGATCTACGCCGATTTCTCTTTCGTCTGAATAGGACACAGATTTACACAGATCCACACAGATTTCTGTTCTCTGTTTCTGCCAGCTGCCGCCTGCCCTCTGCCGTCCGACCTCTGCCCTCTGTCCCCCCTCCCTTTCCCGCATTTCTCGCCTGTCTAGCCTTTCTCGCCCTATAATTTAATCCTCGGATCCACCACCATGTAGAGCAGGTCCGAGAGGAAGGTGCCGATGAGGACAAGCACCGCCGAGATGAAGTTCACCGAGATGATTACCGGATAGTCTCGGGCCAGGATCGACTCGTAAGCCATGCGCCCGATGCCGGGCCAGGAGAAGATGGACTCAATGATCACCGAGCCGCCGATGAGTCCTGGGAGGACGAGACCGAACATGGTGACAAAGGGAAGAAGGGCGTTCCGCAGGGCATGCTTGTAGTGCACCTGCTCCTCGGGGAGGCCCTTCGCCCTGGCCGTGCGGATGTAGTCCTGGTTCTCCACCTCGAGCATCTGGTTCCGCACGTAGCGGGAGAGCACCGCAATGCCTCCAGTGGCCCCGAGGATGGCGGGGATGACCATGTGCCAGACCCTATCCATGAGTCGGGTTGCGGCCCCCGCGCCTGCCAGGCCAAAGGTGCGCATGCCGATGACCGGCACCTGAAAGGTGCTCACCACGACCACAATCAGGAGATAGGCAAAGAAGAACCCGGGTATGGAGATGAGAAGGTAGGCGAAGAAGGTCGTGGAGCGGTCGAAGGTTCCGCCTCGCCAGATCGCCGACTGGATACCGACAGGAAAGGAGAGGGTCCAGGTAATGAGTGTACCCACAATGAAGAGGGGGAGACTGTTCAGGAACCGATCGTAGATCTTCCCGAGCACCGGGCGGCCGTCTTTCCAGGAGACGCTCTTCCCGGCAAAAAATTCCCGGTAGAAGAAGTAGAACTGCTGGTAGAGGGGCTTGTCCAGGTGGAATTGCTGGCGGAACCGCTCTACCACCTCCTTGGTGAACTTGGGGTTGAGAGGGTCCACCTGGCTCGGCTCACCCGGGGCGAGATGCACCACCGCAAAGGAGATCACCATGACGAACAGGAGGGTGATGATCTTCTGCACGAGGCTCCGTCCGAGGAAGGCAAGCATGGCTACCCCTCCGCCTGGAAGACCGGGACTTCCGGGAGCTTGATCCACTTGTTGAAGAAGAAAGTGTAGTTCCCGGTCTTCGTGGGTCTGATCTTCGCGTACCGCACCTTGCCCGAGCTGTCCCGCTCCATGATGACTATCCGCTTGTCGAGGAGGGCGGTCCATTTGCCGGCGTAGAGAAAGGTGTAGGGCTGGTCGGCGGCGATGATCTGGTGGAGTTGGTGGCAGAGGGCAATCTGTTGCTTCCGATCGTACTCCTGCCGGATCCTGATGATCAGGTCATCCGCCCGCTCGTTCCGGAAGCCGCAGAAGTTGAGCTGGAACGGTCCGGTCTGGCTGGAGTGCCAGATCTGGTAGAGATCGGGATCGATCCCCATGCTCCACCCGAGCACCAGGGCATCAAAGTCGTGCTTGTCCACCCGCTCCTGGATGAAGACAGCCCACTCGAGCACGTCGGTTCGCACATCCACGCCGATCTTCCGCCACGCGTCCTGGACGATGGAGAGGATGGCCTTGCGAATGTCGTTTCCCTGATTGGTGATGAGGGTGAACTGGAGCCGCTTGCCCTCCCTTTCCAGCCAGCCGGCCTGGTTCCGTTTCCACCCCGCCTCGGCAAGGAGCTGCTGGGCGCCGGCGGGATCGTACGGGAGCGGCTTCACCTCGTCATCGTAGAACTCGGTCTGCTTGGGAAAGGGGCCGGTCATTCGCTCGCCCTGACCGTAGAGCACGTAGCGGATGATCTTGTCCACGTCGATGGCCATGCCGAGAGCCCGGCGCACCCGCAGGTCGTCAAAGGGCGGGCGCCGCATGTTGTAGCCGATATAGGTGTAGGCGAAGCTCAACCCCGAGAAGCTCTGGTACCGCGGGTCGTCCTTGAAGCGCTGCACCTGGTGGGGCTGGACGGCATAGCTGTCCACGGTGCCGGCATAGAATTCCATCTCCTGGGTGAGGAGATCGGGAATGATGCGATAGGCGTAGCGGTGGTAGTTGGGGGGACCTTCCCAATAGCCCTCGAAGCGGTCGAGGAGAATGTACTGGTCCGACTCCCAGTTGCGGAAGCGGAAGGGGCCGCAACCTACAGGCTGCCGGTTGAACCGGCTCTGCCGGATGGTCATGGTCTCGGGGTTGAGCCCCCGGCGTCGCGCCTCATCCTGGAGCGCCGCCCGATTCAACAGGTGCTCCGGGAGAATGCCCATCATCCAGGTTGCCAGCGCCGGCGAGTAAAGACGCTTGTATACGATGCGAAGGGTGAGGGGATCCGAGACCTCCACGCTCTTGACCGGTTCGAAGTCAGACACCCGCGGCGAGATATTGGCCTCATCCATGACGGCCTCGTAGGTGAACTTGACGTCCCTCGCCTCGAGGGGATGGCCGTCGTGGAACTTCACCCCGGGCCGGAGGTGAAAGAGGATGATGGGGTTATGCTCTACAGCCGGAAGAAAAGCCCTGGCGTACTCCTTCGCTCTCGCCGCGAATCCCACCGGCTCCACCCTGACGAACCGCTCCCCCTGAAATCGGGAGAAATAGTCCGGGCCCAGGATCTGCCCCAGGTTGGTGAAGAGATCCTGATCCACATCCTTGAGGGTGAGCTTGATTCGCGGCGGCGGCGACAGGTGAAGGGTGACCTTCACCTTCCCGCCCTCTGCCCTTTTTTCCGTGAGCTCTTCCTGACGAGGCCCGGGCGGTATCACCTCTACGTCTCGAATGTTCGCCAAGCTTTTCGCCAGGGGGTCCGTCCCCCGAGCCCCTTCGGCCTTGGCCCGGCGAAGGAGGCTCGCCACCTGCTCGGCGCCGGCGCGGCCGAGACCGGGCAGCACAGCGTCGTCATTCACGTAAAAGTAGGCGACCTCGGAGATCTGCCACCCCTTGGCCACGCGACCGCGGTGGTCGAGATTCTCGTCGTAATCGATGAGCCCCTCGAACACGAGGCCATTGACGGTGCTGCTCGAGCTATCTGCGGCGAGGATGGGATTGAGGAGTTGGGCGTCGCCGATGGAGGCGCTCACATACTCGGCGAGGCGCTCCGGGCTCCCCTTCGTCTGCTCCTCGTAGGTGGGCACCCAGAAGTAGGACTGGAGCAGGAAGAGGATCACCAGAACAGGTATGGCGATCAGGACTCGGCGCATAGACACCCGGCAGGCTGGTAAAAAACCGTTCTCCTCCTCACGGGGGAGGCTGCCCGAGCTAACTGCCTAAAATGCCTAAAGTGGTCCACCGGCACCCAAGGCAGGGGGCTCTCCGAAGCAAGGCGCATGCCTTCGCTGCGCTTAGAGCGGGAAACGCGAGAAAGGCGAGAAATGCAAGGACTTCGGCAAATCTTTATCCTTTCTCGCTTGACCTGCTTTCCCGCCTGTCTCGCCGCAGGCCCTGCCTGCGGGTTGCTGCGACTATGCGTCCTTGCCGAGGAGCGCCCCCTGCCGTAGCCCACTCCGTCGCGGCTGCCCCGAGGGAAAGCGAGGCGTTGTATTCTAATCTCTTTGTCCGGACCGTGTCCAGGGCCGAGGAAGGAAGTATCGTTAATCGTTATACGTTATACGGGAGGAAAAGGTGGAAGACAGAGGGCAGAGGACGGAAGATAGAGGGCAGCAGGCAGTTGGCAACTGGCAGAAACAGAGAACAGAAAGATCTGTGTAGATCTGTGTAAATCTGTGTCCCATTTTATATTCGTTGTACGTTATATGTTATTCGTTATACGAAAAAATCTGTGTGAGTCCGTGTGAATCTGCGTCCCATTAAACGTCCCGGTCCAGATCCTCGACGCGGCTCCGACAGGTATCAATGAGGAGGCCGGCCGAGAAGCCCCCGGCGAAGCGCTCGTCGAGAGCGTCGCTCCGTTCCTGCAACAGGCGAAGCGCGTTGGCGTACTCGCGCCGTGCACCCTCCCGCTGATTGCGCCGGGCATAGAGCTCCCCGAGGTGGAATCGGGCCAGGGCATGTTGAGGGCTCAAGTACACCACCCTCTTGAACATCTCCACTGCCTGGTCCTCCTCCTCCAGGGTCCGATGGATGATGCCGAGGAGAAAGTGGCCGGCAACCGAGAGAGGCTCACACCGGATCACCTTCTCACACAACACCGCTGCGTCTGCCGCACAACCCTGATTGAGGAGGATTTCCGCCTGAAGGAGCAAGGCCGTCTCGGGCGGGGAGGAGTGCTCCAGCTCCGATGCCAGGAGCTGCCCCGCCTGGTCCGGGAGCCCGGCGTCAACGAGTTCTCTGGCACGGGAATGCACCTCCCGCCCCGACGCCGGTTCGGGGTCATTCATCGGCCCGGCCTGCAGCCCCTGCGCCCGCTGAGGAGCTCGAACCGACGCCCGTCGCCGCCGCCCCACCCTGGTCCTCCGCTCGAGGGCCCGATCGCATCCTGCCGCGTTCCGCTGATAGAGGAAGACCCCCCCGACCTGGACCGTGAGGAAGTCCTTCGAGAGATAGCGAAGGGATTCGGCAAACCCGGTGAAGAGATAGCCGCCCTCCCCGAGGGTCTCGTAGAAGCGGCGGACGACGGCTTTCGTCGACTCCGGTTTGAAGTAAATCGTAACGTTGCGGCAGAAGATCACATCCCAACCCGGCCCGTCCGCACCCGGATAGGGGGTGTTCATGAGATTGAAGGGGCGAAACTCCACCATCCCCTTGATGCCCTCGTTCAAGATGTAGGCCTCCCCGGCCCGCGTGAAGAATCGCCCGCTATACGTTTCCGGAGTGCCACGAAGGGAACGCTCACCGTAGATGCCTCGCCGGGCGACCGCAAGAGCTCCCTGGCTCACATCGGTTGCCAGGATGTAGGGCGGTGGACAGGCTGCGCCCGCGAAGGTCTCCGCCAGGACCATGGCTATGGTGTAAGGCTCCTCCCCGGTGGAGCAGCCGGCACTCCAGATCCGGAGTGGTTCGCCCGTTCCAGCCTTGGCCTTGAGGAACTCCGGGAGCACATACCGCTGGAGGGCCATGAACTGGGCCTGGTCCCGGAAGAAGTAGGTCTCCTGGATGGTGATGAGATTCAGCAGCTCGTGGAATTCCCAGTCCTCAGGGGATGAGCCGAGGCGACGAAGGTAGTCGGCGAAACTCGTTGTGCCGCACTGGTCCATCCGGGCCAGCAGGTGGCCCCTCAGCGCGTCCCTATCCGCCGCATGGATGTAAATCCCCGACCTTCGGGCGATGAGATCGCGAAAACGACGAAACTGTTCATCGGTCAGAGAGGGCTCGCCGGTCTCATCCACAGGATGTTCTTTCACTGGGTCGACTCCCTCATCCAGTTCATAAGTTGAGGGGAAATGGCCTCCAGAGAGAGGACCACCTCGACCGCCTCCTGTTCGATAGCGGCGCGGGGCATACCGAAAATGATGCTCGAGGCCTCATTCTGGGCGATGGTGTGACCGCCCCTTTCTCTCAGCTGCTTGAGACCTAGAGCGCCGTCTGAGCCCATGCCGGTGAGGATGACACCAATAGCGCGCCTGCCGCAGGAGGTGGCCACCGATTTGTACAGAAGCTCCGCGGACGGCCGATGCCCGGCGATGGGCAGCGACTTATTGAGTCTCACGGTGCCGTCCTCGTTGACAAGGAGATGGTAATCCTCCGGGGCGAAGAGGACGACGCCGCGCTCGAGAAGATCTCCGTCCTGAGCCTTTCGGACCGTGAGCGCTACCTCGTCGTCCAGCCAGCGAATAAGGCCGTCGAGAAATCCGCGACTCATGTGTTGCACCACAAGAAAGGCGGCGTTGACATCAGGAGGGATCTGTTTGAAGAGGGTCATGAGGGCACCGGGGCCGCCTGTGGAGGCGGCGATGGCTACCACTCGCAAAGAGGGCTCGCCTGTGTCCCCCGCGGGCAGGCTGGGACCGACCCAAGGCAGTGGACCACCGAGCCCCCGATCATGACGCTGCCCCACCCGGGCCCGGGCAAGGATATGTAGTTTGCGGAGGAAGGCGGCGCGAATCTCCGGTCTGGTCCGCCAGAGGTAGAGCTCCTGCTTTTCGATCACATCCAACGCCCCCAGCTTCAGAGCCCGTGTCACCTTGTCTTCGTATTCCCCGTGGGAAGCGGTAATCATGACGATAGGGACGGCAAACTCGGCCAGAATCCTTTCTACGGCGAGAAATCCGTCCAGGCCGGGAAGCCGGATGTCCATGGTGATGAGGTCAGGCCGGACCTCGAAGGCCTTTTGCACCGCCTCGAGCCCGTCACCTATGGAGGCGACGACCTCGAACCGGGGATCCGTGGCGAGGATATCCGCGAGGAGATCACGGGCGCTCTTCACGTCATCGACAATCATCACCCGGATCAGCCTTTCGGCGGCGCTTTCGATCGGTGGAGTGGAGTGTCCTGTCGTCATGGAATCCGTCAGTCGGCTGTTGGTTATGCGTTATACGTTGTACGTCATACGTTTTTCGTCAGTGGTTACGCTCTGGGTTCAGGGGTTCACTGCCGCCGTGAGCCTTCTGCTGCTGTCCTCTGTCTTCTGTCCTCTGTCTTCTGTCCTCCGCCCTCTGCCCTCTGCCTACTGCGTACTAGTTCCCTGCCGCGCAGCGCCCGCCTCAAACCGCAAAGCGTGTTGCTCCGCTATCGTTCATCCGGCCGCAAATGGGGTCGCCCTAGCAATGTCTCAATCGTGTCGATGAGCACTCGCTGATCAAAGGAGCTCTTGATCAGGTAGGCATCCGCTCCCGCCCGAAGGCCCCGGAGACGGTCCTCTTCCCGGTCCAGGGAGGTCACCACCACCACGGGGAGGCAGGAGGTCTCGCGGCTCCCCCGAATTCGTTCGGTGAGGATGAGGCCGTCCATATGGGGCATGTGGATATCGGTCAACACGAGATCGACCTGGTGCTGATTGAGTTTCTCGATGGCGTCCAGACCATGTTCCGCCGTGATCACATGGTAGCCCGCCGCCTCCAGGATGCTCTTCTCCATCTGCCGCGTTACCACCTGATCCTCCACCACGAGGATCACCTGCCGTCGGGAGGGCTGCTCCCTTGGCCGATCCAGCCAACGGCACTCCTCTCTCGCCTCGGAAATGTCCTGCCAGACGAGGGCGGGCACATCGAGGATGAGGGCAACCTGCCCCGAGCCTAGGATCGTGGCCCCGGCGAGATACCGTACCTGATGCAGATGCCTCCCGAGTTCCTTGGTGACAATCTCTCTGCCACCGAGAATGTCCTCCACGACGAAGGCGGTCTTCCGCTCCCCGGCCTGGAGGACCACGAGCATGAGCCGGGCGCTCCTCTGAACGCTCTCGTCCTCCTGCCAACCCAGGGCCGTGGCCAGGCTCCGCACGGGGATCACTTCATCTTCCTCCACGATGGCCATTTTGCCCTGGATGGGTCTGATCGCCTCGCGCGGTAGGTGCAGTGTCTTTGCCACTGAAAACATGGGAACTACGAGAACCTCGCCGGCGCACTGGATCAAGAGTGCCTGAATGGTGGCGAGGGTGAGGGGAAGGGAGATGACGAAGCGGGCTCCCGTCCCGGGCTTGGAAGTCACCTGAACCTGGCCCTTGAGCTTCTCCACGTTTGTCCGCACCACATCCAGGCCCATCCCCCGGCCGGAGATATCGGTCACGATGGGACTGGTGCTGAACCCGGGCAGGAAGACAAGATCGTAGAGCTGTGACTCACTCCAGAGCTCCGCCTCACGTTTGTCCAGGAAGCCCTTGCGCAGGGCTGTCTCTCTGAGGAGTTTGGGATCGATTCCCCGGCCGTCGTCCTCGAGGGTGAGCACCACCTTACCACCGTCGTGCCGGGCCCGCAGGATTAGTGTCCCCGTCTCCGGTTTGCCCAGCCGGCGACGCTCTTCCGGCGTTTCGATGCCGTGGTCCAGGGCGTTCCGCAGGAGGTGGATCAGGGGATCGCCGATCTGCTCGAGGATTCGTTTGTCGATAATGGTGTCGGTGCCCTCGATAAGGAAATCCAGCCGTTTGCCGAACTGTCGGCTAAGATCGCGCACCGCCTTCGGCAGAGTCCCGAAGACGATGCCTAGAGGCAGCATCCGAATTTCCATGCTGCGATGCTGGAGGTTCTCGATCAGTCGCCCGGTGCTCTCCGCGGCCTCCTCGAGCTCCCGGCTCGCTTCCTCCAGGCCCCGCCCAAGGACGAGCAACTCTTCGCCGGAAATCGCAGCCCTCGGCCCATCCCCTCCATTTCCTTCCCCCTGGAGATCTACTCGCAGCCGGAAGCGACGCCACCGCTCTCGGAGCCGGGCCAAGCTCTCCACCGCCGCGGCGAGACGAGTATGACCTATGGCCGCCTCACCGGCAAGATTCACCAGATCGTCCAGTTTGCCGATGGGGACCCGCACCGTGTCAATAGCCGGCACTGGCACTTCCGGCATCACCCCGGGCTCGGGGGGAGGAATCGCCGCCTTTCCGGCCCGCCGCACGTCACCGGGCCGGAGCCCGGAGAGGAACCGCTCCAGCCGAGCGATGGTGCCCTCCACGTTCAGCTTCATCCGCTTGCTGGCGGCGACGGTCTCCAGCATGGTGCTCATGGCGTCGTTGGTTTCGAACAGGGCGTCGCACACCTCGGCGGTCACCGGCAGTGACCCGTCCTGGAAGGCACGGAGCACGTCCTCCATCCGGTGCGCCAGCTTGCCCATACGCTCGAACCCCATGGTGAGCGCTGAGCCCTTCAGACTATGGGCGTGACGGTATACCTCCTGGAGGGTCTCACGGTCGGCGGGTTCATGCTCGAGCTTGAAGAGCCCCTGATTGATGGCCGCCACGTTTTCCCGCGCCGCGGCGATGAAGTCGGGAAGTAATTTTTGCACATCCTCGCCGACTCCCTCCCGCTCGCTCGCCGGGAAAAGCAAGCCCTCGCTCTCCTCCACCAGACCCGCCACCCGATCCGTCGGCACCTCGCGAGTCCGCAGGTAGTGGACGAAGAGATCCAGCCCCCGGAAGAGGAGATCGGCGAGGCTGTCGTCGAAGGGGAAACGCCCGTCGAGGGCTGCAGCAAAAATGTCTTCCAGGATATGGGCCATCTGGCCGAGCTTGGGCGCACCCATTCGGTTGGCAAACCCCTTGATGTTGTGGAGTTGCCTGGTAGCCGCCCCGAGAGCATCCCGATTCCCGGGTTCGCTCTCCAGCAGGAGAAGCGCCTCGTTCAGCCGCTCGAGGGCCTCCTGGTAATCCTCCTTGAGGGCGAGGAAGAGATCAGTCTCTTCGGGCATAGAGTGCATTCTCTCCAAACGACAACGGACGATGGACCGCTGACAATCTGATTTACCCTGTCTTGAACCGGGTCACCCGGGCGCGGAGGTCCTCCGCCAGGTGATTGAGATCGC
>Ga0335070_10010133_pt1 | contig 11025 bp, 9 predicted proteins | sample Lox_Sample_13_FD_206722 | JGI IMG/M metagenome (GOLD analysis project Ga0335070, IMG submission 206722) | Soil microbial communities from Loxahatchee National Wildlife Refuge, Florida, United States - Lox_Sample_1.3 | ecosystem: Environmental > Terrestrial > Soil > Wetlands | place: USA: Florida... | reverse complement strand
TTTTCGTTGCTGGTAACCACCATGCCGCCCTCGCCGCAGGCGCCGAGGTTCTTGCCCGGATAAAAGCTGAAGCAGCCCAAGTCGCCGATGCTCCCGACCCGGCGCCCCTTGTACTCCGCCCCGTGCGCCTGGCAGGCGTCCTCTATGACGGCAAGGCCGCGGCGTCCCGCGATCTCCATGATGGGGTCCATGTCGGCGGGCCGGCCGTAAAGGTGCACCGGCAAAATCGCCTTCGTCCTGGGGGTGATGACGGCTTCGATCCGCTCCACATCCATCGTCAGCGAAACCGGGTCGACATCCACGAAGACCGGCCGGGCACCGGTATAAACGATCGCTGCCGCCGTCGCCACGAAGGTAAACGGAACGGTAATAACCTCGTCTCCCGGGCCGATACCGGCCGCGAGCAGCGCCAGATGGAGGGCGCTGGTGCCGGTGTTGACGGCTATCCCGGAGCCCGCGTTATGGCAGGCTGCGAATTCCCGCTCGAAATTCGCGACCTCCTCGCCCAGCACGTACGAGCAGCTTTCCAGCACCCTTTCGACGGCAGGCTGAAGCTCCGATTTTATCGACCGGTACTGGGCCTTGAGGTCGAGAAAAGGTACCTCTTTCGCCGCCTCCGCCCCGGCGCCCGTTTTCTCCCCGGCGTAGCGGATGACCCGGGCCGGGACCCCGGCGACAATCGCGTTCGCCGGCACGTCCTTCGTCACCACGCTCCCCGCGCCGACTATGGCCTTCTCGCCGATGGTGACCCCGCCCAGGATGGTCGAGCTGGTGCCGATGGATGCGCCTTTCTTCACCAGGGTGCGGATGCATTCCCAGTCCGCGTCGGTCTGCAGGCGCCCGTCAACGGTGGAGCGCGGATAGTTGTCATTTATGAAAGAGACGTTGTGACCCACAAACACGTCATCCTCTATAGTCACGCCTTCGCAGATGAAAGTGTGGCTCGAAACCTTGACATTCCTGCCGACCACCGCGTTCTTCTGTATCTCCACGAAAGCGCCGACCCTCGAATTGTCGCCGACCTCGCATTCGTACATATTGACGAAATCCGCGATCCTGGTATTCTCTCCCAGCTTTACGTCTCTGATGCTCTTTTTGGGACTGTCGTTCATAACTTGACCTCTCTCCCCCTGTGCTTGATGGACATTTCGGAGGCTTCCAGTATTTTCACAACGTTCAGACCGCTCGTGCCGTCGGTCACGGGAGCGCGGCCGGTGCTTATGCAGTCGGCAAACTCCGCGGTAACGAGGCGGAGCGCTTCGGCCGTATCAAGCTTCGGCGCCCACATATCGCCCAGGCGGTAGGAAACCCTGGCGTCATGGACCCCCTCGGGATTGCAGATGTCGATGCCCCTGTCATAGACCTTTACCTTTTCGCTCGTTTCCAGGTCATCGTAAAGTATCGTCTTTTTGCTGCCGCCGACCAGGACCGTGCGAATCTTGACCGGGGCGATCCAGTTGTTGTGGAAATGGGCGATCAGCCCGCTGTTGAAGTACACGGTGAGGTAGGCGATGTTCTCGATGCCGTTGCCCGTGTGGCATGCTCCGTTGGCGCAGACGCTCACCGGCTCCTCGCTGACCAGGTGTTCCAGGATCGATATGTCGTGGGGCGCAAGGTCCCAGATCACGTTCACGTCACGCTGGACGAGGCCGAGATTGATCCGCACCGAATCGAAGTAGTAGAGAAAGCCCAGTTCGCCCCGGTCAATAATTTCCTTCATCTTTCTCACGGCCCCGGTGTAGATGAAGGTATGGTCCACCATGAGCGTCAGCTTCTGCCTGGCCGCGAGCTCCACCAGCTTTTCCGCTTCCGACACCGACTTGGTAAGCGGCTTTTCGATGAGCACGTGCTTGCCGTGCTCCAGCGCCCGCCGGGCCAGCTCGTAGTGCGTCCCCACCGGTGTGCAGATGGCGATCGCGTCGATTGACGGGCTCTTCAGCGCGTCCTCGTATATCGTCGAGGTCTCGATCCACGGGTACCTCGCCTTGACCTGCGCGAGGCGCTCCGAATCCCTGTCGATGCAGCAAGTCACATTGACATCCCTCGTATCCTGGAAATTGCGGACCAGATTCGGTCCCCAGTAGCCATATCCCAAAACGGCGACATTTATCATTGCTGTATACCTCCAAGGTGCCTGTCCGTCTGAGTCCCGGCGGCCATTCCGGGCATGAACCATTCCCCCGGCTCGTGAAAAACCCCGAAGTGGGGATTCAGCACGTGATGCCGGACGTGAAATGATTTCCCGGTCTGGGCGCTGTACAGGCTTTCAAAACTTTCGTCCCGGATGAGAATGTAGATCTTGTATGATTCGGAAACCAGCTTGATCGGCGGCGTCAGCAGCTCTATGACGCCGTCGTCGCTCAGCAGTGGAATGGTGAAACCGTCCATGGCCGTGTTGAAATTGCAGCACGGGATTTCGTCCGAGCGGATGAAAGAGACCAGAAAGTTGGGATTCCGGACGGGCCGGCGGACTTCGAACTTGAGGCTTATCCTGATCCGTTCCCCGTAGTCGAAAAGATTCCGTGGCTGCCCGCTTTCGTCATATGTCTCGATATCCTTGACGTAAACGGGCCATTGGGAGGAATCCGCCCCTATTGTCTGGCGTCCCCACTCCAGTTCGTTCACCTTGCAGTCGCTTTCGTACAGCTCGATGGCGTCCGCCGGAGAGCCGTCAAAGCGGACCCGCCCTTTGGACAGGACAATGACCCTGTTGCAGATCGCCTTGATCGAGAACATGTTGTGGGACACGAACAGAATCGTGGTACCGCTTTTCCGCAGCTCTTCCGCATGCACCATGCATTTTCGCTGGAACTGCAGGTCGCCCACGGAAAGGACCTCGTCGACCAGCAGTATCTCCGGTTTCAGATGCGCGGACACGGCAAAGGCGAGGCGCACGTACATCCCGCTGGAATAGCGCTTCACGGGCAGGTCTATGAACTTCTCGATCTCGGCGAAATCCACTATGGCGTCAAAGCAGCGGCGGATTTCCTCCCTCCGCATGCCGATGATGGCGCCGTTGAGGTAGATATTCTCCCGGCCGGTGAGCTCGGGGTGAAAACCGGTGCCGACCTCGAGAAGCGAGCCGACACGGCCGAAAACCTCGCCCCGGCCGAGCGTCGGCTCGGTGATCCGTGAAAGGATCTTGAGCAGCGTACTTTTTCCGGCGCCGTTCTGGCCGATGATGCCGAGTATTTCTCCCTGCTCGATCTCGAAGGAAACATCCTTCAAGGCCCAGAATTTCTCCCCCGCGCGCAAGTTCCGGTCGCGCCGGAATACGGACTTGAGACTGTCCATTAGCTGGTCCCGAAGGGTATCGTGACGGTATTTCGCCGATGCGAGATCGTACTGCTTCGAAATTTCTTCGGCTCTTATTGCTATGTTGTTCATGATTTTGCCCGTCAATCCTCAAATAACATCGGCGAAAGTCCGCTCCATTTTCTTGAAGTAGACGATTCCGCCGAGCAGTAGTAGCAGCACCGCGGCCGAACTTACCGCCATCACCTCGAAATCGGGGGTTTTCCTGCCGAGAAGCGCCCAGCGGAAACCCTCTATCACTCCCGCCATGGGGTTCAGGCTGTATAGCATTCTCCAGCGCTCCGGGACAATGCTGACCGGGTAGGCCACCGGAGACGCATACAGCCAGACCTGAACCAGGAAGGGTATCGTATGCCCCACGTCCCGGTATCTCACGTTAATCGCTGAAGACCACAGGCCGACCGCCAGGGCCGTGGTTACGGCAAGGGCCAGGAAGAGCGGCAGCGCAAGCAGTCCCCAGCCGGGCGCTATATGGAAATAGGTCATCAGGACCAGCAGGACGATGAACGAAAAGAACAGGTCCACCATGGGAGCCAGGGACGCGGCCAGGGGGATCAGCAGGCGCGGAAAATAGACCTTGGTGACCAGGCTGGAGCTGCCGACCAGGCTGTTCGAGCTCTGGGTCAGCGCCTGGGAAAAGTAGGTCCAGGGGAGCAACGCGGTGAAGGCGAAAACCGGATACGGAATTCCGTCGGAAGGTATTTTGGCGAACCTGCCGAAAATCAGGGTAAACAAAGCCATGGTTACCGTCGGCTGCAGGACGGCCCAGGCGGCCCCGATGGAAGTCTGCTTGTAGCGTACCTTCACGTCACGCCAGACCAGAAAGTACAGCAGTTCGCGATAATTCCACACGCTGCCGAGATCGAGCCGGAACAGGCCCTTTCGGGGCTGGATTACGAATGAAGGCTTCCTGGATGTCTCGGCGGCGGCTAGGCCCATATGCGTTCCTCTTCTTTCGTCAAATCAATGACGGGATGTCGGCCCCTTGCCAGGCCGCATTCCCCCAGAACGGCCTCCACGGTGGAGAACCGGAAATTTTCCAGGAGCGTCCTGATCTTGCTTTCGGTTCCGTCCAGGTTGAGATAGTGCCTGAACCTGGATTTCAGGCACGCTTTTATGCGCGGCTGCTCAGGATCGATCTCCCATGGATGGAAGTAGATCACCGCGGGCTGCTCTTCCACGTCGTTGATATGCTGAACGGCGCGCTTCAGCAGGCAGACCGGAAAAAGCCGCATGTAGCCGCCCCCGGCGATCGGGATCCGCGTCTGCCAGCCGCCGATTTTCAGGGACAGGGTGGAGATGGGAAATTCCCTGATCCGCCCGCTTTGAGTTCGGATCACGTGGGGGAAACGCTCACCGTCCGGAATGCCGTATATATCGTGCACGATGGGAAAGACACTGGAGTCGTAGGAGAACCCCTCTTCGACAAGGATTTCCAGCGCCCAGAGCGATTTGCCGGTAATGGAGTAGCTGGGCGCCCGGTATCCCCGGACCGGTTCTCCGGTTATATCCTCCAGAATCGACCTGGCCTTCCGGATGTCTTCACGGAACCTTTGAGGACCGATCCGGTATATCACTTCGTGCCCGTAACCGTGGCAGGCGATTTCATGCCCGCATTCCCCGATCATCCGGACCAGGCGCGGCAGCCTCTCGGCCACCCACCCGAGAACGAAGAATGTGGCCCTGACGCCGTACATACCGAGGATGTCGAGCACCCTGGAGGTGTTGCCCTCGACGCGGAGCGGATATTCGTCCCACCGGTCCCTGTTGACATAACGGTCGAAGGCCGTTACCTGAAAATAATCTTCTACGTCTATGGAAAGCGCATTAGTCGTTTTCATCAGAAAACCTTCTTTACCTCGACCAGGACCCTGTTCATATGGTAGTTGTCACTGGCTACCGTCGGGGAATAGTAATCGACGAAGCTGTAGTTCAGGGCAACCGTGAAGTCATGGAACAGTTCATAGGTCACAATAGGGTTGACGTAAAAGTGGCGGGTATAACCGCCCGGTGACTGGTTATGGTGATACTTATCAGCCGAAAATTCGAGGCTTGATGTCAGTCTCGGCAGCAGTTCGTAGGTACCCTTCAGTCCGGCCGAATAAGTCGTCGTCGTCTTCTGGTCCGTCATCATATCCTTGTATTCGAAGTAACCCAGCGTCATGGCAATCGATCCACGGGTGATCTTCCGCCCCAGGGTGCCGGTGTAAGAGGTATTCTGGGTCAGGTTCCCGGTTGGATCCTCCACATACTGGACCGCCGTTTCCAGCGTCACGGTATAGGGATCGAAGTTATGGGTGAGGCCGACGTTCCAGAACGGATTATTGAATCGCTGGCCGCTTGCGTAATCGATGAACGTGTAGCCTCCCTGTCCGTATATGAACGATTTCTCGGCGTATTCATACCGCGGGCCGATGAACACGTTATGCTTGTCGTAGTTGTTTAATTGCGGGTCCTGACGGGCATCCGCATGGGTGTAGTTATAGCCGGAGTTTATGAAAAATTTCGGGGATATCTCGTAATCCACGTTAATGAAGCCCTCATGCTCCTGCTTGCTTATGGCAGTCGGGTCCTGGTACCAGATGTTCGAGTAAATGTAGCCGATTTTCGTATTAACCGTGCTGAACGGTTTCAGGGTAACGTAGGGAGACGCGGTCACGATATTGCTGTTGGTCTGGTTGGTAACCAGGTTCTCAGTGGCGAAATTCCGGGTTATATTCAGAGACACCCTCTGGTACACCTCGCTTACATCCAGGAACAGCAGATTATTTATCGCGGTTATCAGCCCGTGCGCTTTCAGGTCATGCGTATAATCGTTATTGAGCGTGTTTTTTGCGTAATACCGGTAATCAAACAGGTAATCCACATCAAAGTCCCAATACGGCGTCTTGTACTTGAGCGACAATCCGGGCATGCCGTGTGTAATAAAATCCGTTTTCCTGTCGGTACTGCTCGCGAAAACATTGTCATTGTATTCCTCGCCCACTCCTATGGAAGGATGGATTTGAAACTCGGCCCCCGCGACCTGCGCGAAGAATACAACCCCCACCATTACAAACAATGCAGTTAATTTCATGGCATTCCTTTCGATTCGGACGGAAACGGAATGTTTGTGCCGGTCGGGTTTGCGGGGACGAATCCCCCCTGGCCGCGTCCGCTATCCGCCCAGCATTTTATTTAACAGCCCGCTTCTGGACTTACCCTCCTTTTGCGTCGAAAAATACGTCTGCAAGATATCCGCAAGTTCCGTAATCACCTCCTGCAGACGGTGCAGATCCTCGCTGTTCCGGGCCACGTCCTTTGTCAGGGAGGCGAGCATATTGTACACCTCGTGCACCGCGGTACGGTTGTCCTGGTGCAGCCTGAACGAACGGCCCATATCGTTTTCAATATTGTGCTGGAACTGCATGAAAGCCTTTTCCAGCGCCTCGAAACGTTTTTCCGCCTGGGACATCCCACCCGTGGAGTCACCCGCGCCCTGAACCGCGGCGGGAATATCTTCCGTCCTGACCGGTGCCGGCGAGCTTGTTTCGCCGTCATCTTTCACGCTTTCGGTCTTTTCAACGGTGCTCTTCCAGAACTGGTTCTCGAAGTCGAGGTCGCAGATGACATCCAGCACCATGTCCGCCTCCAGCCTGGTTGTTTCCTCGGCAAAGGCCGCAAGCATGAGAAAATCGCAGATGATATTCACCAGCCTGGGAATCCCCCTGCTGAATTTGTAGATCACGTCGAGGGCTTCCGGAGAGAAGCCCACGGCATCCCGGTTGCCGGCGACCTCAAGCCGGTAAAAAATATATTCCTCGGTCTCCTGACGCGACAGCGGCTGAATGTGGCAGTTAATGCCCATCCGTTGCCGGAGCTGCAGCATGTTGACACCGGCGAGCTTTTTGCGCAGCTCCGGCTGGCCGACCAGGATTATCTGCAGAAGTTTCGCGTTGTCCGTTTCCAGGTTCGACAGCATCCTTATTTCTTCGAGAAGGTCGGAGCTCAGGTTCTGCGCCTCGTCAATAACCAGCGTAGGCTTGTTCCCCTTCGCGAATTCCTCGATCAGGAAATCGTTCAGATCGCGCAGCAGCGCGACTTTGTCCTTGCCCTGCACGGGCATGCCGAAATCATCGTTTATCATGGCGATCAGCTGGTCGAAGCTCACATTGGTATTGAAAACCTTGGAAAAAATTACCCTGTCGTATTTTCTCCTCACCAGGTCCCTGATTATGGTGGTTTTTCCGGACCCGACGTCGCCGGTGAGCAGGATGAAGCCGGCCCGTTCCCGCATGCCGTAGTCCAGGTATGTGAGCGCCCTTTTGTGGGATTTGCTCAAGTAGAGGAAAGTCGGATTAGGCAATAATTCAAACGGCTTCATTTCCAGTTTGAAAAATGATTCATACATGTCGGGACCTTTCCGTAACAACGCGGCAAGCCTTGTCTGCCGGGGCCAAGCCGTAAACGACGTATATTTTCTCGCGGGCAAACATTTTCATCGGTCCTCAAACCTGGGCATGCGTTTCCTCCTTTTTACCGTACCCGTATTTCTGGCCGTGATAGCCGTGATAGCCGTAATACCCGCCGAAGGCGTCAACGCTGGCGTTATTGTAAATAATCCCGAGCACGTTGGCGTCCATGAGGAGTGTCAGCGCCTCCTGGATATTGTCGACCGACGCCACCCCTTCCATGACCAGGAACAGGACCCCGTCGACCATGTGCCCCAGTGACAGGGTTTCTGCGCAGGATTGAACGGGAGGCGCGTCGATGATTATGTACCGGTCCGGATAGCGGTTTTTCATTTCCGTGAGAAACTCTCTCATCCTGTTTGACGACAAAAGCTCCGCCGGATCTTTTACCTGCCTGCCTGCCGGAAGGAACGAGAGCTTGCCGATGCCGGTCCGGACAAGGGCGTCGGAAACGTCGATCTCCCCGAGGATGCACTCGGTGAGCCCCGCTTTCGGGGTCACGTTAAGGTATTTGTGGAGGGTCGTATTCCTGACGTCGGCGTCCACCAGCAGAATTGTGTGATCGTATTCCTGGGCCATGGTAATCGCCAGGTTGAGGGCGGTGATGCTCTTGCCCTCGTTGCTGAACGTGCTGGTCACCATCAGGGTGTTGAGATAATTGTCCTTCTTCGTCAGCTTCATGATTATCGACTTCAGCTTCCTGTATTCTTCGGCAATGGGCGAGGCGGGATCCCTGAGGGTAACAATGAACGGGTTGTCAATCTTTACTGCCAGGTTGTCCGATGTTACGGGAGGCAGGACCGGCCTGGCGCCGACGGCGGCGCCTGGTGGCGCGACGGCGCTTTTGGCCGTGCTGTCCCTGACTTCAAGCTTCTTTCTCAACTGCGCGGCTTTTTCCAAAGCTTCTTCAAGCCTGCTCATATGTTCGCCCCCCGGAAACGGCCGGTCCGCTCCGCCGGCCCTTTCAGAATATGATTTTCTTCACCGATTCTATTATGTTCACACCGTTCAAATTGTCTATCATGTTGTCCATATACGGGACCTTGAAAAACTCCATCAGCAGGACAACCAGAATAAGCGAAAAATATATGCCCGCATAAGTGCATATCCTCATGTCCTGTTCTCTCTTGTCCTTAAGTACCTCGTCATTCTCGATCCTGGGGATCACCGCCAGAATCGGCAACCCCAGCGTTTTCAGCGAGCTGACCGTCTTCACCGAACGGTCCGTGTAATCGAGCAGCAGGACGATCCCTATCCCCGCGGCAAGGCCGATCCAGATTCCCATGAATATTATCTTTACCCTGTCCGGGCTGATCGGCTTGCCTGGAATTACGGCCGGATCGATGACACGGAAGGTCATCGCCTTTTGCTGTATCTCCACCTCGTTGGTAAACTCGGATTTCTTCTGGCGGCTGGCAAGCTCCTGGTAAAGATTCGCCTTGACGTCCCGGTCCCGCTCGAGGGCGGACAGCCTGGCCTTCGCGGTAGGTATGCTGTGCAGCAGGGACTGCCTGGACGCCAGTTGCCTGGAGAGATTCGCCTCCTCCGCCCTTGCGCCTCTCATTTCTATTCCGAGCCTGCCCAGTTCCTTGGAGTCGGAGACGTCAATCCTCTGTCCCTTGCCCGCCCGCAGCTGGGCTTTTATTTCCTCGATCTGTTCCTTCACCTTGATGACTTCCGGATAACTGTCGGTATACTGGGTCTGCAGATCTTCCAATTGCTTCTGCAGGGAGTTCAGCTTGTCCCGCAGCGGGTTGTCATGCCTGCTGAGGCTGCTGAGCCCTTCGAGCTGCTGTCTCTTTACCCTCGCATTGTCCAGCCTCTGCTGAATGTCGTTGATCTCGCCCATGACCGCCGCTTCGTCAACGCCCGCCAGCTCCGGATGCGCGCGTTTGAATTCGTTGACGGCATCCTCGGCCCTGTTGAACTGGTCCCTGTATTCCTGGATCTCATTCGAGAAAAAACGGGAAGCCCCGGACGACGCTTCCCGCTTCGCGGTGACATTCTCCTCCACGTACCTGTGTACGAGCGTATTCACGAAATCCGAGACGAATTTCGGGTTCCCCCCCTTGAACGAAACAACGAACAGCCCCTTGCTGCCGCCGGAGCTGTCCACCGTGTCCCCGATATCGATCTTGGTGCTGTTCTTGTAGGCATTTACCATATCTTCCAGGCTTGCCGGGTTTTGCCTGTTTACCTTCATATGGAGGTCGTCGAACACCTTGAGAAGCAGGCTGCGGCTCAGCATGGCCGAATTCAGGAACCTTATCTCGCTGTCCACCGAAGGGCTCAGCGCCATCCCGCTGACCAGTTCGCTGATCACGCTTTTTTCTATGAATATGGTGCTTTTCGCCTCGTAAACCCTCGGCAGGCTGAAACTGACAATCACCGCCACGGTCATGACCGCCAGGGCCGTTATGGCAAACGGAATCTTCTTGTTGTAGATGATCTTCAGGTACTTCTTGTAGTCGAACTCGTTTTCATTCATAGCCGCACTCCTGTCGGATAGATGAAGGACGCCTTCCGGCCGGGCCTCTGGGCGGACTAGAACATGCCTTCCTCAATAACCACGTAATCTCCCGGCTGCAGCCTGACGTTCTGGTGCAGGTCGCCGTTGTTTATCAGGTCTTTCGCCTTAACGGGAATACTGACCTCCTTGTTTCCATCCTTGCGCATTATGCTGACGGCATTCTGCTTGGCGAACTTGGTGAAGCCGCCCGCGTCCAGAATCGCCTCCATGACCGTCATCCCTTCGCGGTACTCGATCAGTTTGGGGGTGGTGACGGCCCCGAGAACGTAGATATTCTTGTCGGCCAGCTGCGGAATGAAAATCGAATCGTTCGATTCCATGACTATGTCATCCGCCGTGTCCCCGTTCATGAAAAGATTGTAGAAGTTCTGTTTTATTTTTTTCCCGTCCCTCAGCACGTATGCCCTTTTCAGATCGGCGGTCTTGAGTTCGCCGACCTGGCAGAGAAGCTGAAGAAGCGAGGTTCTTCTCACCAGGTCATAAACACCCGCCTTGACCCCTCCCCCGAACACGTACACCTTGCTGTTTGTTATATCCTTTACCGTAACGGTCACAATCGGGTTCTTTATCAGTTCCCGAAGGCTCTTCTTCAGATTGTTCTCCAGTTGAACGGGAGTATACCCGCTCGCGGTAACATCGCCCAGGCCGGGCACGGTAATTTTCCCGTCGGGTCGCACCTTGACCGGGAAGTTGAGCTCCTTCACTCCCCAGACGGAAATATCCAGTGTG
>Ga0335070_10010132_pt1 | contig 11026 bp, 8 predicted proteins | sample Lox_Sample_13_FD_206722 | JGI IMG/M metagenome (GOLD analysis project Ga0335070, IMG submission 206722) | Soil microbial communities from Loxahatchee National Wildlife Refuge, Florida, United States - Lox_Sample_1.3 | ecosystem: Environmental > Terrestrial > Soil > Wetlands | place: USA: Florida... | reverse complement strand
AACCTTTTTAATAAGGGTCGCACTACGACGTACCTCGTCGGGCACAGGACCCGACGCTACTATTTAAAAATTAGCGCCAGAATAATCGCAAAAACCAAAGCCGGCAGAAGATTCCCGACTTTGATTCTTTTTATGTCCAGGAGATAAAACCCGATTCCCAAAATCATCAGCCCGCCAGTAGCGATCAGCTCGTTCAATATCTTAGGCTCAAGCAGAAATGTAAGCTGTCTGCCCAAAAGGGTCAATGCTCCCTGGATAATCAGCACAGTGAGAAATGAGAAGAATACTCCTGCCCCTAAACTGGAGGCAAAGGCAATCGATGCAAAACCATCTAACATCGACTTGGCATAGAGAGTATCCGCATAGCCGGATACGCCATCCTGAATCGAGCCGATGATAGTCATCGGTCCAACACAGAAAACCAAACTCGCAGTCACGAAACCTAAGACAAATGTTCCGGATTCGGATTTTACTTTCTTTTTTATTATATCTCCTATTTTCTCCAGACCATCCTCGATTTTCAGCAGTTCGCCAGTTATTCCGCCCAGAACCAGACTCCCTATGACCAGCAGAATGTTCTCTGACTTAAATGCCATTCTCATCCCGATTAAAAGAGTGCAAAGACCGAGAGCCTGCATAACTATCAGCTTGATCCTCTCGGTAAACCTGCTCCCCACAGCCAGACCGATCAGGCTACCGATTAGAACCGTTGCGGTATTGACCAGTGTGCCCTTCATTTTTTTATTTTCTTTTGTAGCGGAAGGCTTTTGCCTTCCTTTTTTTAGATGGAGGTCTGAAAACCTCCGCTACATTTTTCTTTCCTACATAATGCGACCCTAAAAGGGTCGCACTACGAAATCTCATTACGTCCGACACAAAGGTCGGACGCTACGTTTTCTCGGCTCGCGGCTCGCGTCTTACGTCTGACCTTTATTTAAAATACTTCCTCGGATCGCTAATCTTCCCTTCGACTGCCGATGCCGCTACAGTCGCCGGAGAACACAGATAGACCTCGGCTCCTTTTCCTAATTTGCCCAGGAAATTCCGGTTGGAGGTTGAGAGCAGGACATCTCCTTTACCTAAGACTCCGTGATGTCCGGCAGTGCAAAGACTGCATCCGGGATTAGCAATCATCGCTCCGATATCCATAAAAATCTCATATAAACCGGACTTTAACATCTGTCTGGCGACTTCCCTGGTCGAAGGGACAATCACCAATCTAACCTCCGGATGTAACTTTCCTGCTTTCTTCAAAATTTTCGCTGCTGCCTCGAAATCCTCGAATCTTCCATTGGTGCAGGAGCCAATGAAACCTTCGTCAAAAGGCCTTCCCTCTACTTCTTCTACGGATACAACGTTGTCTGGAGAATGGGGACAGGCGATCTGTGGAGTCAGATCATCTACATCGACCTCAATTTCTTCTAAGTATTTTGTATCCTTATCGCTTTTGACAATCTCGAATTTATCTTTTATTCTTTCCTTAAGAAAATTCAGAGTCTCCCCTGATGGTTCGATAAAGCAAGCCTTACCGTTCACCTCAGTTACCATACTCCCTAAGGTCAATCTCCCGGCTAAGGAAAGCCTGTCGATAGGCTCACCAGTAAATTCCAGGGATTTATAATTTGGCTTATCCATTCCAGCTGTCTTCACGAATTTCAGAGTCAAATCCTTGGCAGAGGCCGGCTCTTTATATTTTCCCTTAAAAACGACCTTGATCGTTTCCGGCACTCTGAACCACAACTTGCCTGAATACCAGGCGGCTACGATATCAGTCGTTCCGACACCAGAGGAAAAAGAGCCAACCGCACCTAATAAATTCATGTGGCTATCAGTGCCCACGATAACTGAACCGGGCTTTATCATACCTTGTTCCAGAAGAACATGCTGACCAATTCCCCAGTTCACATCGAAAAGGTTTTTGATTCCTTGCCTTTTGGCAAATTCACGGCACAGGGCTTGATTCTGAGCAACTTTCAAATCCTTGGCCGGTGCCTGATAATCAAAAGTCATAGCGATCTTATCCGGATCTCTCACCTTGCCTTTGTTGGTAAACTCATCGAACTCCAGAACCACATTTGGACCGCCAAAATCCCGCACCACAGCCAGATCCACTTCTGCCCAGACCCGGTCATTAGTATGAACATCCTTGCCCGAAGCCCTGGATAATATTTTTTCGATTATGGTTTTTCCTGACATAGAACTATCTCCGTTGTCTTTGTTCGAGCGGGAATTGGAATTCCCGATAAATCGTAGCGCGAGGCTTTCAGCCTCTCCAAGCGACCCTGAAAGGGTCGCGCTACGAAACCTCATAACGTCCGACACGAAGGTCGGACGCTACGATTTTCGTCTAACATCTTACGTCTCACTTTTTTTATTTTATATAACTCTCCGCAAACTTTATTCTTTTAGACGCTGGCGGATGGTCATACAGTAAAAACTCAATTATGGGTGATGGGTTCGGGTCCGAAAGGTTCTGATAAGTTAGCTTGTTCATCGCCGAGATAAAAGCCTCCGGGTTGCAAGTCAAATCCAGGGCATATTTATCCGCCTGATGCTCCAAATATCGTGAACAGGTTGGAGAAACAGGTAAGGTAATCAAGCTGAAGATAACAAATATCAGCATAAACAAGGGCAAGCTCGCAATATCCGCAGGCCCTTCGATTTTGAGTCTTCCCTTATATCTGTTTATTATCCTTCCCATGGTCAGATGAATAATCAAAAATCCGACTGCAGAGACAAAAGACATCAGGGCAATCATTTTCCAGATGTGATGCAGGATATTATGACCCATCTCGTGTGCAATCACCACTTCGATCTCATCCGGGGTATATTCCTTGATCAGGTTATCTCCCAGAACGATTCTTTTAGTATTCCCTATCCCCGTGAACATCGCATTTGCCTCTTTGGTCTGCTTGCTCATATTCATCTCGTAAATCCCTTCGACCTTGACTCCTGCTTTATCCGACAGTGCAATCAGTTTATCCCTTATCTCTCCCTGTGGCAAAGGGTTATAAGTATTAAACAGAGGCATGATCAGGACCGGCGCCAGATTAATCAGCAGAACCGTGAAGAAGACGAAAACTATGGAGACATAAATCCACCAAGTCCTTGGGGCTTTCTTCAAGGCAAAATATATCCCCTCGATCGCCAATACCCCGATAATAAATATCACCAGCAGTCCTTTGAGCTGCTCTCCAAACCACTGGGAAAAATTCTGATTGGAAAGCTGGTATTTCTGTTCAAGATGAAAGCCGTAGTAGCTGGATGGCAAACCAACGATGAAGGCCAGGATTATGAAAACCAGTGCATAAAGGAGAACCAGCCAAAATCTTTTCTTGGTAAGCTTCTCGATTTGACGTCTCAAGAATGCGGAAAGTCCGAGGAAAAGAAAAATAATCAAAACTAAAATCGAATATCCCTGGTCAACGAAAAAGTGGACATTTTTAGCTTTCTGATATTTTATCGCCTGGACTAACCTGTCATTTTTCTGCTGCTCGTTTTGAATTTGAGATTGGGTTGTCGAATCTCCTTTTGTCTGAGCAAAGCATAATCCTTGACATATATTCAGAACCAGCAACCCGGTTAATGCTATTAGAATCAATCTCTTGAACATAATTTCTCCTCTTAAAGTGTTACTTTAATATTACTCTCTAATCCCCATTTTTAAAACTTAATTCGCAAGGCTAAAGCCTTGCCCTACATCTATAGTCAGACAGGAATGTCTGACCTACCCGCACCATGTCGGTCGCAGGACCCGACGCTACGGTTGACCTTACCCAGACCGTTCGGCTGAGCTCACGACGAGCCATCTCCTGGAGGAAGAGGGAATCTCCATCTCCCTTTCTTCGTTAGACTATCTTCATGATCGTCCGGTCCTCTGACCCGACGGAAACATCAGCGACCCTGAAAGGGTTGCACTACGAAAGGAACTCTATCTTAGATTTAAGACTTCTCGATAGCCCGGAATATCCATAAACCCGTGTCCGCTTATGTTGAAGGCGATGATTTTTTCCTCGCCGGTTTGCTTGCACTTCAAGGCCTCATCCATGGCGCAGGCAACACTGTAAGCAGATTCTGGTGCTGGCAAAAATCCTTCTGCCTGGATGAAGGTCCTGGCATGAGCAAACACCTGCTTTTCATCCTGTGGATAAGCTACTGTATCGATATACCCTTTATCCCGGAGCAGACTCACGATGGGTGAACAACCGTGGTACCTTAAGCCATCTCCCTTAATCGGCGGCATGCTGGTCTGATGTCCCAGGGTATACATCTTCAGAAGCGGAGTCAATTCGCCGTGGTCTGCAAAATCGTATTTGTATTCACCCTGCAGATTAGGAGCTGCCTGGCTCTGGGCTGCAATGAATTTTATTTTCTTGCCCTTGGTGAGAACGTCACCCATAAAAGGAAATGCAAACCCTCCGAAATTGCTCCCTCCTCCCAGACAGGAGATGACCAGATCCGGATACTCGCCGATCTTTGCAAATTGCGCCTGGGTTTCAAGCCCGATTATGGTCTGGTGCATTAAGACGTGATTCAAAACCGAACCCAGGCAGTAGATTGCCCTTTTATCTTTCTTAGCATCTTCTATCCCCTCTGAGATAGCAATCCCCAGAGAACCCGGATGGTTATGGTCCTTCTCGTATAATTTTCTGCCCACTTCAGTCAGGTTGCTGGGAGAAGCATAAACTTCCGCCCCAAGGAGCTGCATAAATCCGCGTCGGTCATTTTTCCAGTCGTGCACTGCTCGAACCCAGTAGACAGTGCATTTCAGATTAGCCAGACTGGCTGCATAAGCTAAAGCAGTTCCCCACTGGCCCGCTCCGGTCTCAGTGGTTAGCCTTTCAAAACCCTGTTCCCTGGCATAGAAAGCCTGAGCCAGCGCGGTATTGACTTTATGGCTTCCGGTCGGAGAGTAAAACTCGCTTTTATAATACATCTTTGCCGGAGTTCCTAATCTTTTTTCCAGATTCAATGCCCTGAACAATGGCCTGGGCCTGCCTGCCTGCTGATATATACTCATTAACTCATCCGGTATATCGATCCATCTTTCAGTGGAGAACTCCTGCTTCAGGCACTCGGTCAAGAGAAACTCAGGAAGAGCCTTTAGACGGGATTCACCAGTCTCCGGATCCTTGGGCGGCGGTAAAGGCTCTGGAAGGTCAGGTAAAATATTATACCATCTTTTGGGCAGTTCATCCGTGGTCAACTGGATCTGTCGTCTCTGCATCTTTCTGTTCGCCGAACTCATCTTTCCTCCTGTAAGTCAGGTTATAGGTGATAGGTCGTAGGTAATAGGATTCTAACCTATTTAGCATTATTCCTATTTTTTCTTTTTTTGCTACTTGCTCCCTGCTACCAGCTACCTGCTTTTTTCTAACAGTCTTCTGGCTCTTTCCAGATTCTCTCTGGTTCCGGGCAAGTCAGGAGAATATACTAAACTTTTCTCCCACATTTCAACAGCTTTTTTCAAATCCCCCAAGTTTGCGAAGACGTATCCAGCACCGAAATACGCTTCTCCATATTCCGGATTTAAGGATAAAGCCATCTGGTATTCCTGCAGAGCTTTTGGGAATTCTTTTTCTCTGGCATAGATATTCCCTAGATAGCAATATGCAAATACCTCAGTCGAATCGACCTGGATGGCTTTTTTCAACAAACTCTCTGCTTCGGGATAGTTCCCTTGCAGATACCTGATAACCCCCAAACCGGTCCAACCCCTGGGCTGGTCTTGCGAAATCTGAATCGACCTGGCGAATTCCTCTTCAGCTTTCTGAACAGAGTTTTCCGTCAGATAAGCATTTCCGAGAATATAATGAAACTGTGCTTCATATACTGGAGCCATCTGACTCGTCAGGTCAACATTTCCCAGAATTATCAGGACAAGACTCACAAATATCAGAGCTATTTTTCCCCTGACATTTTTCTGACCGGATATTTCGAAAATGGCAAAAGCGGAGAAGATAAAGAGAAAGGGAATTACCGGGATTCTAAATCTGGTATTGACGAAGAAAAGAATGACCGAGAGCATATAGCTGAAGATAAATCCGAGGATCAGGGAGAGCCTTTTCCATTCCTTCAGGGCAAGTAAAATTCCGAGCCAGGCCAAAGGAAGAAGAATTCCTCCTGGAAATGAAATGAACTTTTTCCAGAGTAGAAGTTTCAAGAGATTGTCAGGATCAGACCAGTAAAAATAGATATTGGGATTTTCGGAGATTTCATACCCACCCAGGGAGAGAGCTATTTTCTTCGTATAGAGTTTCAGAGCAACAAAAGGCTCCTTTAAGATGAAATCAAACCCCTGTTTGAACCAGAAATCTGAGGTCCCTGAGAATTTAAGTGTTCTGCCTGAGAGTTTTTCTGCCAAATTAATGCTATCATAATATATGCCATCCCAGGTCGTCCTTATGCCAGGCGCAACTGCTTTATAACCGGACGCCTGGGGATTATTCCCCAGATAGAAATTGATTCCCCCCTGCCAGGAGACTAGGACAAAATCCTTTCCTGCAAAATAGTTGACCAGAGTCACTGGCAGGATAACCAGGAAAACTCCTATGGCGAAGAAGAGAATAAAGGTGAAGATTTTTTTCGGACCTGTTTGTTTCCGGAAATATAAAATTATCCAGAACGGAATGAAAATGGCAAACAACAGAATATTCGGACGGGCAATTGCCGAGAGTCCGAGGACAATTCCACTGAGGAGCAATTTAAAAGTGGAGGATTTGTTTTGATTAAAAAGCAAAAGATAGATTAAAAGAAGATCCAGGAAAATTATGAGGAAAGTGTCAAGAAACTCAAGGTCGAAGTAGATCAAAGGAGCATAAAAGCAGGCGAAAATAGCTGAAAGCATGCCAACCTTTGAATTAAACATTCTGCGACCAAGAAGATATATCAGAACGCAGCTGATAGAGCCAAACAACATCTGGACAATTCTTGGAACAAAAAAGTTTTCTCCGAAGATCTTAAACAGAAAAGACAAAAAGAAAGGATAAAGTGGCGCTCTGAAAAATGGAGCCTTAGCCCAAAGCTTACCGGAGACGATCTCTTTTGCCCAGTTCAGATTATAAAGGGCGTCTGCAAATGGAAACTCAAAAAGAGGAAGCCTTCTAATCTCGAGGAGATAGATGAACCTTACACCGAAGGCTAAAACAAAAATAAGGAGAGGTAAATAATTCTCCTTGGTTTTGAACTTTTCTTTAATCCAATTCACGACAGCCTGAAATATCCGACAGAAAGGTCGGACGCTGCGATCTTTTTCGTAGTGCGAGACTTTTTGCCTCGCTTAAGCGACCCTAAAGGGTCGCACTACGAACTAAGTCTTCCCGCCTAACACCTCAAAGTTGATGAAATCAGCATGATGGATTATTATAGCCTCGATCGAGCGGTAGCCCTCATCTCCTTCATGCGAATGGGCTGCGATAAGATGCAAAACTTCGTCCGGGATCCCGAATTTGTAGGCTAAAGCCGTGCCTGAGAAAGGGTGTCTCAAAAACTTCCCTTTACCGCTCTTGGAAATCTCTCCCTTGACCTTGGCATACTCCAGCAGTTTCCCCACATCGTGCAGAATCCCGCCAGCGAGCAGAACATCTTTGTCGAGCTTGACTGAATTACCATAGGCTTTTGAAACAACTTCAGCGATCTTCAGGGCTGTGTTTGTGACCGCACGGGTATGCTCTATCAGGTTCACTTTCGAATCAGAAATCAATAGAGTAAAGGGTATTTTTTTCAAATCCTCCATCTCCCAGCTACCTAACCTTATCCCTTCTACCCAGGCTGCAATAACTTTTTCTCTGAGTTCAGAGTTTTTAATCTTTCTGATCTCCGGTAGGATTTTTAAAATTTCTTTTCTCATAGAATTCATGGGTTAGATTTCTTAATTTATTTTCTTTTTTCCTTCTTATGTCTTACTTTTATTTTTTTGCTTTTTGCTACCTGCTCCTTGCTACAAGCTACTTGCTTTCAGTCGAAATTCCGCTTTGACAAATCCAACTTCATCCCCTCTGAAATTCTTAATAATCGTACGCGAAAACTTGGGCATTATGGTGATCTGTTTTCGATTAAGTAAACCCATCTGCCTGAAAGTCTCAATAGTCGCGGGAGCGATCGCCCTCTGGCTTCCATCTGCAATTTTGACTGCAACTCCCCAGCCTTTGCTTAATACCCCTGAGCAGCTCAAAGCTTCCCCTCCGGCCTTGGCAATTATGTTCCCCTCCGAAGCCTCAGCCAAAGCCAGATCGGACCTGCCCTCACCTGATACCATTTCAGGATATTTTTTCATAGAGTCGACTATCAGTGCATAAGCCTCTGAGGTCTTTCGCTCTTTGGAATTATAGTTCACCAGATTGGAAAAGCCAAGAGCCATATTATAAAGAGGCATTGCGTGAACCGGCACACCGCAGCCGTCTATACCTATCCCGATCTTTTTCACCGGATACCGGCATATTTTTGAAATTGTTTTTAGAATCAATTTCTGGACCGGATGTTCCGGGTCACGGTAATTTTTGATGTCCCACCCAAAGAAAACACAGAGACCCAACATCCCGGCATGCTTGCCAGAGCAGTTGTGATTAAGCTGAGTGAATTTTTTGTTACGCGGAGGAATGATGTTATTGGCAGTATAATAATGAGGGATATGCACCCCGCACTGGAGATTATTTTCCGAAAGCCCGATTTTTTTTAGGATGCTTTTCACCGTATTTGTATGAATTTTTTGTCCGTTATGCGAGCCGGAGATTATGGCGATTTCTTTTTGAGTCAGACCGAATTCCTTGGCAGCACCAGAAGTTATCAATGAAATAGCCTGAAAGGGCTTGGCTGACGAACGCAAATAGGTGACAAAATAAGGGTCGCCAAAGGAATAAATCAGCTTCCCCTTCGAATCTACCACTGCGATTGAGCCGCAGTGAATGCTTTCGACTGTTTTGCCCCGATAGACTTTAGCTAAGATTTCGTGCATTGTAGTTCTGGTAGCGGAAGGATTCAGCCTTCCACATTTCTTTCTGCAGCATCAGCAAGCTGATGCGCTCCGTCCTACCGACCCTCTGAGGTCTGAAAACCTCCGCTCTACTTTCACGCAAGGCTAAAGCCTTGCCTTACGATTCTTCGTCCGACGCTACATTAAACCTTTAGCTTCTTCAAAATCTCAGGTATATCCAAAAAGGTTTTAGCAAGATGTGCGCCGCCATCTTCCAGGGCTTTTAACTTGGCCTGGGCGGTTCCCATTTCGCCTTCTACAATTGCTCCGGCATGACCCATCCTCTTCCCTGGAGGAGCAAAAAAACCTCCCACCATGGCAATTACAGGTTTTTTCATCCTGCTGATCGTTTCTTTTGCCTTCTCCTCATATACGCCGCCAATTTCACCCACGAGAACAATAGCTTTAGTCTTTTCATCCTTTTCAAATAGCCAGAGGATTTCGTCAAAAGTAGTTCCTAAAACCGGGTCACCTCCCAAACCTATACAGGTAGTCTCTCCATACCCGGTGCGGGTCAAAGTATCTGCTACATAGTAGGTCAGTGAGCCGGAGCGGGAAACAGTTCCGATTCTTCCCGCAGAAAAAGCAATATCCGGCATTATGCCTAAATTCGCCTCTCCCGGTGTAATTATTCCAGCAGTGTTACCTCCGATCACTAAAGCATTATGCTTTAAAGCTTCTTTTCTTATCTGCATCATATCGAAAATGGGAATATGTTCTGGAATAACTACCACTAGTTTGATTCCGGTATAGATTGCCTCCACACAGGCTTCCAAAACAAACTGGGCCGGAAGGAAGATGACAGAAGTGTCAGCCTGATGATTTTTCACGCATTCTTCCACCGTGTCATACACCGGAAGATTGAAGACCTTTTCCCCGCCTTTTCCCGGAGAAGTTCCAGCTATGATTCTGGTGCCGTATTTGAGCATCCTTTCAGTATGAAACCTGCCTGCACCACCGGTAATCCCCTGAACAATAACTTTGCTGTTTTTGTCAACTAATATCGCCATGTTTTGCCTTTAATCCTATGGTCAGACAGGAATGTCTGGCCTACCCTTATTACGTAATAGATTTATCCAATACGTCCGACAGAAACGTCGGACGCTACGAATTGCTGAGCAAGGTGTTCCGCCTACGGTTTTATTCGTTATTAGTTATCTGTCATTCGACATTTTCCGTTAATATCCCAATTTTTTATCAACCAAATTGACCATTGTTCTTCCTGCCAAATATCTTTTTAAATTCTCCTTAAAAATCTGAGCTACTTTTTGAAAGTAATCCACCATCGTGCCAGCAATGTGCGGGGTTATTATGACATTCTCTAAATCATACAAGCTACTATTCGGATTCAGAGGTTCCTCCTCAAAAACATCCAGCCCTGCTCCGGCAATCCTATGGTTTTCCAGAGCATCAATTAAAACCTTCTCATCGATAATCTTTCCTCTGGAAGTATTGATAAGATAAGCTGAATTTTTCATTTGAGTCAATTCTTTTTCGCCAATCAGGTGAAAAGTTTCATCAGTCAAGGGTAGGGTCAATGCAACAAAATCGGATTGAGTTAACAGCTCTGGCAACTTCTCCTTGGGCAAAATCCTGTCTACTAACCTGTGCTTTTCCCCTTTTTTCAACCTGTTCTTCATCCCTATTACCTGCATTCCAAAACATTTAGCCTTCCTTGCCAGCTCCAGCCCAATTCCTCCCAGGCCGATTATTCCCAAAGTCCGTCCTTTTAGTTCAAACCTCTGCTTCATTACTTCATTAAAATCCCATTTCTTCTGAATTTGTCTCAGAGAGCTAAGATGAATCCCTTTGGCAAAACAGATAATCATCCCCAGGATATGTTCAGAAATCGTATGGCTGTGCATGCCTTTGCAGGCGGTAATGGTTACCTTGCTTTGAAGAAGCTCAGGAAAAACAGATTGATCCACGCCGGCAACGGCAAGATGAATCCATTTGAGATTCTTTGCAATCTTAAAATTCTCCGGAGCGATTGAGAAACAGACGAGAATATCAGCCTGGGGTAGCAACTCCTTTAGGTGCTCCTTATTCTGAGAA
>Ga0335070_10010131_pt1 | contig 11026 bp, 13 predicted proteins | sample Lox_Sample_13_FD_206722 | JGI IMG/M metagenome (GOLD analysis project Ga0335070, IMG submission 206722) | Soil microbial communities from Loxahatchee National Wildlife Refuge, Florida, United States - Lox_Sample_1.3 | ecosystem: Environmental > Terrestrial > Soil > Wetlands | place: USA... | reverse complement strand
GTATCGGGATCATGCTGGGTGCCCTTATCCGTGCCATAGATCGCATTGGCTACGAAAAGGATGAAGTGGTGCTCGTATCCGGCATCGGCTGCTCCGGAAGATTGCCCGTGTACGTGGATTTCAATACGCTCCATACGACTCATGGCCGCGCCCTCACCTTTGCGACTGGCATAAAGCTCGCCAAGCCGCACCTCAAAGTCATTGTCGTCATGGGGGACGGAGATGCAGTGGCTATCGGTGGAAACCATTTCATCCATGCAGCAAGGAGAAACATCGATCTCACCGCGATTATCCTGAATAACAGTATTTACGGTATGACGGGCGGCCAGTATTCCCCTACCACGCCGTACGGGATGAGGTCGACCACCACTATGTACACCAATATTGAACACGCGTTCAAGATATCGGAACTGGCTGTGACTGCGGGTGCTCCATTCGTGGGAAGAGGCACTGTTTACCATGCCAAACTGCTCGACGGGCTGATGGAAAAGGCGTTCCTCAAGCAGGGCTTCTCGGTTGTTGAAGTGATTGCGCACTGCAACACGCAGTATGGAAAGTTGAATCGCCTGGGAGGGCCTGTGGAGATGCTCCAATGGCAGCGCGATCACGCTGTAACCGTGGAGTCCGCTGCCAGGCTTAGCCCTAAGGAGATGGAAGACAGGTTTCTCATCGGTGTGCTTGCCGACAGGGACCTGCCGGTCTACACCGAAGAATACGATCGCATCAGGGAGCGCGCAAAGCTGGCCCAGGGGAAGGAAGCATGAGTTTTCGATATGACATCCGGTTGGGCGGCTCCGGGGGACAGGGCTTGATCATGATGGGGATTATCCTCGCTGAGGCTATTGGCGTCTATGATGGCAAGGAGGTAGCCCAGACGCAGAGCTACGGTCCCGAGGCGCGAGGAGGCTCCAGCAAGGCCGAGGTGATCGTGAGCGACGAAGAGATTGATTACCCAAAGGCCATGAAGATGGACCTGCTGGTGGCCATGAATCAGAAAGCGCTCGATGAGTATTACGGGGATTTGAAATCAGATGGAATGCTGATCGTTGATTCCACATTCGTCAAGACGATCCCTTCGACGGATACCATACAGATACCTTTCACGCGGATCGCGCGTGACCGGTTCAAGAAGGAAATGGTCGCCAACATCGTTGCACTCGGGGCGATCAGCGAGCTCACCTCTGTTGTCTCGAAAAAGGCTATTGAGGCCTCTGTGCTGGCGCGTGTGCCGAAGGGGACCGAGAAGCTCAATCGAGATGCTTTAAAAGCTGGTATGTCTGCGGCGAGGCGGGTAAAAAAAGGTAGGCCGACCGCGGAACCGGGTACATGGGAAAATGAAGATATATGAGTACCAGGCCAAACGGCTGTTCCAGGCATACGGAATAAGCATCCCCAGAGGCGCAATAGCGAATTCGCCTCAAGAGGCAGTAAAGGCTGCTAAGGCCATCAGCGTTGATCCTCTGGTTGTTAAAGCCCAGATACACGCTGGTGGCCGGGGCAAAGCAGGCGGCATCAGAATCATCGACAAACCAGAATATGCAGGAGAGGTGGCATCCCTGCTTCTTGGCAGAAGGCTTGTAACGCCGCAGACCGGGCCTGAAGGCAGACCGGTTAATACGCTGCTCATCGAAGAGGCGCTTAAAAGAGAGAAGGAATTCTATATCGGCCTGACGATTGACCGGGCCCGTGCACGTGCGGTTCTTCTTGCCAGCGCCGAAGGAGGGATGGATATCGAGAAGGTAGCGCATGAGGCACCGGGAAAACTGCTCAGTGACTGGATAGACCCGGGCGTAGGATTGCGCCCGTTCCAGGTCTCGCGGCTCTGTTACGCACTCGGGCTCGACGGACAGCTTATAAAGCAAATGGCCGCTATTGTCACAAGCATGTATCGCCTTCTCATGGAGAAGGATTGCTCCCATGTTGAAATTAACCCCCTGGCGTTGACCGAGGGAGGGAAACTTGTCGCACTTGACGCCAAGATCAATTTCGATGACAATGCACTATTTCGGCATCCTGACGTGTCCGCGTTACGCGATCCGTCCCAAGAAGATCCGCTGGAAGTTGAAGCCTCCCGGTACAATCTCAACTACATAAAGCTGCGTGGCAACGTGGGTTGCATGGTGAACGGCGCCGGCCTCGCCATGGCAACGATGGATCTTATCAAACTGATAGGGGCTGAGCCCGCGAATTTTCTCGATGTGGGCGGCGGAGCAACAAGAGAGATGGTCAGGGAGGGGCTGCGCATACTGATCTCTGATCGGGACGTAAAAGTTGTCTTCATTAACATTTTTGGTGGGATCCTGAGGTGTGACACGCTCGCAAAAGGTGTGACCGAGGCAGCACGGGAACTTGATATTAAGGCGCCGGTTGTTATCAGGCTGGAAGGGACGAACGTGGAGATCGGGCGACAGATTCTCGAGCAATCAGGTCTTGCCTTCAGTCCCGCGAGCAGCATGAAAGAAGCGGCAGAAAAAGTGGCAACGCTGCTGAAGGGAGGTCGTTAGAAAATGTTACGAGTTACGGGCGGACTACGAGTTACGAGTTTCGAGTTACGGGTTACGAGGTTAGACAGAAAACTGCCGTGCTTTAAACGCGCAACGCGGAACACGTGACTCGGAACAAGGATTTTAACGACGAGGCTAGGACATTGAGCATACTCGTTGACGAAAATACCCGTGTAGTCGTGCAAGGTATCACGGGCGGTGAGGGAACCTTCCATACGGGGCAAATGCTTGAATACGGCACAAAGGTTGTGGCGGGTGTCACGCCAGGCAAAGGAGGACAGTCTGTTGAGGGTGTACCTGTATTCAACTCTGTCCGGGATGCCGTTGCCGTAACGGGCGCCGATACGTCTGCTATCTTTGTTCCGCCCGCGTTCGCAGCGGATGCAATCATGGAAGCCACCGAAGCCGGTCTCGGTCTGATCGTATGCCTCACGGAGGGCATACCAACACTGGATATGATCGCAGTGCGTCATTACCTGAAAGACAAGAAGGTGAGGTTGATCGGTCCGAATACGCCTGGCGTAATATCACCTGGAAAATCGAAGGTAGGGGTGATGGCAGGCTACATTCATAGAGCCGGGCATGTTGGAGTAGTTTCGCGCAGTGGCACCCTTACGTACGAAGTGGTTGATCAGCTTTCAAAACTCGGCGTCGGCCAGTCGAGCTGCGTTGGTATCGGTGGGGACCCTATCATCGGACTCTCATTTAGCGATGTGCTCGAACTGTTCCAGGCGGACAAGGAGACTACATCCGTGGTCATGATCGGCGAGATCGGTGGCACGCAGGAAGAGGCCGCGGCTCAATTCTATCTAAACCGGATGACAAAGCCCCTTGTGGCTTTCATAGCGGGGCTTACTGCCCCTTCCGAACGCAGGATGGGACACGCAGGAGCCATAATCTCCGGCGGGGTAGGTGGCGCGAGTGAAAAGATAAAAGCGCTGGAAGCCGCCGGTGTACGGGTCGTGAAGAACCCGTCAGAAGTGGGCCTCACCGTCACCGAGGTTTTACCCAAGTAAGCCTCAATCCGAAAAGTAACCGTGTCTTGCTCTTGATGAGATGGATCGTGCTGTGCGGGGTTGAATTCTAATGATAGAGCTAGGCGACCAGGAGGATAGCGACGGAGGCGTACTATAAGTACGTCGGAGTCGTGCCGACGCAGGCAACGACGCTATAGCTTAGAATTCAACCCCACACTAGCTGGAGCGCTCAGGCTCTAGAGGCTGCATCGTGGCAGGCTTTTTCTCTGCCGGCTGATTTGTAGTATTGGTCAGGAGCTTTGCAAGGTTACGTATTCTGCCTTCCCACGCGTTTGCAAATTTCTTGTAACCCCTCAATCCCCTCAAGGCAGTCTGCCGCAACTCAAGGTAAAGCTGCGGATCGCCATCCGAGTTGCCGAGTGCCTGGATGGCAGTGTTCGGTCGGTGCATAAAGGTATCAAAATGTATGATGTTGAGCGGGTAAGAAAGTTTGTCACAGCCGGCCCGGTACCAGATTTTCTTGTAGATCTGTTTTGCCTTTCCTTCATCCAGTTCGCTTACGTTCCTGGCTATACGGCCCGTTGGATCAAGGTCCTTGAGGGTACTTTGCAGGATACCGAATCTGGCAGGCCCTTTGCCATTATCGTTCGGAACGATATTCCTGCCTTCATGCTTTATTATAAAGGTGGCAGCGGTTTCGAAGTTGCTGGGTGCCTTTTTCTTGGAAAGAACTTGAGCCGTGTCAGCGGCACGCGATTGCGCGTCGGTCTCCGCGATCGGCGTGTTGAGCTGCACATAGGCGGCCAGCTGATCTACTCGACTCCTCATCTGAGTTCTGTTCGGCGCGTAAGCCTTGATCCCATCCTGAAGCGATTTTCGGACATCGAGATAGACTTGCGGGTCTCCCTGAGCCTTTTTCAATGCCTCAATTCCTGTGCGTGGCCTTTGCACATACGTGTCAAAATGCACGACATTTAAAGGGTAGGGCAGCTTATCGCAGCCAGCCCTTTCCCAAATCTTTCGATATATCTGTTTAGCTTTTGTTTCGTCGAGCTGGCTTACGTGAGAAGCGATTTTTCCTTTTGGGTCGTAATCTTTCAGCGTTGTCTGCATGATGCCATATTTCATCGGATTCTCGCCTGGCACGTATCCCCTCTTATTTTCGAGCACAAAGCTCATGGCCTTATCGAATGATTCATCTTTTGACGTCTGCGATGCCAAAACTTCGGAGAAGGACTCGGAGACCGTCCCGATCCTCCTGGAGGTTGAAGCGGGAATGATCGTGCCCCGGTAAATCTGCCTCACATCGTCAACGTCTTGCATAGGACCTCCTTGTCGCGTTTTGGCACCATATTCTCACTTCAATTCTTGTGCCAGTACCATATGGGGTCATGGGTCACGGGTCAAGGAGAGAAGAACGCTCCGGGTTACGGGTTGAGAATTACGTGTTGAATAGCGCAACCTATTGAAATTGGCCGACAAACGGAGAGATCCCCGCTCAATGACATAAAGTCACAACTCGAACCACGTGATCGGCACGTTTTTGGTAATCAACCCGGAACTCGCAACCCCTAAACCCGTAACGTTCTCATTAATGGTCAATAATATGACATTCCGGGCTTTTGCTTAACCCAGGCCCCGTGACCCTTGACCCGTGTCATTGCCTCTGATACGATTAGGCAGACACATGGACAGTGACGAATTTGAACGTGATCCGGCGGTTCGCAGCATGCGGCGCGTTTTTTCGCAGATGGAGAAGCTTCAGCAAAAGATGCTTGAGGCTGCTACGCTGCCTCCGCTCGACCGCAGGCTCCGCACGTGGCGCGAGCAAGCACTGCAATTGTTTGAGCAGGCCTGGGCTAGGGCGGGTAGGCGGGGTTTAACCAAGACCGAGGAAGAGGCCGCCCTTCTCTACGCTCTTTGTCTGGCGTGCATCCTTGAGCGGGGCAGGGTTCGGCTACCCTCGGCGGCGCTGCCACGAAACGAGGAGTTGGAGCAAATCATACGGGAGATACTCAAATGATTCGTGTACGCCTCTTCGGCCGGTGTCGCATCTATCACGACCCTGTTTCTCCTGTCTTGAAAGCTCCGGCGCAAATCGGATGGAATGCGTGGTTCAGAAGTATTGATCTCGTTACGTCGCAGCCCCTGAAAGGCGAAGAGCTCTTGAAGCGCACGCGGGGCTGGTGGACGGTCGAACCGAATGACGTGGCGGAGGTGGTGAAGCAGTTCGGCAGGCTCGTTGTGGGAGACGCCGGCGAACTCATGGTCGAACTGTCGGACGAGAACGCGGCAGACGCCCTGTCGAAGGCCTTGGCCGGGCGATTTGGTGACCAGGTACAGATTGCTCCGTGAAGGACTGACGAGGGAAATGCCGCACGGTCCTCTAAGTTCTTCAACCGTTTTTCCTAACGAAAATAGCCTTTTGGTCAATTGCTTTGACCGGATAAGGTGGTAGACTACTCATATGATGTCAAGGAGACAGTAGGCGTTTTGGAGGAGAGCCGTGATACACGTTAAATACCAGGATAACAGCTATGACTATGTGGATGATAATATGCTCGATTACCTTATTGCGTCCAACAGCATCAAGGAGTTTTACCGCCCCTCAGACGCGGAGTGGGTCGATGTAAACGAAGAGCCCATAAGGGGCGCTGGACTCCCTTACATAGGCCCCGAACGCAGACGATCACCGAGCTATTGCAAAATATCCTGATTCTCCAGATAGACAAAATAGACCAAATAGACAACCTTCCGCTTTCGCGTCCGTACATTTCAATTGACTATCCTGCCATATGGTCTAAAATAGTAGAGTATGACAAGACAATTGATAAGAGAACCCGCAGCCAGCGGCATGTTCTATCCGGCGAACCCCAAGGCCCTCACCCGTGACATTGAGCTCTATCTGGACCAGGCAACACCTGCAGAGATAAGGGGTGAGATCAAGGGCCTCATTGCGCCGCATGCCGGTTATATGTATTCCGGCCTGGTTGCCGCCTGGGGATACAAGGTGTTGTCAAAGCGGACGTTCGATACTGTGATCATAATAGCGCCGAGCCATAGAGGCCATTTTGAAGGAGCAGCCCTTCAAGACAAGGGCGGTTACAGGATGCCGCTCGGGATCGTACAGATCGATGAGGAGTTCTCCTCTGAATTGCTGAAGAAGAGTGGTGTGGTTCAGTCGAATTTTTATGCCCACCAAGGGGAACATTCCCTGGAAGTGCAGCTTCCTTTTCTGCAGGTTGTGTTGAAGGAGTTCAGGATAGTCCCACTTATAATGGGAGCTCAGGACGCCGCCCTGTGTGAAGCTTTGGCTTTGGCGCTCTTCCAGACGATCCAAGGAACTAAGAAGAAATGCCTTGTCGTGGGTAGTACAGACCTTTCTCACTATTACCCGTATAGCCATGCGCTGGAGTTGGACGGGCAGGTAGCACGAAACCTGGATAACTTTGATGTGATGGGGCTAACCCGCGACCTTGCCGCGGACAAGTGCGAGGCATGCGGGGCCGGACCCATGACCACCACCATGATGGTATCGCAGAAGCTGGGAGCAAACGCTAGTAAGGTTCTGAAGTACGCGAACTCGGGGGATGTATCGGGAGACAAAGCATCTGTGGTAGGATACATTTCTGCTGTTTTTTACAAGGCGGATAACGGACATGGTTAGGAAGGCAGGAACGGACCTCCATTTCACCGACGACGAAAGGGCGCTCATGAAAGAGATGGTCAAAGAGACCATAGAGAGCGACCTCTTCGGCAAAAAGGAAAAGCCCTTGGTGGTGCCACAAAAGTTGAAGGAGAAAATGGGGGCCTTTGTCTGTCTGAAAACAAACGGACAACTCAAAGGCTGCATAGGTCACATCAAGGGCTTCTTGCCCCTCGACGAGACCATCAAAGAAATGGCTAGGCAGGCAGCGTTCCACGATCCGCGGTTCGCCCCGCTTGATGCCAGTGAATGGAAGGCCACGGAAATCGAGATCTCTGTGTTGACGCCGATGCGGAAGATCGATGACATCGAAGAGATAGAAGTAGGAGTGCACGGTTTGTACATCGAGAAAGGGGTTGATACCGGTTTGCTGTTACCCCAGGTAGCCGTGGAATACGGCTGGGACAGGATTGCCTTTCTTGAATACGCCTGTATGAAAGCCGGCTTACCCAAAGATGCTTGGAAGTTAAAAGGAACTAGCATTTACGTCTTCTCAGCCGATGTATTTTAGCGGATGGCAGACGGAGGAACCAAAGGAGCTTGTGATGATAAGTAAACAGATGACCATCGAAGAAGTCGTGCAGAAGTATCCCGAGACGCGCGCCACCTTCGAACGATATGGACTAGGCTGCGTTGGTTGCCAGGCAGCGCTTTTTGAAAACATTGAACAAGGCGCGAAGGTTCACGGCATTGACGTAGAGGCTCTGGTCAGCGATCTCAATAAACAGATAGAGAAAAGTTGATAAGTTAGACGGCTAGGTGTTTTCTTCCAGTTTAGCTTAATCCGAATTCTTGTCAGGTCAACCACCTTGATTTTCTGATAGCATGCGCGACGTCAAAAACCCACTGATCGACACGGTGATTCTGGCTGCCGGCTCATCCAGGAGGCTCGGTTTTAACAAGCTGTTTCTCAGCGTCGACGGAGAGCCGGTGCTGACGCGAACCCTCCGAGCATTCCTGGACCTGCGAATAGGCACGACCTTCGTGGTCACGGGTTTTGAGCGGGAACGCGTTGAGCGCCTGCTTAAAGATGCACCGGTTGTGCTCGTCCATAACAGGTCCTTTGAGGAGGGCATGTCAGCGTCCGTGAGGGCGGTGCTGCCATTTCTGGCCTCGGATCACGGTATTTTTCTGCGCCTCGGTGACAAACCTTTTGTCAAGGGCGAAACGCTTCGTCGCATGATCGAGTCATTTGCCAAGGGGACGCATCCGATCATTTTGCCTGTCTTCCAAGGACAGAAGGGCCATCCCGCGCTCATAGATGTGATGAGATACCTTGATGAGATGCGCACGCTTGAAGGGGATACAGCACTAAGGCCTATCATTGAGAAACATAGTCAGGATATACTCTATGTGGAAGGAGACGAGGGAATACTCCTTGATCTCGATACGGAGCGAGACATCGATCTTCTAAGAAGGAGGGGATTTACGATTGAAAAAGGTTAAAGTGCAGAACGCTGTAGGCCTCGTGCTGGCCCATGACATAACAGAGATAATACCCCAGAAGAAAAAAGACGTGGCTTTTAAGCGCGGGAGGATCATCGAACAAGGTGACGTCGAACACCTCATGAACTTGGGGAAAAATTACGTATACGTGATGGAAGGCGACGAAAAGGAGGTACATGAGGACGAAGCTGCACGTCGGATTGCCGAAGCCGTTATGGATGAGCACATGGCGCCGACGCCTCCTAAAGAAGGCAGGATCAACCTTGTGAGTACGGTCCAAGGCCTTGTTTTGGTCAACACGAGAAGACTTTACGCGCTAAACAACGTGGAGCATGTGGCTTTCACAACGGTGCCTGACCGTTATCCTGTAAGGGCCGGTGAGATGGTTGCGGCGACCCGCATTCTACCCCTCTACATAGACGAGGCAAGTTTGAAAAAGGCTGAGCGTTTGGGTGGACAGGGGGTCATAAAGATCCTCCCGTTTAAAACGATGAAGGGCGGTCTTGTTGTGACGGGGAACGAAGTTTTCAGCGGGAGGATAAAAGATGGCTCGCCCATCGTTGAAGAGAGACTCAGGAACTATGGATTGGAACTCGTGGGAAAAGAGTTTGCTCCCGACGATGCAGGCTCGATCAGGGATGCAATCCTGCGTCTTTTTGAGAAGGGAGCTGAGATCATCATTACGACAGGGGGGCTTTCCGTGGATCCCGATGACGTCACAAAGGAAGGCGTTGCAGCAACAGGGGCCCGGATACAGGTTTATGGTGCGCCGGTGTTTCCAGGGGCCATGTTCCTGGTTGCACGCCGGAAAGGGAAATACATACTCGGGGTTCCCGCGTGTGTCTATTACAGCAGAAACACGATTCTGGATATAATCCTCCCGTGGGTCCTGGCTGGTGTCAGAATAACCAAAAGTGCTATACTGAAATTGGGGCACGGAGGCCTTTGCATGGACTGCGCGGAGTGCCATTACCCAAACTGTTTCTTCGGAAAAGGCAGGTAGCGTGCAAACACTGAGGGTGGTGGTGAAAGGCGCAGGAGAAATGGCTACAGGCATTGCACACCGCCTCTTCATGTCTGGGATTACGAGGATAGTCATGACGGAAATAGCACACCCGCTTGCCGTGCGAAGGGGCGTTGCATTCTGCGAGGCGATTTACGAAGGAGCCATGGAAGTAGAAGGCGTTCGCGCGGAACGCATTCCCAACGCGGCGTCGCTCGACCTCCTCTGGAAGGGGGGCTCTATCGGCGTGGTGGTTGATCCGTCGTGGAACATCGTTCGAGAGTTAATTCCCGACGTAGTGGTCGATGCGGTGATGGCGAAGAGAAATACAGGGACACGCAAGGACGAGGCATCGCTGGTAATAGGCGTTGGCCCTGGCTTCAGGGCGCCCGACGAGGTGCACGCGGTTATCGAGAGCAATCGGGGCCACAACCTTGGCAAGGTCATTTACAAAGGGCAGGCCGAGCCTTACACAGGAATGCCCGGAGTGACGGAAGGTTACAGGCAGGAACGCGTGCTGAGGGCCTCGAAGAAAGGTTTTGTCAAACATGTGCATGCATTGGGCGATGCTGTGAGCAAAGGATCTACTGTCCTTTATGTCGATGAAGAGCCTATAGAGGCTTCAATCGGAGGCGTCTTGCGCGGGCTGATTCGGGAGATCGAGGTGGAGAAAGGCGAAAAGGTCGGGGACATAGACCCGAGGGCAGAACGCATCAACTGCTACACCATATCAGACAAGGCGCGCGCCATCGCGGGTGGTGTGCTCGAGGCAATTATGCACCACTACAATAGACCGGGCGCGTAAGTATAAACAACACCAGGTTAACGCTGAGGTTAAGGTCAAGGTTAAGATGAAAGAACCAGGCCAAAGATGTGAGGACAAAATTCTCAGAATTAAGCGTATAAGAACATACCAAACAGTTTGAGGCGACGATGGATCTTTACAGCATCATAGATGACTACCTGGAGAAGGGCAGCGGTGGGGCACTGGCCACTATCGTAAAAAAGCTGGGCGCGGCCCCGAGGGAAGAAGGGGCCAAGATGTTTGTTGGCAAAGACGGAAAGTTTTACGGAACGGTAGGCGGAGGATGTACCGAAGCAGAAGTGTGGCAGGAGGCACGCAAGGTCATGAAAACCGGGGTGGCCAAGCTCCTTCACTACACGATGGACGGAAAACAGCTCGAAGATGAAGGGATGATATGCGGTGGCAATGTTGATGTCTTCGTGGAACCAGTGACAGAAAAGCACAGGACCTTGTATAGAGCCCTTTCCGATTTGGAGAGGCAGGGCAGAGGGGCTCTGCTGATTACCAGATTTTCGGACGAAGGACTATCCAAGAGCCTCGTCGAAGAGGATGGAACGGTACTTGGTGATGCGGTAGATAAGGGGA
>Ga0335070_10010130_pt1 | contig 11026 bp, 7 predicted proteins | sample Lox_Sample_13_FD_206722 | JGI IMG/M metagenome (GOLD analysis project Ga0335070, IMG submission 206722) | Soil microbial communities from Loxahatchee National Wildlife Refuge, Florida, United States - Lox_Sample_1.3 | ecosystem: Environmental > Terrestrial > Soil > Wetlands | place: USA: Florida... | reverse complement strand
CTTCGGCCCCTCGACGCAGACAACTTCACGCAGCTACAAGAGTCTTCACCGCATTCTCCCCACGCCAATAACCCCTCGCTCTGCCTTCACGAATAATGCAGGCTAGTACCCGGCGATGAGGCCTCCAAAAGCAGCTTGTTTTCCCAAGGCGCAACGGAATCCGTGGAGAGCCATGGCGAGAACAACACAGAGTGCAAACATGGACCTGCCTGCATACCAGCGCGAAAAATCCAACGTCATGGGGAAGTGGATCGTTACGGTGCCAACAAGGATGCATGTGCCGTAAGCGAGGATGCTGAACCGGACCAGCGCGGTAGTCAGCAACAAGGCATTCAGTAAAGCAAGAGGAATGGTCACGAAGTAATTCTCGCCACCAACAATGAGTGTCGCCACAACCAGACATGTGAACGCCACGGCCGGCGCCTTTCTGCGGAAAAGCAGACGAGCCGACACCAGGACGAGGGTCACAGCGAGAGAGCTGACGATGGCGTTGGCTTGCTCGCCGAGCAGATATCCCAACGCCTGCGCGCTTGTTCCCAAAGGCAGGGATTCAATGTGGATGGGAGTGATCCTGGGAATGCGCATCCACAAGGGCAGAGCGTAGACGAGGTTTATACAGGCAGCCCACACACATCCGAAGAGCGTGCCGATCAGGACATCGCGCCCGACAAGTGGATCGCGCCAGCGTCCCGCGACGAGGCGATTCCAGGAGATCAGCAGGTCGGGCCAGTACTTACGTGCGTACGGATCGAGGGCCATGTACGCGACCCAGACAAAGGCAGCGGCGAAAAGCGAATCGGAAACCGTAAAGATGAATGCGCTCCACAGATGCACGACCGACGCTTGCAGGTGCGCCTTCAGGCTCCATGAGAGTGCGCTGAGGACGAACATATACATGCCCAGCCGGAACCCTCCGCGGCGATCGCCGCGCCCGAGCCGGAGATTGCGTCGGGCCAATACCAAGCCGGCGGCGAAGAGCAGGAAACCCAAAGCGGCGTGAATGTTATCTGGGAGCCGGTCGATCCAGCGAGATGGATTTTCCGCCTGTGGGGTTGACCAAGGCGCGTTGACATCGAAGGAAACGACCTTACCATGAAAGGCGGCGCCATCAATGTGTACGGGGAACCCGGCATGGTTGCCATTCCATGAGGCGCGCGCGTCGAATGGCTTTTGCGGAATCCACATGGAATCGGCGGCCACGAACTGCTCTTGGTCGAGGCCGGCTGCCGCAAACAAGGGCGTCCAGTCCGGTTGTCGGGAGGGGCGAGGCCAGGACTGCATTGCGGTTTCGGATTTGGGCGGCACGACCTCATAGGTGCGGAGCATGCCCCGAGAATCCAGCAGCACGTAGGCCATCCCGGGGACGTCCTGCGGCGGATCGTCTTGCGAGATTTGAATCTCCCACGTTCGCGGCTTTAGCGGTCCCGGACTTTGCCGGTACCAAAAGCGGATCGGGGTGGGATCCATGGCCGCCAATCGTCGCCGCAAGGCGCGTGAATCTTCGTGGTCAGATAAGTATCCGATCTGTCCATTATTGGAGTAAATGCCATAGGCATAATCATCCAGAGTCACGGGAGGCGCGGCTTCCCGGATGATGTCTCGGGCGCGGTCGATGAGCAGCTCGGGACTCTTCTCCCATCCACAGAGGCCCAACATGGTGGAGTAGCGGGCAACCGCAATACAGCCGTACAAGACGAGCCCGACGCTGAACACCAGAATCCACGCGGCGCGCAGCGGCAGGGTCCCCGCACCACCGGCGGCGGCGAGGAGTTCGGGAGACGGCGTCTCTCCCGCCGCAAGAACTGCTTGCAGAGGGTCGCCGCCACCGAGCGCGGTGGCCACTTCCAGAGCGGATGAAGGGCGCGCCTTTGCATCCGTGTCGAGGCAACGCAGGATTACGGAGTCCACGTTGGGCTCAAGCTCTCCGGCGAACTCGGACGGCGGAGGCGGGCTTTTGGCCTTGCGATAGTCTCCGCGAAGTTGGGTGAGGGTGCTGGCGTGGAAGGGATGGCGCCCGGTCAGCACTTCATAGAGCACCACACCCAACGAGAAAAGGTCGGTGCGGACCGAAGTGCCGGACCCCTCCAACTGCTCGGGAGCCATGTACATCGGTGTACCGGCGAAGTCCTTCACTCCCGCCAGTTCGAGCGCCAGACCGGAGAGTCCGAAGTCCATGAGACGCACGCGGCCTCGCCCGTCGATCATGATGTTGGCGGGCTTCAGATCGCGGTGCAGAACACCGTTCTCATGGGCGGCCCGCAGACCGGCGCAGATCTGGCGGGCAATCTGAAGAGCTTTTTCACGGGAAGGGCGGCCCATTCTCCGCAGGACCGAGGCCAGGTCTTCGCCGTCAACGTATTCCATGGAGAGGAAGTACTGACCGTCGAGATGACCAATGTCGAAGACGCGGCAGACATTGGGATGAGAGATCTGGCGAGCGAGGCGAACCTCGCTGCGTAGCCGAGCCAGGGCAATTTCGTCTTGCGCCACCGAAGCAGGAAGAAACTTGAGGGCCACCGCCTGGCCCAGTTCGAGATCGTCAGCGCGGTAGACCTCGCCCATACCGCCGCGACCCAGCAATTCGATGATGCGGTAGCGCTCTCCGAAGACAGTGCCGGGGATGAAACGGCCGTGAATTGCGTTGTAATCCGGAGTCGGAGTGGGAGCGTCTCGACTGGCCGTGGGAAGCTCATCCAAGAGCACGGGACCGGGCGATCGCGGTTCGTCGGACATGACGACTCCGGCAGTCAGAAGAAACAGGATTGGGCAAGAGATAAGTCGAGTTCAGGCGCCCATCTCCCTGCCTCAATCCACGATAGCCTGGCGAGTCAGACGCCGCTGTGATACGGGTCACAGGCAAAGGGGAAGTCGGCGGAAGACCTCAAAGGAACGGTATTTGCGCTTCATGGCGGAGATGCGATTCGCCGAAGTGGATTCCCGGTTCGCGTTCTTCGCAGAGATGAACGTAAAGGATCCACGCGGGCGCGAGCCACAGGGTTGTCCACAAAACGGCATGAAGGGACTGTAGCCATATGGCCCCGATGATGAAGAACAGCAGGTAGGAGAGAAGGGATTGGGGACGCGCTGGGTAATCCGGTCGAAGGTGATCGCGATTCCGCTGTGGGAGGTAATCTTTCAGAATCCCCGGGGTCTCGCCTGGCTACGGCAAATGCAAGCGCACCGCGTCTCGACATTCACTGCCCCAAGCGTTCAACTAAACCTTCGCCGTCATTTCCTCCGCCCACGTCCTGCCTGCGGAGCACTGTCGATACGGTACTACGGATTTACCGCCACCTATTCCTCCGCAGGACGCCAAGACTCAGGTGATAGGCGGCATACAATCAGCAGGCGATTGGCGGGTCAGGCCGGCGAGTGTCAGGAGTGAGCAGCCATACCAATGCAGCGCCGGTCACGACACCAAGCACGATACCCCCTAACAGAATTGAACCAGTATTGCGCACCGCCTCCAACGGCGTCCGTGGTCGATAGGGGACCATAACGAGTTGTATCAAAAGCGCAGGGCACATCCATGCTGCAGCAGAAGCCACTACCCACCAGTTGGTCTTACCCGAGTGTGAGCGCAGGCTGCTTCTCTGCAAGAATCCCGCGAGCAGGCCTGCCGCAGCAGCAAGGGCTGGTATGAGGTACCGGCGATCGCGGTCCCATTGCGCTCCAACAAGGTCTGCGATAAGGAACGGTATCGTTACGCCGATGGTAGACGCCCACATCCATTGACTTGTCGCACCGAACCACTTGCGGGCGATACGCCACTGCGCAAACCCGATGCTCCACCCCATCCCAACCCCGATGTAAACCCCGTTGCCGACGTGGAACAAATCTTGGAGTTCAGCCAGCATGAGGACGACGATTACTCCACAGAACCATCCAGCAGAGCTGGCCACAACCCATGGGGTGAAATAGTGTCTCTTAGTCGGCGTAGTTTCAGTCGGCGGCATATGCGGCCAGTGTACTTTCGGAGCGTAAAGGCCTCAAGTGATATCCGTCACGAGTGAGCGTGAGCGCGCAAAGCTTGGTGCGATTCCTCGGTTCAAACCAAGATAGCTGGCGTAATCAGGGTCAGCATGACGGTTCCCGTCACAATCAAGAATGAAAAGGCGGTCAGTTTACTCCCGTTGCCACAATAAATTGCGGGTCTTTTCAACGGAGCGAAGCCCACTCGTCTCTCCTACACCGGGGGTGCAGGGGAAAGGGGCTGCCGCCCCTTTCCCCTGCACCCCCATCCCCGCCGGACCTCCTCCGCTTCGCTTCGGACCGCCTCTCCCGAACCATCTCGCTTTACGAAGCCGAACACTTCTTGCACAATCATCACGCCAGCGTCGCTTCGCTCCGACCGCAGTTCACCTTCACTCCTGAACGCAGTTCGGCTTGCCTCCGGAATCGATGTTCACCTTCACCGGAATACCCCCGGCCCACGGTCATCGTTAGTTATGCTTTGTTGCGGAATGTTGATGGCACGAACTCCAAGTCGCTGGCCTCTGCCACCGCCAAAGCGATCTGGAACTTGAGAGTATCCAGCGGGACGGGGTTTTGATAATCGGCAAGGCACAACCGCAGTGCTTCTCCGGGGGATCGCATCTCGGTTCGCGACACGCGATACACCTTCACGGCTAGCGTCTCGGCTGAGCCGGCAGTGAGCAGCACCGGCATGTTGTCCTCAACTGCCCGGTAATCGTCATCGGTCAACGCCAGTTGACGTCGGTTGCAAAGCACCCGCAGCAAATCGAACGATTCGCGAGGCTCCGTCGTTGGAAACAGCGGTATCTTCACGTCGATTCGGCCGGGGCGTTTCAAGTCAACCTCGATCAGGTCAGGCCGACTGGAGGCGAGAATCCACATGAGCTTACCGCGATTGTCGGAACTGCCCATCTCTTCCGCAAGCATGGAGTAGATGCGTCCCGAAACCCCCGAGTCTCCCGAGGCTGACTCGCGGCGCCCAATGGCCTGATCGGCCTCGTCGATGAACACGTAGCAACGCCCGAGAGCCTGTAACAACCGGAATATCTTTTCCAGGTTTCCCTCGGTGCTGCCCACCCACTTGTCACGGAAGTTCTTCAGTTTCACGATGGGCACACCCGCCTCACCAGCCAGACACTCAACCATGAACGTCTTGCCGGTGCCGACAGGGCCGCAAAGCAAATACCCTTTGGGCAGCGCCTGTAAGTCGTTGGCCTTCCACAAGGCAATGTCTTGCCGCAGCCAGGCCTTCACCTTTGCCTGTCCGTGGATGTCTTCCAGGGTACGTCTCGACTCGATGAACTCGATCAGGCCGCTACAGTCGCGCTCGACCAGTTGTTTCTTCAGTCGCACAAGGTCGTCGGCAAGAATTCTCTCTCGAGCATGCTCCTTCGTTTTGAGCATGGTTTCAGCTGCACCCAGCGTCGAGCCCGTAAGTTGATGAGAGAAGCTGTCGAGACGCTGGCTGTACTCTTGCAGAGCCGTTGGATATTGCGGAGCCATGAGGGAGAACGCGGCTGTCAACTCGTCGGCGTCCGGCAACGCAATTTTGATTCTGGCCGTTCTGGAATTGGCTGCGATCAATGGGTGGAGATCGTTCAGGTTTTCCAAGATCAGGAAGGACGCCAGGGAGTGCGACACCAGCAGTGACTCGCTTGCCCAGTCGCGTATGAGGCTGGCGAGGGCGCTCAAGTCGTAGTCGAGGCCGCCCTGTACCATGGGAGCAAGCAGGTCGGCGCTGCGAATGATACACGCCACCTGCCGCCCTTCCCGGTTGAGTCGCGCGAGGTTAGCGACGTAACGGAAGTAGTGGGTGAGAAACTCGACTGCTGGTCGGGGAGCCTTTGGGAAGGTCGCGTCCTGTTGCAGTTGCGGCCACTTGGAGAAAACCTCACTGCCCTTTTCGACGCGTATTCCGTTGCCCAGGTCGTAGCTCAGCACAACGTCGAATCGAGGCAGCATCACCTGCAAAAGAAAGTCGGTCAGCGTTCCGATGCGGCCATTGCTCCCGACCGGAATCAGCATCTGATCGTACACGTTGCCGTACAAGACAAACTGGCTCGCCGCGTTGCTCTCGTAGAGTTGAATCGCTTCCTGCGCCCAGGATGGAAGCGGAACGGTGACGGCGGGCGCAGCAACAGAGGCGGGATCTGAGCCCATTACGTAGACTCCCGCATCGGCGTTTTCTGGGTCGAGTACTTGCGGTCGAGGGCCGAAATCGCAGACTCATCTTCGCCAAATACGCCAGCGCCGAGCAAGTCGCTCGCTAGTTCGATGTCGGTGCTAATGGTTTGTGGCTTACTTTGCATGGTTGCATTTTCGAGAATGAGATCAACCTGGGCCTCAACACGAGTCAGATCGCTATCGATCTCTTCCAGCGTCTGCTCTCGCCTGCGGATGTTCGCGAGCCGCTTCTTCAAAATTGCCTGCGTCGCGGCCTTGGACTGCCGCAGCGAGTCCGGTTCGCCCGGTTCGGCCAGATCATGGTCAATCGCAGCAATCTTGCACTCCAGAGTGGCTTCAGTGTCGTTCTCCGCGGGAGACAGCAGGTGATGGCGCGCCACCAGCAATTTCAGATACACCCATTGCAGGCTCTTAAGGGCGTCACGATTGCTGTCGATCACGTACTCCTCGGCCTGCTGGCTCTGAAAAACGTCGAGTACACGTGCACATTTAGAGGCAATCAAGGTCAACCGATCACGGGCGTCTTTGTCGAGCAGCTTTACCAACTCCTGCCGTTTGACGTCGGTGTCGTCTTTCACGCTCTGCAGTTGAAGAGCCTGTACGTAGTTTTGAAAGCGCGGATTAAAGGCGAGACCCGCAATTACGAAGGTCTCGACCGCCAGGCCAACCAACCAAAACGCCGGCTGGGCAAATCCAAGAATTACAAACGCGCTCGCTAATAGAGCATTGAGAGGCAGTTGCCCAAGTCCGGGGACTTCGACACGAACCAGGAAAGCCGATTTGATGTAGTGCCACACGTCGCGAATCCGTACTCCTGACCCTATAAGCTACTGCTTCTCCGCAGTCGGCCCCATGGACTTTACTGGCGCCTGGGTCGAGTTCGTTTCCGTGGAACTCACTGAAGGCTCGAGCGGAATACCTTCCTTCGCCGCGAAGTCAGCAAGCGCCTGCTCGGCCAGAGCATTCTGCTCAGCCTCTTTCATCACGACTCCAGACATATCCATGCTGTCACGGGCGACACGTACACGGCCTGCGGCCTTGGTCCGCTCCTCTTCCACGATGTTACTGAGGCGGTCCAGCGTCTCACCTGAGCTGCCGATGCTAGTGACCATTCCAGACGCCATCTCGGTCAACTCCGCCATGGCCTTCTTCATCTTCATATCGCTGATTCCGGCCTTTAGCGATTCCATCTTCTGCCGCGCGGCATTGATGGCGACGTCACGAGCCTTGACCAAGTCCTTGTACGTCTTTTCGGCCTGTTCCAGTTGTCCGCGGTTCTCGCCCAGCTCACGGTCGATGGTCTGCAGGCGTAGCGCAAGCTGGGCAGCAGCTTCGCGATTGCCGGCACGCAGGTTTGCCGTCGTCCGGGCGCGGAGGTCGCGTTGCTCGTTCTCCAACTGCCTAACCTGAGAGATCAGCCGCTCGCACAGTCCCGCGTGCGTCGCCAAGCCTTGGTTGTACTGACCGATCTGCCTGCGGAGATTCTCCTGCTCCACCTCCAGCAGCGCCTCCGGGTTCTGTCGCTCCAAACCGGAGACAAACAAGCTGAAGAAGCCGCGGATAAGATTTGACAGTCTCTGGAACATTGCCTCACCTGCCTCCTGATATGTAGAACGACTGCACCCTATCGGTTCCCCTGGGTGCGTTGCCAGCTCGACAAGAGATTATTCACTACTTCGGCCTTGGGCGGCTCACAGATCTTCTGCAAATCGATCTGCACGCCGTTCCCAGCATAAACAATGAATGGGCTCTCGGGAAACTTGACTGGAACGCTCGGATTCGCCGGCCTGAATCCATGCACCAGAGCCTCTCGCTGAATTCGCTCGGTCAGCAGAAATGTCAGGAAGGTCTCCGCCGCTTTGCGCTGCTCGGGCGTACTCCAGGGTGCGTTGATGATGTAATACGGATTCTCATTCCATATGTTGTATTCCGGATAAACTACGCGGATCTGTCCCCATCGGCCCTCGGCGTTCTTGAGAAAGTCGATCGCCACATTCTCGTACACCATCGTGGCATCGTATGAAGATGGCCCCTTTAGCACCATCTCCTTCATCATGTTGCCGGTGCTGTTCGAAAGGCCGCTTGTACTCCGCTCCAGCGTGGTGAGCCATTGCTGAAAATCGGCGCTCACGACGTCCCGCACCGTGAGATCTTTCGTTTTGTGGTGGAACGCGTAGGCGGCCAACACGATTGTCAATAACCCGGAATTCGATTGGTTGGGATGCGTGTGTCCGAACTTGAAGAGGCCCCAATCGGGTTGATGCGCAATCGCGTCCCATCCCGTCTTCTCCTGCAGCGCCTGGTTAATGGTGTCAAGGTTCATCACCTTGTACTTCTGAACGAAGGCCTGGTAACGCTCATCCCAAACCACGAATACCATAGGCGTGAGAGCCAGGGGTTCCTCTTTTAGGATCGGGTCGGCACTGTTTTTCACCTGCCACTCTTGAACAAAGGTGTCTTTGTACGCCGCGCTGGCTGGGGACCAAACGTTGATGCGCGTGTCGCCTGAGAGAATGGCGTGGGCACCCTCGAGCGATCCCATCGGGATCAGGTTTACGGTAATGCGCTTGCCCTCCGAGGTCTTGGCGAATTCGGAGACCGCCCATTCCAGCCAGCGCTGCTTCTCGGTACCGTAGGCGATGCCGATCTCCACCTGTGGACCGCCGGACAAGAGATTGCCAGCTACCTGGCGAGTCTCGTCCATGGTTTTCTTCCCCATGAACAAGTAGTACGCTCCTGCGATACAGGCAAGGATAAACAGAACTATGAACAACTTGCCCAGCAACGTGAGTTTAGGACCGTCGGAAGTTGGAGTCATGAGCTTTTCAGGGTGCAACTAAAAGAATGTTGAAATGTCCCGGAACACCCCAACGATGTTCTGCGGAGTCCCCTCGTACGATTTCGCTTGAGTGGCGTCGGAAATCTCCTTCAATATGTCTTTGCGCGCATCCTTCCCGTAGGCAATCGTGAAAACGTGAATGGCTCGAGTCTCCCCATCGTACTGAATACGCTGCATCAGATCGTTCAGCTTCAGATTGCTTTCGGTGTCGGCGCCATCGGTCAAGACCACGACCGAAAGGATACGGTTTCCGTTCTGCTTTTGGTCCTGCAGAAGATGCTCATAAGCGGAGTCAATGGAATCGTACAGCGCAGTTCCACCCCCGGCGAACAACGAGTCGATCGAATGAAGTAGGCTGTCTCGGCCGCTGCTGATCGGTACGTCCGTGCTGGCCCAATTGGTCTTGGTATTGAATGGGACAAGCGACAGACGGTCTCCTGGGGAGAGCAGGTTCACCAGTTGTTTTGCGCCTTCCCGCGCGTTCTGGATTTTCTGGTCTTCGCTCATGCTGCCCGACGTATCGAGCACCAGCACAACGTCCGCCGCCTTTTTCTTCTGATCAAAGAGCTTCAGAATGGCGTCCATCACCGGAACCGATGGAACTTCCAGAGTCGTCTTTGGTTCCTGGGGATCGACGCCGTGCCCCTGATCGACCGGCGATGCGACCGGCACATCGACTGCCCCAGGCCGGAAACCGTATGTGATTGCCCTTTCTTGCTGTGGGTGTTGCAACAGGTACTGAATGTAAACTTTGGCCGCTTCACGGTGAGCCGACGTTACCCAATCGCGCTCCACCACCCCAACTGGATGATCGCTCCAGAAAGTACCTTCCTTGGGATAGATCGCGACAACAGGAAATGCCAGCTTGTCCGCGCTGTCGTACGATTCAATGACCATGTTTTCGTAGAGCACTGCGGCTGAGAGATACTGTGGACCGCTGGCGAACATCTTTCGTCCGAAGAAGCCGGTGGAACTTCCGTAGTGGACAACAGATTTCTCGATGCCCTGCACGAACTCCGCAGTGCGTGGCTTGTCTACGTCAGATAACGTAAGTCCGGCGGTCTTGCCTGTCGCGGCATACACCTCGGCAAATAGCGAGATCAAACCGCTGTTGCTATATTGCGGGTGCGTGTGCCCAAACTTAAACTGTCCCCACTGAGGATAGCCGTAACTTTGCCAGCCTTTTTGATTCGCTGCCAACGCCAGTATGTCCGACCAACCGATCGGCTTTTTGCCCCAGCCAATGGCCTCCGCCATCGGCTTCCACATCGCGATCACCACCGGAGATAGCACGAGGTTCTCGGTCGAGCCGATCAGTTCGTGGCCGGTCTTGCTTTGTGATTCAGCATTGCCGAGTTTGATGAAAGCCCCGGATGCCGGACTGATCAGGTGCGGCTGGCGCGCTCCGTTCAGTACTTCGTCAATGCACTCACCCGATCCCATTGGGATGGCGCGAACGAAAATCCGCTTCCCACCCGGCGCGTGATGATCTTCCCGATTGAACTTATCGGTGACTTCGTTGATCCATCGCTCTTTCTCCGACCCATAGGTAAAAACCAGTTCGATGGAATCGGGTGGCGTAGGTGCCGCGGCCCCTTCTTCACTGACAGGAGATTGCTTCTTTGACTTGCAACCGGTTGTTAGAACGGCAGTTCCGACAATCAGAACCATGCAGAATAGCAAGAGGTGGGTTCGAGACAACCGAGGCCGGGCAGAGGCCGCACCTCTGGGTGCAATCCAGCGCGGGATTTCCATGGCGCCTCCGGAGAGTTACAAACTATTCTATGCTCGCTGCTTGAATCGAAATTGTGTTAAACCGTGGTCGAGTGAATTCCCAATCGAGAAATTCACATTCCTTTAACAACCTGGCGTTCGATCACAATTGCCATTCCGGTTAACGCCAAACTGCGCCGCCGTTCTTGATCTCTAGCTAGAGCGTGTTTCATAAACAGTGCCTCAGCGTAATCCAGAAGCAAGCCAGGTAGAAGAAGGCGCGATAGGTGGAGAGCAGATGCTCGTGGCGGACCA
>Ga0335070_10010129_pt1 | contig 11026 bp, 11 predicted proteins | sample Lox_Sample_13_FD_206722 | JGI IMG/M metagenome (GOLD analysis project Ga0335070, IMG submission 206722) | Soil microbial communities from Loxahatchee National Wildlife Refuge, Florida, United States - Lox_Sample_1.3 | ecosystem: Environmental > Terrestrial > Soil > Wetlands | place: USA... | reverse complement strand
AACTGAACCGCGCTTACTCACGATCGGCGGTGCGTCGTTGGGTCGCTGCAGGTTTGATTGTTGCAGGCGGGTTTCTGGTGTTGGGCATCGGCTTGGGAGTACTGCTTGCAAGGGTGATGAAATGAGATCGTTCCTCGCACTCATGATGTACGTCGACTATAAATGCGGGGCGGAACCAGGATTCCGCAAAGCCTTCTTGGTGTTGACCTTTGTCTTTGTGCTGTTTTTGTGGTCGCCCTGGCGGCCGTTGCTTTTCCCGAGGCACGCATTCGCTGCGTCCGATGTACGAAGCGATGCTACTTCGCAGCACAGGATCCAATCACAGTTGAAACGGCAGCGCGTAAGTCCAATTGCTGTGAAGGTGTCCGCTACGGATTCCAATCAACGACCTTAGCCTTCCAAGAAGGCTCGACGATACATTTTCCTGGTCATTTGAATTTTGGTCTTGACAAGCTCAGATCTCAAGCGTAATAACGTACCCTAATCGTTATGAGGCTGTATGTATAGCACTATTGCTTGGCATACAGAATGCTGACGATTGAAGTGGCTTTCGGTTCATGGGTACCCGGGGATGCAAGAAATTCAGCAAGTCACCGAGCGGCGGAACGAAAAGCTCGTACGTGAACTCGGGCCCTTGGTTGCTTCCTGCCTTGAAGATCACCGAACCGAAGATGTTTTGCTGAACCCTGACGGGCGCGTATGGGTGAAGCGCACCCACCGAGACTTCGAGGCGGTCGGCTCCATGCCTCCGGCGCAGGCCTTGAGTGCGTTTGGCACCATTGCGGCGATTCGTGACACCGTTATCAATCACGACAATCCTATTCTTGAAACAGAGCTACCGACAGACGGCAGCCGCTTTGAGGGTCTGATCGCCCCGATCGTGCGCCAGCCAGTTTTTGCCATTCGACAACGCCCTCGCCGCGTATTCACGCTGAGCGATTACGAGAACACGGGGATTCTAACGGAAAAGGGCGACGAGCTTAATCGGCACAGGCATCGCGACTACTTTCTTGAACTGGTACGCGGGAAACGTCACGCAGAAGTGCTGCGCACGGCGATAGTGCATCGGAAGAACATCCTTGTGGCTGGATCAACCGGCTCGGGCAAGACGACCTTCATCAACGCCATTCTTGACGAGCTGGCCGCGATCTCTCCGGATGATCGCGTGCTGATCATAGAGGACACACCTGAATTGCAATGCAACGTAAAGAACTCGGTGGCGCTGCTCGCCGTGGGTCGCGTGTCCATGCTCGACTGTCTGCGTGCCTCTATGAGGCTGAAGCCAACACGGATTGTCGTCGGTGAAGTGCGCGGTGCGGAAGCGTTAAGCATGCTTAAAGCATGGAACACGGGCCACCCAGGAGGTGCTGCCAGCGTGCATGCGAACGACGCACGCGGGGCGCTCATTCGGCTCGAAAGTCTAGTCGCGGAAGCAACAGCGGCGCCCCAGCAGCAGCTTATCGCCGAAGCCGTGAATCTGGTTGTTTTCGTCGACGGTGAGCCGAATATTCCGGCAGGTCGGAAGGTTCGAGAGGTGGCTGTCGTGATGGCATATCGCGATAGCGACTACGAACTGGAGTACGTCTAGGAAGCATGTGGTGGCGAAGATTCTCGGCAGGAAAGGAAAGTCAAGATGAAAGCATACAACAAGAGAGTCGGGTGGCAGCGTTTGGGGATGCGTCTTGGGTTGCTGGTGTCCGGATCCGTTGTTTTTAGTTTGCGTGCATTTGCAGCGGGTGGCGGGCAGGCCCTGCCGTGGGAAGCGCCGTTGACTCGCCTGCAGCAATCCTTGAGTGGTCCCGTCGCCGGTGCGATCGCGGTCATCGCATTGGTGGCCATCGGCGTAACGCTAGTGTTCGGTGGCGAGTGGAACGAATTTGCGCGACGTTCGGTGTATGCGGTCTGCGCAATCGCCTTCATCATTTCGGCAGCCGCTCTCCTAGGAGGCCTGTTCGCCGTTGGGGCGGCAGTGATTTAGCCATGGACCGTCCCCGGGAAATACCGTTTCACGAGTCGGCCAATCGGCCTCACTTGCTGATGGGCGGCGATCGAGAGCTGGTTCTGGTGTCCGCCATCCTGGCAGCGATGTTGGTTTTCGCGGTCATGAAGTGGTGGAGCATTCTTGCCGGGCTGGTTTTCTGGCTGGTCGCCGTGGGAGTGCTCGCTCGCATGGCAAAAGCAGATCCCCTTTTGCGTCATGTTTATCTGCGGCACATCCGTTACCGAAGCTTTTACCCGGCCAAGAGTCGCATTTGCGCCCCTCCCACTGAGACCCCCGCGAACTGGAGATAGACCGTGCCCCTGATTGAGCAGCGCCGTCACGCGATTGGACTAGCCGACCTCCTTCTCTATGACTCACTCATAGATGATGGGGTTCTGCTGCTGCAGGACGGTGCATTGCTAGCGGCTTGGAAATTCCGGGGCCCAGATCTCGGTTCCGCGACAAACGCAGAGATGGCCGCGCTGAGCGGGCGTTTCGGGGCCCTGCTGCGGCTGGGCGGAGGATGGATGGTCCAGTGCGACAGTATTCGCGGCGCCGCTCCTGGCTATCCCGAACGTCAAGAGTTCCCGGATTCGGTGACCAAGATCATCGACGACGAACGTCGAGAGCAATTCATGGCGGAGGGCGTGCACTTCGACAGCGACTACTACCTTGCGCTGACCTACCTTCCTCCCGTTGTCCGAGAAGAAAAGATCAAGGGATGGATGTTTGAGGGTATGAAGGACCAACGCGGAGACGCGGCGCGAATCGTCGACTATTTCAAGGCCCGCATAGGCTCCTTTGAGGACGTCTTCAGATCTCTATTCGCTGTTACGCGTTTGAAAGCCGTGAGCGCCAAAGATCACGCGGGCAACCCTGCGATTTACGACGAACTCCTGCGCTACGTGCATCGGTGTGTTTCTTGGAGAGACCATCCAATCCGCCTTCCTGAGTTCCCCGTCTACTTGAACGACATGTTAGCAACGCAGGATTTTGTCGGCGGTTTGACGCCCCGCATTGGACGCAAGCACTTGCGCGTAGTGGCCATTGATGGCTTCCCAAAGGCGAGTGTTCCGGGAATTCTGGCGGCGCTAGACACGCTGCCGATTGAATACCGCTGGAACACACGCGCAATCCTGATGGACCCGGAGGAAGCGCGCGCCTTTCTCGATAAGGTCCGGAAAAAGTGGCGCTCGAAAATGCGAGGGCTGCGCGACCAGATCATGCAAACGCAAACTGGGGCCATAAACCTGCATGCACAGGCGATGAGCATCGATGCCGAGGAGGCTATGAGCGTTGCGGCGGCGGGAGACGTTCTTTTTGCACAGTACACCACCACGGTTATTTGCAGCGATGAGGACGAAGCTCGTGTCGAGGAAGCGATCGCGCTGGTTGCCAAGACCGTACAGAACTTAGGTTTTTCCGCGCGGATCGAAGACGTTAACGCTGTGGAGGCGTGGAGGGGCAGTCTTCCCGGAGATGGTTATCGAAATGTGAGGCGCGTTGTCCTGCACACGCTAAACCTCGCGGACCTTCTTCCCATCAGCTCCGTTTGGGCTGGGAATCGGGAAAATCCGTGCCCCTTCTATCCGCCCGGTAGTCCCCCGCTTTTGTACGCGGCGACGACGGGTTCAACCCCTTTCCGTTTCAACGTCCACTGCGGAGATGTCGGGCATAGCTTCATGGTGGGTCCGCCGGGATCGGGCAAATCAACCTTTCTTGGGTTCGTTGTTGCCCAGTTCTTCCGGTATCCGCACGCTCAAGTGTTTGCCTTCGACAAGGGCTATTCGCTTTACGTGCTCACTCGCGCTTGTGGTGGCGAGTTCTACGATCTCGGGGGTGACACCGATAATTTGTCGTTCTATCCGTTAGCCGACCTCGCCGATGACAGCGACTTGGCCTGGGCAAATGGTTGGATCGAGAAACTCTGCGCGCTCGGCGGTTTGGAGCTAAAACCGCATCACCGGAATGCGGTGGCAGACGCGATGAAGCTCATGCAAGGGTCGCCGAGGCGAACCTTGACCGATTTTCTAGCAACGGTGCAGGAGAAGGATGTCCGATCTGCGCTCGAGGTCTACACATTAAGCGGGCCGCTTGGTCGTCTTCTGGACGCCGAAAAGGACGGATTGCGGGATAGCCGTCTGATGGCTTTCGAGATGGAAAATCTTATGAAATACGGTGACGGAAATAACAAGGCAACCGTTGCCGTGTTGCTGTATTTGTTCCGTCGAATTCAGAAAAAACTCGATGGGCGTCCCACCCTGATTGTTCTCGATGAGGCTTGGGTCTATCTCAGGGACGAGCTGTTCCGGGAATACCTTCGCGATTGGCTGAAGACGCTCCGTAAGCTAAACGCCGTCGTGGTTCTAGCTACGCAAAACCTCTCCGACATATTCAATTCGGGCATCAGTGATGTGGTCATGGAAGCATGTCCGACAAAAATTCTTTTGGCGAACGCCGAAGCAGCGAACGTACAGTCGCGCCGCATGTACGAAGCGGTTGGTCTGAATGATCGGGAGATTCAGATCGTCCAAGGTGCGCTTCCAAAGCGCCAATATTACGTGATTTCGCCAGAGGGCCGGCGTCTGATCTCCCTGGGACTCGGTGGCGTTGCACTTGCTTTTGCGGGCGTGAATAGTCCGGAAGACCGCAAACGAGCCGAGGAGTTCATGCGCGCCTATCCCGAAACCTGGCAAGCGGAGTGGCTTCGCCATCGAGGCCATCCGGACTGGGCAGACTGGTGGCGCGAAGTGGAGGGTCCTATCGGAAGGAGGGTATCGGCATGAAGAAACTCGTTGTGTTCGCAGTGGTGCTGTCGCTGGTGTTCTTCGGAATCCCGCCATCTATGAATGCGGGAGTAGTGGCGGGCGTTGCAACGGAATGGACTCAGGTTCTAAACCACGTCCAGCTGGTTCTGAACTACATCCGGCAAGGGATTCAGCTTCAGACCCAGTTGCAGCAATACACGGAACAGTTGAGACAAGGGCGAGTGGTGCCACAGCAGATCTTCGGTTCGGTCCAGCGGGATCTAGCTCAGCTCGCGCAAATCGTTCAAGGCGGGCAAGCCCTGGCATATTCCATGGGCAACCTCGATGCGCAGTTTCGCAGCACGTTTCCCGGTTACGGTTCCCGGACCTCGGGGTATTTCAATGACTACAAGAAATGGTCTCAAACATCACTCGATACCACGCTCAGCACATTGCGGGCCGTTGGTTTGCAGGGTCAGCAGTTGAACAATGCGCAAGCCGTGCTCGCCCAGCTTCGCACGATGTCCATGGGAGCGGGTGGCCAAATGGAGGCTGCTCAGATAGGCAATCAGATTGCCGAGCAGCAGGTCGAACAACTCATGGCACTTCGACAGTTGATGTTGGTCGACCTTCAGAGTAAACAGGCATATCAAGCGGAGCAGATTCAGAAGGAGCAAGCGGACAAAGCAGCGTTGGATCAGGTGTTCGGTACGCAACCGATTGTGACAAGCGACAAGAAGTACTGACTCCGCGGGGAGACAACATGAAGCGAGCTTCGATGGTAGTTTCAGCGCTAGCCCTTGTGTTCGCAGCCGCGGGCTGCAAAAAGGCGGAACCACCAAGCCCAATCGTAAAGATGATGGAAGACGCCGGTGCCGGTGATGTCTCAAAGACATCCGATGAAGGAATTACTCGGTGGCTCGATCAACACAAGGAAGTCCTCTTGGAGGTCAAGAAGAAGTGCATCGAAGTAAGAAACTCTAAGCCGCCTGCCAACTGGAGCGACACGACAGAAGGCCGCGTCTGCGCAAATGCGTATTTGTTAGATCCGGGTTCACCGCTGAAGACAGGCGACAAGAAGTATTAGGGTGAGAACCATGGTTTGGAAGCGAGATCAATGCCGGCGGGTTCGCAGAGTATTTCGCTATGGGGTCCTAGTTAGCATGGTGTTTCTCAGCGTCGTGGCTGTGGCCCATGCTCAAGGGCCCACCTCCGTGAACGGTCCGTCCAGTCTGCTGGACGAATACAAAGGACTGCAAAACGGATGGATTACAAAGCTCCTCGGCGCGGCGCAACGGCTCTTCTTCTTACTTGCCGGAATCGAAGTGGCCTGGAGTTTCACTCTTTTGGCGATTGAAAAAGCTGACTTCCAAGCGCTCACGGCAACTATCGTTCGCAAAATCATGTGGATTGGAATCTTTTACGCCATCCTCTTGTATGGCGTTACTCCGGGGGGAGGCGGGTGGATTCCCGCCATCCTGGATAGTTTTCACATCCTCGGCCAGAACGCCTCTTCCGTAGGTTCCTTGGGGCCGGACGCGATTGTCGGGTTTGGCGTAAACATGGCGATTGATCTTCTCGCCTCGCTTAAGGCTGCGAACTTTCTTACGAGCTTTGCGACGAGTATGGCACTCGTTTTTTGTGCTGTGGTTGTCTTCATCTCTTATCTCGCCATAGCGATTCAGTTCGTTGTAGCCCTAGTGGAAAGTTATCTCGTGGTTGGGGCTGGAGTCATTTTTCTGGGATTCGGAGGTTCTCGGTGGACCGCGGCATATGTCGAGCGGTATATCGCCTACGCCGTATCCGTTGGCATGAAACTTCTCGTCCTGTATCTGCTTGTCGGTGCTGGAATGACGCTCTCAGAAGGCTGGCGACAGGTGGCGCAGAGTGCAGCTAACTCCCTTGACCCCGCCAGAACCGGCTTCGACCTCGCTGCTGCGGCGGTCATGTTTCTCTGTGTCTGCTGGATGTCTCCCAAAATCTCATCCGCGATGCTCGGGGGAGTGGCCTCGATGAGTGGCGGGGACCTCGCGAGTGTCGGCATGGGTGTGGGCTTGGCCGCTGCAGGCGCGGGCGTGATTGCAACGCAATATACGGCGCGAGGATCCGACGCCTTGTCAAAAGTGAAGGAAGCAGTGGCGGCCGGTGCTCGTGGACACGGTGGCAGCAGCAACGGGACTGGTGGTACGACCCCCCGACCGGGCGGCAGCAATGGCGGGGGCCCGGGCTTTTTGGGCGGTGGAGGATCTTCCAACGCGGCACAGATCGGCATACCGGCCGGCGGCAATCAACCGCCACCACCCGCTCGTTCTCAGACAACTCAAACATCCAGCTCGCAACCCGGGCCGCCGGCAACTACTGCAACAGTTGAGAATGATTCCTTTCTCAACGCACTCGAACGAACAACCGCACGCGCCCACTATGCGCTGAATAGCCTTCGGATTCCGCACGATGGAACATCTCATGCGCCACCGTCCAGTTCGACGGGCCATGGTGAGAGCTGATTGTGAGGTGGAGCGGTGGCAAAAACCATTGCACTTCAGCAGCAGTCGTGTTCGAAAGAGGAGTCCCTTGGGAGCCCCTATCTTGCTGCACGGAAAGAATGGGACGAACGCTACGGCAGTCTGATTAAACGTGCACAGCAGTGGCGTGGGACTGCGATATTGGCACTTCTTGTCGCCCTGGCAGAAGCCATTGTCATTCTTGGCGTAGCGACGCGACCGCGAGTCGCCCCTTATGTTGTCGCTCTCGATTCTCTCGGCCACGTGGCAGCGGCAGGCGCGATTGATCGTACGGCGTCCATTGACGACCGCATGAAACAGGCCACCATCTCCCAATGGGTGCAAGACATGCGTGGCGTGACCAGCGACGGCCTAGCCGAGCGCGCGGCCATCGATCATGTGTACGCCATGATCGGCAGTCAGAGTGCGGCGCAAACCATCGTCACGGACTACTTCCGCGCGAATCAGCCTTTCGAACGGGGTACCCGCGAAACGGTGCAAGTGGAGATCAACGCGATCTTAGCGACCTCACCGCATAGCTACGAGGTCGATTGGACGGAAACGCGGCGCTCTCTCGATGGGAAACCCATCTCTTCGGACAGATGGAAAGGCATCTTCACGGTTGCGGTCAATCCGTCGACGGACGAGGCAGCGCTTCGGGTCAATCCACTCGGAATCTATGTCATCGATCTGACATGGTCGAAAGTTCTTTGAGGGCCACTATGAAAACGAAGTACGCAGTATCAGCAGTGCTTGTCATTTCGTTGGGTACAGCCGCTATAGCGCGGTCTCAGGAGCCGACAAGTACAACGGGTACTCCGAATCCAACGCCGACGCAACCGTCACCCCCCGCGGTGGTAAAGCGGGAACCGGTGCCAACTCCAGACAAGTACCCGTTGGCTGAGGCTGTGCGGATCTTGGAATCCGGAGATGCAACAAAAAACACGGGTGAAAAGCACACGCCAACTGTGCCCGCGCTGCCGAGGAGTGCCGCTTCTCACCCCTTGTCGTCGGAAGTGCCTCGTTCCTTTGAAGCGAAAGGTGATGTCGCCTTGAACGTCACTGGTGCAGAAGCCGTATTGCTGAGCCGCGAATGGACGGAAAGCCGCAACATACCTGTGCCTGGCAAGGATGGCCGGGTAGTCTATCCCTATGGCGGCGGGCTCCCGATTGTGGTGTGCGCACCACTGCACGTCTGCATTTTGGAATTGGAACCGGGGGAGAAAATCGCTGGTGAACCGCACATTGGCGATAGCATCCGATGGGAGATTTCGCCCTCTGCGTCCGGCAGCGGTCCGGACGCCACACCCCTGATCATCATTAAGCCTCGTATCGCAGGGCTCGATACGACCATGGTGGTACCCACCGACCGCCGGGCCTACTATGTCCGCCTTGAGTCGAAGCCAAATGAGTACATTGCCCGCGTCGCCTTCTCTTACCCCGAAGAGAGCCAACAAAAGTGGCAGGAATATCTTACAAAGCAACGCGAGCAACAGGACAAGGCCGCGGCAGAGCGTGTTGTCGAATTGCCGAACGGTGCGCTCGAAAATATGTATTGGAACTACGAAATTAAGGGAGGCGATGCGTCCACCCGGCCGGTTCACGTAATGGATGACGGTGCGAAGACCTACATTCAGATGCCTCCCGAGACCATTCACCGCGAATTGCCCGTGTTGGTGGTCCGGGGACCAAGTGGTTCTGAGATGGTGAACTATCGCGTGAAAGACAACATGTACATTGTGGATCGCCTATTTGACCGGGCAGCCTTGCTGTTAGGGTCTGGAAAACATCAAGTGAAGGTCGAGTTGATTCGCCAAGCAGAAATCAGCACGAAAGCGAAAGAGCAGAACCCTCAAGCGGTCAACGGCACCCAGACTGAGGCCAAGCCATGACCGAGCCCAACCACGTCATGGAGTCGCCTTCCGGACTGGATCTGCATCCTGACCCGCCGGCAACAGCTCGCATCAGCAAGAAAGTCGGCCTGGCTGTCCTTGGAGTCGTGGTTCTTGTCGGCGTTCTCGTGGTGTACGGACTCTATGCGCGCCGGGAACAGCAGCAGGTTGACCAGGCAAAGAACGAGGAGCGACGGCCCGAACCCGCGCGGGGGGTCGGCGATCAACTGGTCAAGGAATTGGCCCCGCCTTCGGTGGCGAGTCCGGCTCCTGTCAAGTCCGGCCGTGATTTGCCTGATTTAGGCGCGTTGCAACCTCCTCGCCTTGTGTACCGCGACGACGGGAGCGAAGGTCGGCCCGAATCACGCGAGACAAGGGACAGTAGTCATTCCTCATCTAACGCGCCAGCGGAATTATCCGCGGAAGAGAAGCTGCGACTAGCGGCATTCCGACAGGAACAAGACGCGTTTGCCGCGCCTACCGCTATACGAGAAGGCGGTTCATTCCCGGCCTCGCCCGGGACAATTCCACTGAATGATGCGTTGCAGCAGTTGGGACCGGTCGCCTCCCTGTTGGGAGCTGGAAAGTCGGCTGGCCCTGATGGCTCTACCGCACGGCCCCAATCCGGCACGGACTACGAGCAGCAGAACCAGCAGGGACGGAAACAAGCGTTTATCGACCAGACCCGCGGACGCGCGGTCAACAACTACCTAAAATCGACACGTACACCACCCATCGGGAAATACGAACTAAAAATGGGCTGGGACATTCCCGCGATTCTTGAGCAGGGAATCAACTCTGATCTTCCGGGAGAGGTCAAGGCACTCGTCCGTTCAAACGTCTACGACACGGCCACAGGGAAATACTTGCTGATTCCGCAGGGGTCGCGGCTCGTTGGGATTTACGATTCGCAAATCTCTTATGGGCAAAATCGCTTGCAGGTCATTTGGACTCGCATCATTTACCCGGACGGGAGTTCGATCAATCTGGAAGGCATGATGGGCCAAGACATCGAAGGCATGTCGGGCTTTCACGACCAGGTCGATAACCACTACAAGCGACTGATTGGCACCGCTCTGCTTTTAAGCGCTTTCACCGCAGGCATCGAACTGTCCCAGCGACAGAATACCTCGCTCCTTACGGTACCCACTGCCGGTCAAACCGCCTCCAGCGCCCTGGGGCAGCAACTTGGACAGCTGGGGACAGAAATTACGAGCAGGAATGCAAGCATTCAGCCAACACTTAAGATTCCGGTCGGGTACCGATTCAATGTTCGTGTGAACCGCGACATCCTGTTCGAGGCGCCATACACACCGGTGCAATTGTAGCGACTTGATGAACTCCTGAGGCTCAGGTATATATCTCCTGTACGAACCGCAGTGTGCTATAAGCTGCGGTACCCCGGCCCCGAAGACGGTAACCATCGTGCCGAAACGCCGAAGCGCAAACTTCGTAGTCTACAATGTCAGGCTGTTGAGTTCCCTCGACAAGCTCCTGCGGGACAAACCTCGGTATGCGGGGGAATTGTCGACTTCGATCAATGATGCGCTTCTCGCGGTCGACTTGAATACCGTCGAGCTTGTCAATCTCATGTCCAGACAGAAACAGACTGGAAGGGAAACGCAAGTCGTTATCTTGCGGCGGCTGCGCCAGCGGATTCATGAGGTCTCGCAAAAGCGGAAATGCTCCATGAATCAGCTCGTGAATAGCGCCCTTCTGGCTTATTACTCGAAGACAGGAGAGGCCAAGCTGAAAAGACCGATCAAGGGGCGGGGGGTATCCATGCGAGACTACGACACGATGTCGGAGTTGGAGCGTCGCGAGCTTCATCAGATGCTCTCAGGACTTGCGGCGGTTCAGCCGATTGATGCCGAAGTGGATGAGCCGGACGGAACGTATTACGAA
>Ga0335070_10010128_pt1 | contig 11027 bp, 9 predicted proteins | sample Lox_Sample_13_FD_206722 | JGI IMG/M metagenome (GOLD analysis project Ga0335070, IMG submission 206722) | Soil microbial communities from Loxahatchee National Wildlife Refuge, Florida, United States - Lox_Sample_1.3 | ecosystem: Environmental > Terrestrial > Soil > Wetlands | place: USA: Florida... | reverse complement strand
GATTGGCGTGGGCTGGAGCGGCGATCAAGGCGGACGGCCTCTCGCGGCGCAAGTAGGCGGCCAGGGGGAAAAGAGCCGTGAGCGTTCGCTTGGCTGAGAGATCCAGCGTGCGCGCCCCGGCCGGGACAGACTGCAGGAGCGGGCCAACCGCCCTGGCCAGGACGAAATCCACCTCCAGCCCTCCGTCCAAGAAACCTGCCGCCAGGTTCACGCAAACTCTTTCCGCACCGCCTCCGACCAGCGAGGGCAGGAAAAAAGCGATCTTTCTATCCACGCCCGACCGGTCCCTTCCCGATGCGACCGAGAATCTTCGCCGCGAATACCAACGGCCAGAAAACGTTCTTTCGCAAGGCACGCCAGGCGGTCTGTGAGGCCAGAGGATACTTTCGATGATAGAGCGCCGTCGCGGCAAGGCGGTAGCAGCGTGTGCCGTGCTCACTGATCATCAAGCGCCTGATCCTGGCGGGCAGATCCGGCCGGTGGAGGAGTTCCTCCAGGGCGTCCACATCTTCCTGCAGGAATTTCATGCGCATGGGGCCGTATTCCGCCGAACGTGAATCGGCTGTGCTGATTGTGGCAGAACCGGGATGTTGGCGATAGAGATAGACGGTCTGATGGATCGGTACCGGCCGCACGCCGCCATCCAGCGCCAGGCGGATCAGGAGATAACGGTCAGCCGAGTAGCGATAGCGGTCGTCAAAATAGCCGGTACGTTCGAAAACGAACGGGCGGTAGAACCAGGCATTCGTCACCGGCGCTCCCCGGATCAGGCGCGTCCAGAGTTCATCCGGCTCGATGGGAGGCACGGTCTTGACGATTTCCTTCCCAGCCGCCCCTTCGCGGAATGTGCTTGCCCCGCCGACGACTGCCAGCGCCCCCGGATTCTGCTCGAAGGTGGCCGCGACTGCCTCGAAGCAGCCCGGGGCATAAAGATCGTCCGTATTGAGCAGGCCGATGATCTCCCCGCGTGCCAGGCGCAGGCCTTTGTTGATCCCATCGTACATGCCCTTATCCGCTTCGCTGACCAGACACAGGTGCGGGTAGAGGTGCAGGATGTCGAGCGTCCCATCCGTGGATCCGGCGTCCATGACGATGTGCTCGAAATCCGGGTAGTTCTGGGCGAGAACGCTTTCCACCGCTTCGCGGACGAAGCCGGCGCGGTTCAGGCAGGGGGTGATGATCGAAATCAGCGGGCGGGTCATTGGAATAGGGAGGAGTACTCGACCTTGGGGAAAACGGTCAGCTTACCGCCGATGGTCGCATCCAGGATTTCCCGCCCGTCGGCTTCGAATGCCTGACGCGCCAGGCGGTAAGCAATTTCGGAAGTCTCGAGATCTGGCAGCTGCCAGCGGAAGCCCCTGCCAAAGTAGTTCGGCGAAAAGTGGTTGTGGTCGTCCCCCTGCGAGACGACCGTCTCATGAGGTTTGCCCTGGGTGGTGAAGGAGTGGTCCACCCCGATCAGAATGGCTTTTTGAAAGCCCATGTGATAGGCCAGCTGCATGGCCACGTAGGTTACGGTTGCCCCGGGCCAGAGACGCCGGCGGGCATCGCGGGCAAAGACCGGTCCGGTGCAGTCACTCTGGATGAATATGGTGTTTGAAAGCCGTTCCTGGTCAAGATGATTACGAAATCTCCACGGCAAAAACTTGGTCGTGGGCTGGGACAGGAGCTCATCGGCGCACTGTTCCATCACCAGCCAGTTGATCATGACCAGATAGGTGGTGGAAAAGCCTAACTCCGGGAATAACAGGTAGATGCGGTTGAGGCCGAAGGTGAATTCGCCCCGCAGCCGGGTCAGGTCGGTCTGGCGCAAGGAGGGGCCGTTGCCGATGATGAAGCAGCGTTTGCCGCGATGACTGTCCTTCAGGTCGGCCAACTGCGCCTGGCTGGCGCGTCCCAGCGGGGAGAACTGGTAAAGCAGCCCCTGTTTCAAGCAGGACAGGCGCCGTTGGACAATTTGAGCAAAGGTCCTTTCTTCCCAGGGCTTGGCCATAAGTCACTCTTTCAGCAGGAAATCGCCATTTTCCAGTACCCCGTCCAAAATGGCTCGAGTTGCAGGAGAATTTTCCGGAAGCAACTGTTCCCAGAAAAAGTCCTTGAGACGCGTCAGGCTGGGGTGATGGCCGGTGGTCAGGAAAGGATCAAACGGCAGCGAGGTGCGGTAGAGCTGGTAGTAAAGAAAACGCCGGGCGTTGCGGCGGAATTCGGCTGGAACGGGTATCTTTTCGGCGGAAAGGAATTCCTCCGCCTGCCTGCGGAAGTCCGGGATGTTCTGCGGAAAGAAGACGGTTGGGTACTGGGTAAAGCGCGCCTTGCCGGCGCACAGTACTGCGGTGCCCAGGATGGCCGCCTCCAGGCCGATGGTCGAATTGTAAACCATTACGAACTTGGACCGCTGGATCAGCTCATAGGAGCTGAAATATTCCTTGGGGGCGACGAATACGACGTTGGGCCGCTCCTTCAACTGGCGCGCGGCGACCCATTCCTCAACCGATTCCCGGCTCTCTTTGCCCGAGCGGGTTTCGTCGGGGTGGGCGCGGATGACGAACAATGTTTCGGGATGCTGGTGCAACTGCTCGGCGACCAACTCCAGCCAGGCAAACATGTCCGGGAAAACGGTGTTGGCGTGCGGCTGGCTGGTGTCGAAGATGACGTTGGTAAAAACGGGCACAATTTGCTTGAACTGCGCTGCTTTTTGAAGGAAGGCTTCGTCCAGCCCTTTCATGTCGGGCCAAAAGCGGATGCCGGCCATGCTGAATTGGCCGCGGAAGCGTTTTTCCAGGTAGGCGTCCAGCTTGGCGTTCTGCTCCTGGCTCAAGTCGAACTCGTCGGGGATGTGGATGGGGTAGGCGGTGGCTTCGCCTTCGGTGAAATAGCCTGAGAATGGCTGCAGTCCGACCTCGTGGGTCACGACCCTCACCCCGCGCTGCAGGGCGAGCCAGCGGGCGGTTGCCTCGGGGAAGAACTGCCCGTTGAACACGATCACCGCCTGGGGGTCGGCTTGATCGAGCAAGGCGGCGAACTCCCGGGCGACGTTCCAGGCCGAGAGGATGTACTGGCGGTACAGGTAGCGCGTGGGATCGTCGTCTTTCAGGTGGTAGCGGCGCAGGATCCAGCGCAGTCCCGGCGCCACCAGGGCGCCAAGGGGGATGGGCGAGTCGATGTTCTTTTGGGTGTGCTCGAATTCGAAGGCGATCAACCGGTCGAGGGATAGGTCAGCGAGGCGGCTGGCAAGGCCTGCCTCCGGCTGGTATCCGAACCAGCGGACGTCCGCCCCGGCAAAAAGGGCGCGCGAATGGGCGGTGCAGGTGGCGCACGGTGGGGGCGTGGTCGGTTTGGGGGCGTAGGTGCCCATCACGCACGGGGACATGCCGCGCCGGCAGGCGAAATGGATCACCGGCACGCCCTGCAGGCGCAGCCCCCAGGCCGCCAGGATGTGGAAGGCGTTGTTGTAGGTGAAATCGCTTGGTCCGGTCGAGGCCTTGAAAAAGATCACCGGGCGCATGTCGCGCGGGGGCGGGATATGCACCGCGATCTCGCCGGCCTTGCGTCGGATCCGGGCGTTGTCGCCCCGGCGGCGGATAGCCTGCACGATGCGCTGCTCGACTCTTCGGGGAATGTCGCGGAGTTTGATCATGTTCTTCAGGCCGGCTTGATCTTGCAGACGCCCACGGGCTGGTATTGCGGGTCCCATTTGCCCCACGGCATGCCGTTGTCCCCGGAGGTGAAATACATCTTTGCCAGATTGTCGCGCAGCTCGGCGCAGTTGCGCAAGGCGGTGAAGAGTTCGTCGTAGCGGGCGTAGTTGGACGGGGCGTCCGGCGCCAAGCCGAAGAGGCGCCTGAGGCTGGCGTCCGTATAGCACCAGCCTTGCGAGGCCTGGTGGAACCAGTCTTTATCCCTGGCGGCGCCCAGCGTGGCCAGCAGCTTTCCGCCGGGCTTGAGCTTGCGCATCAGCTCGGCCACGACCCGCGGCAAACCCTCGGGGGTGTTGTGCTCCAATGACGAGAGGGCCACGATGGCGTCCAGCGAGTTATCGGCAATCTCCGGCATGTTTGCCAGGTCCTGGTTGTAGATCAGCACCTTGCCGGGGAAGGCTTTGGGCAGGGCGATTAAGGCCAGCCCGGCCAGGCCGCGTAAGGCGTAGGTCAACTTGCCCGCGCCGGAAGCCCGGCTGACATTGCCTTTTAAGACGTTCCACGCTGGGCCGAGGTCGGCGGCGCGCACCCCCTGGACCTTGTAGCGGGAGCGCATGACCAACGGTAGGTCGAAACGGCTGTCGCGGTCGGCGCTGATCACCTCTTGGGCGCGGTTTTCGACCAGGTACCACTGCATCAGCCCGCTCCCCGCGCCGGCGTCGAGGAAACGGCCGCCAGGGATGGAATCCAGGTTGCTGATGATCCAGGTCAGGTCGAGCAGGTAATGCCAGCCGAAATCGACCCGCGTGGCACGCGACAGCCGTCTGAGCGCTTCGACCGTCCGGCGGTTTTTTTCCAGGGCTTCAACGGACAGGATTTCTATTTTATCTTTTTCTGTACCCATTAATCACCGTTGGTTATATTGTGAGACAACCTTTTGGAAGACCGAACCCCATGGATAGTATGAAGGTCCAGTCGGATGGGCTGGAAGCCCGGTACGCAATCTGGCGGGGTGCTCGAGTTCTTTTATAGAAATGCACACGCCGACACCGGGCGGTTTCGCCGGGAAGATGCGAGGACTACGATTATTCGATATTGGCCCCTGGTGAGTGGTAATCGCTTCGGCCGATTTCGAGAAAACGGGACACAAGGTTACAAAATAGACCGAGTTAATTCGCGGGAGCAACCTCGACGCCTCCCTATCGTCAGATCTTCGCTTTTCCGGCCCCGCTCTCTTCGCTAGGCGATCCTGGCTTGATTTGTTTTTGAATGAGCAGGAAGGGTGAAATGGCCATAAAAACTGCCTCGGCACCCATCCACCAGAAACGAGCCAGCAAGGTGACAGCCAGGGCGTCACCTGTGGCAATAAAACGACTCAATAGATATGAAAGTACAAGCTCGCGGGCTCCGAAACCTGCCGGCAAAAAAAAGATCACAAACCCGACACACCACGCCAGGGCAAATATGCTCGACGCCTGCAGCCAGGTCAGCGCCGCTGTCGGCTCGACCGCCCTGACCAACTGGAGGAAAGCCAACCCGGTTCCCAGCCAGAACACCAAGCTTGTAACCGATACTAAGGGAAGCCAGCGCAGGCTGAAAGTGGTTTGGGCTTCGCCCAGCAGGGCCAGGGCCGACCGTTGAAATAATCTCCAGCGCGACAGGCCATGCCAGACAGCCGGGACCTGTGTCATCAGGAGGACGAGTGCGCAACAGACGATTCCAAAAACGGTGGCAGCCTGCATCCAGGGTTGCACGTGGAGTTTCAGAAAAACCCCGGTCATCGCCAGCGCTGCCGCGCCCAGGAACAAGGCAATGACCTCCCGTGACACGCTGACAATTGCCGGCACACGCTCAATCCCGGATGCTTCGTAGGCCACGATCCGTCCAGGATAAGCCCAGATTCCGCCGGGGAGATATTTGGCAAGCTGCGATATGAAGTAAAGGCCGCAAATCTTCAACATGGACTGACGGACGCCCAAATAACGCAGGGTCAGCCAGGGAATGATGCCCATGAGGGGGGTGAAGAGGATCAACAGCCCTAGCCCGAGCGATAACTGCGGCCAATAAATATCCCCTAAAGCGGAGTAGACATCTGGCCATTGCTTATAGATCGCATACACGAAGGGCGCCAAAGCTAAAAGCACAATTGAGACACGGAGCAGGCTTTGGAGAAACCTGTTCGAGCGAGACCGTTCCGTGGCTGCCGGCTTGGCGGCCGCGGAGGATCTGTTGTCAATCGGGGACATTGCTTTGCCTGCCCTCGGTGCTTTCGTAAATTGCTACGGTTTCGTCTCCAAAGTAATGGATGCGACTGCTTGCAACCTGGCTGGAGAGCAATCCGAGCAGGATATCCATCAGTGCGAATACGAACAGGAGAACTGCGGAATTGGGGAAGATGAGGCGTTGGGCGGACAGAATGCCTGCTCCCCATGCCAGAAGGCCCAGGAGGAAAAGGATGCCAGCCAGGGGCAGGAAAATGCGGAGAGGATCATATAACATGATCATGCGAAGAATTACGCTGAGAAATCGCCAGCCGTCCCTGAAAAAGTTGATTTTGCTCTTGCCGTTCTGGCGCGGCTGGACATGAACTGGTACGAAGGTTACATTATATCCGGCCTTCAGGAAAGCAAGGATCGTTGTCGCCGAGGCTGAGAAGCCGGAGGGGTACAAAGGAAGAAAATGCGAGACGGCCACCCGTCTCATGGCGCGGAAACCTGAGGTAAGATCCTTGATCTCGGTTTTTGCCAGCCAGCTTGAGAAACCATTGTAAAACCGGTTGCCTGCATTCCGGTACCAGGGGCCGCGATAATTTTCGGTGCGGCAACCAACCACCAGGTCGTAGGGAGGGATATTGTCCAGCAAGGGAGGGATTTCAGTGGGTAAATGTTGCCCATCTGCGTCCATGCACACGACAATCTCGCCGCGGGCCAGGCGGATCCCGGTCCTTAATGCCGACCCATACCCGCGATTGTACTGGTGATGAGCAACCCGCAAGCAGCCATAGCGCTCCTGCAGTCTCTGAAGGCATTCCAGACTGCGGTCGTTGGAGCCATCGTCCACGGCCACGATCTCAAAAGATGCTTTTCTTGCCGTGCATACTTCAACGACACCGGAGATGGTTTGAGCGACGGTCTCCTGTTCCTGAAAAACCGGGATGACCACAGTAATTTGGGGGGTTTGTTCAGACATGGTTTGCCTCGATGAATCAGGGCGTAAAGCTTGGCAGGACGTAAATCCATATGTGCGTACTTTGCTTGTACAACACAAGCCGCTCCTGGAGGGCCTCAGGTAAAAAGTCTGACAGCGTATTGTCACCCCTAATGATGATGACAAGGAAGCCGTCCGGCGACAGTTCCGTATATAATTTTTTATCGTCAACCCCCGGGGTGATGTCGGCTGCAGATGGAAGACCGTAGGAATATCGGTTGGAAAGGGCAAAAAGTAACTGTGTATCGTTGGTAACGATAGGATGTCTGGGATCAAGCTGCTTCAATAGGGCAATGTCATCTGTCCAACTATTAATAAAATCCGTATAGCCGTTGCCGTACTCCCCTCCTTGAGTGAGATAGACGAATGACCCGGAGGCGTAATATGCGACCAGCAAAACCCCCATAGAAGTGAACAAACCTTTAACCACTGGTCCTTTCTGAGGGCTGGCGATCGAACTCGCCAGACAAGTCAGCATGACCATGGTGGAAACGAACAAAGGCGCCAAATAACGGACGATCGCACCCTTGGAGGTGCTGGCGTCGAGCACAGAAGTGTTGGCCCAAATTAATGCGATATACAAGAAAAAAACGAAAGCCAGGAGAGTGGGGAGCTGATAGCCGCCCGCGCTGTCCTCCGTTCGTTCTTTTTTAGAACTGTAGATTGTCCAACCGGACCAAACCAGGAGGACACCGAACAGGGCGCCGAACGCGAGCACCCGTATCCTCCAGGCTAATCCGAGCTTGGTGAGATAGAACCAGGAGAGAATAGTGTCGCCGAGCATTCCGCGCATGCTTTGAGACATTACATGCAGCCCAGTTTGCCGATCGAGAAGATTGCCGGAAATGGACTGATTTCGAAGGAACCACACGACCACCGGGGTCAGGCTGACCAATCCAAAAACAAGGATTGCCCCAAACCGATTTTTCCAACTCTGCCGCCCGAATAAGAGCAGCCCGATCCCCATCGCCGGAATTAAAATGATGCCGACGTAACGGGTTAGAAAGCACAATGCCGACAAGATGCCACCGAGCACCAAGAGCCAGACCCTGCCGCGCCAAAAGTACTCTGCAAAGACCCATAAAGTCACGAGGAGCAGGAATATAAACAGCCCTTCGGACATGACCGCGGAATGGACGGCGATCATCGTCGGATGGGAGACGATCATGGTCGCGGCGAGAGCGGCCGGGATGACTGCGCGCGAATATCGGTAGACGATTAAACCGGCAAGGACGATATTCACTCCAAAGAGAACGGCATTCAGCCACCGTCCTGTCTGGGCCATGTTGCTGCGTCCCCAATTTGTAATCGCAAGCGAGACGGAGGTTAATGGTGGAAAACCGCTGATGGGCACGACTTCGCCTCGCCCCAGGAGTGTCGAATATCCATTGCCGGCCAGGATGTTTTTGGCTCCCTGCATGTAAACGATCGAATCCCCCGTCAGGTATGGCCCGACGCGGGTACTGTAGATCACGCTTCCGATCCCAATTAGACCCAGGCTGATCAGCAGAACAGTGGTGATGACCTTGCCAGCATTTTTCCTAAACAAGCCTTCACTCCGTCGAAAACGGGTTTTTATTTTATTGCCTCGACCAGTAAGGAATTCCATCCACACCGTAAGCGATTAATAGAAAAGGTGTCCTGAAGGATGAAAACAGCAACGTTATTATATCCTTGGAATCATGCGCGACGATTTTTCCTATAAACCTGCAGGGTAAAGATGGAATAGGTTCCGAACAAGAAGGGTACAGCCTCCAGCTCTTCAAGATTATCTCATCCTTGTGCAGTTCGCTGCCAGCCCTATCTGCTGACCCGTCTGAGCTTCTTCAACGAAGACATTTCGCTGTCGTAGACCTTCTTCACGCCGTCACCCAGCGCGGCCTCGGTGACGCGGATGTACTTGACCAGGCGCTCGAAGCCGCCCGGTTCGACGGAGGCGGCCTGGTCGGAGCCCCACATGGCGCGGTCGAGGGTCAGGTGGCGCTCGACCAGGCAGGCGCCCAGCGCCACGGCCACTGCCGAAGGCACCAGCCCCACCTCGTGCCCGGAATAGCCGATCGGCACCCCGGGAAATTCCTCGCGCAAGGTCGCAATCATCCGCAGGTTCAGCTCCTCGGGCTCGCAGGGGTAAGTGCTGGTGGCGTGGGCGATGATCAGATTCCGTGCCCCCAGGACCTTCACTGCAGCCTGGATCTGCTCCAGCGTGGACATGCCCGTCGAAAGGATGACCGGTTTCCCGGCTGCGCGCACGCGGCGCAGCAGGGCGTGGTCGGTCAGCGAGGCGGAGGCGATTTTGTAGGCCGGGACTTTGTACTTTTCCATGAAGTCCACCGCCGGCTCGTCCCAGACCGAGGCGAACCAGGGGAGGCTTTTTTCCTTGCAGTAGCGGTCGATTTCGGTGTATTCATCCTGGCCGAATTCGACCTTGCGGCGGTAATCCAGATAGCTGATATAGCCCCAGGGGGTCTCGCGCATCTGCTTCTGCTGCACGGTCGGCGTTGACACCTCCGGGGTGCGCTTCTGGAACTTGACCGCGTCCACGCCGGCGTGCGCCGCGGCGTCGATCATCTTCCTGACGTTCTCGAGGCTGCCGTTATGGTTGATGCCGATCTCCGCCACGATGTAAGTCGGATAGCCGTCGCCGACGGGACGGCTGCCAATTTTCACTTCGCGTTTCATTTTTTTACCTCTTTGTTGCTCAGGATTAAATCGCACAGCTCGCGCACCGCGCCGTACCCGCCGGGCTTGCTCAGGACGAAATCGGCGAGGCGCAGCACCTCGGGGAGGGCATCCGCTACGGCCACGGCCCAGCCGACGAGGGGAAAACACGGCAGATCGTTGATGTCGTTGCCGACGTAGACGACGCGCCCCGCCTCCAGTTTGCGCCCGGCAAGCAGGCTCTGCAGGGCTTCCGCCTTCTTCTCGTAACCGACACCCTGGATCGCCTCCACGCCCATTTTCTTCGCCCGCGCCGCAACGACGGAATTCGTCTCCGAGGACAGGATCACCACCTCGACCCCGGCCTGCTTCAGCCTTCCCACGATCAAGCTGTCGCTGCGATAGGCGGCGACCATCTCGCGCCCGTCCTGGTCGGTCCAGACGCGGTTGTCGGTGACCACCCCGTCGAAATCCAGGACGACGAGGGCGATATCCGGCGGCATCGGGCGTGGTGCCTGCCCCGGGAAGACACAGTCCAGCCCGCCGAAGGCGACCAGCCACTCGGCCTTGGCCCAATCGTTGGGCGTGTCCAGGTCTACGGTGTAGCGCGGGTCGATGATCAGGGGGAAGAGCACCTCCCCGGTCATCGAGCCTTTTTCCAGGATGGTGGCGGGGTGGATGGCATCGATATGCCCGGTCTGCCAGTAGACCGGCGGCAAGGCCTGGCGTGGGGCGTTGTACGGCTCGGCAATGCCCGGCACGGCAAGCAGCGGAATCATCCGGCCGCTCTGCGGATCGAGGCGCCACATTTTGTGAGGGTTCTGCCCTGCCGGGACGACCCCGCGCACACAGTCCGCTTCGGGGTGCTCTCCGAGGAGACGGACGGCGCTGTCGACGCAGTCGCGCGGCCGGATCGGCGAGGTGGGGCGCAATTGTACCACCACGTCGGGGTGGTAGTCTTCTTTTTCCACCAGCCACTGCAAGGCGTGCACGAAGACCGGCAGGTCTGCCGTCCCGTCCTGGGCCAGCTCGGCGGGGCGCAGGAAGGGCGTCTCGGCGCCGAACTGGCGGGCGACGGCGGCGATCTCCTCGTCGTCGGTGCTGACCAGGGTGCGCGTCACCGCCCGGGATTGGCGCGCCGCGGCGATCGACCAGGCGACCAGCGGGGTGCCGCGGAAAGGGCGGAGGTTCTTGCGCGGGATGCCTTTGGAGCCACCCCGGGCAGGGATGATTGCAAGGACTTCAGGTTGCGTCATGTTTTTTTACCTCTCTTACCCTCACCCGGCACTTTGGTGAGGGATGGTGAGGTCGGATCACCATGCCGTCCAGCCTCCGTCCACGACCAGGTTCCCGCCGGTCATGTAGGACGAGGCCTCCGAGGCCAGGAAGAGCAGGGCACCGTTCATCTCGTCCTTCTTCGCCATGCGGCCCAGGATGGTCTTGGCGGAATAGCTGGTCACGAAGGTCTCGTCGTGGTTGTTGAAAACCCCGCCGGGGGTCAGGGCGTTGACGCGGATCTCGGTG
>Ga0335070_10010127_pt1 | contig 11027 bp, 11 predicted proteins | sample Lox_Sample_13_FD_206722 | JGI IMG/M metagenome (GOLD analysis project Ga0335070, IMG submission 206722) | Soil microbial communities from Loxahatchee National Wildlife Refuge, Florida, United States - Lox_Sample_1.3 | ecosystem: Environmental > Terrestrial > Soil > Wetlands | place: USA... | reverse complement strand
GCCCCATTGCGGCAGGGCCGGGCTCAGCAGGATGGCCTGAAAGGTGAGCCACTCGGAAGCAAAGGCGTTGAGCGGCGGAAGCGCCGCTATGCCGAAGCAACCGGCAAGAACCGCGAATGCGGTAACTGGCATCCGGTGAATGAGGCCGCCCTGGCTCTCCATGTCGCGCGTCCCGGTCGCGCTTGCGACTGCGCCGGAGCCAAAGAACAGCAGACTCTTCAAGAGCGAATGATTGACGACGTGGAAGAGCGCTGCGGTGAGGGCGAGGACGGAAGCCGCGACGAATCCATCGGCGCGAAAGGCAAGCGCAAGCCCCAATCCGACAAATATGAATCCGATGTTCTCGATTGTGCTGTAGGCCAGCACGCGCTTGAGGTCGCGTTCGAGGAGCGCGTAGAGCACTCCCATGACCGCGCTCGCCGCAGCGGGGACGAGAACCAGAATCCCCCACCACCAGGAAGGAGGTCCCAGGAGATCGAAGACGACGCGGATCACGGCATAGACCGCGACCTTGGTCATGACGCCGCTCATCAGCGCCGAGACGTGGCTCGGTGCTGCCGGATGCGCGAGCGGAAGCCAGACATGCAATGGCACGAGGCCCGCCTTCGAGCCGGCGCCGATCAGAACGAGAAGAAGGACAAGTCCTGCCTGGAACGCCGCGGGATGCGCTGCGCGCATGGCAGCGAAGGCATAACTCCCGTCGGGCCCGGCGAGCAGACCAAAGGCGAGCAGGAGAGCAAAGGTGCCAAAGCTCGCCATCAGGACATAGATGTATCCGGCGTGTGCGTTCTCGGGCAGGCGATGGTGCGCCATGACCAGCCCCCACGACGCCAACGACATGAACTCCCACGCCAACAGGAATGTGAAGGCGTCGTCTGCGAGGACGACCAGGTTCATCCCTGCGAGGAAGGCCGGAAACAGCGGCAGCACGCGCATCGGCGACGTCTCATGGCGGCCGTACCCGACGGCATAGAGGCTGGCGGCCGCGCCGCCGAGATTGACGACTGCAAGAAAAAACGCTGCGAGAGCGTCCACCCGGAAGTGTGCGCCCACCCACGGCAGGCCAAGCGGCAGCGATATGATCTCCGGTGGCGCGCCGCCGATGAGCGCGCGTGCGGCGTTTGCCAGCAGGCCAAGCGAGACCGCGAAACTCGCGATGTAGATGAGCGGTGTTGCTGCCCGCAGCCGTCCGATCGCCAAGGCGGCGAGCGAAAATCCCAAGAGGGTCGCAACGCCCAGAAGCGAAACGGTTGTCGGCAAGGCGGTCATCTTGAAGTCGGGTTTGTCCGTGCCGATTGCTTGAGGCGGACGCCGCGGCCTCCACTGCTGCTCACGGCATCGTCGGCGATCAGTTCGACCCCCGCGGTGTCGAGCGCAGCGATGATCTTCATCAGCGAGTCGACATTGCCGCGAATGACGCCTTCGCTCGCCTCCATGCGCTGGATCGTCGGAACCGACAGTCCAGAGCGTTCGGCAAGCTGACGTTGATCCAGGCCGGCGAGAGCGCGTGCGGCGCGCAGCTGGGCAGAACTGAGCATCCTTAGCCTGACATATGGCTTCTGATGTTTTATACTTGATAACTGATGTGTCAAGGGTCGCCGCGGCCATGCGATGGGACTGCCTGGCGACATCACTTCCTACGCGCCGGTCTTACCCGGTCGCTGCTATCGGCGTTGCGCTGACCCGACAACCGCGCGGTCGAGCGCGACTATTCCCTGCAAGAGCTCTCGTGCCGACCTGTGCGCGCCTTCAAAGGCGCGTGCCGCGTGCTCGGTCCGACGCAAGACCCAATTTGAGCCCGGCGAGCGGCTCTGCGATGCGCGCAGGAAGCGGCGGAAATCGCCGCACCGCGAGCAGCCTGAATATTGATCGGAATCAAGCGGTCCGGGCGCGAACCGGGCGATGGAAGCGGCGAGCGTCGGAGGCAGGAAATGGCCGTCATCATCGTCGAATCTCGCGCGACCGGCGAAGGCCGCGCACCGGGCTGGGAGGCGTTCTGCTCGGCGGCCCGCGCTGCGGAGCGGGAGGTGCGCGACCGATCCGCCAACGATCGGTCTGCGGCATGCGGCGAAAAGGATGGTCGCGATGACCGTTGCCGCTGAAGCGCCGCAGTCGCCGTCCCGCCTCGATCTCGCTGTATTCCCGGCGGTGCTGGGCCTCGGCCTCGTCGCCGCGCTGGTTGAGGCCGCGCGCTCGCCCGACCCGGCGATGGTCGTCCAGGCCTGGACCTTCGCCGCCTGCATGCTCGGCACCGGCATCTTCTATCTCGTCAGGTACGGCGACGGCATACCGGCCGAGGAGCGCGCCGGCTACGCGAACGACGTCGTGAAGGCCGGCGTGATCGCCTCGGTGTTCTGGGGCATTGCGGGGATGCTGGTCGGCCTGATCATCGCGTTGCAGCTCGCGTTCCCCGAGCTGTTCTACTTCCCCGACATGGCGTGGACGAATTTCGGCCGCCTGCGCCCGCTGCACACCTCGGCCGTGATCTTCGCCTTCGGCGGCAACGTGCTGATTGCGACCTCGTTCTACGTCGTGCAGCGCACTTGCAGGGCGCGGTTGTTCGGCGGCTCGCTGCCGTGGTTCGTCTTCTGGGGCTACAATACGTTCATCGTGCTCGCCGGCACCGGCTACCTGCTCGGCGTCACCGAAAGCCGCGAATACGCCGAGCCCGAATGGTACGCCGACATCTGGCTGACGATCGTCTGGGTCGGGTATCTCGCCACCTTCCTCGGCACGATCGTCAAGCGCAAGGAGCCACACATCTACGTGGCGAACTGGTTCTATCTCTCGTTCATCGCGACCATCGCGGTGCTGCACGTCGTCAACAACCTGTCGCTGCCGGTCTCGCTGCTCGAGACCAAGAGCGTCTCGCTGTTCTCGGGCGTGCAGGACGCGCTGACGCAGTGGTGGTACGGCCACAACGCGGTCGGCTTCTTCCTGACCGCGGGCTTCCTCGGCATCATGTACTACTTCATCCCGAAGCGGGCGGAGCGGCCGGTCTACTCCTACCGGCTCTCCATCGTCCACTTCTGGACGCTGATCTTCGTCTACATCTGGGCCGGCCCGCACCATCTGCTCTACACCGCGCTGCCCGACTGGGCGCAGACGCTCGGCATGACGTTCTCGGTCATCCTGTGGATGCCGAGCTGGGGCGGCATGATCAACGGGCTGATGACGCTGTCGGGCGCGTGGGACAAGCTCCGCACCGATCCGGTGCTGCGCATGCTCGTGGTCTCGGTCGCGTTCTACGGCATGGCGACGTTCGAGGGGCCGGTGATGTCGATCCGCTCGGTGAACGCGCTGTCGCACTACACGAACTGGACGATCGGCCACGTCCATTCCGGCGCTCTGGGCTGGGTCGGTTATGTCAGCTTCGGCGCGCTCTATTGCTTGGTGCCGTGGCTGTGGAAGAAGAAGCAGCTCTATTCGAACGCGCTGGTCGAGTGGCACTTCTGGATCTCGACGCTCGGCATCGTGCTCTACATCACCTCGATGTGGGTCGCCGGCATCATGCAGGGCCTGATGTGGCGCGCCTACAACGACTTCGGCTTCCTCGAATACTCGTTCGTCGAGACGGTGGTCGCGATGCATCCCTACTACATGATCCGTGCGCTCGGCGGCGCGCTCTACCTGACCGGCGTGCTGGTGATGGCGTACAATCTCTGGCGCACCGTGCGCAGCGGCACAGCGGAAGCCGCGGCCGCGCCCGCGCTTCTCGCCGCGGAGGCCGCGTGATGGACCACGGCTTCTTCGAGCGCAATTCGCTGGTCCTCCTGATCGGGATCCTGATCGTCGTCGCGATCGGCGGGGCGGTGGAGATAGCGCCGCTCTTCTGGATCAACGGCACGGTGGAGAAGGTCCAGGGCATGCGCCCCTACACGCCGCTCGAGCTCGCGGGCCGCAACATCTACGTCCGCGAGGGCTGCTACGTCTGCCACAGCCAGATGATCCGCTCGCTGCGCGACGAGGTCGAACGCTACGGCCACTACAGCCTCGCCGCCGAGAGCATGTACGACCATCCGTTCCAGTGGGGGTCGGAGCGCACCGGTCCCGATCTCGCGCGCGTCGGCGGCAAGTATTCCGACGAGTGGCAGCGCGCCCACCTCGCCGATCCGCGCTCGGTCGTGCCGGAATCGGTGATGCCACCCTACGCGTTCCTCGAGAAGACGCCGCTCGACTACCGCGACATCGCCGACGTCATGCGCGCCAACAAGGCCGTCGGTGTGCCCTATCTGAAGGCGCAGATCGAAAACGCCATCGCCGACCTCGAGGCCCAGGCCAATCCGAACTCGGACGGCATCGATGCCTTCCGCCACCGCTACCCCGGGGCGCAGGCGCGCGATTTCGACGGCAACCCCGACCAGATCACCGAGGCCGACGCCCTGATCGCATATCTGCAGATGCTCGGCACGCTGGTGAACTTCAAGACCTATCACGCCGACGCGCCCGAGAACCGGAGGTGACGATGGAAGGCCTCAGCTACGAGACCGTGCTCGCCTTCTGCCAGAGCTGGAGCGTCGTGTATTTCGGCCTGATGTTCACGGCTGCCGTCGCCTATGCGCTCTGGCCTTCAAACCGGAAACGCTTCGCCGAGGCCGCCCATGTGCCGCTGCGCGAGGACGGAGAGCCTTGATGGCGGATCGCCCGAAAGACGTCGACAAGGTCACCGGAACGGAGACCACCGGACACGAGTGGGACGGCATAAGGGAGCTGAACACGCCCCTGCCGCGCTGGTGGCTGGGCCTCTTCTATCTCTGCATCGCCTGGGCGGTCGGCTACTGGATCGTGATGCCGGCCTGGCCGGGCCTCACCGGCTACACGCACGGGCTCCTCAACCGCTCGCAACGCGACGTCGTTACCGCCGACGTCAACGCGCTCAAGGCGGCGCGCCGCGCGAAGGAGACCGAACTCGCGCATGCGAGCCTCGAGCAGATCCAGGCGAACCCGGACCTGCTGCAGTTCGCGATGGCGTCGGGACGCTCGACGTTCGCCGACAACTGCGCGGGCTGCCACGGCTCCGGCGGGCAGGGGGCGCACGGCTATCCCAACCTCAACGACGATTTCTGGCTCTGGGGCGGAAAGCTCGAGGACATCGAGCACACGATCACCGTCGGCGTGCGCTCGACCGATCCCAACACGCGGCAGTCGCAGATGCCCGCCTTCGGCCGCGACGGCATCCTGAAACCGGCGCAGATCGACGACCTCACGGAATACGTCGTGCACCTCTCGGGCCGTGCGGCGGACGCCGCCGCGGTGAACCGCGCGACCAAGCTGTTCGCGGAGAACTGCGCCCAGTGTCACGGCCCGGCCGGCAAGGGCGACCGGACGATGGGCGCGCCCAACCTCACGGACAATGACTGGCTCTACGGACCGAGGCGCGAGGACATCCACGACCAGATCTGGAACGGCCATGGCGGCGTGATGCCGACCTGGGGCGGCCGGCTGTCGGCGGAAGAGATCAAGGCGCTGGCCGTGTACGTGCACAGCCTGGGCGGCGGGGAATAGCAGGAGCGGACCATGGGTACGCACACTGTCATCACCATGCGAAGGGCCAAGACGATGGCCGCCGGCGAGGTGGAGCGCTCGGACGCGCAGGCGACCAACAGCGCCGCCAACCGGCAGTTCTACAAGTCGCGGGTGCCGATCTATCCCAAGCTCGTCCATGGCACCTATCGCAAGATCAAGTGGGCGGTGATGGCGGTGACGCTCGCCATCTACTACCTCGTGCCGTGGATCCGCTGGGATCGGGGCCCCTATGCGCCGAGCCAGGCCGTGCTGGTCGATCTCGCACACGAGCGGTTCTACTTCTTCTTTATCGAGATCTGGCCGCAGGAGATCTACTACATCACCGGCCTTCTCGTTCTCGCCGCGGTGGCGCTGTTCCTGGTGACGTCCCTCCTCGGCCGGCTGTGGTGCGGCTACACCTGTCCGCAGACCGTGTGGACAGACCTCTTCATCTATGTCGAGAACCTGATCGAAGGCGACCGCAGCGCCCGCATCCGGCTCGCCGCGGCGCCGTGGACCGCCAGCAAGGTCGCAAAGCGCGTCTCCAAGCACGCCATATGGCTCCTCATCGCCGTCCTGACCGGCGGCGCCTGGGTCTTCTACTTCACCGACGCACCGACGCTGGCACACGATCTTCTGGCCGGATCGGCGCCGATCGTCGTCTACGGCGCCATCGCGCTCCTGACGTTCACGACCTATACGCTCGGCGGCATGATGCGCGAGCAGGTCTGCACCTTCATGTGCCCGTGGCCGCGCATCCAGGGCGCGATGATGGACAAGGAGTCGCTGGCCGTAACCTATCGCCTCGACCGCGGCGAGCCGCGTGGCGCGTACAAGAAGGGCGAGGCCTGGGAAGGCCGCGGAGATTGCATCGACTGCAACCAGTGCGTCGCGGCGTGCCCGATGGGCATCGACATCCGCGACGGGGCGCAGCTCGAATGCATCAATTGCGGGCTCTGCATCGACGCCTGCGACGACGTCATGGCGCGGATCGCGCGGCCGAAGGGCCTGATCGCCTACGACACCGACGCCAACATCGCGCGCCGGGCGCGGGGCGAGGCGACCGGGTTCCGCTTCGTACGACCGCGCACGATCATCTACACCGCCGTGCTGGGCATCGTGTCCGCGGTGATGCTGGCTGGCCTCGCGACGCGCAGCACGATCGATCTCGACATCATCCGCGACCGCAACCCCAATTTCGTCACGCTGGCCGACGGCTCGGTGCGCAACGCCTATACGCTGAAGCTGATGAACCGCGCCGACCAGCCGCGCGACTTCTATCTGACGCTGGAAGGGATCGGCGCGGCAAAGGTCAACGTCATCGGGCTGGGCGTCGTTTCCCTCCCGGTGAAGCTGTCGGTCGAAGCGGACAAGGTGCGTGCCGTGCGGGTCCTGGTGACGGTCCCGCCGCAGGCGCTGCGTCCCGGATCGCAGGAGGTCCAGTTCACGCTGCGCGACGCGAAGACGGGCGAGAGCCGCGAGGCTGGGGCCGTATTCGTCGCGGGAGGGCGGTAGATGACCAGGGCGCTGACCGGACGCGACGTGCTGCTGTGGCTCGCCGGCTTCTTCGGCATCATCATCGCGATGAATGCCTATTTCGTCGTGATTTCGCTCAGCACGTTCCGCGGCGAGGACGAGCAGAAGCCCTATCTCCAGGGTATCGAGTACAACGACACGCTGGCGCGGCGCGCGGTGCAGGCGCGGCTCGGCTGGCGCTCGACCCTGTCCGTCGTGCGCGAGGCGAGCGGGCACGTCCTGATCCGCGTGAGCCTGCACGACCGCGCCGGCCTGCCGCTGACGGGCGTTCCGCTGTCGGCGGAGCTGCGCCATCCGTCGGACGAGAACCGCGACCGGACGCAGCGCCTTCATGCGCTCGCGCCCGGGCTCTACACGGCGGATGCCGGTACGGTCGGCGCCGGGCATTGGGACCTGATCGTCACGAGCTCCGACCGGAGCAAGCCATTCGAGGCGACGAGGCGGCTATGGGTGCCCTGACAATCGCGCCGTCCGACGACTACTCGGCATTCGTCCGCTCCGAACCCGACGGCAGCTCGACGATCGACATCGCCGTCAAGGGCGCGCGCTGCGCCAACTGCCTCGCCAAGATCGAAGCCGGGGTGAAGGGGATTTCGGGCGTGACCAGCGCGCGCCTCAACCTCTCGACGGGCAAGCTGCACGTCGCCTGGCGCGGCCAGGCGGTAGCCCCGTTCGCCGTCATCGAGCGCCTGGCGGCGCTCGGCTACGAGGCGACGCCGTTCGAAGCAGCGGCGTCGCAGCAGGCGGAGGCGCACGAGGGCCGCGAGCTGCTGCGCTGCGTGGCGGTCGCCGGCTTCGGCACCGTGTTCGTGGTCGGCCTGACCGACGCGGTCTGGTACGGCGGCGGCGACATGAGCGCGGCCACGCGCGACGTGTTCTTCGGAGTCGCCGCCGCGATCTCGGTTCCGGTCACGCTGTTCGCGGCGCGCCCGTTCTTCGCCTCCGCCTGGAAGGCGCTGGCGAAGCGGCAGGCCAACATGGACGTGCCGATCGCGCTCGCCATGCTGCTGTCGCTGGGGCTGAGCGTCTATCAGACCGCGATACACGCGCAACACACCTATTTCGATGCGACGGTGATGCTCGCCTTCCTGCTGCTCATCGGCCGCTATCTCGATTTCCGCCTGCGCGAGCGGGCGCGCGGCGCGGCGCAGCATCTCGTCACCCTGCAAACCGCGCTGGCGCGGCGGCTGAGACCGAACGGCGACATGGAGACGGTGGCGGCCCGCGACCTCGATGCCGGCGACCGTATCGTGCTCGCGTCTGGCGAACGCGTTCCGGCCGACGGCTTGCTCGAGTCGGCCACGGAAGCCGACATATCGCTGGTGACCGGCGAGAGCCTGCCCGTCGCCTTCGCGTCGGGTGCCGTCATCCGCGCCGGTTCCATCATCACGGGGCCGCCGGTCGTGCTCGAGGCGTCGGCCCGGGTCGAGGATTCGCTCGTCGCCGATCTCGCGCGGCTTCTGGAGGCGGGACAGCAGACGCGCAGCGTCTATGTCCGCCTCGCCGACCGCGCCGCGCGGGCTTATGTCCCGTTCGTCACGCTGTCATCGCTGCTCGTGTTCGCGGGCTGGCTGGCGTCGGGCGCGCCGCTCGCGACGGCGCTCACCAACGCGATCGCCGTGCTGATCATCACCTGCCCATGTGCACTGGGCCTTGCCGTGCCGGCGGTGCAGATCGTCGCGACGGGGCGGCTGTTCGGCCGTGGCGTCTTCGTGAAATCCGGGGACGCGCTCGAGCGCCTCGCCGAGGTCGACACTGCGGTGTTCGACAAGACCGGCACGCTCACCTTCGGTGCGCCTGTGCTGGAGAACGCGGCCGAACTGCCGTCCGGGGTTCTCGACGCCGCCGCGAAGCTTGCCCGCGCCAGCCGCCATCCGATGGCACGGGCCCTGGCCGGCGCCGCCGGACCCGGGCCGATCGCGACGGGCGTGCGCGAAGTGCCCGGCGCGGGACTGGAAGTCGTGGCAGAGGGCAGGGTCCAGCGCCTGGGCAACGCGGCTTGGTGCGGAGCCGGGGATACGCCGGCGCCCGGCGAACTCTGGTTCCGCGATGGCGACCGCGGGCCGGTCAGATTCCTGTTCCGCGATCGCATTCGCCCGGATGCGCGCGCGGCACTCGACGGCCTCGCGGCGCGCGGCCTTGCGCTCGAAATGCTGACGGGCGACCAGGCGCAGCCCGCGGCCGCAGTCGCGGGCCAGGCAGGCATCGCCTGCTGGAGGGCCAATATCGGGCCGAAGGAGAAGGCCGCGCGCATGGAGGCGCTGCGGCAGCAGGGACGCCGCGTCCTGATGGTCGGCGACGGCATCAACGATGCCGGCGCGCTGGCGCTCGCGCATGTATCGCTTGCGCCGGGAAGCGCTGCGGACGTCAGCCAGCGGGCCGCCGACCTCGTGCTGCGCGGCGACACCCTGACGCCGCTCGTCGAGGCGATCGACGTGGCGCGCAAGGCGCGCCGCCTTGTGCTCGAGAACTTCGCGTTCGCGGCCCTGTACAATCTTGCGGCCATTCCGCTCGCCGCGCTCGGCCTCGTGACGCCCTTGATCGCCGCGATCGCCATGGCGTCATCGTCGCTGGTGGTGACCCTCAACGCACTGCGGCTCAGCTGGGGGAGCCGGGCATGAACGGAATGGCTGTCATCATCGCCGCGGCGCTGGGTATCGGCCTCGTTTCGCTGGCGATCCTGCTTTGGACGCTGCAAAGCGGTCAGTACGACGATCCCGACGGCGATGCCGAGCGCATCCTGATCGACGACGATGGGCCGGCGCCATGACGGCCCCTGCCTAGGCGGCCCGGGTCGCGCCAGCGGTTGGCGCGCTGCGCAACAAAGACGCGTGGACCATGCTGCCCTGTCGCACGCATGATGGGGAGCCATCCCTGCCGGCCGTGAACGCCGGTCCACCCGTCAACATCGATTCAATTCGAGCGAGCCTTCATGACCGCAATGCCGCCCATGGAAATTTCCTTCACCGCCGTCGCGCCGGGGCGATGGGCGACGGTTGCCGGACCGGAATGGAGCAATCCGGGCGGCGGGCTTTGGGGCGGCTATGCGCTGGGCGTCTGCGTCCGCGTGCTGGAAGCGGAACGCGAGGCGGTGGGCGAGGCGCTGTCGCTGACGCTGACCTATGCGGCGGCGCTGCCGGCTGGCGCGCTCGACGTCCGGACCCGGCGGCTGCGCCAGGGCGGATCGATCGGCGTGTGGGAGGTCGAGCTTCTCCAGGCGGGCTCCGACCAGGTCGGCGTGCATTCCATCGTCTCCATGGCGCAGCGTCCGAAGACGCCGCCATTCGCCTTCGCGCGAATGCCGGCCGCGCCCGATCCCGAGACGCTTCCGAGCATGGAGGTCCCCGGCGCCATGCTGCGCTATGGCGCGGCGGCATTCGAACGGCGCGCCGTGGAAGGCTATCCGCCTGCGGCGGGCGAGAGCTCGCGCTCGCTCGCCTGGGTACGCTCGCGCCGCGGGCCAATGGACAAGGCGCTGCTCGCCATGGTCACCGACCATTCCCCGCCGCGCGCGATGTATGCGCTCGGCCATAGTGTGCGGACCACCACGCTGTCGCTCACGGCCTATCTGCATGCCACGGCCGGCGAACTCACCGAAGTCGGCGACGATTTCATCCTGGTGGAGTGCGAAGGGCGTGTCGGAAATGCGGGAGCTTCCGACGAGCGATCGAGTTACTGGCGCCGCGACGGCAAGCTGCTGGCCACCAGCGAGCAGCTCGCGTGGTACCGGAGCGGCTAGACCTTCCGTTCCAGAGCGGCGCCCCTGCGCACGGCGAAGAACGCATAGATCGCAATGCTTCCCGTGGCGGCGAAGAAGCACCAGACCGAGAACAGGGCGGCGAAGAAGAGGAACGTCGAGACGACCAGTCCGGCGGCCACGAGCACGCCGAACACCCAGAGCGAACGGTTCGACGACAGGAGCGGCGGCAGGCAGGTGGAAGCGACATACGCCGCCAGCGCGACGTTCGCATAGGCATGTCCGTTGG
>Ga0335070_10010124_pt1 | contig 11028 bp, 6 predicted proteins | sample Lox_Sample_13_FD_206722 | JGI IMG/M metagenome (GOLD analysis project Ga0335070, IMG submission 206722) | Soil microbial communities from Loxahatchee National Wildlife Refuge, Florida, United States - Lox_Sample_1.3 | ecosystem: Environmental > Terrestrial > Soil > Wetlands | place: USA: Florida... | reverse complement strand
GCGCCGGGGAGGCCCGAGGGCGTGGTCAAGGGTGACCAGCCGGCCTCCCAGGAGAGGGACCGAACGCCGGGTGATTCCATCGTGTCGTCGATTCGGCTGGGCGGGAGCGAGGCTCAACCGATCAGCATAGCCAAGAATACCATCGCCGTGATCGACCTGAAAACCGAATTCAACCGGGCGGAGATCGCCGATCCGAAGATCGCCGAGATCATCGTGGAGTCGCCGAGGCGAGTCGTGGTGGCGGGCAAAGAGATCGGCAACACCCAGTTGGTGCTGTGGATCGGCGAGAAGCAGCGGGTGTTCGACATCGCGGTGGAGCTGAATCTCACGGCGCTGCAAGGCATGATCAAGTCGCGGGCTCCCACCTCGGACGTGCAGGTGAGCAGCGTCAACGGGAAGATTGTGCTGACCGGCTACGTGGCCGATCCCGAGACCGCCTCGCAGATCGCCGATCTGGCCGCGTTGGTGCAAGGCGGCGAGGTCAAGAACCAACTGACCATCGCGGGGGTCCAGCAGACGCTACTGCGCGTCACGGTCGCGGAGGTGAACAAGACCTGCACCCGGCAACTGGGCGTGAACTGGGCGATCGGCGGCTCGGATTGGACGCGTGATTTCTTCTTGGCCAATAATCTGGGGCAGTTGAATCCGACGGTCATCACCAGCTCGGGCGTGCCCAACGTGCTGTTGCCGAACAGCGCGGGCGGGCAGATCACTTATGCGATCGGGGCGGTGGGCAATGCCGCGACCACCAACATCACGTTTGGTTTTCCGCGGGCGGAACTGCAGATGTTCATGCAGGCCCTGCGGGAGAACGATCTGGCCCGAGTTCTGGCGGAGCCCAATCTGGTGGCCATCAGCGGGCAGACGGCCACGTTCCTGGCCGGCGGGGAGGTGCCCATTCCGGTGACCCAGGGCGGGGCCACGGCGGGCTCGATCACCATTGAGTACAAGGAATTCGGCGTGCGACTGGCCTTCACTCCCACGGTGCTTGGCGGGCAGGTGATCCGCTTGCACGTCATGACCGAGGTGAGCCAGGCCACCCCCAGCGGAGCAATCTCCGGGGGCCTGCCGGTATTCAGTTTCACTACGCGGCGAGTGGAATCAACGATCGAGTGCGGCAACGGACAGTCGTTCGCCATTGCCGGTCTGTTGGACGATCAGGTCACGTCCACGGCCTCCAAGATCCCGGCGCTGGGGGATATCCCGGTTCTGGGAACCCTGTTCAGCTCGACGAACTACAAGAAACAGGAGACCGAGCTGGTCGTTCTGGTGACGCCGCAACTGGTCGAGCCGCTGGAGCCGCATCAGGTCGGACCGCCTCCGGGCGGACTGATGACGGATCCGGATGATTTTGAGTTATTCGCTCTGCAAAAGCTCGAAGGTCCAAGCCTGCCGGCGCCGGAGTATGAGGGCGTACCGCGCAACAAGCTGCCGGTGAACACACGCCCCGGCGAAGCCACAACAGGCTGGCCGACCTCACAGTTGACCCTGCGGGGTCCGTGGGGCCTGGCCGACTTCGAAGAGAATCAATAACGCGGGCAGCCATACCGATCCGCCGGCCGCTTCCAGAGGCTGCGGGGAACTCGTCACCAAAAGCTGAGTTGTAGGCCAAGGAAACGCGCTCCTGCGCGCGCCGGCGGCCGCATGCGTGGAGGGTAGGAAGATGCATCTGCGAAGAAGGAAAGGGCAATCGAAGCTTCGACGCGCGAGCGTCATGGTGCAGAGCCTGATATTCGGAAGCACCGTGGGGCTGGGCGTGGCGGCACTGGCCGTCGACACGGGCTTGATGTTCAGCGCCAAGCAGGAGCTGCAGAACGCGGCTGACGCGGCGGCGCTGGCAGCGGCCTCACAATTGGGTGTGAGCACTGATCCGGCCGGCGCGGCGGCCCAGGAAGCCGCGATCTATGCGGCCAAGAACAAGGTCGCCGGCGGCGGCTCGGGCCTCGACATCCAGACCGGCATCATCTTTGGACATGCGGTGTTGGACGGGGAGAAATACGATTTCCGTCCGAGCGAGGCGCCGTACGACTCGGTTCAGATCACTTTGAAGCGCGACGCGACGGCGTCAGACGGTCCGGTATCGCTACTCTTCGCCAAGACTTTCGGCATGGACGGAGCAAGCCTCCATGCCAGCGCGACGGCCATGGTCGTGCCGCGCGACATTGCGGTGGTTATCGACTGTTCGGGGTCGATGAACGACGACAGCGAGTTGCGCCATTACAAAGAATTCCAGTCGGAGAGTGGCGGCACGCGACCCGGCGTGCAGATCAACCTTAAGGAGTGCTGGCAGTTGCTCGAGTCGCCGTCGCCCTCTTGGGGTCAGATGACCAACTGGGGCAATGACATCATCCTGGGCTCTTATGCGCCCGTGGGCGACCCGGGACTGTGGAAGATACAAAAGAACTCCTCTTGCACCGAGGACGCCGTTGCGACGGAGTTGGCTGCGCGGGGTTATAGCAGCACCGAGGTCAACTGCTTGAAGAGCGGTTCCGGCGACAATTCATACTATCGGAACCGTGTCAGGGTCATTCTTGGCTTGGCTGACTGGAAGAGTGGCAAGACCGGCGGCAAGTACCCCAGCGGCGGCAACGGAGACAATTATGTGCAGGATAGTGAGCTGACGAACAAGGTTGCGTTTCCGTACCCCACTGGCACGTCGTCTGCTACGTGGAATGACTACGTGGACTATGTATCCGGTTCGAGTGAAATGACGAGCACGGATGCCAATTTCAGGTACCGCTTCGGCATCAAGACTTTCGTCAACTTCCTGCTGGAGAACCGGGGAGCGCATAGTCAGACGCCAAACTTGGCACAAGTGCCTGAGCAGCCGCTCCAGTCGGTCAAGGACGCCGTCCAGGCGATGATTGACGTAATCATCGATTTGGAGACCCAGGATCATGTGTCGCTGGAGGTCTTTGCCCAGTACGGAAGCCACGCACATGACCTGACCGTTCCGCCATCACCGGAGCAATTGGCGGCCGAACTGCTGGAAATCCCAGCGACGCTGAACGGTTATCAGGCGGGTCATATCACTTCGGTGACCAACATTGGCGCCGGATTCGAGAAGGCCCGGATAGAGCTGAGCAGCGAACGAGCAAGGACTTCGGCGGCGAAAGTGGTCATGCTGCTGACGGACGGGAAGCCCAACGTGAACTCGAGTGATGTGTATGTCGGGGACAACAATCCTCAGGCGATCAGTTGGGCCGAGGACAGAGCGCAATCGCTGACGGATATGGGCGCGACGATCTACACGATCGGCGTGGGCGGCGACGTGAACGCGGACCTGTGTCAGGATCTGGCCGGCGACCCGGATCGATACTTCTTCGCCGATAACACGCCAGATCCGGAACACGGCGGACAGCCCATGTACGTGACTCAGCTTCAGCAGATTTTCCAGACGCTGGGCGGCAAGCGCCCCGTCCGGCTCATCCGATGACGATTCCTTTTTCGGACGCCGCGATCGACTTCAGAGGTCGGTCGCGGCGGCCGATAAGGAACCAGGCGAGGTGAATCCTCGTCGCAACCGTCCCTCGGGGGGGCAGGAGCCATCCCCAAGAGTCGTGACCGAGGCCCGAGACGCGAACCCCCGATGGTCGCGAGCAGGACCTCGGCCCTGCTCGTTCTGTCGGTTCTTGGGGGGAGCACCGGACCTTGAGCGACGAAAGGCCGCCGGGCAGCCATGGCGCAGACAGTACGCATCATCCTGTATACCTCCAATGAAGCCGCCGCGCCCGAGCTGCGCCGGGCGATCACTTCTCTGCCGCGGCTGCGGATCGTGGCCGAACTGGATGAGCCCAGCCTGCTGGGACACGCGGTGGCCCAGTTTCCGTGCGACCTCATCGTTGCCGATCTCGATCCGAATGCATTGGTGGTCATCGAGTGCTGCAAGCAATTGAAGGAAGCCCATCCGTCGCTGCCGGTCTTCGCGGTGAGCGGCCAGACCGAGGGCGACGTGGTCCTGCGGGCGCTGAAGGCCGGGATCAGGGAATACCTGGTCAGGCCGCTGAACATCCAGGAACTCCAGGAAGCCATCGAGCGGGCGATCGGCGCGCAGTCGAAGACGAAAGAGCCCGGCAAGCTCATCTCGGTCATGGGCAGCGCGGGCGGAGTAGGCTGCACGACCATTGCGACCAACCTGGCAGTTGAACTCGCCGAGCTGGTCGGCGACAGCCGAAAGGTCGCCCTGGTGGATCTTGACTTCAGGTTCGGCCACGTGGCCACTCTGCTGGACGTTCACGGGCAGTACACCGTCGCGGACCTGTGCTCGACGCCGGAGCAGCTCGACGAGCAGATGATCCTGAAGGCCCTGATAAAGCACGAATCCGGTTTGCTGGTCCTGCGGCGACCTCACTCCTTCGCCCAGGCCGAGTTGATCAGCGCCGCGCACTGCGCCAACGTGCTGACCAGCCTTCAGGAAATGTGCGCCTACGTCGTGGTGGACGGTCCAACGCGCCACGATCCCGGGGCGCGGGCGGTGCTCGACGCGGCGGACATCAACTTCATGATTCTGCAGTTGCTGGTGCCGAGCGTCCGGAACGCGGACCGCATCGTGCAGGAGCTGGCCGCGCAGGGCTTCAACACGGAGCGGATTCAGTTCGTCTGCAACCGCCTGGGACGGGATTCCGCCCATCTGGACGTCAGCCAGGTAGAGACAATCCTGAATCGCAAGGTGTTCATGACCATCATGGACGACTGGAAGGCGGTAAGCTCCGCGATCAACATCGGACAGCCCTTGAAGGTCGAATTCGGCCGCACCCGCGTGCGGCAGGAGCTGCTGACCCTGGCCATGAAGATTCACTGTCCGGAAAAACTGGCTGAAAAGGATGGGCGGCGCGGCGGGCTGCTCGGCAAGTTCCTCCGGAAGGGCGGCGGCGAGGCCGCTCCGCAGAAGACCGAGCATCAGGCGCCGGTGCCGAACGCCGGATGAGGCGCGGCACGCCCGGTCGAGCACTCCCTCAAACACGTCCCAAAAACATCGTGTCGGATGATCAGCGACGAGGGCCGCGGATGGATCATCCGATCGGAAGCGGCGACGGTGTCCGGGGAGGTGGGCACGTCGGGGTGAGCGGCCGGAGAAAGTCGTTCTCAGCCAAAACCACCTCGGCTTCCAACCGATGATGTAGATGCGAGAAGGTCTTGGGGACGGTCGCAGCCGGCGAGTTCTCGGTCCTGGCCTCCGGCATGGCAGGCGCCGGACCTCGGTTCCGGGCGGTGGCGAATCAGGCCCCGGGAAGACCTGCGGAGGTGGAAAGCAATTATGTTCGGTCGGGCGAAGATACCCACGCTGAAAGTGCCTCAAGCTCCGTCTCCTCATCCCGGCGCGGCCGCGCCCGCGGCGGCTCCGCCGGCAGGACAAGGGGCGACCAAACCTCCCGCGGCGCCGGGAGCCGCGCCAGTGGCGGCTGCGCCGGCGGCAGCGTCGAAGCTGGCCAAGGACCGCACGGACGAGTTCTACGGCCTGAAGTCCCGCATCCATCGCAAGCTGGTGGAGACGCTCGATCTGGTCGCGATCGGGAAGCGGACCGACTCGGAGGTGAAGGAGGAGATCAAGCAGGTCATCGTCAAGCTCTGCGAGCAGGAAGATGCCCTGCTGAACTTCAACGAGCGGCAGCAACTGGTCAGCGAGATTCTGGATGAAACCTTCGGCCTCGGTCCGCTGGAGACGCTGCTGAAAGACCCGCACATCAGCGACATTCTGATCAACGGCCCCAAGAACGTGTACGTGGAACGGCGAGGCCGGCTGGAATTGAGCAATGTGACCTTCAAGGACGACGCCCATCTCATGCACGTGATCGACAAGATCGTCTCGTCGGTCGGGCGCCGGTGCGATGAAGTCTCACCGATGGTGGACGCCAGACTGAAGGACGGATCGCGCGTCAACGCGGTGATTCCGCCGCTGGCGATCGACGGGCCGTCGATGTCCATCCGCCGGTTCGGGGCCGACCCGATCACGTGGGATGACTACGTCCGGTTCAAGTCGGTGACGCCGCAGATCGTCGACTTCCTTCGAGCCTGCGTGATCGCACGGCTGAACATCCTGATCGTGGGCGGCACGGGTTCGGGGAAAACCACGCTGCTGAACAACCTTTCGGCGTTCATACCGGATACGGATCGCATTGTGACGATCGAGGATGCCGCCGAGCTGCAACTGCGGCAGCCCCATGTGGTCCGGCTGGAATCGCGCCCGGCGAACATTGAAGGCAAAGGACGGATTTCGATTCGCGAACTGCTTATCAACGCCCTGCGAATGAGGCCGGACCGGATCGTGGTGGGCGAGTGCCGCGGGGCCGAAACGCTGGACATGCTGCAGGCGATGAACACGGGGCACGACGGCTCGTTGACCACGATTCACGCCAACAGCACGCGCGACGCGGTCCAGCGTGTCGAGACGATGGTCATGATGTCGGGCTTCGATCTGCCGGTGAAAGCCATTCGCCAGCAGTTCGCCAGCGCCATCCACATCGTGATCAATGCCATGCGGCTGAGCGGTGGGCCGAGGAAGATCACGTCGGTTGCCGAGATCCAGGGTATGGAAGGCGACGCCGTGACCATGCAGGAGATCTTCAAGTTCGAGCAGATGGGAATCAGCCCGACCGGAAAGGCCTTCGGCCGGTTCGTGGCCACCGGTCTGCGGCCGGGATTCGTGGACCGGCTGAAGTATTCCGGCGTGGATCTGCCGATGGCGATATTCGAGCGGCAAGTGCTGCTGACGGATGAGGTCGAGTAAGAGTCTCCTCGGAGGGCGCGGGGCCGGCCATCCTGGAGTGCAAGCGGCATGACTGAGCAGATGATACTGGCGTTGGGTGGGGCTCTGATGGATCAGGCGGCTCTGTATGCGCTGCCGCTGATCGGCTCGGTGATGCTCGCTTACGCGGTATTCAACCTGATCCATGATCTGCGGAAGGTCCAGTCCAAGAAGGTGGCAGAGCGGCTGCGCGAGCCTTTCGGGGGAATGGGAGAGAGCGAGAACGAGCGGGCGGTCAAGGAATCGATCCTGCGGCGCACGCACGAAGCGACCGGCTTGATGAGCATGGCTCTGTCAAAGCTGACCCTCGTTCCCAAACTCCAGCGGATGCTGGAGCAGGCCAATCTTCCGTGGTCGGCCACGAGCTTTCTGGTGAACGTGATCGGCTTCACCGCCGTCACATATATCGTGGGCTACTTCCTGAAATGGTCGCAGGCCATGAGCATCGGCATGGCCCTGTTGGTTCTGCTGTTTCCGTTCATCGTCATTTACTTCAAGCGGAAACGGCGTTTGAACAAGTTCATGACCCAGCTTCCGGATGTTTTCGAGCTGATGGGTCAGGGCCTGCGGGCGGGACATTCACTGGCCAACTCGATCATGCTGATCGGCCAGCAACTGCCCGACCCGGCGGGCACGGAGTTCGCCCGGGTGTTCCACGAGCAGAACCTGGGCATCAAGGTGGAAGAGTCCCTGCAGAACATGGCCAGCCGGATCGGGCTGCTGGACGTGCGGTTCTTCGTCACGGCGGTGCTGATCCAGCGGCAGACCGGCGGAGACCTGGCCGAGGTGCTGGACAACATCGGGAGCGTCATCCGCGAGCGGCTGAAGCTCTTCGGAATGGTGAAGGCCTTGACGGCGGAGGGGCGACTGTCGGGCTGGGTGCTGCTGGCGTTGCCGGTGGTGTGCCTGGGAATGGAGCTGGTGGTGAACCCGACCTACGCGGACGTGCTGCTGAACGATCCCATCGGGCAATACATGCTGATGGCGGCGGGCATCAGCCAGTTGCTCGGTCTGGCCATGATTCAGAAGATCGTCAATATCAAGGTGTAAGGGTCGTTCGATGGAAGTGGTTGTGATCATCGGCATGCTGGCCGTCGCGATAGGCATGGTGGTCTGGTCGCTGATGCCCAAGCGCAGCGCGGAGCACGTCGAGGCGGTGAAACGCCGGACCGCCGGCCTGAGCTCGGATGAGGACAAGGCCTTCGCGGAGCGAAAGGCCAAGCAGCGGGCCTCCAAGCATAGCATGCTGGACAAGGCCATTCCGCTGCTCTCCAAGCCGGTGATGCCGATGAATGCCGAGGAGCAGTCCACGCTTCGGGCCAAGCTGGCCGGCGCGGGCTTCCGCAAGGAATCGGCGGCGGCGCTGTTTCTGGCCGCCAAGACGGCGGGGGCGCTGGTCTGCGGAGCGATCGCGGCGATCCTGGCCGTGAACAGCGACAAGGAGTGGGCCATGCTGCTCGGGCAGACGGTTTTCGGCCTGGGCCTGGGCTTCATGCTGCCCAATCTATGGCTGAACATCTCGGTGGGACGGAGAAGCGACGCGATCCGGGCCGGGCTGCCGGACTCATTGGATCTGATGGTCGTGGCGGTGGAGTCGGGATTAGGCCTCGATGCAGCGATGCAGCGGGTGGGCGAGGAAATGCGCAACGTGCACCGGGAGCTGTCGGAGGAGTTCCAGATCGCGACGGTGGAGACGCAGATGGGCGTGCCGCGGGTCGAGGCCCTGACCAAGATGGCGCTGCGGACCAATGTCGCGGAGATGCGGGCCCTGGTGGCGGTGATCGCGCAGGCGGAGAAGCTGGGCACAAGCATCGCCAAGGCCCTGCGAAACCAGGCGGAGTCGCTGCGGACCAAACGGCGGCAGAAAGCCGAGGAAAGGGCGCAGAAGACCGCGGTGAAGCTGCTGCTGCCGCTGATCCTGTTCATTTTCCCAACCATTTTCGTCGTACTCGTAGGGCCGGCGGCGATCCAGCTCTACAAGATGTTCACGGGGGACAAGCCGGGGCAGTGAGCGGGCCACGGTCAGCGCTCGCTCGCTTCCGCGGTTTAGCAAGTGGATGCTGCGTCCATTCCCCTGAGAACCACTTTTGGCAGAGTAAGCACATCGGTGCTGCCCCGTTTGTTGGGACAGCGGCAGCGGGCCCTTACGGTGCTGGTTCAGCTTATTCCTCCCCTCCCGCGGGAATTTTTCACCGCTCAGCGGCCGCGCGAGGACGCGGGCCGCTGCCGGGCTAGGGCTGCGCCGCGCCAGAATGAATTGGCGATGAATTCGGCCAAGGATGATCTTGACGTGACGGTGACAAGACTCTATCATTCTGGCGGTCTAAGGTAATTTACGATTGGGCGTCGAGGAGCGCCGATGCCTGGCGTGCACTTCTTTTCGCGCTGCTTGCGGAGCAGCGGCGCCCGTGAACGTCGCACTCAACAGTGAAGTGCTTTAGAATCCGGGCTGTCTTCGGGTCAGCACCCAATCGCTCTGCGGCGGAGGGCATGTCAAGCGGATTGGGACATTCGGCGAAATCAGGGGGGAGAAGGGAGGTGAAAGCTGGTCGAGCGCCGCTTGTCGGCGGGTGTTTTCACTGAGTTTTCCAGAAGCTTCATTTCGGTTCACCAGCACCGTCAAAACGCATTTCTATTTGATGGCGGTTTTCTGGTTGGACATCCGAGCGGAGGAAGAGAACATGAATCGCTCAGTACTGATTGCGGTGTTGACGGCAGCCCTCGCTGCAACGTCAGCACAAGCTCAACCGTCGGTCAGGAACACGTACTGGAATTTCGACGTGGTGAACCACACGGGCACATGGGCCAATGACTTCCACGTCGAGGTGCAGGGCGTTGACCCCAATCAAGTCAGCGACTACTACACTCCAGGCGGCTGGACGGTCGCCGAGGGTGGTGGCTCCGGGTACACCGACGTGGATTGGGATGGCCCCGGTGCTTACGTTGCTGCAGGAGCGACCGAGCATTTTGGAATGGGGTTTCACGACAATGCGGTCGTGACCGGTACTACGATGAACTGGACACAAGACGGGGTCAGCATTGGAAGCACTGGTCCGGCCAGGTCCAAATGGACCATTTGGGAAGGCGGATCGTGGGATGTGGACAATACTGTGTGGAACGACTTTGGTTCCGCGATCTGGGTCAAGCGCCGAGTAAACACCTCGGGGATGATCATCAACCTCAACGACCTCCAGGTGGGAGACCCGTTGTGGATCACGGGGACATGGCTCGATACGACACCGATGAGGCTGCTCTCCGGCCAGTCCACGCCCACGCATACATGGGTCTGGCAGCTAGCCATACCGAGCTACGTGATGATGTACGAGATCTATGGTGACGTTGGGGGCCAGATCGGACAGCTCGAGGCCACATGGCTGACAGGGGCCGTTGTTCTGCCGGAACCGGCCACCGGTGTGATGCTTCTCGTTCTTGGCGGCCTGGCGCTGCTGCGGCGTCGGGATCACCAATGAGAGGCCAAGGCGAGGATAAGAAGTAACTTCGTCGTGTAGTCGCCGTGGAGGGCGCGGCCGGTGGATGGAATGAGCGCACCGGGGCAGCGATATTTTGCGCCCGGCCGTGCCCTCTAATCGAGCCAGTGCCTTCAGTTGTCTTCAGCTAAATAACGCCCGGCGCGTGGAGCAGGGCCCGGGTCATTGGGCGGGCGTTTCGCGGTGAGACAGCTGTGTCGAGGCTGGCCCTCGCTGGCCCTTCGGGCTGGTTCAGTGCCTGATGCAGCGTCCGTCCGTGAACTGCTTCCAGCCCCCTTTGAGCCCTTGATTTTCTTGAAGTCGCCCGGCAAAGAAGCGATATCACCCCCAGAAGGCAGAACGGGTCCAGGGTAGGACCGATATTGACGAAGGTGAGAATCCCTCCAGTCTTTTGCCGGAGGCTCGAGGCTCATCCGTTGGTGCGCTGCACGGGAAAGAGACCCGCCGGCCCTGCGCCCCGGAGACGCGAGCATGTTCAACCACGCGTTCACGTTGATTGAGCTCGTCATCGTTATCGTGATTCTCGGCCTGCTGGCCAGCGTGGCGATGCCCATGTACCTGGAGTATCGCACCGATGCGAACCGCTCCGCGGAGCAGTACGTTGTCGGGGCGGTGCGGACGGGGGTCTACAATCAGTATGCCAAGAACAAGATCTCGGGCGGGCCGACGTTCCCGACAAGCCTCGATTCCGCTTCGGCAAATTCCACGGCTTCATCGACGAATCCGTTCTTCTCGACAATCCTGGATAGCCCCGTGACCAGCGGCTGGAGCAAAGACGGCACGACCACCACGTAC
>Ga0335070_10010123_pt1 | contig 11028 bp, 7 predicted proteins | sample Lox_Sample_13_FD_206722 | JGI IMG/M metagenome (GOLD analysis project Ga0335070, IMG submission 206722) | Soil microbial communities from Loxahatchee National Wildlife Refuge, Florida, United States - Lox_Sample_1.3 | ecosystem: Environmental > Terrestrial > Soil > Wetlands | place: USA: Florida... | reverse complement strand
ATCCGATGCTTTGCGCCAACCTCAACCTTTGGCCGCCTTGGCCTCGGCGCCCGGCGCGAACAGCGCGATCAGCGCCCGCTTGATCGCCGCCTGCCGCGTCGGCGAGGTGATCTGCGCGCCCATCAGGTCGGTGACGTAGAAGACGTCGACCACGCGCTCGCCGAAGGTGGCGACGTGGGCGGAGATGATGTTGAGGTTGAGCTTCGACAGCGTCGCGGTGAGCTCGTAGAGCAGACCGGTCCGGTCGAGGCCGGAGACCTCGACCATCGTATAGCGATGTGACCACTGGTTGTTGATAACGACTGCGGGCTCGAGCGCGAAGGCCTTGAGGCGGCCCTTGGGCGGCGCCCGCTTGGTCACGACGTCGGGCAGACGCAATTCGCCGCGCAGCGCCTTCTCGATCGAATCGGCGATGCGGGTGGCGCGCCGCTGCTCGTCCTCGTCGCGCTCGAATTCGCGCGTCAGCGAAATGGTGTCGAGCGCGCGGCCGTCGGTCGTGGTGTGGATTTGCGCGCCGACGATATTGGCGCCGGACATGGCACAGGCGCCGGCGATGATCGACAACAGCCAAGGATGATCCGGCGCCAGCACGGTCAGCTCGGCGACGGCGCCATCTTCAAAGCTGACATGGGTGGCAAGCGTCTTGCCGGCCTTGCCGGCTTCGGCGACGAGGCGCGCGTGCTCGAGCTTGTGCGGCAGGTCCACCTTGAGCCAGTAGGCCGGGTAAAGCTTGGCGATATAGGCGTCGAGCTCGGGCGCCGGCCAGTCCTTGAGCGCGTTGCGGAACTCGGTCTGCGCCAGCGCCACGCGCTGCGCCCGGTTGATCTCGGAGAAGCCGCCGGTGAGCACCGGCTCGGTCTCGTAGTAAAGCGTGCGGATGAGCTGCGCCTTCCAGCCGTTCCACACGCCGGGGCCGACGGCGCGGATATCGGCGGTCGTCAGAATGGTCAGCAGCTTCAGGCGCTCCGCGGTCTGCACCACGGCGGCAAAATTCTCGATTGTCTTGCGGTCGGACAAGTCGCGCGACTGCGCCACGCTCGACATCAAGAGATGGTTCTCGACCAGCCAGGCCACCAGCTCGGTGTCGGCGGTGGAAAAGCCGAGCCGCGGGCAGAAGCGGCGGGCGACGCGGGCGCCGGCGATGGAGTGGTCCTCGATGCGGCCCTTGGCGATGTCATGCAGGAACAGGGCGACGTAGAGCACCTTGCGGTTTTCAGGAAGGATTTTGTGGATCAGCTCGTCGGCAAGCGGGGTGTCCTTGCCGCTGTGCGCCTCGATTTCCTCGAGCATGCCGATGCAGCGCAAGAGATGCTCGTCCACCGCGTAGTGGTGGTACATGTTGAACTGCATCATCGATACGATGCGGCCGAAGGCGGGCACGAATTTGCCGAGCACGCCGGCCTCATTCATCCGCCGCAACACCGTCTCCGGGTCGTGCTTGGAGGTGAGGATCTCCAGGAACAGGGCGTTTGCCTCGTTGTCCTGGCGCAGCTTGGCGTCGATCAGCTTGAGCGATCGGGTGATGGCGCGCAGCGCGTCGGGGTGCAGGGCGAGATTGTTCTTCTGCGCCAGATGGAAAATGCGGATGAGGTTTACCGGATTGCGGCGGAAGACGTCGCCGCCAGCGACGGTAATGCGGTTATTGTCGACGACGAAATCCTCGCTGCCGGCGAGCGCACGTCGCCGCGCCGGTCTCAGCTTCGCCATCATGCGGCTCAGCACCGGCAGCGGCTTGGCGTGGCTGTCTTCGAGCTCGGCGGAGAGGATCGCGGTGAGATCGCCGACATCCTTGGCGATGAGGAAATAGTGCTTCATGAAGCGCTCGACATCCTTCATGCCCGGATGCGCCGTGTAGCCGAGCCGAACCGCGATCTCGCGCTGGATGTCGAAGGACAGCCGCTCCTCGGCGCGGCCGGTCAGGAAATGCATGTGGCAGCGCACCGACCAGAGAAAACTCTCGCAGCGGCGGAACAGTTGGTATTCCTGCTTGTCGAACACCCCGCGCTCGACCAACTCGTCCGGCTCGCGCACGCGGTAGACATACTTGGCCATCCAGAACAGCGTGTGCAGATCGCGCAAACCGCCCTTGCCGTCTTTGACATTGGGCTCGACGAGGTAGCGCGACTGGCCGGCGCGGCGGATGCGCTCCTCGCGTTCGGCGAGCTTGGCGGCGACGAATTCGGCGGCGGTGTTGCGCACCACCTCATTGTCGAAGCGGGCAACCAGTTCGTCGAACAGCTTGCGGTCGCCGAGCAGGAAGCGCGCTTCGAGGATCGCGGTGCGGATGGTCATGTCGGCCTTGGCCTGGCGGATACATTCATTGACCGAGCGCGTCGCGTGCCCAACCTTGAGGCCGGTGTCCCACAAACAATAAAGAATCGCCTCGGCAATCGACTCGCCCCAAGCAGTCTGCTTGTAGGGCAACAGAAACAACAGATCGATGTCGGAGCCGGGCGCCTGCAGCCCGCGGCCATAGCCGCCGGTGGCGACGATCGCCATGTGCTCGGCTTCCGACGGATTCTGCGACGGATAAAGATGCTTGCGCGCGAAGTCGAAGAGCAGGCGGATGATCTCGTCTTCGAGCCGGCAAATGCGCTCGGCGCAGCGGCGGCCGTGGCGGTCCCCGAGCAACAGTTGCTCGGCCTTGGCGCGGCCCTCGACGAGCGCCGTTTTCAGCCGCTGCGCTACCGCCGAGCGCAATTCGCGCTCGCCGCCGTCGTGCTGAGCCGCAAGCTTTTCGAGGTCGGCCGCGACCGCGCGGCTGTCGATCAATTCGCCCGTCCCCCGCGGCGCGGGTTCGGTCAGCGCGGAGGTGGAGGTGTCGACGGCGAGATCCATGGCGGTCATCGGGATAGCGGAGGCGGCCGCTCAAGTCACGGCAGCTAGCCATTTTTGCCATATTGGGTGCAAGATCGCCAAAAAACAGGGTAGTTTCCCCTATAACAGCGGACAAAAATCAACATTACCGGGAGGGCTTCATGCGTATGTTCCAGCTTTGCACCTGCGGCGAACCACTGGTGCTGAATGAAGCGCCGACGCCGGAGCCGAAAGGCAGCGAGGTGCTGCTCAAGGTGCTGGCCGCCGGCGTCTGCCACAGCGATCTGCATCTGGCTGACGGCTTTTTCGATCTCGGCGGCGGCAAGAAGCTGAGCCTTGCCGAGCGCGGCATGAAACTGCCGGTGATCCTTGGCCACGAGAATGTCGGCGAGGTCGTTGCCGTCGGCCCCGAAGCCCAGGGTGTCAAGGTCGGGCAGCGCATGCTCGCCAACCCGTGGATCGGCTGCGGCCAGTGCGCCGCCTGCCTGCGCGGCGAAGACAATCTCTGCCGCGCCATGCGCAGCCTCGGCGTGTTCACCAATGGCGGCTACGCCACGCACATGCTGGTGCCGCATCCGCGCTACCTGCACGACATCGGCAATCTGCCGCCGGAGCGCGCGGCGCCGCTCGCCTGCTCGGGTGTGACGACCTACGGCGCGCTCAAGAAAGTCACCACGATCAAGACCGAGCCGACGGTGATCATCGGCGCCGGCGGGCTCGGACTCATGTGCCTTTCGCTGCATCAGAAGATGGGCGGACATTCGGCCATCGTCGTCGATATCGACGACGCCAAGCTGGCGCAGGCGAAAAAGGCCGGCGCCAGGGCGACGGTGAACGCCAAGGCGGCGGACGCCGTGCAGCAGATCATGAAGCTCACCACCGACGGCGCCGGCGCCTGGGCGGTGATCGACGTTGTCGGCTCTTCCGCCTCGGCGCGTATGGGCTATGACAGCCTGGTCAAGGGCGGCAAATACATCATCGTCGGTCTCTACGGCGGCGACTTCACGGTATCGTTGCCGCCGATCCCGATGCGCGCACTGACCATCCAGGGCTCCTATGTCGGCAACCAGCACGAGATGAAGGAGCTGATGAAGCTGGTGAAGGCGAAGGGGCTGCCGGACGTGCCCGTCGCCACGCGCCCGCTCGAGGATGTCAACAAGGTGCATGGCGATCTGCGCGCCGGAAAAATCGTCGGCCGCGTGGTGCTGACTCCGGCGGCGTAAGCGCGCGGAATATCGCACGACGAAGCTTGTTATTTGTCATCGCCGGGCTTGTCCCGGTGATCCCGATAAGGCGGCCATCGTGCCTGCCCAAGCGAGACGGCCGGGACAAGCCGGCCATGACGTTGCAACAGGAGTGAACGATGGACGCAGCCGGCTTGCGCGCGATGCAGGCGCCGATCAAGGAGAAGTACAAGAGCGATCCCAGGGCCGGCGTGGTGACGCTCAAGGCCAAAGGCACGCTCGACGACGCGAATATCGCCTGCAAGGTGGAAACCGGCCGCGCGCTCGCCGTGGCGGGCCTGCATCCCGCAACCGGCGGCTCCGGGCTCGAACTCTGCTCCGGCGACATGCTGCTTGAGGCGCTGGTCGCTTGCGCCGGCGTCACGGTGAAGGCGGTGGCGACCGCGCTCGACATTCCGCTCAAGTCGGGCCGCGTCTCCGCCGAAGGCGATCTCGACTTCCGCGGCACGCTCGGCGTTGCCAAGGATGCGCCGGTCGGCTTCGCCAATATCCGCCTGCGCTTCGATCTCGATACCGACGCGCCGCAGGACAAGCTCGATCAACTCTTGAAGCTGACCGAGCGCTATTGCGTGGTCTATCAGACCATCAGGAACGGCCCGCCGATCGAGGTGACGATGGCGCGCGGGTAGTGTTGTCATCGTCCGCGAAGGCGGACGATCCAGTAATCACCCGCGTCGATGGGACTCACGACCGCTTGCGGTTACTGGATGCCCCGCTTGCGCGGGGCATGACACTCTGGTGTTGTCCGCGACGCCGATGTCCCCCGAACTCTGGTTCGCCGTCACGCTGATCGTTAAAATGGCCGTTACCGCGGCCTTTTTGCTGGTCGCCACGATCACCGCCGAGCGCGCCGGCCCGCTCATCGGCGGGCTGGTGGCGACGCTGCCGATCAGCGCCGGCCCGGTCTACATCTTTCTCGCGCTCGATCACGACGCGCAATTCATCGCGCAGAGCGCGCTGGGCAGTCTCGTCACCAACACCGTCAATGTCGCTTTCGCGCTGACTTATGCGCTGCTCGCGCAAAAACGCTCGCTCATGGTCAGCCTTTGCGGCGCCTTCGCCGCCTGGATCGGCCTCATCTGGCTGACGGGCTGGGTGACCTGGACGCTTGTCTCGGCGATCGTGCTCAACATCGCCGCCATCGCCTTCGCCTTCTGGCTGTCGGCCGACTTGCGCCACGCGCCGATGCCGCGTGTGCAAAGGCGCTGGTATGATCTTGTGCTGCGCGCGGCCATGGTGGCGTTGCTGGTCGGCACCGTGGTGACCTTGAGCTTCCGCATCGGCCCGCGCGCGAGCGGCAATCTCGCGGTGTTCCCGATCGTGCTCACCAGCATCATGATCATCCTGCACCATCGAGTCGGCGGCCCGGCAACCGCCGCGGTGATGGCCAATGCCGTGATCGGGCTCGGCGGCTTCGGCGTCGCCGTGGTCGCGCTCTGCCTCACCGCCGAGCTGCTCGGCTCGGCGCTCGCCCTGACCTTCGCCCTTGCCGTCTCGCTCGGCTGTAATCTGCTGATCTATCTTGCGCGCCGGTATGCGCCGGCGAAAAAGTCGCATGTCGCCTGAACTCTTCTTTCTCATCGGCCTGCTGCTGAAGATCGTGATGACGGCGGGAATCGTCGTTGCCGCATCCGTCATCGTCGAACGCTCCGGGCCGTTCATCGGCGCCCTCATTGCCTCATTACCGACCGCCGGCGGCGCCGCGCTGATCATCCTCGCCTTCGAGCATTCGCCGGCCTTCATTGCCGCGAGTGTCGTCGGCAGCATGGTTGCGATCGTGATCAGCGCGCCGTTTGCGCTGAGCTATGCGGCGCTGGCGCAACGGCACTCGCTCACGGTGAGCCTCGCCGGCGCCTTTGTCGTCTGGTTTGCCGCCGTTTTCCTGTCGCGGCTGCTGCCGTGGACGGCGCTGAGCACGTCGCTGCTCACCGTCGTCGTCTTTCCTGTGACAATTTATCTGAGCCGCCACTTTCGTAACGAGGGCAAAGCGAAGGCAAAGGTTCAGCTTACGCACCGCGATCTTGTCTGGCGTGCCGGCGTGGTGACGCTTTGCGTCATCGTTGTCACGGCGGCGAGCACCGCGATCGGACCCTATTTTTCCGGCGTGTTTGCCTTTTTCCCGGTGGCGATGAGCTCGTTCTTCATCATCCTGCACTCGCGGATCGGTGGCCAAGCGGCGGCCAGCGTCGCCGCGCATGTGCAAATGCCAATAATCGGCCTGATCCCCGGCTTTCTCGCGGTGCATTACCTCGCGGTGCCGGTCGGCGTGTGGTGGTCTTACCTTGTCGGCCTAGCCATCTGCGTCGGCTGGAACGCGCTCTTGTGGCTCACGCGGCAGCGGCGCGCGGGGTAACTTTTGCCCGGCGGGAGGGCCGCCGTTTTGCGCTAAGTCAATGACTGACGGCGCGAGCAGCAAACAATCCAGCAAATATCCTTTGGAAGCATGCTCATGCAAAACGTTCTTCGGGTTGCGCGATTGTTGGCGGCGTGCATCGGATTGGCCGCTTTCTGCCTGGCCGTGTTGGGCGCCCCGGCGCAGGCGCAAACGCGCACCAACGGCCTCATCATGCTCATCGAATTCGAGCGCATCGAAGGCATCCGCCACTGGGAGCGCGAGCTCAATCAGCGCGGCCTCACCGCGCTGGTGCAGGCGCAAGACAACGTGCTGAAGGAATATCCCGAGGATTTCGCGCGGCTCGCTGCCGAGGGCCATGTCATTTCCGGAATCGACGCGGAAAAGCCGTTCTGGGACATGCCTTATGACGAGCAGCTTGCGCGCATGCGCGAAGCCAAGGAGGCGGTCGAACGCATCACCCACAAGCCGATGCGCGTGTTCGGCAGCCGCTATTTCGCCTACGACGAAAATACGTTGCGCGCGGCGGATGCGCTCGGCATCGACTACGTGCTTGCCCGCGGCACCGCCGGCGCGCTGGCGACCATCTATGCGCCACGCGAATACAAGGCGAAGATCATTTCGGTGTCGAACGTGCCCTTTGCCGAGATGGGTACCGGCTCGCTCTGCGATTACAGTCTGTGGGCGCGCGGCTCGACCGGCAAGGACTTTGGTGTGGTCGTCGATAAAGTCTTGGCGAGCGGCCTCTCCGACCTGATCCTGGTGTCGCACGCTTACATCGGCGGCATGTATGCTGACTGGTGGCGGGTCTACGAGGCCGCCTTGGCCAATAAGAACGCCGCGTGGCATGGCTTCGACGACTGGGTGCGCAACGTCAAGGTGAGCGCCGAGCCCTTTGCGGCGATTCCCGTCAATCGCGAGGTTAAATACGACACGCCAAAGCCGGCGGCGCCGCTGGAGAAGCTCGAATTGCTGCCGGAGTTCCTGCGCAAGACCAATTAGCGCAAGAGCCCTTCCTCCAGCGCCTTGATCTGCAGCGCGAGATAGCGCGAGAAGATGCGGCATTGCGCCAGGCTGCCGGCGGTGAACCAGAGGCCGGCTTGCGCCGTCTGCCGCCACATGTTGCGCAACTCGCCGCCCTCGTCGAAGCCCCAGACCGGGCCGATGGCGTTGGCAATCTCGTCGCCGAGATAGAGCCGCACCGCCTCCTGCTGGTTCTTGTAGCCGGTGGCGAGCACCAGCAATTCCGCCGGCGCGAGAGAGCCGTCTTTGCGCCGCGCGCCTTCGGCGACGAAGCGGTCGATGTCGGCAAACTGCAGCAGCTTCACCTTGCCGGCGATGATCAACTCGGAGCAGCCGACGTTGAAGTAATAGCCGCCGCCGCGGCGCAGATACATCATCTGGAAGCCGGTTTCGTCCTCGCCGGCCCACAGGCGGAAGCCGGTCTTGGCGAGGGAATCGAGCAGCGCCGTGTCGACCTCGAGCCCGCGCGCGGTCGAGAGCTGATAGGAGCGTTGCAGCACCGGGTAGGGCAGCGAGGTCGCCAGCAGATCGCAGTCTTCGAAGGGAATCCCCTCGGAATACACGGCGTAGACGCTCTGCGCCTCCTTCAGGCTGACGACATAGGTCTTGCTGCGCTGGATGATGGTGACGTCGGCGCCGTGCGCCTGCAGTTCCTGCGCCACATCGTGACCTGAGGTGCCGGTGCCGAGCACCAGCGCCTTGCGGCCTTTCCATTGCGTCGCGTCCTTGAAGTCGCCGGAATGCACGACGGTGCCGGCGAAATCCTTCAGGCCCGGCAGCTCCGGCGTGAAGGGAATGCTGGAAACGCCGGTGGCGAAGATCAGGTGCCGCGGATGCATCATGCGCGTCGAGCCGTCGCTGCGCTTGAGCGTCACGTTCCACTGCTTGCGCTCATTGTCATAGCTGCCGCCGGAGAGCGCCGTGCCGGTCCAGAAATTCAGCTCCATCGCCTCGACATAGAACTCGAACCAGTTCGCCAGCTTGTCCTTGGGAATATAGACCGGGAAGGTCGGCGGAAACGGCAGATAGGGCAGGTGATTGACGTAGACTTCATTGTGCAGCGTCAGCGAGTGATAGCGCGTGCGCCAGTTGTCGCCGACGCGCGCGTGCTTGTCGACGATCAGCGTATCGACGCCGAGCTGGCCGAGCCGCGCGGCAATCGACAAGCCGGCCTGGCCGCCGCCGACAACGAGCACCGCGGGATCATGATCGGCGAAGCTGCGCTGTGCGGCGAGTCGATCGGCCCAGTTGGCGGCGCCGAAATCGCGCGTCGTCTCGATGTTCTCGCCGCGATGCTTCAGCGCCTCCTGGTAGTCGCGCAACTCTTCCAGCGTCGTGGTCAGCGTCCAGGCAACGAGGCGCGAGGGCTGTTGCGGATCGGGCACCAGGCGGAAGATGCCGTTGCCGCGGCCGTAAGCCGTGTCGAATTCAATGATCGTCTCGATGCAGTCACGGCCGGCGCGGGCGATCCAGCGCGGCGGCGTGCGCTGCGGCGGGATGACGAAATTTCTCGGCTGTGTGCGCGACAGCGTCTCGCGCAGGCGCGCCTCGATCGCCGCGCGGCCGGACATGGTCTCGATGGTCCAGGTGAAAGCAACGAGATCGCGCCGCAGGCCGTCGGCGAGAAACAGCGCGGCCGCCGCCTTGGCATCCTGCGCCTGCAGCGCGGCGGCGAACTTGTCGAGCCAGCCTTGCGCATCGCGCGCGGCGGTTGCCTGCTTCCTGTCGGCGACATTCATCATGGCTCGATCTTGCGCGTTTGCGCGAGCTTTTGCTTGAGCGCATAGAGCGCGTCCATGGCCTCGCGCGGCGACATGTCGTCGGGATTAAGCGCAGAAACGGCCGCCGCAAGCAAGTCGCGGGCGTCGTCCTGCTTGGGCGCCGCGGGCTGCGGCACGGCAAACAGCGGCAGGTCTTCGAAGCCCTTGGGCTTGGCGCGGTCGTCGGCTTCGAGCTTGGCCAGCACCAGCCTGGCGCGCTCGATGACGCTCGCCGGCAGCCCGGCCAGATTGGCGACCTGGATGCCGTAGGAACGGTCGGCCGAGCCGGGCACCACTTCGTGCAGGAACACGACGTCGCCCTGCCATTCCTTCACGCGCACGGTGGCGTTGTGCAGGCGGGCGAGCCGCGCCGCGAGCACGGTGAGTTCGTGGAAGTGCGTGGCAAACAGCGCCCGGCACTTGTTGACGTCGTGCAGGTACTCGACCGTCGCCCAGGCGATGGAGAGGCCGTCGAAGGTCGCGGTGCCGCGGCCGATCTCGTCGAGGATCACCAGCGAGCGTTCCCCGGCCTGATTGAGAATGGCGGCGGTCTCCACCATCTCCACCATGAAGGTCGAGCGCCCGCGGGCGAGATCGTCGGCGGCGCCGACGCGGGAAAACAGGCGGTCGACGATGCCGATGCGCGCCGCGCGCGCCGGAACGAAGGAGCCCATCTGCGCGAGAATGGCGATGAGCGCGTTCTGCCGCAGAAACGTCGATTTGCCGGCCATGTTCGGGCCGGTGATCAGCCAGATGCGGCCGGCATCCTCGCCCTTCGGCGGGGACAGATCGCAGGCATTGGCGACGAAGGGCGTGCCGTCGCGCGCGAGCGCCTGCTCGACCACCGGATGGCGGCCGCCGTCGACGACGAAGTCGACGCTGTCGTCGACCTGCGGACGCACGAAATCGCGCTCGGCGGCAAGCGCGGCGAGCGCGCTCGAGACATCGAGCACCGCGAGCGCCTCGGCGCATTGCTTGATCGCGGCGCCCTGCGCGATCACGGCAGCCGTCAGGCGCTCGAAAATCTCAAGCTCAAGCCCAAGCGCGCGGTCGGCGGCGCTGGCGATCTTCGCCTCAAGCTCGCCAAGCTCGGCGGAGATGAAGCGCACCTGGCCGGCGAGCGTCTGCCGGTGAATAAAGGTCGCGTTGTGCGGCGCCGCCATCAGCTTGTCGCCGTGCTGTGCCGTCACCTCGACGAAGTAGCCGAGCACGTTGTTGTGGCGGATCTTCAGGCCGCGGATGCCGGTGTCGTCGGCGTAGCGCGCCTGCAAAGCGGCGACGACGCGGCGGGATTCGTCACGCAGGGCCCGCGTCTCGTCGAGCGTGGCATCGTAGCTCTCGCGCACGAAGCCGCCGTCACGCTTGGTGAGCGGCAGTTCGGCGGCAAGCGCGGCGGCAAGCTCCGCCGCGAGCATGCCGTCCGGAGCCGTGCAGGCTTTTAGTGCCGCAGCGATCTCGTCGGGGATGTCCTTCAGCGTGCCGAGCGTACGGGCGAGGTCAGCCGCGGCGAGGAGGCCGTCGCGGATGGCGACGAGATCGCGCGGGCTGCCGCGGCCGACGGCCAGCCGCGACAGGGCGCGCGCGAGGTCTGGCGCCGCAGCAAGGCGCGAGCGCGTGTCGGCGCGCATCGCGGCGTCGGCAAAGCAGGCAACCGCATCGAGCCGGCGCGCAATCGCCGCCGGATCGGTAAGCGGCGCCGACAGCCGCTGCGCCAGCAGCCGCGAGCCGGCAGCCGTCACGCTGCGGTCGATCGCGTCCAAAAGCGAGCCGCGCCGCTCGCCGGAGAGCGTACGCATCAGTTCGAGATTGGCGCGGGTGGCCCGGTCGATCG
>Ga0335070_10010122_pt1 | contig 11029 bp, 18 predicted proteins | sample Lox_Sample_13_FD_206722 | JGI IMG/M metagenome (GOLD analysis project Ga0335070, IMG submission 206722) | Soil microbial communities from Loxahatchee National Wildlife Refuge, Florida, United States - Lox_Sample_1.3 | ecosystem: Environmental > Terrestrial > Soil > Wetlands | place: USA... | reverse complement strand
GGTGCTTGGACACTGGCTCTGGAAGGTTGAGAACGTGTACATCGTGCCCGCCATTCTGGGCGCGATCGCAACGATCCACCTGACGATTTTGACGGGAAAGGCGCTGGCGAAGCTCGCAAGTATGCGGCCCGCTGTGACGGAAGAAAAGAAAGAAGAGATCCGACCGGGGAAACCGGCTGTAGCGGCCTAAGAAAAACGAGCACCAAGCCTGGCTCGAAAGAAGCGGCCGTCGTTGCCGACGAAGTATAGGTGTGCTTCATGCGCGCGACGCATAAGGCAAAAGGCAAACTATGTTGTTTCGAGAAGAAGACGAACACCTTGAAGTCCTTCCATTCGTGGATCGGGCCGAAGCCGGGCGCATGCTTGCGAGCAAACTAGCGGGATACTCCGGTCGTCGGGACGTGATTGTCTTGGGACTTCCGCGGGGCGGCGTGCCCGTGGCGTCAGCAGTCGCGAACGCGCTGCACGTTCCGCTGGATGTCTTTGTGGTGAGCAAACTCGGCACTCCATGGGAGCGAGAACTGGCCATGGGAGCAATCGCCGAGGGTGGCGTACGAGTTCTCGATCTCTCGCTCATGAAACTGCTGGGGATTTCGGAGCAAGAGATCCAAGAGGTAGCAGCGGGCACGCAGAAGGAACTCGAATGCCGCAAAAACTCATATCGCGGCGGCCGTCCGCCGCTCGAACTGAACGGAAAAACCGTCATTCTCGTCGATGATGGCATCGCGACAGGATGCAGTATTCTGGCCGCAATTGCAGCGATCCGCCGGAAAAACACCACGCGTGTTGTGGTTGCAGTTCCCGTCGCCCCAGCCTCGGGCTGCAGCGCGATCCGAATGGAAGCCGATGAAGTTATCAGCGTGGAAGAGCCGGAGATGTTCCTGGCAGTGTCTCAGTGCTACCGGGACTTCAAGCAGGTCAGCGACGAGGACGTGCAACGGCTGTTGGCGGGCGGGAGTTCGATGTCGCGTGCGGCATGAATGTGCTGCACCATTGCATTGCAAGAGAATAGAAATGAAAAGACATTTTTCAAACCGTGGCGAGGCGCTATCCGAGGTGACTGCGGCTCGTGTTCTGGCCAACCGGAAGGCGTCGATAAAAACGTCGTATATGACTCAAGCGGACCGTCGGACCGGTTCCTCATTCTGGCCGTCGGGGCGAGTCGAAGTAATGAATTCTCCTAAGAAAAGAGGACCGAGACGGAAAGAGGATGTCGCGATTTCGTTGTGAGCGTTTCGAACGGAGGAGACTATGCGATCAGCTACTAAGAAGCGCCCCACAGTCAGCGGAGGCAAAGGGCGGCACATGGCCCAAAGGGCAGGTAAGGTTAGTGCTGCCGGCGCGATCCGCCGGATGGGGGATGAGTGGGCTCGGCACTGGAATGCGGAAGATTTGGACGGAGTGGCTGCGGTCTATGCTGAGGATGCAGTCTACCTTCCGCCCCACCACGAGGCCGTTCACGGGCGCGATGCGATTCGAGAGTACTTGAAAGCGCCGCTCAGCCATGGCGTGTCTGACTTGGCTTTCGAAGTTACCTACATCAAACAACAAGGGCCTATCGCCTGGGATGTAGGCACCTACCGCATGGCTATTCCGCAAAATGAAGGCCCAAAGAGGGAGGACCATGGGAAATACCTCACGGTGTGGAGGCGCGTGGGACAAAACTGGCTGATCGCAGCCGACGCCTGGTCGAGTGATTTGCCGCCTTCGCCTTGACGGCTTGGCCTCGCGCGGTTATGCCGCTTCTGTGCAACCGCCCACACGACCTTGATCAGAACATTGAATGCAGAACGAACGGGAGGGGGAATTGTGGAACTGATATTAAATACCGAGGAGCAGGAGTTGCTGCTCGACATTCTGGAGCAACGTCATCGAGAGCTGTTGAAGGAGATTTCGCACACGGATTCCCGCGAGTTTAAGCAGGAGCTGCGTAAGAAGGAAAAGCTGCTCGATTCAATGTTGGGCCACTTGCGGAGAGCGGGGGTTCAAGAACTCCGCGCCTGACAACTCGTCGGGGTTGAGTGAGGCGCCTGGATGATGAGCTTTGAGGAAATCGAGCACACGGCTGACCGAGCGTTTCGCGTGACAGGCCACGACATGATGGCCTTACTCGAAAACGCCGCTCGCACTATGCAGGCGCTGGACGGAGATGGAGCGAAAACGACTGCGGAACGAGTGGAAACGCGAGAGATCGAGGTCGAAGGAGTTGATGGCGAGTCGCTGCTGGTGAACTGGCTCAACGAAATCCTGTACCTGGAGCAGGCGCATCAAGTTGTGTGTGAGCAGTTCCACATCGATGACCTCAAGAATCATTGTCTGCGTGCACGAGTGGAAACCTGGGAGTGTGACCGAACCTATACCCGCATCAAGGCCGTCACATTTCACAATCTGAAAATACGCGAGACCTCCGAGGGCCTTGAAGCTGAGATCGTGGTAGACGTGTAGCGTTCCTGCGGAGACGGCCATGCTTGGCAAAGAACACATTGAGCGCGTGGCTGAACATGTGTGGGAGATTCCCAAAACATTTCGCGCCGACATGCGTGTGCCGGCGCGCCTCTATGCCGATGAAGATCTGCTGGATGCGGCTCTCTTGGACAATTCGCTTGTGCAGCTTGTGAACACGGCCACCCTGCCTGGGGTGATCCGATACGTCATCGCGATGCCCGACATTCACCAGGGCTACGGCTTCCCCATCGGAGGGGTCGTAGCGACACGCTTGCCGGAAGGCGCGATTTCTCCCGGTGGGGTCGGCTATGACATCAACTGCGGCGTAAGGCTTCTGGCATCGCTAGCTTCGGTTCAGGAGATTAGACCTAACCTGGAGGAGATCGCTGCTCGCTTGTACGCGAATTGCCCGAGCGGCGTGGGTTCTCATGGACAGCTGCGTTTGAACAACGGGGAGCTGGATCAAGTTCTGCATGAAGGTTCGCGCTGGATGATGGGCAACGGATATGCCTCGCGTGACGACCTAGATCGTACCGAAGAATTCGGTCGAATCCCGGGCGCTGATGCTGCTTTCGTTTCTGACCGGGCTCGCGAACGCGGACGAAACCAGCTCGGGACACTAGGCGCAGGAAACCACTTCATCGAGGTCGATGAGATCGCTGAAGTCTACGACCAGGCCACGGCTACGCGCTTGGGACTTTTCTCGGGCAATGTCACGGTTCAGATTCACTGCGGTTCTCGTGGCTTCGGTCACCAGATCTGCGAAGACTACGTCAGCCGATTTCAGAAGACCGCACGCGACTACGGCATCGAATTGCCCGACCGCGAATTGGTTTGTGCACCATTCGATTCGAGCGATGGGCAGGAGTACTTCCGCGCCATGGCCTGTGCCGCGAACTTCGCATTCGCCAACCGGCAGCTGTTGGCACACCTGATCCGGCGGAGCTTCGAGGAGGTGTTGGCGGGCAAGATCAAGGACTTTGAGCTGCACCAGGTCTACGACATCGCCCACAATATGGCCAAGATTGAAGAGCACGAGATAAATGGCCGTTCGGTTCGAGTTTGTGTACACCGGAAAGGCGCGACTCGGGCCTTTGGGCCAGGGTCGAGCGTCCTCCCGGACGATCTACGCGATCTCGGTCAACCGGTTCTCATTCCGGGTTCGATGGGCACAGCCTCGTATGTTCTGATCGGTACGAGGGCTGCCATGCAGCAGACTTTCGGTTCCACGTGTCACGGGGCGGGCCGAGTCATGAGCCGAGCCAAAGCCAGGAAGATGGTGAGTGGAACAGCATTACGTGACCAGTTGAGGAGCCGAGGAATTCTGATCTGTGCGGGATCGATGAGTGGCTTGGCGGAAGAAGCTCCGGCAGCCTACAAAGACGTGTCGTGGGTGGTAGAAGTTGTCCACAAGCTGGGGATTGGCCGGAAGATTGCCAGACTGGAGCCTCTCGCCGTCATCAAGGGATAGCGGAACCGGCGAAGAATGAGATCCACGTCGTTTCCGTCAAGATGGGGAAGGAGGAAATGAAGGAGACGACCAAGAAGGAGGGGGAAAAGTAGTTTCTCCACGAGAATGGTCAGAAAGGAGTGTGCCATGGCACAAGATCCAAGCAAGCTTACCCCTAACGTCGTAGCCGACCCCAAGCGCGAAGAGGAGATTCGCCGCGGGGCCTGGATGCTCTATGAGCAGCGTGGCCGGGAAGACGGCCATGACATCGAGGATTGGCTCCGCGCGGAAGCGGAGCTAACCGCACAGCCGATGAAAACGGCCGCCTAGTGCCAGCGTGCGTATGTCTGCGCAAGCCCCGGCAGAGCCGGGGCTTTGTTCTCCATGTCTCGCACGCTGAACCGTTGCTCCGGTGCTGATCACAGCTCACTCGACAGCTGGGCGTTCAGATTGAACCGCGTTCCGGTGGGGTCTAGAATTGATTTGTGTATGGAGGGCGAGCTTGATGCGCCACTCCGAGTCCTTCTGCCACGCTCTAGTGGGCCCTTCTCAAAGGCGCCGGCTCCCATCGAATACAAGGAAGCCAACTTATCTGTCCACGCTCTGGCAGCAAAGAAGTGGAGCGGAGATGGCTTCTGCCCGGACCCCGCCAGGGGAACGAGAGCCCTTGTGCAGACATGAGTCCTACAGACAGCCACGGGCACAACCGGCCGGCAGGATGGAGGTCCCTATGCCAACAAAGAAATTACGAGAATTCCTCGACAGTGAAGGTATCGCTTATACGACCATCTCTCACGCGGTTGCCTATACGGCGAAGGAAATCGCGGCGCTCACACACATCTCCAATAAGGAGTTGGCGAAGACAGTCATAATAAAGGTCGATAGCGAGCTAGGTATGGCTGTTCTTCCCGCTTCCTACGAGGTCGATCTTTCCTCGTTGCGAGCTGCAACCGGCGCAAGAAGCGTGAGTCTCGCCAAAGAACCAGAATTCAAGGACCGGTTCCCGGAGTGCGAGATCGGTGCCATGCCGCCCTTTGGGAATCTCTACGGGATGGCTGTGTATGTTGACGAGAGCCTTGCCAAGGACAAGGACATCGCCTTCAATGCCGGCTCCCACAACGAGTTGATTCAAGTCTCCTATGCGGACTTCGAACGGCTGGTCAAGCCGGCGGTCCTGAAGTTTGCAGTACTGCCGGATATGGAGTCAATGGGAGCGTGGCACCTTTGACGGTTGATAGACTTCTGGCTGTGTCGGAGCTTTGGCGGCCAGTGTGAGTTCAGTGATCTCCAACGCTAAGACCGCGCCAGGAGCGCTGTTCAATTTGGCGTTACTGGAGGTCGCCAATGATTCCTATCCCTGCTGTGGTTGCCATCATCTTCGTTTTGTATGTACTGAGTGCGATCAAAATCCTTCGTGAATACGAGCGAGGTGTGATATTCCGGCTGGGCCGGTTACTACCCTATGCCAAGGGACCGGGAATCATTCTCGTGTTCTTCCCGGTCGATCGTATGGTACGAATCTCCTTGCGCCAGGAGGCGCTCGAGGTAAAGCCTCAGGACATCATCACCCGTGACAATGTCACGTTGAAGGTCAACGCGGTCATCTTTCTCCGCGTCATCGATCCGCGGAAGGCGGTGGTCGAGGTCTCCGACTATCTCAACCAGACGTCGCAATTTGCCCAGACCACACTGCGCTCAGTACTCGGCGAGGCGGAGTTGGATGAATTGCTGGCCCACCGCGAAAAAATCAACATGCGCCTGCAGAGCATTCTCGACACCCACACGGCTCCGTGGGGTGTGAAAGTGGTGAATGTGGAGGTGAAGCAGGTGGATCTGCCGGAGTCGATGCTGCGCGCCATGGCCAAACAGGCAGAGGCGGAGCGTGAGAAACGGTCAAAGATCATCCATGCTGAAGGCGAATTTTCAGCTGCACAGCGGCTGGTGGATGCAGCCCGCTTGCTGGCCGAGGAACCGGTCAGCATCCAGCTCCGCTATCTCCAGACACTGACCGAAATCGGGGTGGAGAAGAACACCACGTTGGTTTTCCCCGTGCCCGTGGACATATTTTCGCGCATCACTAAGGTTGGCGACAGAGCCTGAAACCGGAGCTTCACGGTCCGTCGCCTGGGAGAGTTAGAAATAGAGGAAAGGTCATACAGCGTGGCTCAGCGAACGGCGTTCCGTTGTTGAGCGGCGCAGCCAGAGAGAGGGAGAGACGGTTAGCTTGCTTGTTCGATCTTCTCTTGACACGCTATGCAGTGTCGTGTCCACGGCACGGCTTCCAATCGTTTGGCATTGATCTCACCTCCGCAGGAGAGACAGCGGCCGAAGCTGCCGTTGCGGACCCGCAGGAGCGACTCTTCCACCATTTCGAGCAGATGCCTTTCGCTTGTGCTCTGCCGGAACAGAGAATCCTTGGTGTACGTGACTGCCGCGCGGTCGATTACGTCAGGAGCCAGGGTATCGTCAATCGTGCGTCCGGACCACTGTTTCTGGGTGACGCTCCGACGCAGTTCCTGCTGGCGAGTCTCCAGCCTTTTTCCAAATCGCTGCAGCCGCTTCCGGTCCATACCCGACCCCGCGAGCTGCGATTATAGCTCCGAGCGACCCGAGCAAGATGCACTTTTCGCTTGCCTCCGCAAGTTCGACGACCCAAAGCAGTTACAACTGGATGGCTTGCTTGCGGAACGGTTGGACCAAGGTCTCGACAGCCACTATATGTCGACAGAATCACGGATTGGCATGATGGAGATTATGGGCGGCAAAGGGAAAGGATGGTGGAGGCCGTAGTTCGGTGCCCTTACTGCGTTTCGGACAGTGAGTTCCTGCGCATGATGGCTCTGGCCGACGGGGCGTTTGTATGCGCACTTTGTGGCCACATGAACGATTCCGAGCGAAGAATTCCAGTGTCATTGCTCGAAGTGTGTGGAGATGCGGTCACTCGATGTGCGCCACCGCGGCTGAAATCCTGGTCGCTGTTTTGGCGAAATTCGCGGCCTTGTCTGCCGTTGCCAACACTAGTAGGAAGGCAGCGAGATGAGAGGGCAATCAGGTTCCGGTTGCACGTTCGGAATAAGCTGAAAAATGTCACGAGAAAACAGATTAGAGCGTTCAGTTTCATCGGCCGCAGGAACTTCCAGCCCGCGTATCTCGAGCTGTGGGCAAGAGTCCGCTGATGTGACGCTGTTCCACTCTCGCCTCGCGGATAGCCCGATCTCAGTTCCTTCCCTCGCCTGAATGTTGATGTGTTCAAAGGAATTCGCGATGGATCGCGTTCCGGCGAAAGACAGATGTCACAACTGGACGGCCGCAAGCAGGCCGGCGATCGCGGCCAACCACAACGCAAACCCGGCAAGATTCAGCCCAACACGCCAGGTCATACTATCGATGATGTAGTTATACTTGGCACCCATAAACCACTCTCCACGTTCTTACCTTTTGCATGCTTAGGCATTTGTGAACGTTAGCGTCATCTGTTCAGTGCATCGTTGGAGAATACGTAATTGGCTTGGCAAAGGTTCCCCGGCCAACACACACAAAGGGTGGCAGGATTCGTCTCGCGCTCATTTCGGTTCGGGTTCGCTGGAGCCGCATGTTTCTTGCGGGCCGTTGCCTCGGACATGGCGCTTGCCGCTGGGCCTCCGCAGTTGGCAAACGTTGTGCAGAGGTGCATAATTCCCACGACTTTGCCAAGCCAAGGGAAACGGTGCTGGCAAATAGGTCTCCTTTTGCTGGTATGCGGCCCTAGGTAGTGGCATCTCAGAGGAGGATCTATGGCACACATCAGCCGAGGCCGAGTCATTTTAGGCGGTCTGCTAGCGGGCCTCGTGATCAACATTGTCGAATACATTACGAACGGTGTAATCCTGGGAGCGGCATGGGGCCGGGCGATGCAAGCGCTCGGCAGGCCGGCCCAATTCCATATCGGTGCTATCGTTGTTTTTAACATCTGGGGTTTCTTGCTGGGCATTGCCAGTGTCTGGCTTTACGCGGCGATTCGGTCGCGGTACGGCGCGGGGTCTGTCACTGCTTTGCGCGCTGGATTGGCCGCCTGGATAATCGGATCATTCCTACCCAATCTTGCCAGCTATCCAATGGGCCTTTTCCCGCTGCGGTTGCTAGTAATCACAACCATCGTTGGAGTCGTTGAGATAGCAGCGGGTACGCTGGCCGGCGCCTGGTTATACAAGGAGGACTCCGTGCAGGTAGCGAAGGCTGCGACCGTTTGAATGAGAGTGGCCCGAAGTGGCTCTGTCCTGCAGCAGGGAACGCCTTAGATCTCCTATTTCTTTGGGTGACCATGACCGCGCAACCGACCCGTCGCTACGAGCGACGGCCCTCCGCCGCTGGGAGACCTAACAGGTGCATTAGACGTTGTCTTGCTTCATCGATCGACGGTACAAAGGGGTTCGCTGCATCGATTGAGAGCACCTGAGCAGAATCCAATTCGTGCCTAGGGACGAGGAAAGACAAGGTACTTGTATCCGCCAAAGTTAAGAGCGAGTCGGCACGCGGCACCCGCGAGCGCCGCGACAGAAGGCCACCACCTAGCCAGCCATCTCACAGGTTCGGTGAAGACCGCCACCCAAGATGCAGTGCCGACATCGATGGCCAAGCCCAAGACACTGACGGACAAGAACCGGCCTATGCGCATTGATGTGTTCTCTGTGGCTGTTTGGCGGAAGGGCCCACCTGCTGTTCAGGCAGTAGCTGTTGAGCGACGCGACTAGGAACGAGATTGCCTCGAAACCTCTATATAGAAGTTCAGACCGCCCGCGGTGACTGTCGGCAATAAGAGAATTCAACGCAGCGAGATCGACGCGGTTGATTACTCCGCGAACGCGAATCCATCTCCGACCCGTTGGAACATATTGGGAACTAACCCATTGCTGCTGGATCACCATGTGACCAGCATCATTGACATCGCGTAATCGTGAGCAGTAGATTCGGGCTGATAATTTTCCCGCCTCCCCGAAGAGCAGTTCCCGCCAGTTGAAACGTCAATGCGAACGATGTTGCCGTTCTAGGCGCGCGCCCGCTTTGGTTCTTTGTGGTCATGCTCCTTCCGGAGAGCCGCACGACGCCCGAACTGGCCGAGGCGATCATGGCCGATGTGCGCACCACGTGCGAGGAGCTGGACGTAACGCTCGCCGGAGGGCACACAGAAATCACCCAAGGTATTGACCGCCCGATTCTGGCCGGGCAGATGCTCGGCGAGGTCGCCCCAACTCGCCTTCTGCGGAAGAGCCGCATCGCCATCGGCGATCAGATCTTGTTGACACGCGGTGTGGCTATCGAGGGCACCGCGATCCTCGCCCGAGAGAAGTCCGAACAGCTGCGGGGACGGGTTGACGCCGACCCTTGGGGCGCGGGCCGCGCGTTTCTTGATTGAGCCCGGCATCAGCGTGGTGAGTGCGGCGCTCGCGGCTGCCAATGTCGGCGAGGCCGTACATGCGATGCATGATCCAACCGAAGGCGGGCTTGCTACTGGGCTCTTCGAGTTGGTGGCGCCTGCCGGTCTCGGACTTCGGGTCATTCGCGAGCGCATCCCCGTGTTTCCCGAAACTGCGACTTTTGCTTCTTAAAGAGCTTCACGAGTCCTCCTTGCTGCCCGCACGGAAGCAACTCGCGTGTTCTACACTATGCGATTGTGAGAACGGCTACATCATAGCTCACTTGGTTTTCGGCTGGATGGTTTGACATCCTGTGCGAGGGATGGAGTGACTGCAACTCCTGGAAACTCGATGTGTCCCAATCAAGGCTTATAAAGTGTTTGCGCTGTTTACAACTCGAACCCTCTCATGTCCCTAAGGTTATGCATGCCCTGGAGATGTTGGCCCAGCGCTGTGCATGCAGCGTAGGTTGCGTGCGCATCTGACGGTTCTTGCTTGCATCCCGCTCCCCTAGCACCTTCATTCCACTAGATCTGCTTCGTATGGTTTCAGCCGTATCACGCCTGCGTACGATGTGCCGCTGATGACCCCGCGCTTGCTCCCGCGTATGGTCACAGCTTTCTCTTCGGCGGTCGTGTTCACATACAGCGTCCGTCCCTCCACCGTTCGCGCGTAGACCCCTGAGGGAGTTTCTGGTCCTTTGTCGATGTTGAGATCGGCGTAGAGGCTGCGCACGAGCGGAGCAAGCACCGACACCTGTGCGGGAACGGCGACATAGATCGCGCGCCCCTTGCCAAAGTTATTGACCGTGATCGCCGCCGACTTCTCTGGGGTATTTGCGAATGTCGCCATTGCCTTTGCAGTGCCGGGTTCGAGCACTTCATAGAAGCCGATGCTGGATTTCTCTGGTTTGCCGTTAAGCGTGATCTCCGGAGGCGTGCTTGGCCGATAGAACTCTGACGTCCGAATCCCGAATACATCGCTTAGCCTTCCCGGAAGCGGTGTATCGAACCACTGATTGTTCTCATCCACCTTCGCCGACATCGCGGTCATGATCACGGTGCCGCCATTGCGAACGTAGTTGCGAATCGCCTCGGCGCTCGGGGCGTCCATCAGATAATCCGCCGGCACAACTAGGAGTTTGTAGTCGAGAGCGGCGAGGGCGATGTTGATGAACGCAATATCGATGTTGTCTTCAAAGAAGGGCTGTAAAGCGCTTTCGACTTGATCGGTATAACCGACAGTGAAATATTGCCGGACTGTATTGCTTGGTCCGGGGGGGTGAGATGCAACGTTGCTTTCAAACGAGTACGCGATGGCGACATCCGGCTTGTGGTAGCGCGGAAAACCCATATGTTGCAGCTTCGAAAACTCGCTCGCGATTTGCTTGTACTCGGCGTACTTCCACGAGGGCGTGCCATCGTGGTCCAGCAATCCGAACAACGCCTGCTCTTCTCCTCCCCTGTGAGTGGTGAAGGTCCATGCCAGAAAAGTCTGCCCATAGTCGATCAGGGCAAGATAAGCCCACATGCGGATGATGCCCTTGGGGCCGCCGTAAGATCCGCCACCGCCCGCAGTGAATTCGTTGAACCACGCCGGGGTAGCAAGGTCGCCCTTTACGAGCAACGCTCCGAATGAGACATCAAGCGGGTTTGCTGGATAAAATCCCTCGGCTCCATAGCTCACATATTTTCTATAGGAGCTCAGGTAATCAAAGCCCCTGCGTCCAGCGGTGTCCCAA
>Ga0335070_10010121_pt1 | contig 11029 bp, 7 predicted proteins | sample Lox_Sample_13_FD_206722 | JGI IMG/M metagenome (GOLD analysis project Ga0335070, IMG submission 206722) | Soil microbial communities from Loxahatchee National Wildlife Refuge, Florida, United States - Lox_Sample_1.3 | ecosystem: Environmental > Terrestrial > Soil > Wetlands | place: USA: Florida... | reverse complement strand
TCCAGGCGCGAATCGCCTCGCGACCTTTCATGTTTCCCAGCACATGCTCGACGTAGTCGGCATCCGCTGTGAACAAGTCGGCCCACTTGTCCCAGTCTTCCCCCACGGCGCCGGTGCGCCAGTAGTGTCGGAACGCGTGTTCCAATTCGTCGCGATCGAACTTCGCCATGTGCCCTCCGCCTGCGGCTGCTGCCGCCGGTGCGGATCATACTGCCGCCACTGGCGCTCGTTCAATCGCGACGCGCACCTCTGTACAAATTGGTGCTTGCAGAAAGAGTTCGCATTGGTCTACTGGTACCGAAGGCTGTCATGCCCCCCGGGGGGCATGCGATCTCCAAGCATTCCAAGGTTGCGGAAGGGAGCCATCCTATGACGCGCGCTCGAACGATGCTGGTTGGTTGGGCCGTAATGCTGAGTGCGACGCAGCTACCCACGCGAGGGCTCGCTGCCGCCGGCCCCGGCGACGCTTACATGTGCTACAAGGCGAAGCTCTCGAAGGGGCAGCCGGCGTTTGCAGCAACGACCGCGTCGTTGCAGGACCAGCTCGGCGGCCCACAGACGTATGGCGTGTCGAAGATCGTCACCATCTGCAACCCGGCGGACACCACCGGCACTGCTCCGCACAACCCGCTCGTCCACCAACTCGGCGTGCAGATCAAGGCCCAGAGCGGCGCACCCAAGTTCGTAAAGAGCGACCACCTGACCGATGACCAGTTCGGTCGCCTGCAGTTGACGTTCGTGGCGCCCGACACCTTGCTCGACGTCTCGGCGCAGGTATCCGGCTCCGGCGGCGCAACGCCGTTGGCGAGCAGCGGAAGCGCGGATCGATTCATGTGTTACAAGGCGACGACGGCCAAAGGCACGGCGAAGTTCGTGCCGCCGCCGTCGCCGACCGTGACCGACGACTTCGTGAGCGGGCAGACGTTCGACCTGAAGAAGGTGCAGCACGTCTGCACACCGGTCGACAAGAACGGGGAGACGCCCGGAGCAGAAACTCACGCCGGGCACCTCGTGTGTTACCAGGCGGCGCTGCCCAAAGGCGCCCCCAAGTTCTCGAAGCCACAGGTGTCGGTGAACAGCACCAACTTCGGCGGCTGGGTGCTCGACGCGCTGGCGCCGTCCGAGCTGTGCGTGCCGGCCTTGAAGGACAACATGTGTGACTTCCTCGACCCGAGTCGCTGCATGTATCCCTTCCCCAACGACTATTTCACGGTGGTGGATTCGACCGCCGACACCAAGCGGCGCGTGCGCTTCGCGCTCGACGGTATGCCGCGCAACGCGTCGAACACGCCCATCGCCGTCGACGACTACAACCTCAACGACGGCTTCAGCCCCGGCGCCAGCATTCTGCTCTACGTGCCGGGCGTCGACCTCGGCATGACCGGCGCAGCGCCGGTCACCGACATCGCGCGCTCGCTCGACGCCGATGCCCCGATCGTCCTGGTGAACGCGAAGACGGGCCGGCACCACATCATGTGGGCCGAGATCGACTCCAACGCCAGCAGCGCCGCAACGCGCTCGCTGATCATCCGCCCCGCCGTCGCCCTGACCGAGGCAACGCGCTACATCGTTGCCCTGCGGCGCATGAAAGACGCCGGCGGCGCGCTCATTGCGCCGAATGCGGACTTCCTCGCCTATCGCGACAAGACGCCGACGGGCGATGCGGTCAAGGAGAGCCGCCGCGCGCACATGGAGGACATCTTCACGACGCTGGCCGCGGCGGGCATCGATCGCAGCGATCTCTATTTGGCTTGGGATTTCACGGTGGCCAGCGAACGCAACCTCTCCCAGCGCCTGCTCTTCGCGCGCGACGACGGTTTCAAGCGGCTCGGTGCGAACGCCCCGTCCTTCACCGTGACGCAGGTCGAGGATGACGTGGACAGCAACATCTTCCGCCGGGTGACCGGGACCTACAACGTCGAGCGCTACGTCGACTCGACGGATCCCGGCGCGCGCATGATCCTCGATTCAAAGGGTCTGCCCGTCCATCAGGACACGCCGCAGCCCGCCTCCTTCATCTGCATCATCCCGCGCGCCGCCCTGCCGAGCGCCGCCGGCCCCGCGGTCCCCGCACGGCCATCGCTCTACGGGCACGGTCTGCTCGGCTCGAACGACGAGGTCAACGCCGGCAACGTCAAGGCGATGGCCAACGAGCACAACTTCGTCTTCTGCGCCACCAAGTGGATCGGCATGTCGGATGACGACATCCCGAACGCCATTTCGATCCTCCAGGAACTCGGGAAGTTTGCGAGCCTCACCGATCGCCTGCAACAGGCGATGCTGGACCAGCTCTTCCTGGCACGGCTGATGATCCACAAGAAGGGTTTCGTCTCGGATCCGGCGTTCCAAGATGCCTCCGGCAATCCCGTGATCGACACCAGCGCTGTCTTCTACGACGGCAACAGCCAAGGCGGCATCTTCGGCGGCACGGTGATGGCGATTGCGCAAGACATCAAGCGGGGCGTGCTCGGCGTCCCGGGTATGAACTACTCTCTGCTGCTGACGCGCAGCACGGACTTCGCGCTCTATTCGTCATTCTTGTATCCGGCGTATCCCGACGAGTTGACGCGGCCGCTGCTCCTGGCACTCATCCAGATGCTCTGGGACCGCTCAGACCCGAACGGCTATGCGCAGCACATCACGACCAATCCGCTGCCCAAGACGCCAAAGCACACGGTCCTGCTGCACGAGGCGTTCGGCGACCACCAGGTGGCGAACGTCGCGACGGAGATCGAGGCGCGGACGATCGGCGCGTCGATCCATCAGCCGGCGATCGCTTCCGGGCGCAATCCCGATGTGACGCCGTACTACGGCATCCCGGCCATTCCGAGCGATCCGTTCGATGGCTCAGCACTGATCATCTGGGACAGCGGTTCGCCGCCTGCGCCGACCACGAACACGGCACCGTCGAGCGGGCGCGATCCGCACTCCGACCCGCGCAACTCGACACTCGGACGACAGCAGAAGTCGGACTTCTTGAAGGCAAAAGGTGGTGCCGTGGTTGACGTCTGCGCGGGCGCCCCGTGCGTGGCGCCGTAGCCCAACTCGGAGTCGAGGGGAGCCAAGGACGCCAACGACAGAATGCCTACACCGTCACCACGCGCTGGTAGATCTTCGGCAGCTCGCGCGGCAGGGCGGCGATGTCCTCGATGACCATGTAGCGCGCGCCGTCGCATGGCCGGCTTGTCGACGGTGATGCAGAACCGATGATGCTGGCTGCTTCGTCGAGCGAGACAAAACTGTGCTATCTGTGCGTCCGCCCTTATGAAGTAGGAGTCGCATACGTGAAGCTGCCCAACATCGTGCTTGCGGTAGTCGAACGGGAGAAGATCACCGAGTACCTCTTGAACCCGGCGCATCCTGACAACGGCGGCAAGGCAGCATTTTTTCAGATCCAAGGTTCAGCCGCGATGACTGGGAAGTGTTGGCCGCAGCTTTTCGGAAACAGGCCGAAACTGCCGATGTTGCCGAAGCTGTAGAATCCTCGCATGGGCAGAAGTATATTCTTGAGGGTGTCATAGAGACGCCAAGTGGGAAGATGCCACGTGTACGAACCGTGTGGATTGTAGACCGAGGGCTTGACGCACCGCGGTTGGTCACGGCGTATCCGCGTGGGGAATGAGAGGCGCAGATGATTCGGGAACACGAGCGAGTAGTGCTTACGACCTCAGTCCCGTCCCAAGGGCTCGAACCGGGCGACGTCGGAACCGTTGTGCACGTCTACAAGGATGGGCAGGCGTACGAAGTCGAGTTCCTCGCGCTGGACGGTCACACCGCGGCCGTTGTTACCGTGGAGGCGTCGCAAGTCCGACCCGTGACACGGCGGGAGATCACGCACGCCCGCGAGCTGGCCACTGCCGTATCGTAGACACCGGGTGGCGCGACACTGTCACCACCCCTAGGCAATTGTCTGACACCCATTCCTCTCTAAACCGTGACGACACGCTGGTAGATCTTCGGCAACTCGCGAGGTAACGCCGCGATGTCCTCAATCACCATGTAGCGCGCGCCGTCGCACATCTCGCGCAGGTAGTCGTGGCCGGCTTTGTCGACGGTGATGCAGAAGGGCGTGATGCCGGCGGCTTCGCACTCGCGCAGCGCCGCTGTCGTGTCGCGCAGGCCGTAGACGTTGCTGCGCCGGTCCTGGCCGTAGTCGAAGTCCTGCGGGAAGCCGTCGCTGAGCAGGATGATGTGGCGCGAACGGCAGCTGACGCTGGCAAGCTTCTCGGTAGCGTGGCGCAGCGCCGTGCCCATGCGCGTGCTGCGCTTGGGTTCGAGCGCACCGATGCGTCCCTTCACCGCCGCCGACAGCGACTCGTTGAACGACTTCACCAGATAGAACTCGACGTTGGTGCGCCCGTGGCCGGAGAAGCCATAGATGGCGTAGGCGTCGCCGATCTCCTCCAACGCCTCGGCCATGATCACCAACGCCTCCTTGGTAACGTCGATGATGCGGCGCGGTGCGACGGCCGGCTTGCGCGAGCGTGGGGCAACCGCCGCGAGGTCGTCTTCCGCATACGCCGGTAGCGGCGCTTTCTGCAACGGCTCGTCGGTGGAAGCGCTCATGTCGATCAGGAAGAGCGTCGCCACGTCGCGTTCTTCGCGTGTCCGCGCCACGTAGAGCTTCGGCGACGGCGGCCGGCGCGCGCGCCGGTCGACGCGCGCGCTGACCACCGCGTTCAGGTCGAAGTCCTCGCCGTGCTCCAGACCGCGCACGAGGCGATACATCTCGGGCCGGATGCGCTGAAACTGGCGGCGTACCTCCGGAATGACCTGCGCGTAGTCGAGCAGCGTGCGGTTGAAGAACTCGCCGGCGTCGCCGTCGACGGCCATCTCGCGGAGGCGGCACCAGCGCTGGCGGTAGTCACTGATGTGGTAGTCCCATTCGTCGTAATAGAAGGACGCCCCTTCGCCACGCTGCTCGAACCAGCGCCGCGGTGGCGGCCGATCAGCCGGCGTTGCCTCGTCGAGCAGGCGGCGCAACTCTTCCAGCTGCTCCGCTGGCACTTTGCCGAGGAGATCCGTGATGTAGAGACCGAGCCCTTCGAGATCTTCGCTGTAACCTTGCTTCATGCGCAGGTCGACGCCGGCGTCGATCAGCCGCTGCAGTTCCTCCGCCGACAGCGGCGCCGGCATCCCGTCGGTGTCATCGCTCTCTTCGTTGAGCTGGAACTTCATGTCCTCGGGCAACGTGTCCGGCGGCGGCGCCTCCGCCGGTGTTTGCATCTGTGGCGCATCACCCGGGACCATTGGCGAATCATCGTCGCTATATGGGTCGTACATCATCTCGCCGGCGATCGTTTCGTAGACCATCTCACTGGTGCGCCCGCGCGTTTCCCCCGGCTCCAGCAGTTGCCCGACCAGCAGTTGTGCGACGGCGAGCGAGTCATTGACCGTCGCGTCGCGATTCGCCAGCGGCGCCACGCAGGGTGCCACCAGGACGGCGAGCGGCCGGAGCCACACCGGCAGCCCGTGCGCATCACGCCCGGACAGCAGCCAGGCCAACAGCAGATCGAGCAAGGTGGCTTGCGGCGGGACCTGCTCCGGCAGTTGTCGCGACAGAACGCGGGCGGCCAGCTCACGCTGCTCGGTCGCCAGACCCGGGTAGGCGCGCGACAAGGCCGCGGCCACGCGAAAGCCTTCCGTAACCAAGAACAACTCTTCGAGTAGCTCGGGATGCTCCGGGGCCCGCAAGAAGCCGATCACGCTGCCGTTGGCTGTCGCAGGGAGGTCGGCGTCGTAGGTTGCAAACTCGCGCCGCCCGGCGAGCTGTGCGGCCAGGAAGCGGTACAGTCGCACATTGTCCTCGTGCGTGCCGAACAGATCGACCTTGAGTGGCAACGCCACCTCGTCCTCGAGCGGAAACTCCTCCAGCGGCGGGCGCAGGCCGAAGGCATCGGCGGCGCGAATGGACGCGGCGCGTCCGCTGAGCATCTGGATGTACTTGCGCAGCAGGCCCTGGACGTCGCTGAGCACTGCGGCCGTCGAGGAGGCCTGCAACACTTTGACGCTGGTACGGGATTCGAGCGCAAAGTACGCCACGCCGGCGTCGGCGTTCTCGGCGGCGATTTCGAGCCCGCGGTGCACCCACGCCTCCACTGCACCGTGCCGCGCATCCTCGTACGCCGGGGGCAGCGAGCGCAGCAACGCGACGCTGCCGCGGGGAAATTGTTGCGCCACCAACAAGGCCAGATCGAGGGCTGCCAGGCGGTGCGCACTCGGAATGGCGCGTACCAGCGCGCCGACAACCGGGACGATCTCCGCCACCGCATCAGCAACCGCTGCCCCGGCCTGCTCAAAGATGTGCAACAACTTGAGGCGCATCCCCGCCGGCAGGCGATGCACCGCCGCTGGGAGCTGTGTGTAGAAGGCCGCGGCGGCCACCGCGTTGGCGCGCACAACTGCGAGCGCGGCGGCAAAGAAGGCGCCGCGCTCGGGCGCCTTGAAAGCGGCGAAGCTGGGCGGCAGCTGGCCGAAGAATTGGGTCTCTCGTAGAACTGTCTGCAGCGCCACCCCGAGGTCGGCCCAGGCCGCGATGTCCTCGGCACGCAGCACCCGCAATACCTCGCCGGCCGCAGCGAAGTAGGCGTATGCCAGGAATTCGCCGCGCCAGCCGGCCACCCCGTGCAGACGCATGCCCTGGCGCGCCCATTCGTCGAGGGTGTCGGTCCCGAGCACGTCGACGAGCGACGCCGTGCCCTGAAAGAACGCGGCGCCCAGCTTGCGCGACAGCGCCGCGACGCGCTTGCCGGTCGCGCACCAGGCGCTCAACCGGGGAATGCCAGCGGTCGCTACCGCCTTCGGCGATACTGAGAAGTACGCCAACGCGGCGTCGCGATGCGAGGGCTCGTGCCCGAGGAGATCCTGACCGAACACCAGCCAGCGCTCGAACGCGTCGGGGCCGAGCGCTTGCCGGACGGCCGCCGCGTGGCGGTAGAACTGCTGGGCGACGGCCGGCGACACCGCAGCGAAGCGGTCGCCAGCAGCGAGGATCTGCTCGTGAATCTGTGGCCCAAGACGGTCGCAGGCTGCGCGGGCGCGCCGCCCGGCGCGGTCGGCGAACAGATGCGATTCGAACCACAGGGAACGGTCAGCCATTGAGGAAGCTATCAGCGATCAGCCGTCAGCTATCAGCAAAAGTTACTCCGGTCGTGCTGGCTGAGAGCTGACGGCTGATCGCTTGCATCTCATTCAAAGATTGCCCCAACGAGTGCATCAATGGCACGTTGCGACTCGGCATCGTCGGTAAGCGAAGTACTGACGGCCACGCGGCAGGCGCGGCGGGGCGGCACCTGGCGCTGCATGAGTTGACCCGCATAGATCAAGAGCCGCGTGCTCACGCCCTCTTCCAAGCCACTGGCCTTGAGGTGGCGCACCTTCTCCCCGAGCTTCGCCAGCGCCAGCGCGGTTTCCATGTCGACGCCGCTCTCGTGCGCGATGATCTGCGCCTCCTTGTCGCGCGGTGGATAATCGAAGTCGATGGTCACGAAGCGTTGTCGCGTGGAATGCTTCAGATCCTTGAGCACGCTCTGGTAGCCGGGGTTGTACGAGATCACCAAGAGGAAGTCGGGATGCGCTTCGATGATCTCGCCCTTCTTGTCGATCGGCAGGATACGCCGATGGTCGGTGAGCGGATGGATGAGGACGATGGTGTCCTTGCGGGCTTCGACGATCTCGTCGAGGTAGCAGATGGCGCCGCCCTTCACCGCCTGTGTGAGCGGACCATCGATCCACACCGTCTCATCGCCTTTGATCAGGTAACGGCCGACGAGGTCGCTGCCGGTGAGATCCTCGTGGCAGGCCACCGTGATGAGGTTGCCGGGAATGATCTCCTGCCCCGGCGGCGCACCGTTCCCGCCGTCCGGTCCGCGCAGGGTGTGCGCCATGTACTCGACGAAGCGCGTCTTGCCGCAGCCGGTCGGTCCCTTGAGGAGGATCGGCAGCCGGCAGGCGTAGGCGGCGCTGAAGATGTCGACTTCGTCGGCGACGGGGAGATAGTAGGGGGTTTCGTCCACGCTGGGCTCCACCGGTCACGCTGCTGAAAAACCAGGGGCGAGTCAAGGCAGGCCTGGCGCGTATACTCTGGGGGAACGCGCTGCTGGCGGTGCAGTCACGGCGCAGCAGCGGTCCGCGGTAACACCAACGGCAGCAGCGTGCGCTGGCGGGAGCGCTTGAGTTCGTCCAGCTGGGCGCGCGCGGCAGCGCGCGCTTCCGCTTCACGGATATCGTCGAGGCGGCGCTGCAGCTCCGGATCACCGCCATCGCGCGCCAGTTGGACCTCGGATACGAGGCGGTTGATATGCTCGCGTACGGCTTCGAGCGCGCGGATGTCGGCGTCTGGTGAGAGACCGTTGAGAGTCTCCTGCAAGCGCAAGCGCGCCTTGGCATTGGCCAGGCGCGCCAGCATGCGGACCTTCTCATCACGCAGCCGCGCGATCTCGTCCTGAAACGTGGTCAGGTTCTTCGTCGCCGCCTCAGCTTCGGCCGTGAGCTCCGTCAACTCGCCGCTGAGCCGCTCAACCTCTGCGCTCAGCGCGTCACGCCGGCTGATCAAGGTCAACGCCACCGCGTCGTCGTCGCGGTCGACGGCCATCTCGAGCTGGCGCCGCAGCCGCGTCAGTTCGGCCGACTTGAGCTGCACCTCCTTCGACAGCTTGCTGCGCATGTACAGCACGCCTGCAGCCGCTTCGCGCAGTTTGCCGTACTGCTCCATGCGTTCGTGGATCGCGGCTTCATAGACCGCCCCTGGATTGCGTTGCTCGCGGCGCCCCAGCCATTGGGCCGTGAGACCGCGCAGCAGGTTTTGCAGTCGGGCAAAGAGTCGCATCGGAACCTCCTTGGAGAGGACAAGTGATCAGTAATCAGTGATCTAGTGGCCGGCTAAATTCCACATTCTGATCGTCCACTGATTACTGATCACTCGATCACCGATCACTTGTCACTCACTTCCCTTGATTCCCAGCTCGCGCATCTTCTGCTGGAAGTTCTGTCGATACATGCCGATCTCCTCGGCGGCCTTGGTGATGTTCCCGCCATGGCGCCGCAACGCCTGCAGGAGGAAGTCGCGCTCGAAGGTGGCGACGACGCGGTCCTTGGCTTCGCGGAACGAGAGCGGCAGCCTCGAGTCCTGAGTGCGGTCTTCTGAGCCTGTTCTGAGCCCCGTCGAAGGGTCCTGAGCGGAGGTGGCCGACTGGTCCGCTGCACCGAAGAGGTCCGTCGGGGTGATGTCCGCACCGGGTGCCAGCAGCAGCGCCTGCTCCAGTGCGGAGCGCAGCTCGCGCACGTTGCCCTTCCATTGGTGCATGACGCAGGCGCGTAGCGCCTCGGCGGTGAGCGGCTTCGCCTCACGGCCGAAACGCTGCGCCGCTTCCTTCAGGAAGCGTTCGGCGAGCAACGGAATATCCTCGCGCCGTTCGTGCAGCGGCGGGATCACCAGCTCGACGACGCGTAGGCGGTAGTAGAGGTCTTCGCGGAAGGTGCCGGCGCGGACGCCGGCTTCGAGGTCCTGATTGGTGGCGGCAATGAGGCGCACATCCACCTTGATGGGCTGGTTGCCGCCGACGCGTTCGAACTCCTTTTCCTGGATGGCGCGCAGCAGCTTGGCTTGCGTTTCGAGCGGCATGTCGCCGACCTCGTCGAGGAACAGCGTGCCGCCGTCGGCGGCTTCGAATTTGCCCTCGCGGCGGGCGATGGCGCCGGTGAAAGCGCCGCGTTCGTGGCCGAACAGCTCGCTCTCCACCAGCTCGCGGCTGAGCGCGGCACAGTTCATCTTGATCATCGGCTTGGCGCGCCGCGGGCTGCGGTAGTGGAGCGCGTTGGCGACCAGTTCTTTGCCGGTGCCGCTCTCGCCACGGATCAGGACGGTGACGTCGGTGTCGGCGATCTTGTCGACGGTTTCGAAAACGCGCCGCATGGCCGGGCTGCGGCCGATGATCTGGTCGAAGCCGAAGTCGCTCTGCACCTGCTCCAGGAGGCGGCGGTGATCGCGGCGCAGCAGGGCGGTCTCCATGACGCGCTGCACGACCATGCGCAGCTCGTCGTTGTCGAAGGGCTTGGGCAGATAGTCGGCGGCGCCGAGCTTCATGGCCTGCACGGCGATCTTTTCCGAGCCGTACGCGGTGATCATGATGACCGCGAGATCGGGATCGATGGCCCGTCCGCGCTCCAGCACCTGCATGCCGCCGATGCCGTCCATGCTCAAGTCTGTAATGACCACGTGGAAGTTTCCGGTCTCCAGCTGCCGCAAAGCCTCTGCGCCGCTGCCGGCGGTCTCGACCTGGTAGCCTTCCTTGGTCAGCAGTCCCTTCAAGGCCAGCACCATGGCCTTTTCGTCATCGACAACGAGCACACGACCTTTCATTGGAACAATCTCTCCGCGATCAGCCTGGCGCTGCGTTCCTCATTGCGGCAACGGCAGGGTCACGAGGAATTCGGTGCCGCGCCCCGTCTCGCTGACCACGTCGATGCTGCCCTCGTGCGCTTCCACGATCTTGCGCGAGATGGCCATCCCCAGACCGGTCCCCTTCTCCTTGGTGGTGAAGAACGGATTGAAGATGCGGTCGACCTTGTCGGGCGGAATGCCACACCCGTTGTCACGGACGCGCACCGTGGCGGCCGGGCCGCGGGTCACGCCGGTGGCGGCAGCGCGGGTGCCGTTCTCGATGAACAGCTCGATGCGCCGCCCTTCCGCTATGCCGTCCATGGCGTCAATAGCGTTGTCGAGAATGTTGGCGAACACCTGCCGCAGTTTCTCGCCGTCGGCGAGCACGGTGGGTCCGGCAATGTAGTTGCGGACGACGCCCACCTTGGCGGCGTCGAGCTTGGCGCGCATCTGGGTCAGCGCGGCGTCGACCACCGCGGCGATGTTCACCGGCGCAAAGCTGTAGTCCTCCTCCTTGGCGTACTTGAGGAGGTGTGAGATGCGGCGTTCGACGCGGTCCAGTTCCTCCAGCGCCACCTTGGCATACTCGACGTTCTCCACCGAGTGCGGATCTTCACCCATTTGCTGCACGAGGCTCTTGGCAGCGGC
>Ga0335070_10010120_pt1 | contig 11029 bp, 11 predicted proteins | sample Lox_Sample_13_FD_206722 | JGI IMG/M metagenome (GOLD analysis project Ga0335070, IMG submission 206722) | Soil microbial communities from Loxahatchee National Wildlife Refuge, Florida, United States - Lox_Sample_1.3 | ecosystem: Environmental > Terrestrial > Soil > Wetlands | place: USA... | reverse complement strand
CGGGTGACAATACCGAAGTTCCCACCGCCGCCACGCAGCCCCCAGAAGAGGTCAGCGTTTTCCGTTTCGCTGGCGTGCACCCGCCTGCCATCGGCCATGACGACCTCGGCCGAGAGCAGGTTGTCAATGGTCATGCCGTACTTCCGGCTCAGCCAGCCGAAGCCGCCGCCGAGCGTCAGCCCGGCCACCCCCGTGGTCGAGTTGATGCCCAGCGGCGTCGCAAGGCCGTGCGCCTGCGCGGCCGCGTCGAAGTCGGCGAGGGTGCAGCCGGGCTCGACGGTCGCCCGGCGGGCGCTCGGGTCCACCTCGACCCTCTTCATCAGCGAGAGGTCGATCATGAGGCCGTCGTCGCAGACGGCATTCCCCGCGATGTTGTGCCCGCCCCCTCGGACCGAGACGAGCAGGTTGTGTTCGCGCGCGAACTTGACGGCGTGGACGACATCTTCAGGCGACGCACAGCGGGCGATCAGAGCGGGCCTGCGGTCGATCATGGCGTTCCAGATCTGGCGTACTTCGTCGTAGCCTGCGCTGCCAGGAAGCAGCACATTCCCCAGGAAGTGCGTTTTGAACTCGTCGATCGCTGCCGTTTGCAACTGCTTCATGCTTACCTTCCCCGTTCCGGGGACATCGCTTTCGATCACGTGCTGCAGCATGGCTCTCCTCCTTTCGGATGAAATGATGGTCAGGGGGCACGAACGCAGGGGCATCGCTCACGCCCCTTTGGGTCGCGCCACCTTCGTCGCCACCGGCTGGCCCACCCGCAATCGCGGCACCAACATCAGGACGCTGCGCCGGCACTCGGCGTATCTCGCGTGCATGGCTTGTTCTCCTTTTCTGGGGTTTGCCCCTTCTGGGTTTGCCCCGTGCGAGTCGTTTCCTCGGTGGCATCGCAAGCGGCGCGCCACGCAAGCGGGCAACGGTTGTCGGACGTGCGAGGGCGCGGTTTCAGCTCACCCGTGATGGCGAAGGGGTGCCGGACGCGAGATCTCGCCTCGGCTGGTGCGAGATCTCGCCACCGATGGCGTTCAATTCGGCCGGCTGATGCCGAGCGCCTTCATCCGCGACCTGAGGGTCGACGGCTTGGTTCCCAGCCGCTCGGCCGCGCCGTTCGCGCCAGCGACCCGCCCTCCCGCGGAATCGAGCGCGGTGAGGATGTTCTCGCGTTCGAGCGCCTCGAGCTCGCGCACGGTTCTGATGACGCCCCGCGTGCGGTCGGTCGCCGCCGCCGCGGAGACCGGGTCGGCCTGGAGGAAGCGCGCCAGGTCGAGCCGGCCGTCAACCGAAGTGATGACGGCCCGCTCGATCACGTTTTGCAGCTCGCGAACGTTCCCGGGCCAGGTATAGGCGCGGAGCCGCGTGACGTCGTTGGCCGAGAGCGGTTCGATCGTGCGACCCATGCGCTTCCCGACGCGTGCGGCGAAAGCGGCCGCCAGAACGACGACGTCGTCCCCGCGCTCGCGAAGCGGCGGTACCTCGATCGGAACGACATTCAGCCGGTAGTAGAGATCCTCCCGGAACCGCCCCTCGCTCACCGCACGGACCAAGTCGCGGTTGGTGGCGGCGATCACCCGCACGTCCACCGTGCGCGTCTGCGAGCTGCCGACAGGTTCGAACTCGCCCTCTTGGAGCACGCGGAGCAACTTCACCTGCAGGTCTGGCGGCAGTTCCGCCACCTCGTCGAGGAAGATGGTGCCGCCGTGCGCGAGTGCGAAGCGGCCGTCGCGCCGCTGCGTCGCGCCGGTGAAGGCGCCGCGCTCGTGGCCGAAGAACTCGCTCTCGACCAGCGCCGCCGGGATGGCCGCGCAATTCACCTTGACCAGGGCCCGCGCGCGCCGCCCGCTCGCGGCGTGGATCGCGCGTGCGACGAGCTCTTTCCCCGTGCCTGTCTCGCCGAGCACGAGCACAGTCGCATCGGTCGCCGCCACCTGCTTCACCGCTTGCAGCACGCCGCGAAAAGCGTCGCTGGCGCCGAGGATGTCGTCGAACCCGGCGAGCGCCTTCAGTTCCTCACGGAGGTACTCCGCCTCGACCGTGAGCGAGCGGATGCGGCGCTCGGCCTCGAGACGCTCGTTCACGTTGCGCAGAATCAGGGTGTAGAAGACGCGGCGGTGGACGTCGAACCGAGAGAGCGTCGCCTCGGCCTGGAACTCGGCACCGCTCGCGTGCCGCGCGGCCAGCGCACCCGGGATCCAGAGCGAGCGCTCGCCCTCGGCGCGGACGCCGAGCTCGGCCGCCAGGACGCCGAGCCGCGCGCCGCTCTCCGGAGAGAGGAAGCGCCGGAAGTCGGTCCCGCCGGCTGCCTCACCGAAGAGCTTCGCGGCGGCGGGGTTCATGCGCGCGACCCGCAGGCCGTCGTCCAGCTCGACAATGGCGTCCATCGCACTGTCGACGAGCCGGGTGAGCTTCTCCTCGCGCTCGCGCACTTCAGCTTCGGCGCGCAGGCGCTGCAGCTCGGCAGCCGCCCGCGCTGCGAAGATCCGGATCAGCGCTTCGGCGCGCGGCGCGGCGGGCATCGGGCGGCGGTCGAGCACGGCCAGATGGCCGAGGACGGTTTCGGCGGCGTCGAGGAGTGGCACGCCCAGATAGCTCACGGCTCCCATCTCGCGCCCGGGCTCGTCGTTCGGGTAGAGTGCGAGCACGTTGCTGGCGATGTGGACGAGGCGGCGGCCGTCGACGACGTCCGCGCACGGCGTGCCGTCAACCGGGTGCTCGAAGTCCTGAATCCACTTGCCACCGAGCCAGAAGGCGAGCGCCCGCAGCCGGCGCGACTCCGGCAGGTACTCGGTGACCCATGCTCCATGCGTCCCGAGGGCGCGCGCGAGGCTCTCGACCAGCGTCTGAAAGAAGCGATCGCCCGTATGGGTGGCCGTGCCCTCAACGATCGAGCGCAGCGCCGCGCCCTCGTCGAGGGTGTGCATCAACGGAAGGGTGTCGTGCATGGCAACCGGACGAATGCATTTTACGACACCCGGCGACGTAGAGGCAACACGCTGTTCCTCCGCCACGCTCGGGGGGGCGACACATCCGCGAGGCCTGCGACACGGCACGGGAAGCGTTGGCGCTCTACCGCCGCTTTCCCGAGATGCGGCATTCCGCGTCCTCGCCGCGTACAAGATTGCAAGCGTCCTGCTGCGCGCCGAGGGGGTGAGCGCCGAGGCCGTCGAGGCGGTCGAGCTCGCCGAGCGGCTCACGAGGGACACCGGCTTCCGCGCGCGCGAGCCGGAAGCCCTCCGCGTGCGTGCCCAGCTGGAGCGCCTGCGCGGCGACGAAGCGGCGCGGCAACGCGCCTTGCAGGAAGCCCATCGCATCCTGGTCGAGATCAGCGCCACGGCGCGCGCCACCCCCGTGTGGAGCAACACATGAGAGGGTAGGTTGGAACCCGACGCCGCCTTTACGCGCCACGTGTGCGCCGTGCTGCTGGCCGATGTGGCGGCTTCAGAACCCCGACGGGCGAAGACGCTGAGAGGGCCTCTTGACTGTCGACTCTCGACTGTCGACTATCGACGCGGATGGACCTCCAACTCGACTACGGCCGCCCCGGGCTGACGATCTCTGTGCCGGATGCGCTGGCCGTCTCCGTGGTGAATCCCTCCAAGGGTGAGCCACTCGCCGATCCGACCGCCGCGGTTGAACAGGCACTCCGGCAACCGATCGGTGCGCGCCCGCTGCATGAGATCGCACGTGGCCGGCGCGACGCGGTGGTGGTCATTTCCGACAAGACGCGCCCGGTGCCGAACGGCATCGTGCTGCCGCCCATCCTGCGGACGCTCGAGGCGGCGGGCATTGCGCGCGAGCGCATCGAGATTCTCGTCGCCACGGGGCTGCACCGCGCCAACACGCACGACGAACTCGTCGAGATGACCAGCGCGGCGATTGTCGAGCGGTACCCCTTCCGGAATCACATCGCGCGCGACGCCGATGCGCACGTCCACCTCGGACGCACGACGCGCGGCACGGAGATCTGGCTTGACCGCGGCTTCATGGCCGCCGATCTGAAGATCGTCACCGGCCTGATCGAGCCCCACTTGATGGCGGGCTACTCCGGTGGTCGCAAGGGCGTCGCCCCCGGGCTCGCCGGTGTCGAAACGATGCGCAGCGCGCACGGGCCGCGCATGCTCGAGGACAACGTCGGACCGGGGATCGTCGACGGCAATCCGTTCCACGAAGATCTGCTGGAAATTGCGCGCCTGGCCGGCGTCGACTTCCTCGTAGACGTGTCGATCGATCGTGCCCGGCGTCTCACCGGCGTGTTCGCGGGGCACATCGAGCGGGCGCACGAAGCCGGCATGCAGGCGGTGGAACGAGAGGTGCGCGTCGACCTGCCCGCTGCGGCAGACGTGGTCATCACGTCCGCAGGCGGCTACCCGCTCGATCAGACGTTCTACCAATCGATCAAGGGCCTCACCGGGGCGCTCAACATCGTGCGCTGCGGCGGCACCATTATCCTTGCGGCGGCGCTCACCGAGGGCATCGGCAGCCAGGACTTCCAGGATCTCCTGCGCGGCGCGCGCGGCAACGATGCGTTCATGGCGCAGATCACCAGCCCCGGCTTCTTCCGCATCGACCAATGGATGGTGCAGCACCTGTGTCAGGTGCTGCGCAAGGCCAACGTGACGGTTGTCACCGATGGCCTGGTGCCCGAAGTCGTGCGCACGCTGCTCGTTACGCCGGCGCCCACGGTGGAGGCGGCGCTCGCAGACGCCCTCGCACGCCACGCTGCGGCGGCGCATGTCGCCGTGCTGCCGCAAGGCCCGTATGTGTTGGCTACGGTACGCGGCCGGAAGCTGGCGCTCGGCCGCGCCTGGATGGCCGACGCGGCGTGAGTCAGCCCTGTGTACCGACGGCCGGTTCTCCCCGTGAGCTGACCGCGTCGGGTTTGGCCGCACAGCTGTCGCAGTCCGGCTGGTCGCAGCTGAGGGCCCGCGGGTCACGCTCCAAGACGGTGGTGGCGAGCTGGACGAGATAGCGGATCGGGATCTTGCGCACGGCGCCGTGCGGCAGTGTGGCGGCGCGCACTTTCGACGGATCGAGGTGTTGTTCGAGCTTGCCGAAGCCGCGGTTGCATCCCGGCACGTTCTCCAACACGACGCGCTCGGCGTATCCCGCGGCGTTCACTCGCAGCGCGGTGCGGCGGCTGAGCGACCGGGCGCCGATGCGTTCCTCGGCGAGATGGATGGCCGTGACGGGCTGCAACGACGTGCCGAGGAGCAGCACCTGGCCTTGGACGACGTTGAGTTTCTTGATGGGCCCGAGCGGGTTGTTGTCGCGTTGCGTCGACAGCACCTCGCGCGCCTGGCGGCCCCACGCACAGAAGGAATGCGTTGGGTGGCTGCTGCGCAACACCCCCGGCACATGACGGAACGCCTCGGCGACCGCGCCCATCGCGCGGCTCACCGGCAGGTCTGGATGGTACGCGACCGGCCGCGCCGCCGCGGCACCATTCAACGTTTCGTCGTACGTGAACGCCGGCAGCAAGATCGTGCCGCCATCCCCAATGGCTTCCAGCAACGCGGCACACAGCGTCGGGGCGCCGCCGTCGACGCGGCCGAAACTCGAGAGTGATGCGTGGACGACCACCTGGTTGCCCCGCAGATTCAGCCCTTCGAAAATGCGTACGATCTCGTCCCGGTTCATCACTGTCCTGAAGCCACCATCGCGCGCACCTGCTGGGTGGCGGCCACCATGTTGCCCAGCTTCTCGATCGCCTCTTCGAGCGTACGCGTCTTGAGTCCGCAGTCCGGTGTCACCCACAGCGCTGTGCTAGACACCAGCTCCAACGCGCGCTCGATCCGGTTGCACACGGCCTGCGCCGATTCTACGGCGTGCGAGTGCACGTCGAGGACGCCCACAGAGAGATCCTTGGTGAACGGGGCGCGGCGCAGGATGCCGATCCAGTCGATGGCGCTCTGCGAGATCGCCAGATCAAGGTTGTGCGTCGGAAGGTCGAGCATGCCAGGATAAATCTGTTCGAAGGCGCCGTAACATGCGTGCGTGATGCTGTAAATGGGCAGGCCGTCGGTGACCACGTGCATCGCCTCAATGGCGACGGGCAGCTCTTCTGGCCGCACCGACAGCGCCGGCTCGTCGACCTGGACGATCTTGGCACCTGCCGCTGCCAGCGCCTCGACCTCTTTGCGCATCTCGTGCGCCAACGCCAGGCAGGCACGGCGGCGATCCGGATAGTACTCATCGAACGACCAGTCCATCATTGTATACGGTCCCGTGATGATCGCCTTGACCGGCTTCGTGGTGTGCCCCTGGGCGAAGCGCCACCAGCCGACGGTCATGGGTTGCTCCCAGCGTACGGGAGCGCAGATCACCGGCTTGTGGTAGTAGCGGTTGCCGTAGGCGCGTACCAGGCCGCCGAGTTCCATGCCTTCCAGCTGATCGGCAAAGTACGCCACCATGTCCCCACGGTACATCTCGCCGTCGACGAGGATATCGAGTCCCAATTCCTCTTGCCGTTGCAACCAGAAGACAACGGCTTCTTCGGCGACCTCATCAAGCTCGCGCTGCGACATGCCGCCGCGCGCGAAGCGCGCCCGCGCCTCCACGAGATCCGGTGGCTTTGGCAAGCTACCGACCGTGGTGGTGGGCAACAGCGGCAGCTCGATGCCGAGACCTTCGAGAACGGCGCGGTTCATTGCGGTGTGGTGAGCAGCCGACGGACTTTGCCCAGCACGTCGAGCTTGGCACGGGCACGGTCCCGGGGCAGGTGCTCGAGTCCGCAGGACGGCAACAGGTGCACGGTGTCCAGCGTGTAGCGGCGCAGCAACGTAGTCACCTGTTCGGCGATTGCGTCGGCGTGCTCGAGGCGGGTGTTGCGCCCGTCGACGATGCCGAGTGCGAGAATCTTGCTGGCGCCAGCGGCGGCGATGGTCTCCACGAGGCGTGGGCTGTAGGTGAGGTCGAGAGCGAGGATGTCGGCGGGCAGCGAGTTGAGCTGGGCGTACAGCGGCTCGGCATCGCCGAAGTAGGTCGCAACGACGAGCTGTGCGGTACCGCGCGCCAGCCACAGCGGCTCGAGGAGCCGGCGCAGCAAATCGCTGTCTTCCGGGTGCGCCAGGATCGCCGGTTCTTCGACTTGAATGATGCGTGCACCGGCGTGCGCCAGCGCTCCGACTTCCGCCGCCAGCGATGCGCTGAGCGCATGCGCCAAGGCGGCGACGCTCGTGTAGGCGCTCGACTCGATGACACTCAGCCGTGCCAACGTGTACGGTCCCGGGAGCACCGGCTTGACCGGTAGGCGCGCCGCCAAGCTCGCCAGGCGGAAGTCTTCGCACGCGATCGGTCCTCGGTGCTGCACCGCCGCCTGCACCACCGGTTGGCGGAAGTAGAAGTTGGTGTCGAAATAGCGCAGCAGGCCGTTGATGCGTACGCCGTCGAGCGCTCCCATCACGTGCGAGATCGGATCGTACCACCGGATCTGTCCATCGGTGATGATGTCGAGACCGGCGTGCTCTTGCTCGTGCACGATTTCATCGACGGCGGCGCGCTCGATCGCGGCGAACTCGGCGGTATCGATCTCACCGCGCTCGCGTGCTGCCAACGCGCGCCGCAAGCGCTGTTGTCCGGGCTTGTCACCGACGCGTGGGTAGCTACTGTGATTCTGGAGCACGAAGTCCATGCCGGGTGCAAAGCGCGGCGAGCATAGCTTGGTGGGTCAGAGGCAGCAAGCTGCTGCTGCGTGGAGGACAGGCCAGTTCCAGACCGATAGTCGTTTGGGTCTGTTGTCTGCGAGCCTGTTGTCTGTCGTCTGACTTCAAAGCCGCTCAGCAAGCCTTCGCAAACAGGCCAGCCAGTCATCCACCGTGGCGTGCATGAACGCCGTGCGCTCGGCGGCCGACTTCGAGGCAATGCGCTCGCGTTCCATCTGCGCGGCCACACTCGTCTCGAACTCCTCGAGTTCTTCGCGTGCGCGTGGGGCGCGACCTGCCCAGTCAGTTTCCACCAGGGTCAGAATCCGCTTGGCGAGCCACCACGGGGAGTCGTCGGACGGATGCTCGCCGCCGTGGCTCAATATCGCGGGTATGTCCGCGTCGACGTAGAGCGGCAGGAAGGCACCGACGCACGGTGACCCGAGGCTGGCCCAATATGTGAGCGGACCACCGTCTCGAAGATTGGCGATCACGCTGGCGGTGGTCGTGCCTACCGGCTCGGCGTGCATGCAGATGCTGAAGTATCGCGGGTCGGCCGGGGTCAGCTGCGACAGCGGCGCGCCTGCACCGTAGTGGTCGCGGAGTGCCGCCTTTAGCGTGGCGACGCTGATAAAACCTTTGCCGCTCTCGAGGAGAGCGCAGCTGCGCTGGTGGCGACCGCTGGACATCGCTTCAGGTGCGACGCCGGTGTCTCGGTAGGCAGCGGCGAAGTCGAAACGCTCGTCGCTTTCCTCGCCCCACCAGCCGCGGGCGATGGCATCTTCGATGACCCCGTCCGACAGCGCCTCCCAATCTGCGCCGATGCTCAGATGGTTCGATACGCTCGCGACGTCCTCCACGCGGCGCACCGCCCAGTGACGATCCGAGGTTTCGAGAACGAACGCGGTACTGCGGTCGGCGACGAGGAAGGAGTTGTGGTACGCCCAATCCTTGTCGAAGTAGCCGGAGCCACCCTGCCCGTACGCCTCGAGCAGCGCGGTGATCACCTCGACAGCGTGCGCGGCACTGCGGCCGCGCTCCAAGCCGAGGCGCACCAGGTCCATGCCGATGAGCCCTTTGCCGGCGACCGGTTCCTTGCTGAAGACGGTGTGATTCCCGATGGCTACGCCGTGCTCGTTGAGCCCATGCTCGAAGCCCCAGCACCAGAACGGGCGCGAACCGATCAGCCGGCAGGTCTCGGCCACCTGCGGGATCTCGACGTACGTGCAGCGCAGCGCCGCCCCGGCAGCGTGCGACTGCGCTGACACCTGCAGCAGCGGCTGGCATTCGTTGGCCGGCCGGTCGCTGTTCTTCGCAAACAGCGTCGCGCCGTCGGCGGTGGAGTTGCCGAGGGCAACGAGCGAATCGCAGGCGAAGCGCGCCGCAACCTGGTTCGGCATTGCGCCGTCATACTCTGCCGCAGCGCACAGCACCAGGGTGCAACGGCGCAGGCCGCCACGGACCGCCAAATCAGTTGTGTGTGGCTTTGATCGTACCGCTGATGCCGAGCGTGAAGGTCCCAGTGGCGCCCTGGAAGACCAGACCCTTCACGCCGCGCAGTGCGGGTAGTGGCCTACCCGCTCGAAGATTTCGAGACGGCTGCCGGGGATGGCCTTGTGCGCCGCGACCGCGTGGCTCACCGGAATAAACGGGTCTTGCGCGCCCCACACGATCAATGTCGGCAGCTGCGCTGCCCGGTACAACCGGCCAAGGGCGCTCACCGCCTGTCCGCTGAAGTCGATCACGTCGCGCAGGCTGCGAAAGAAGGCGCGGCGGTTCTCGGCGTCCGCCAGCGACGCGTAGCTCCGCCAGATCTCCTGGCTGGCGGGCGTAGATCGCACGCCGGCGCGGCCGAGCCACGTATGATATGCCTCCACGTCACTGCACTACCGGCCATGCCGTGCACGAGCAGCAGCACCGGCCCCTTGCCGCACAGCCGTTGCTGTCAAGACCCACAGGAAAGGGGGATCGAGCATGTCGAGCGGCAGGTCGGATGAACGGACGCGTGAAGGAAGCTGCTGGAGCTCTGACCGGCGACAGGAAGCTGAAGCGCCAGGGACAAGGCGATCAGGCTGTCGGGAAGATGAAGCAGAAGGTGGAGAAGGTTGGTTTCCTTGGGACTGAGGGGGGGCAAACGGGGCCTACACCATTGGGCAAATTTTGGGCTATCATGGTGCGCATTAGCGGTCGATTCGACTCCGATGGCAACCAGCGTTCCCCAACAGGAATTCACAGCGATGAGAAGGAGGGACACGTGAAAGCACTCAGCAGCGCGATCGTTCTTGGCATCGGCCTCTTGATGGTCTCAGGCAGCCCAGCGCGTGCTCAACTCGGCGATCTAGGGGAGGCCGCGAAAAAGGGGGCCAGCGAGGCTGTCAAGCAAGAGATCATGAAACAGGCCGGTCTGCCGACGCCGGTCACACCAGTAGCCACGCCTGCGGCGGAGACGCCGGCTGCGGCGCCGGGTGCAGATACGGGCGCGGCACCGGAGGATGAGTAGATAGGTTGCGTCTCGGCTTCGATACCGCTCAGCACCGACGTGCGGTAGCTGATTGCTCACGAAGGAGGAAAAAAGCATGGCACTCGGAAATCGTGTCGCGGCAGAATTTGTCGGAACATTCTGGCTCGTTCTTGGAGGGTGCGGTAGCGCGGTGCTGGCCGCGGCCTTCCCAAACGTGGGCATCGGGCTGTTGGGAGTGGCGCTCGCCTTTGGTCTGACCGTCCTGACGATGGCCTTCGCTATCGGCCACATCTCGGGATGTCACCTCAATCCGGCGGTCACCGTTGGTCTCGTCGTCGGCGGCCGCTTCAAGTCATCCGACGCCGGCCCCTACATCGTGGCCCAAGTGATCGGTGCAATTGCCGCGGCGGTGCTGCTCTATGTGATCGCCAGTGGCAAGCCCGGGTTCGACCTCAGCGGCGGGCTCGCCTCGAACGGCTACGGCGCGCATTCGCCAGGGAGTTACTCTCTGTTCGCCGGGTTCATCACCGAGGTGGTCATGACCTTCATGTTCTTGATGATCATTCTTGGCTCAACCGACGAGCGCGCACCGAAGGGATTCGCGCCGATCGCCATCGGCCTCGGCCTGACGCTCATTCACCTGATCAGCATCCCGGTGACCAATACCTCGGTGAACCCGGCACGCAGCACCGGTCCGGCACTGATCGTCGGCGGCTGGGCGTTAGCGCAGCTATGGCTGTTCTGGGTCGCGCCACTCATCGGCGCGGGACTCGCGGGCGTCGCGTACCGCTTCGTGGCAGGCGAGACATCACAAGCGTAACTGCAGGAGGGCACAATGGCGTACCTGAGCAGTGGTCGAATCATCCGTGTCGGCATGGTCGGAATGGTCTTTGCGGCGGGCTTTCTTTGCGGCTCCGTCACTCACCGCCGC
>Ga0335070_10010119_pt1 | contig 11030 bp, 10 predicted proteins | sample Lox_Sample_13_FD_206722 | JGI IMG/M metagenome (GOLD analysis project Ga0335070, IMG submission 206722) | Soil microbial communities from Loxahatchee National Wildlife Refuge, Florida, United States - Lox_Sample_1.3 | ecosystem: Environmental > Terrestrial > Soil > Wetlands | place: USA... | reverse complement strand
GATCGCATCCGGCAAGACGTATTGATCCTGGCAGGTACGGAGGATCATTTCATTCCGTTCCATCAGACCGCTGACTTTGAGAAAGCACTGGTCAACGCACGCACCGTGACCACGCGGATCTTCGATGGTCCATCGGGTGGCGCCGGGCATTGTCAGGGGGGAGCCTTAACGCTCTATCACGCAGCCGTTTTCGATTGGCTCCTGGAAAAGTTCCCCGCAACTCCAAGGGCCTAATTCACGCAGTAATACCACCCGTTCACCGCTCTTCCAGACCATTGGCGTCCACTGGTGGTTTCGTTATCGATGCTTTCCGTCAGCGAGGTGCTGAAGTCCGCGGAACTTGCGAACAAGGTGGTTCGAGATGCGTCCGGGATAGACAGCCACCTTGGATGAAGGTGCCGATTCAGCCCGGAGCCTACTGCCAGAATTGGGCTTCAGTTGGTTCGAGTGCCCATCGGTTCAGGCCGCAAAAGTTCGAAACGTGTCCAGACTGGGGAGCCAAAGAACTTCGCGTTGATTCTATTGAGCCTCTGGCAGCCAGGTTTGGCCAACTCTTGTGTTTTCAGGTTCCAATCCACACTGGGCTTGTGCGAAAACACCGGAGTGCCATGACTTGCGGGACTATGTGGCCTGAGATCCTGCAGCGCCCCGCCTCCGAGTCCGTGTACCGGAAGTCTACAAGGGCTGCTTCGGCTCGACGCGGCCAAGGGCCTCGTCGGTTGCCAACTCCAACTCTTCCATCTCACTTTCATCCAGATCCCGAATCTTGATTTGCAACGCCGATTTGGGAATAGCGCGCATTTGAAATGCCAGCGCAACTGAATCCTCCGGTGGCCCGCTTGTTGACGAGGAGTGAATCAACGCAGTTCCAGCAAGGTTCGCCCGCTCAAGATTCGTTGTGAGAGGAACTACCAGGATCGACTGGAGCACCCGCGTCAATACATCACTCTGCCAAATCACGACGGGCCGACGACCGGTCTGTTCGCGAGGTCGATATGCACCGAGGTCAGCCCACCAGACTTCCCCACGCTTCAACTGCGCTCCGTCGAATCCAGGTCGGCAGCCCACTCAGCTAGTCCCTGCTCAGCCAGGGCAAGGTCGTCCCCATTCGCGGTCTTTGCAAGCCTTGCCAAGTCCCAGCGACTGGGGTCCGGACGCCTCACCACAATCAAGTTCACACGCTCGCCTGGACGAAGGCCCAGGCGCTCCGCAGGCCGGAGGACACCGTTGTCGTATTGGGCTTCCACGACTCTCACAATCATGATCGTATCATGCGGTTGCGACCGGCGAAGGGCGTGCGTGTCCGAGTTCGAGACGCATCCAAGTTGGGGCCCACCCTGGATGCTGCTCGTCATTGGCCCGCATCAATCTGAAACAACGGCTCGTTAGCGAGTTCGATCACAAAGTAAGTTGAAGCGCAAAAGTTCGAAACGTGTCCAAGGTGGGGAGCCAAAGTCTCGCTCGGCTGCCCGCCCCCCAACATTTTCAAAATTCCGGAGCGTTGTTAACAGCAGCGATCTGTTACGCTCAGGCGAGATGAAGCTGCCCGGAGGTGAGTTCGCTGTCGTGGAAATCGCCAAGCTACGAGATGAACCAATCGCATCTCCGGTGATGAAGAGCCGGTTCTCCGCATCCAGATAGGCGGTCGAGCCAGCCGAGTGGGGCGGGATTGCCACCGCGCTGATCAGCCGGTTGCCAAGTCAATCTGACTCACTGCCGTCCCGTTACCGTGGTTCGTCGGGCCGCCGCCTTCTCGAATGGGTACGTAGTTTGGAGGCGACTGGGCCGGCCAGTCCAGGTCAGGGTAATAAATTGTCCGATCTGACATGCGACCGTTTTCGCCGATATGGTCGGGATGATTGTGGGTAATGGCCACCACGAAGTCGAGCGCGTGGGTGCGCGTCTGGCCATCGTTCTCGTGACCGAGTAAATGTCGCACCACAGTCTTCAGGTCGTTCACACCCTCAACGGCTCTGGCTGGATTGGCAGTATCGATAAGCAGAGCACGGCTGGAGCCCTCAAGCAGGTACATGGTTGAACCCTGGGAGGTGTCTGGATCCGGTATGGAAACGTAAGGCCCAGGGGTCCACGGAAGATAATGCTCGATGCGCCAGGTGCGTTGCCCCTGGGCATTCGTCAACATCAAGTACGCGGTGTACTGCCCCCACGGATTCTCCGTCGCAAACCCGGTTCCTTTTGCCCAACCGTACGAGTTCTTGGCTTCCGGAATGAAGCCATTTGCCACTCGATAGTATTCGATGCGTGGCTGTTGGTCAGCAGCAAAGAGCGAGACGGAACACAGTAACAGTGCTGCGGCTATCTGACTTCCGAGTCCCAGAAATAAATGACGAGGATATTGCATGAGAGTTCGACTCCTTTTATCAACACGCTTTTTGAACCGATCATATCAGGCGCCATAGTCTCCAACCCATCGCGTGTTGTCGCTCACGGTTAGAGTGGTCCGAAACGGGCTTGTGGGTTGCTGACCCCGAAGGTTGCGAGCATCGGCCGGGCATCGCCACCATACCCGGTCAGGTGTACCCCTGAAGCGCGTCCAGTGAACCCCCGACACCGTCAGAACGCCAAAGCGTATTCCAATCGGCAGTCATGCCGCGAACCATTACAAGAATCATTACAGTGCGGGAACCGCGAGGGTAGGGTAAACTCAAATGAGCCAAACACTTGCTGGAGTGGCGGAACTGGCAGACGCACGGGACTCAAAATCCCGCGCCCTTCACTGGGCATGTGGGTTCGACCCCCACCTCCAGCACCAGTCAATCCAAATACCATAGGTGACTAAGAGTCGCCCGGCTGTTCACGCATCCTGTGAAAGGCCTCGACAACTTCCGGACTTTTTCGACATATGGAACACCTCCAACGGAGCCATCAGGGTGTACTGTGAAGTTGCCGGCATCTGACGGCCGCCATGATCCGCCTGGATGAGACTGTTTGCCGCAATCTTGATCTCGCCACTCGCCGCGAATGGCTGGAGACCAACGGTCTCGGAGGTTTCGCATCTTCTAGCATCACGGGGATGAACACGCGCCGCTATCACGGCCTACTGGTCGCCGCGACCAAGCCCCCAGTTGGCCGCATGGTTCTGCTCTCCAAGATCGAGGAAACGCTCATCATTGGCGGCCGCCGCGTGGCACTCTCGTCGAACCGCGAGGGGAAATGAGGGGAAATGAGGAGAAATGAGGGACGGAGACCTCAAATCCCGTTTCTTCCCGGAACCTATATCGGGATTTGAGGTCTCCGTCCCTGGTTTGTCCGCGTCCTGGTTTGTCCCTGGTTTCTGGTTTCCCGTCATCAGGGTGTACTGTGAAGTTGCCGACATCTGACGGCCGCCATGATCCGCCTGGATGAGACTGTTTGCCGCAATCTTGATCTCGCCACTCGCCGCGAATGGCTGGAGACCAACGGCCTTGGAGGTTTCGCATCTTCTACCATCACGGGGATGAACGCGCGCCGCTATCATGGCCTGCTGGTCGCCGCGACTAAGCCCCCGGTTGGCCGCATGGTTCTGCTCTCCAAGATCGAGGAAACGCTCATCATTGGCGGCCGCCGCGTGGCACTCTCGTCGAACCGCTACCCGGGCGTTGTGCATCCGCAGGGGTATCTTCATCTGAAAGAATTCCGACGCGATCCGTTTCCCGTATTCGAGTATGAGGCCGAAGGCTTCCTGCTCGAAAAATCTGTCTTCATGATTCACGGCGAAAACAGCACTGTGGTTCAGTACGAACTTCGCGCGCCCAAAGATTTGACGACGACTGCGGCGCTCGAACTGCGCCCCCTCATCGCCTTTCGCGACTACCACTGCGCCACCCACGAGAACGGTGCAATCAATCGAGTGCTGGCAATCGAAGCGGAATCGGTAACCGTGGCGCCTTACCAGGATTTGCCACCGCTTCATATGGCGCACAGTCCGGGCGATGTCCAGGCGACTGGCGACTGGTACCGCAATTTCGAATACACCGTCGAGCAGGAACGAGGCCTGGACTATCGCGAAGACCTGTTCAATCCGTTCGTGCTGCTCTTTGATCTGAATCGCAACCCGCGGCCCGCGGTGGTAGCTTCGGTCGAGGGCCGCGGCGTCGAGTCGGTCCAGAGCGCTCGTGCGGCCGAAATCCAGCGCCGCAAAGAAGTCGTTAACGCCGCGGCGGTGAAAGATCCGTTCGTCCAAGAGCTGGTCGAAGCCGCCGATCAGTTCGTCGTCGGGCGAGGCGAGGGCAGCACCGTGATTGCGGGTTATCACTGGTTCTCCGATTGGGGCCGCGACACCATGATCACCCTCCCCGGCCTCACCCTGGTCACAGGTCGCCCGCAGGTAGCCAAGGGCATTCTGCTCGAGTTCGCCGCCCACGTCGATCGCGGCATGCTCCCTAACCGGTTTCCCGATGCCGGCGAAACGCCCGAGTACAACACCGTGGACGCCACGCTGTGGTATTTCGAAGCTGTGCGCGCGCTCATCGCCTACACCGATGACTACGAATTCGTGCGCACGAAACTGCACTCCGTGCTCGCGGACATCATCGCCTGGCACGAACGCGGCACCCGCTACGGCATCCGAGCCGACGGCGATGGTCTGCTCATGGCCGGTGAGGCGGGTGTCCAACTCACGTGGATGGATGCGAAGGCCGGCGATTGGGTGGTAACTCCGCGTCAGGGCAAGCCCGTCGAGATCCAGGCGCTTTGGTACAACGCGTTGCGCATGATGGAGGATCTGGCGCGAAAATTCGGCCACAGCGCCGATGGCGCTCATTACAAGGAAATGGCAGACCGCGCGCGAACCGCGTTTCCCGCGTTGTTCTGGAACCCAGACGCGGGTTGCCTGTACGACGTCGTGAACGGAGACGCTCGTGACGCCTCCATTCGCCCGAATCAGATTTTTGCCGTCAGTCTCCATCACAAGATGCTGCCACCCGAAAAAGCCAGGAGCGTCGTCCAGACCGTGGAGCAGCATCTTCTGACGCCTTATGGCTTGCGCAGCCTGGCGCCGGGTGATCCGCAGTATCACGGCCGTTTCGAGGGCGGTCCCTTCAGCCGCGACAGCGCCTACCATCAAGGAACGGTGTGGCCGTGGCTGCTGGGCCCGTTCATCACCGCGTACCTAGAAGTCAACGGCCGGTCGCCGAAGGCGCGACAACAGGCCGAGCAATGGCTGGCCGATCTGCGTCGTTACCTGGAGAACGAAGGCTTGGGCCAGATTCCCGAGGTTTTTGACGGCGATCCTCCCTACCGTTCGGGCGGCTGCATGGCGCAAGCCTGGAGCGTCGCCGAAGTGCTGCGCGCCTTAGTGGAGGATCTGTACAGCGCGGCCCCCGCACCGGCGCATGCCGGAACGCAGGATAAGAAGGCGTGACATATCATCATTTGGTTGCGGCCTCCACTGCCGCGCGCACCGCTTCGGCCGCCAACAGCCCACCGCGGGCGGCCGATTCTACGCAGCCCACGTTGAGGCCGTTTAGGGTCCAGTCGCCGGCCAGGAACAGGTTCCCAAAGCCGGATTTGCCCGGCTCCAGGCGGTAGCGCCAGGTTCCTTTCCTGGCAAATACGTAGCGCTCGGACGGATCGATGTTGGCGCGCACATACTGCGCATCGAACCGCGCCGAACCTGTTCGGTCCTGCGGATCGAAGAGCACGCTCCAGTCGATGGAGTCGTGATCGCTGGAGGAGGTGGCCTGGGGCCAGATGGGCCGCTCGTGTTTCTCGAGGAACGCGGTCGACTCCGCGGTCACGCGCGCAGCCTGCCTCTGCGGAAAATCGGACTCGGTGTAGGGCGGCGGAATCACCTGCGCATCCTCGAGCGGACCGCACCAGTACTGAACGCTTTGCGGTCGCGTGGGGCCCCGCCAAGCCTCGCGGTCCAAGGTCTGGCTCATATCCGAGAGCGTATCCATCGGCTCTGTGTATCCGCCGAATAGCGCGGGCTCCTCCCAGGGCCATCTCATTTCGTGGCCGCTCTCGGTGGTCCACATCTAAAACGACTGCGTCTGCACCGTCGCGATGTTGTTTACCATATCCGCCCAATCGGTTCGCGCCTCCATCAGTTGACGGCAGATATAGGGGAATGCGCCGACGGATATGCCCAGCACGACCTTGTCGAAATCCACGCCGCGCCGCAGTTTGATGGGCTGGCCGTTCCAGCCCGACCGTGCGGATTCGAGGTTGATCCTCTGCTGCTTCAAGACGTCGCCTTCCACGAGTTGGTCATAACACGGGTGATTGGGCCAACACGGAAGGCCTAAGACCGGATACAACGGCTTATACTCGGCCACGCCGGGCTTGAGCGTCGCCTGTTGATCCATCTCGATCGCGTCGATCTGGTCCGCAGCCACGCATAGGTTGCGCACGCGATGAAAGAATTTGAACTTCACGCCCCGGTGGCGCAGGGCCAGATAGAATGGCGTGAAGATCGTGTCTCCCATGCCGCTTTGCATCTTGTAGACGTATGAGCCGCGGTAGCCGAAGAAAACCAGCATGGCTTCGAACGACGCGCTCTTTGGCCGGTCCGCCGGTCCGTCAGCGTCGTCGGTCTTGCCTTTCTCGAAGCTGAAGCCCACGTCGTAAATCGCCTTGACGGGCGGCGACCACGGATAGTGGCACTTGTGACGCTTCAGCCAATCCGAATAATCCTCGTTGTTGATGCAATCGAACCCGTTGGCCAGTATGTCGCCGGCGAAAATGCCGCGCAGATTCGCAATCCCGAGATCCAGGATCAGAAAGAGGCGTCGCAGGTCGTGGTTTTCGCCCAGACTGTTCGCGGCTTCTTCCGGTACGTCGCGCAACACATCCAGAAGGCGGCGCGCCAGGCGGCGAGCGACCGGCGCGAAAACACGATAACGAAGTGTACGGGTCTCCGGCGCCATGGCGGGATGTGCGATCAACGCTCTCACGGCGTGGAGGATACTCTCGCCCGCGGCCTCGGCTCCGCCCAGCAGCTTCCCAATGAAGTTCACGACCCGGAACACCGCGCAGCAGATCGCGGAGCCCGCACGATTCGCGGCCTTGCACGTGCCAGGATTCAGGCTCTAAGAGCTATGAGCTTGCGGCTGCTTTGACAGTGGGATGAAACACGACCGGCCACAGCGTCGGTTTGAAATGGCGCGAGTCTTGCGGCACCAGCCGCCAGCCGATCGTGAACGCACTGCACCGTACCGCTCCTCCTGCAACCTTCCCAGTAGTGCGTCGCGGCTAAGCCCGGGAAAAGGCCGGGATCGTTGACCTGCACTACGCCCTGGGGCACGTTCCACCCTACCGCGCTATTCGCGAAGCTCAGATCGAATGCGCTGCGCGTAAAGCCGCTCCCGATCAGCTTTTCGTGAATGACATTCGGGGTGAGCAGTTCGGTGATCTCCTTCATGCGCGAAAACGAGCTCAGAGGCTGATACATCGCGTCGGACTCGAACTCGGCAGTGAGCAGCGGGTTCCCGCCAAACAGGGGTCGCACTCGGAAGCTAGCGTGGTTGGAGGCCAGGTCCTTCCCTTCGTATTCCACTCGCTTCCATGCCTCAGGATAACTGGCCAGCCAGCCCAATATCGTGGGAATCAGGTTGCTCAAGTAGCCGCGGTAAGGATAGATGAACGGTCCTGCGAACCCGCTGGAGGCTGCGTCCAGCGCATCCAGGTAGACGCCAGGTATGGCCGAGAAAATTTCCAGATAGTTCATGCCGAGAAACGGATGCAGGCGATTCATCGGGTCGCTGATACACCCGAACAGCAGCACCACCGGGTACCCGCCGTCGACCACCAGCTTAGGATCGGCGTGCAGGCCCTAGGGCAGGCCCTTGGAAACGGTTTCCAGGTCCGAGCGCGCAGGAAGAATGGTCATAATGTAGACGCCGGTCCATTGAGTGGTTCCTTTGTCCCTCCACCAGCCAGCCCCCGGGGCGTCAAGCCCGGTGGGCAGACTGTAAAAATGTCAGGCATGTGTTCTTTACTCCCCGCTGTCCCCGTCGATAGATACGCAGACCGACAGGGAAACGTCGAATGACAGTCAGGTTAACAACCAACGCGTCGAGCGTGCAATAGAAGACGCCGGTCCAAAGTGGTGGGCTGATTACGGTGCGCAGTCCGAACCAGCGGTCCTGGTCAAAGTAACGCCACCCTCCCAGGTAGGTGCCGTATGATTCGATGGCTAGAGCCAGGAGAAACATGCCGGCGTAAAAGCGGCGGTCGCCTTGTCGAGTGAGGAAGAAAATCAGCAACAGGTACCAGTAAGGCCCCTGAGTATCGAATCCGCGCAGCAGCCCCGCCATGCAGAAAGGAGCCAGTGCGACGCCGATGGCGGCTGGCGCGAACGCCGGAACAAAACGCTTCAAACGCGACCCCGCGGCGTAAACCAAAGCGTGGCCCGGCGGGATGAACAGCGGCAGGTTGCCCAGGCGGTACTCGTATAACCTCCATATGAAGCCAAGGAATAACTCGCCGGTGGTTGCCACAATCACGCAAACGATGAGCAGGCGGCGTTCCGCTCTGTCGCTACGCGAGAGAATCCAGATGAGTGCGCCCCAGGCCCATAGGTCCACTGCGGGCTGCGACCACGACCACGCACGAGCATCCAGCCAAATACCGCCTGCCAGCGTTACCAGAACCAACGCCACTACGGTTGAGGGTTTCAGAGGCAAGCCCAAATCATAGCGCACTATGCTGGGCGTCGCCGCCTGTTCTAGGTTAGTGGGTTCCGTGTTAGAATTCGTTCCTGCTGAAAGCGCCGAGCGGGCTTTCCCAGGGATTTACAGAATGCGCGACAGTCCGGTCATCATCTTCGGAGCGGGTGCAACTAAGGATTGCGGTGGCCCTCTTACTAACGAAATCCTGTCCGAGGCTTTCGGGGCCGACCCCAGTTTGATCCAACAGAAGGACGCCATCGTGACGCTCCGGCAGTTCCTGAATGACACCTTTCCGCTCGCGCATCGTAATGGACCCCAAGACTATCCGTCTCTGCCCCTGTTCCTGAGCCTGCTGGACACGGCGATCGATCGCAAACAACCCTTCGGGCCGCAGTGGCCCAGCGAAAAGCTGGTCGAGTCCAGGCAAGCCGTTGAGGCTGCGATCTTCGCCGTGCTGGATTTTCGCAGTCCACAATCGGAAATGAGTTCTTACGCAGGATTGCTGGAACTTGCGTATCCATTACCACAACCGGAGGCGACGGTTATTTCCCTCAACTACGACATGATTCTCGACATGGCCATGTTCGATTTGTGTGAGCGCCGCAGTTCTGGAAGTGTTCCAAGTTACGGCTGCGATATCAGGACGGCGGCGTACCAGGGTGTGCTCGCGCGTTGGGGCAGCCTGCTGAAGATCCACGGTTCCATCAATTGGATGTACTGCTCCCAATGCCATCACCTCGAGATTGGTTGGTCGCAGAGGCGGGGCGCTCCTAGCCGGATCGGACAGGTCTTTTTCACCCTCGACGAGCAGTACGCTCACAGGTCGCTTTGCCCGGAGTGCCAGACCCGGCTTCGGCCGATTCTTATCACTCCCACTCATCGCAAGGATTACCGCAACCCCCATCTGGCGCGCATCTGGTACGAGGCCGAGCGCGCTTTGCAGAGGGCCAATCGTGTTATTTTCGTCGGCTACAGCCTTCCTGACGATGACGTGGAAGTAATTTACCTGCTCAAGCGCGGCTTGTGCACGCTGAATCCCGCGCCGCTCGCTCCACAACAGATTACCGTCGTCGAAATGGACAGCCAGCGCCGCCCGCTGGATCGTCACCCGGTGGGCCAGCGGTATCGCGTGCTCTTCGGCGATGGGATTGACTTTCGCACCGAGGGCTTCAGTAACTGGCTCAGCGCCTGCCAGCAATTCAACACGGCTTTGATCCCCGGTCTCCCCGCGCCGGCGCCGTAGGCCTTCCACCACTGCCAATGGCCTATGCGTCCACGCAAATCGACAAACCTTTTTCGTCGCGAAAGTGATACCTGTGTCCCTTCTCGTTTTTGGTCTCGTCTTTGAGAAACTCATCGAGCATCGTCGTTAGGCCCTCCTTCCCCTCTCGGTTGGTGAGGAACGCATCATATTCGTCCTTTGACCGCGCTGCTGATAACCACTTCAAGGTTTCCAGGCTCGGGTTGCTGTTTTTGCCGTCTCCGGAAATGACGTAACGGTCGGCCGTCACCGCCTCGAAGAACTTCTGATCGACGCTGTGGCGGCTGCCGTGATGCTGTATCTTCAGCAGATCGACGTGCATCTTGCCATCTTCGAGCAGGCCGGCACTCTGCAGTCCCTCGAGTATGAAATCACCGCCGGCGTCGCCTGTAAGTAACATCCTTTTCGGCTTGGTCTGGCCCGTCTTCCATTCGGCAAGCACGACGATGCTGGAGAGGTTTGGGACCGTTCGATTCAGGTAATCCGCCGCAATCGCCTGAGGCGTCGCCTTGGGTTTCGCTCTGGATTTTGCTTTCTCCCACTCGTTTTCCAGATCATCTAACTCGTTCTGTCTGGGCCCGAGGATAGTAAAAGTGAGCCCCGAATCAATCTCGATGACCTTGCGCCCCTTTTCGGGTGCACAGACCAGTTCTCCTTTGGTCTCCGCGTTCAATTTCACACTTCCGAGTTTGATCGCGTAATTGCGCAGGTCATTCCCTTGTTTGACGCTGGCGACCACGGCTTCGACCTTGGAATCGAGCCCGGCGAGCGCGATGTTGCTCCCTCCCACGGCCGCGCCGATCACCTTTGACTCCAGCGCCGCCGTCTTGCTGCCGGCCAGTTTTTCGAAGCTGTTGTGCCATAGCGAACGCACCCTGTAAGGCTGTGGCTTGCCTGCATTCTGCAGCTCCCACAAGTTCTTGACGAGGTCGAGTATGCCGGTGATGTGGTCAAGGTCGATGTGGCTCACCATGACCATGCGCAGGTCGAGAGCGCCTCCGCCCCGCAGTTCTTCGAGGCGCTTCTGCAGGACGGCTTTGTATATGCCGCGGGGCCCGCCGTCAATGAGGATCAGTTTGTGATCCGTCTCAGAACCGTAGTGCAGCATGAGACAGTCGCCATCATTCGCCTGCAAGGCTTCCAGGGTAAACATCGTT
>Ga0335070_10010118_pt1 | contig 11030 bp, 11 predicted proteins | sample Lox_Sample_13_FD_206722 | JGI IMG/M metagenome (GOLD analysis project Ga0335070, IMG submission 206722) | Soil microbial communities from Loxahatchee National Wildlife Refuge, Florida, United States - Lox_Sample_1.3 | ecosystem: Environmental > Terrestrial > Soil > Wetlands | place: USA... | reverse complement strand
CGCCGCGCTCCAGGGTTCCGCGCAGTTGCGGCTGGTGGCGCTCGCGGCGCTGACCGGGCACGCGGTGGCCGAGCTGCCGGCGCTGGCGCCCAGGCCGCTCCCGGCATTGCCGGCGGCGCTCCCCGACCGGGTCGGCCTCGACCTGCTCGCCCGCCGGCCCGATGTCGCCGCGAGCCGCTGGCGCGTCGAGGCCGCGCAGCGCCGCCGCCACGTCGCGGCCGCGCAGTACTACCCGGACATCTCGATCCACGCGCTGGCCGGGCTCCAGAGCATCGACCTCGGCCACCTGCTGCGCGCCGGCAGCGCCGATCCGCAGGTCGGGCTGGCGATCCACCTGCCGCTGTTCGACAACGGTTCGCGCGCGGCGCAGCTGCACCTGGCCGATGACGAAGTCAGCGCCGCGGTCGCCGCCTACAACGATGCGGTGATCGGCGCGGCGCGCGACGTCGCCAGCAGCGTCATCGCCGGCCAACAGGCCGAATCGGAACGCGCGCAGCAGCTCGCCGTGGTCGAGGCGGCCGCCAGCCTCGAGCAGAGTGCAGCCGCGCGCGCCCGCGAGGGCCTCACCGACCTGCGCCCGCAGCTGCGCGCGCAGGACGCGCTGCTCATGCAGCGCGACGCGCTGGTGCAGATCGACGCCGCGCGGCTCAGCGCCGACATCGCGCTGCAACGCGCGCTCGGCGGCGGATTCGACGATTCCAACAGCCACTACCTTTCGATGGACAAACGATGAACACGACCGCTGAAACCACCCCCGCCGCGGCGCCGAACGGCCAGCGCCGCCGGATCCTCACGATCGTCGCCACGGTGTTCGCCGTGATCGCGCTGCTCTGGTTCGCGCTCTGGTACGTGGTGCTGTCGGAGCGCGAGAAGACCGACGACGCCTACGTCAGCGGCAACCAGGTCACGGTCACCTCGCAGGTCGCGGGCACCGTGATCGGCATCTATGCCAACAACACCGACCTGGTCAGCGCCGGCCAGGCGCTGGTGCGGCTCGATCCGACGGACGCGCAGACCGCCCTGGACCGCGCCACCAGCGCGCTCGCGCAGGCCGTGCGCCAGGTGCGTGCGCAGCAGGCGCAGGCCAGCCAGTACGATGCGCAGGTGGCCCGCAGCCGGCTGGACCTCGCGCGCGCCGAACAGGACCTCGCGCGCCGCACGCCGCTGCTCGCCGAACAGGCCATCGCGCCGGAGGAAGTGAAGCACGCCGAAGACGCGGTCGCGACGGCGCGCGCCAACCTGTCGCAGGCCGAACGACTGGCCGAATCGGCGCATGCGCTGGTCGACGGCGTGTCGGTGCGCGAGAACCCGGCCGTGCAGGCGGCGAAGGCCGCCTACCGCGACGCCTACGTCAACGCGAACCGCAACACCATCGTCGCGCCGGTGACCGGCTTCGTCGCGCTGCGCAGCGTGCAGCTCGGCCAGCGCATCCAGCCCGGCGCGCCGCTCCTGAACGTCGTGCCGCTGCAGAACCTGTGGATCGACGCGAACTTCAAGGAGAGCCAGCTGGGCAACCTCAGGCTCGGGCAACCGGCCGAAGTGCGCAGCGACCTCTACGGCGGCAGCGTGATATTCCACGGCAAGGTCATCGGCATGTCCGCCGGCACCGGCGCGGCCTTCTCGCTGCTGCCGGCGCAGAACGCGTCGGGCAACTGGATCAAGGTCGTGCAGCGCGTGCCGGTGCGCATCTCGCTCGAGCCCGAGGACCTGGCGAAGCATCCGCTGCGCGTGGGACTGTCGACGACGGTGACGATCGACACGCATGAGCGCAACGGACCGATGCTGGCGGCGGTGCCGGCCGCGAATTCCGGCGCCAGCACCGATGTGTACACCGCCGATCTCGCGCGCGCCGACGCGGAGGCGAACGCGATCATCGCGCGCAACCTCGGCGGCGCGCCCTGAGCGCGCCGTTGGACCGACGCAGCCACCCGCAGCCCCGGAATTCCCGACCGTGACCGATTCCGAACCGCGCGACGAATACGGCGAATACCTGCCGCTGCACGGCACCAAGCTCGTGCTGCTGACGATCGCGGTCTCGATCGCCTCGTTCATGGAAATCCTGGACATGACGATCGTCAACGTGTCGATCCCCTCGATCGCCGGGAGCCTGGCGGTCAGCCCCTCCGAGGGCACCTGGGCGATCAGCTCGTACATGCTGGCCGCCGCGGTCGTGCAGCCGCTGACCGGATGGATCGGCCGGCAGTACGGCGAGGTGCGCACCTTCGTCACCTCATCGCTCCTGTTCGTGCTGTTCTCGGCGCTGTGCGGGCTCGCGACCAGCATGCCGATGCTGATCGCCGGCCGCCTCACGCAGGGCCTGGTCTCCGGTCCGATGATGTCGGTCGGCCAGGCGCTGCTGCTGCGCAACTACCCGGCCAAGCTCCGCGGCCTCGCGCTCGGACTGTGGGCGATGGTGGTGATCGTCGCGCCGATCTTCGGGCCGATCATGGGCGGCTGGATCACCGACAACCTCTCCTGGCCCTGGCTCTTCTACATCAACGTGCCGGTCGGCATCCTCGCGGCACTGATCATCGGCGTCGTGTTGCGGCGGCGCGAGTCCACGAAGATGCGCACCCCGATCGACGCGATCGGCCTGGGCCTGCTGGTCATCGGCGTCGGCAGCCTCCAGTTCATGCTCGACAACGGCAACGAGAAGGACTGGTTCAATTCCAGCGAAATCATCATGGCTGCCGTGGCCGCGGTCGTCGCAATAGGATTCCTGATCCCCTGGGAACTGACCGACCGGCATCCGGTGGTCGACCTGCACCTGTTCCAGCGCCGCAATTTCCTCGTCGGCACGACGACGATCGCGGTGGCCTACTTCGCCTTCATGGGCGTCAACGTCGTGTACCCGCTGTGGCTGCAGACGACGCTCGGCTACACCAGTACCTGGGCGGGCCTGGCGATGGCGCCGGTGGGCATGCTCGCGCTGGTGCTCGCGCCGATCATCGGCCGGAACCTGCATCGCATCAACCTGCGGGTCGCCGCGGCCACGGCCTTCCTGATCTTCGGCATCAATGTCTGGTGGGTGGCCGGCCTCAACGAAACCGCCACGTTCTCGCAGCTGGCGTTGCCGCGGCTGTTCCAGGGCATCGGCGTGCCGCTGTTCTTCCTGCCGCTGAACCAGATCGTCATGGCGGGCGTGAAGCCGGCGGAGCTGGCCTCGGCGGCCGGGCTCAGCAATTTCATCCGCACGATCTCCGGCAGCATCTCGACCGCGGTGTGCGTCTACCTGTGGAACACGCGCACCGACTACCACCATGCCGTGCTGACCGAACACATCCGCCCGGACTCGAACGCCTGGCTGGCCTTCCAGCAACAGCTGGAGACCCACGCCGTGGGCGGCACGGCGGCCGCGGCCTACACCGACCAGCTCATCACGCAGCAGGCGATGACCCTGGCGGTCAGCGACGTGTTCTACCTGCTCGCGGTCATGTTCCTGGTGTTGATTCCGTTCGTCTGGTACGCGCGCCCGCCATTCGGCGCGCCCGGCGCGGGCCCGGCACACTGAGCCTCGGCGACGCGCTGCACGCGGGTACCGCACATGAGAACATTCGCTGCCGCCCTGACGCTGCTCGTCGCCGCGCTGCACGCCGGCTTCCTCGTGCTCGAGATGTTCCTGTGGGACAGACCCGCAGGCCGCCGGATCTTCCGCACCACGCCGCAATTCGCGCGCGACTCGAAGACGCTGGCGGCGAACCAGGGACTCTACAACGGATTTCTCGCCGCGGGCCTGGCGTGGAGCCTCGCGCTCGGCGCGGCGGGCGTGGGCATCCGCGTCTTCCTGCTGGCCTGCGTCGTGGTGGCCGGACTGTACGGGGGCTACACGGTGAATCGCCGCATCGCGTACGTGCAATCGCTCCCCGCCGCGCTGGCGCTGGTCGCCACGCATCTGTCCTCAATGCCCTGAACCGGCCAGGCCGCTGGCCGGGCGGGCGCGGCACTGCCGTGCAACCTCGCATAGGTACAGGCCACGATGGCAGGGCGCGAGGCTGGCGCTAGCCTGAGCCCATGGACGGTGCGACGTTCGGGATCCCTGCGGGCCCTCGCTGATGCACACCCGCTTCACGAGCGTCCCGCGCGTGGCGTACTTCTCGATGGAGATCGCGCTGCGCGCCGACATGCCCACCTACGCGGGCGGGCTGGGCGTGCTCGCGGGCGATACCGTGCGCACCGCGGCCGACCTGGAACTGCCGCTGGTGGCCGTCACGCTGGTGAGTCGCGATGGCTACTTCCGCCAGCGGCTGAGCGAACAGGGCGAGCAGATCGAGGCACCGCAGCACTGGGAGCCGCGCGATTGGGCGGTGCCGCTCGATGCGCGCGTGTGCCTGGAGCTCGACGCGCGTCCGGTCTGGGTCGCGGCCTGGCTGTACGTCGAGCGCAACCCGCAGGGGCGCGAGGTGCCGGTCATCCTGCTCGACACGGACGTGCAGGACAATGCCGCCGAAGACCGTGGCATCACGCAGTGGCTGTACGGCGGCGACACGCGCTACCGGCTGAAGCAGGAGGCGGTGCTCGGCATCGGCGGCGTGCGCATCCTCGCCGCGCTCGGCTTCAGGGTGCTGCAGTACCACCTGAATGAAGGCCATTCCGCCCTGCTTGCGCTCGAGCTGCTGCGGCGCTGCGAGATCCCGGAGCGCGACCGCCACGCCGGCGAGACCCGCTACGACCTGCCGCGGGTGCGCGAGCTGTGCAGCTTCACGACGCACACGCCGGTCGAGGCCGGGCACGATCACTTCCCGTACACGCTGGTGCGCGCGGTGCTGGGCGAATTCATCGACCAGTCGTTGCTCGAATCACTCGGCGGGCAGCCGGAACTCAACCTGACGCGGCTGGCGCTGTCGACGAGCGAGTGCGTGAACGGCGTGACGCAACGCCACGCCGAGACCTCACGCCGCCAGTTCCCGGGCGTGGACGTGCACGCCATCTCGAACGGCGTGCACGTGACGACGTGGGTGTGCGCGGAGATCGCCCCGCTCCTGGACCAGCATGTGCCGCGCTGGCGCCAGGAACCGGAATTCCTGGTCCGCGCCGATTGCTGCGTGCCACCCCAGGCGCTGTGGAGCGCGCACGCCGCCGCCAGGCAGCGCCTGTTCGCGCAGCTCGCGCAGGCCACGGGGGTGCGCTTCGATCCCGCCCTGCCGCTGCTCGGATTCGCCCGGCGCATGACGCAATACAAGCGGCCCGAACTGCTGTTCCACGACCTGGCCCGGCTGCGCGCGATCGCGAAGCGCCAACCCTTCCAGCTCGTGGTCGCCGGCAAGGCGCATCCACAGGATGCCGCGGGGCGCGAATTGGTGAAGACCGTGATCGCGAACCTGCGCGTGCTCGCGCCGGAGATCCGCGGGGTCTACCTCGCCGACTACGACCTGGCGAGCGCGCAGGCCCTCGTCAGCGGAGTCGATCTCTGGCTCAACACGCCGCTCCCGCCGCTGGAGGCCTCGGGCACCAGCGGCATGAAGGCCGCGCTCAACGGCGTGCCCAGCCTGAGCGTGCTGGACGGCTGGTGGCTCGAGGGCTGCATCGAGGGCGTGACCGGCTGGGCGATCGGCAATGGCGATGCGCAGGGCGCCGACGCGGACGCGGCTTCGCTGTACGGGAAGCTCGAGGACACCGTGCTGCCGCTGTACCGCAACGACACGGCCGGCTGGATCCGCGTGATGCTCGGCGCGATGGCCAAGAACGGCTCGATCTTCAACAGCCACCGGATGATGCGCCGCTACGCCACCGAAGCCTACCTGCGCTGAGGGGACCCCGTTCCCGCCGCGGAGCCCAGTTCACGCTGCAGACGAATGCGCAGCCGCGCTGCCGATTCGTGCGTGACGTCGCGCGCAATGGTGCGCGCAAGGCGCTGGCGGCCGGCGACGGGCAAGGCCGACCGGATCGATCCCAGCAGGCGCGGCGCCGCAACCAACGCCAGGCGTTCAGTGGCCGCGCACTCGCGCCCCGCGATCGCCGCAATGGCCCTGGCGAACTGCTCGTTGCGTTCGCGGTGCACGCGCGATGCGGGAGCCAGCGCCTGGTAGAGCCCGCCCGCGCGGTTGTACTTGCTGCCGCCGCGCCCGGTGAGCAGGTTCCGCTCCGGCGTGCGCGCCGACGGGTTGCGCACGGTCGCGACCAGCGCCAGCGTCGTCAGCGAGGCGTTCGCGCGGTAGATCCGCGCCTCGCTCAGGTCCGCCACGACCAGGCGCCACGACCATGCCGCGCGCCAGCCGTTTTCGTCCGCGGGCTCGCGTGCGCGGTACTCGGGCGCGGCTCGTGTCCGTTTGTCGATCGAATGCTTCATCGCACCATCCCGATCCTCGGCCCGGCGAAGGCTGGCCGGGAACCGATGATTCGCGCATCCATCGCGCACTGCATCCGTATCAATGCTGATGATGCTGCCGCGTGTCGCGGCCGACGCGGCGACGCGGCTCGCGTAGGTAGTGACCCCGATTGCCAAACGCGGCGCCGGGGAACAGCCTTGGCGCGTCCCCGCCCCGATGCCAGGAGCAGACCATGAGCAAACCGCACGCCGCCCTCGCCCTGCCGAGACATCCCGTTGCACTGGAGGCGCCGCCCGCGCTCGCGGAAGCGGCGGTCTCCGACGTACTCGAGCAGCAGGAGTCCGAACCGAACGGCCTGGCCCGCATGGATCCGGAACTGCGCCACCAGATGGTCGCCACCGCGGCGTACTACATCGCGGAGCAGCGCGGGTTCGTGCCCGGCCATGAACTCGCCGACTGGATGGCCGCGGAAGCGGCCGTCGACGCCTCGCTGCAGACGGCCGCCGGCCGCGCCTAGCATCGCCGCGGCAGGCGGATCCGCGCTGCCCGCGTCGTGCGGCCTCAGCGCCGCGCGCGCCGCTCGCGGCCGGACTGCTGCGCGACCAGTCCGGCGAGCGCGGCGAGGTCGGCGGCCACCAGGCCGAGCAGATCATCGAGCGTGATGATGCCGGCGAGTGCGCCGCCGCGGTCGACCACCGGGATGCGCCTCACGCCGTGCGTCTTCATGCGCTCGATGACCTGCGGCACTTCTTCATTGTCGTGGGCGACGACCACCGGCTTGCGCACGATGGCGCCGACGCGCGTGGTCGCCGGATCGAGTCCCAGGCCGAGCACCTCGACGACGAGATCGCGGTCGGTCACGACGCCCAGCGGCACCTGGTCGCGCGTGGGTTCGCCGACGACGACGAGGTCGCCGACATGATGCTTGCGCATCAGCGCGGCCGCTTCCACGACCGTGGTCGTGGCGCCGCACGAGACGGCTTCCGGGTTGCAGATCGACTTGATGAGCATGACGCCTTCTCCAGAATGCTCCCGCGCACGGCGCGGGACTTGTTTGCCTGGTGTACTGACCTATTGCGCGAGCAGGTACGCGAGCCGGTACAGGTCGAGGTCGAGGGCCTTGGTGGCGCCGGCGATCGTCGCCAGGGGCGTGGCCGCCACCCGGCCATCGATCTGCCCCAGCAGCACGCCCCAGCGCTGCGCGGCCACCTGTTCGATCGCGGCTGCACCGAGCCGCGTCGCATAGATGCGGTCGAAGACGCCGGGCGCACCGCCGCGCTGGACATGTCCCAGGCGCACGACGCGCAGTTCGAACCCGAGGCGCTGCGCATGGGCGCGGAAATAGGCCGCCAGCGCTTCGGCATCGTGCTGCGCGCCTTCGGCGACGACGACGATCGCGTGGCTCTTGCCGCGCTGGTAGCTCCCCAGGATCTCGGCGGCGACGGTCTCCGGCTCGACGGCCACTTCGGGCAACACGACGGCTTCGGCGCCGCCGGCGATGCCGGCGTACAAGCCGAGGAATCCGTGGTGCCGGCCCATGACTTCGACGAGGAAGGCGCGATGGTGCGACGCCGCGGTGACCCGCAGGCGATCGATCGCTTCGACCGCGGTGTCGAGCGCGGTCGTGGCGCCGATCGTGATGTCCGCGCCCGGCAGGTCGTTGTCGATCGTCGAGGCCAATCCGATCACGCGCAGGCCGCGACCGGCCAGCGCCGCCGCGCCGGCCTGCGAACCGTTGCCACCGATGACGATGAGTCCGTCGATGCCGCGTTCGCGCATGCTCCGTTCGGCGGCCGCCTGCCCCGCTTCCGTCTTCAGGTCGTTGCAGCGCGTGGTGCCGAGCATCGTGCCGCCGCGGCCGATGATGCCGCCGACATCACGCGGCCCGAGCGGCTGCCAGTTGCCTGCGATCAGCCCGGTGTAGCCGTCGCGCACGCCGATGACCTCGAAGCCGCGCGCGATGCCCAGCCTCGCGACGGCGCGGATCGCGGCGTTCATGCCGGGCGCATCGCCGCCGCTGGTCAGCACGGCGATGCGGGTCATGGCCCGCCGGCCGTACGCTGGCTGCGCCGACCACGCGGCCCGCCCGGCCGGCGCTGCGCGGTGCTGGGTAGGATCGACGCATGCATGTTTCAACCATGCGCCGTCGGGCCACTGCGGGCAATACGCACATTCCACGGCAGCGCGCCGCCCACTACGTATGTGCAGCGGCGCTCCCCGCGTCGATCATCGCGCCACCGGATCGGCCCTTCCCGATGCCGGCGAGGTGCGGGATGTACAAGCGCATTCTGGTGCCGCTCGACGGGAGCGACGCCTCGATCTTCGGACTCGCGGAAGCGATCCGGCTGGCCAGGGACCAGGACGCCACGCTGCGGCTGGTCCATGTCATCGACACCTTCCCGGTGGTGATGCCGGAAGCCGTGGTGTTCTCCGACCAGGGCGCCTACGAGGCGATCCGCAACAACGGCCGGCGGTTGCTGCAGGAGCACGAACACTCGGTGCGCGGCGCGGGCATTGCAGTCGACAGCGTGCTGGTCGAGGCGATGGGTGCGCAGGCGGGGCTGCTGATCCTGCAGCAGGCGCGCGAGTGGCGCGCCCAGCTCATTGCGATGGGTACGCACGGCCGCCGCGGCGTGCGGCGCCTGCTGCTCGGGAGTGACGCCGAGATCGTCGTCCGCCACACGATGGTGCCACTGCTGCTGGTGCGCGCCCATGAATCGATGTAGTCGCGATCAACGCATCCGGGTGCCCGCGGCGATGGGCGCGCGCCCATGAAGCGCGTGCCACCGGCGATGACGCTGCAGGAGGCGATCGCCGGCCGTCGCTCGGTGCGCGAATACACCGGCCAGCCGCTGGACGATGCGTCCCTCGCGAAGCTGCTCGAGGCGGCGGTGCGCGCACCCACGGCGATGCACGCGGAACCGTGGCGATTCGTGGTGGTCCAGGATGCCGCACGGCTCGCGCGCCTCTCAGGCCGCGCCAAGTCGCTGCTGGCCGACCAGGTGCGCCGCCTGCATGATCATCCCGGCCGAAACGCGCCGGAGGCTTTCTCCCGGCCGGACTTCAACATCTTCTATGACGCGGGCACGCTGATCGTCATCTGCGCCGAAGCCGCGAACCCGTTTGGCGCCGCGGACTGCTGGCTGGCGGCCGGGAACCTGATGCTGATGGCCCACGCGTTGGGACTGGGCAGCTGCGTGATCGGATCGGCGGTCGCCGCGCTGAACGAGCCCGCCACGAAGGCGGAACTGGGCATGCCCGCGGAGCTCGTGGCCGTGGCTCCGATCATCGTCGGTACGCCCGCGCATGCCGGCGCGCCGACGCCGCGCCGCGCTCCGCAGGTGCTCGCGCGGCGCTAGGCCGGCACGCGCGCGGGCCGCCCTAGAACGCCACGGCCGGGCCGGTCTTGTTGCCGACGCTGCTGCCTTCGAAGATCACGTAGACATTGCGGCCGTAGAAGAACGGCAGGCCCCAGTCGAACGTCTGCTGCGCATCGGTTCCCGTCGGACCGGCGAGGTCAGGGGCCACCGCATCACCCGCCGGCACGCTGTCGGCGCTGGCCACCGTGAACGGCACCGCGACGATGTCGCCGTCGGTGTCCTGGATCTGCGCGGAAAATCCCAGCGGCGTCGCCGGGCAGTAGAAGCCCGCGGCGCCCGTGCAAAGGGGTATGGAGCTGTCGGGCAGGTAATAGCCGTTGGAGCCGGTGTCGAGGTAGCTCTGCGTGAGGTTCACGCCGTCGAAACTGGTCTGGAAGGTGCCGTAGCCGGGATCGAGCGCGTAGACGGTCGCTGACCCCAGCGAATTGTTGTTCTGGGTGTTGATGCCGAAGACGAGCAGGCCGGTGGCGCTGGTCAGGTCGGCGTCGCCGACCGGACTGAACTGGATCAACACGCCATTGTTGTCGGTGGCGAACAGCGCCGCGGGATTCGCGACCTGCGATGCCGCATCGACGGCGGCCGGCACGCAGGTCACCGGCGCGGTCGTGGAGCAGGCGTTGTAGTCACTGCCGTCCTGCACGCCGGCCTGCGTGCAGAAGTCACCACAGTCGCGCAGGTAGTTGCCGATGCCGAGCACCCCGTTCGCGCCGAACTGCGCCACCGTGTCTTCCTCGCCGTTCGGCACGTTGACGCACGACGAAGGGATCAGGCTCGAGGGATAGGCCGGATCGCCGATCACCTGGATCGGCACGTTGCTGGCCGTTTCACCGCCCACCTGCACCGTCGCGGTCTTGACCGGTCCCCAGCTGTAGCCGTCGACGAACTGCGTGCACTCGACGATCACGTTGCCGTTCGCGTCGGTCTCGGCGTTGAGCTGCGCGGACGTCAATCCGCCGCCCAGCGCCGAGGCGAGCACGCGGAAACCGGACGAGCCGGTGTCGACCAGCACGTGGTCGATCGTCTGGCACTGCGTGGAACTGCCCGGCGCGCACACCGTGACGGTGGTGTACAGCGAATTGACGGCGTTGACCTGCGGCGGGCCCGAGTCGACGATCACGCTGGCGTAGTCATTCACGTCGGGGGTGCCGGTGCCGGCAGTGCTGCTGCTGTTGCCGCCGCCGCCGCATCCGGCCAGCGTCAGCAGCAGTGCGGCGAGGCAAGCACACGGCTTGCGTGGCGGATTCGCGAGGATGTCCATCATCGGCCTCCGTGCGGTCGGCGAACAGGCTCAGCGGATCTCGGCGCCGGAAACGCCCGGCGGCAGCGCCTGCGGCAGGCTCGCCTGGCCCTGCCAACCGCGCGGCAGCCGCAGGACGCTGACCGA
>Ga0335070_10010117_pt1 | contig 11030 bp, 6 predicted proteins | sample Lox_Sample_13_FD_206722 | JGI IMG/M metagenome (GOLD analysis project Ga0335070, IMG submission 206722) | Soil microbial communities from Loxahatchee National Wildlife Refuge, Florida, United States - Lox_Sample_1.3 | ecosystem: Environmental > Terrestrial > Soil > Wetlands | place: USA: Florida... | reverse complement strand
CAACGACCCCGAATTGAACAAATGGCGATTGCTGGAGGCGGACGCCGACGGCGGGAACGAGAAAGTGCTGAATGTCGAACCTGCTCCAGGCGGCCCGCTTGCCGAACTTTCCTGGTCCCCCGATGGCAAACACGTGGCGATTTCGTCGTTGACTTTGAACAGCAAGTCTCTCAGCCAGATTCGATTTTTTGATTTCGCGAGCGGAAGCCTGGAACCCTTTGTCGCGCCCACCGACAAAATCATCTTGGGCAATGCCTGGGAGCCAAATGGACGAGGAATCTTTGTCGCCTATGTGCCCCGCGGAGAGCATTTGTCGGTTCAAACCCAGATCGGGCTGTTCTCCTACCCGGATGGCGCGTTTCGTCCCATTACCAACGACCTGACCGACCACAGCTCACTGTCGCTTTCAGCCGATGGCCGCACACTGGCAGCCGTGCAGAAGGAAACTTCCACCCAGATCGCTCTCATGCCGCCCAGCGGGACCGGGCCCCTCACGCTCGTGCCTGGCATCGCAGCCCGTGAAGCCCTGCCAAGCTTCTCCTGGACAGGGGATGGACAGTTGCTCATCTCGCATGGCGATCACCTCGTCCGGCAGCACACCGACGGCACCCGCGCCGTCACCATTCTGAGCGATCCGGCGGCTTGGATCAGCGCCCCTGTATCGTGCGACAACGATCGCTGGATTGCTTTGAATTGGATGTTTCACGGCGAAGGCAGCGGCAACCGACTCTGGCGGGCAAATCCCGACGGCTCCGATCCGGTGCCGCTCACCTCCGGGGATATCGGCGCTTTCTGGGGATGCTCGCCGAATGGAAAGTGGCTGTACTACGCCGAGCAAATCACGAACGGCGTGTTGCGAGTCTCTGCCAGCGCCGGCAAATCCGAACTCGTGCCAGGGGCAAATCCTCCGAATTCGCTCACGGCTCAGGCCACACCTTCCCCCGACGGCAAGACGCTGGCGATATTTACCCTGGTGTTGGATCCTGAATCGAAGACCTACTCCAACCGGATCGTGCTCGCCAGCCTGGACTCCGGCGTGCGAAACCTCGACCTCGATTCCGCTCTGAGGGTGATATTCCGCTCCCAGGGGCCGCCCGACAGCGCCGGCTTCCGCTTTTCGCCTGACGGCAAGTCGATCGCCTTTGTGATCGACGAAGCAGGGCAAGATAATATCTGGATCCAGCCCTTGGACGGATCCAAGGGAAGAAAGCTGACTCAGTTCAACGATCGTCAAAAGATCCAAGATTTCCGTTGGTCCCCTGACGGCAGGGTTCTGGCCCTGCTGCGTTTTAGTTCTGTCTCCGATGTCATCCTGCTGCGCGACACCGGCAACAGTTCGAGGGGTACTCCGTGATGTGCCGCGTTGAGAGGAACGATCCCCAAGAGGAGTCGGGTCAGGTTAGGGGCACCGGAAGTTATTCCGAGCCAGAAATCCTCTTGTCGGAAGTCATTTCCACAGTTGACATCGATTCTGGGTGTATCACGGGTTACCCTGAAGTAATCCCAAAGTAAGGGTTGCCGACCACTCGTCCCGAACCGTCTCAGGTTTTTCAATACTGCCTATTTCATCGCGGCTTCGATTTCCTCCGCCGAATAGGGAACTCCCGGGGTAAGCAACTCGGCGCCATCCTTGGTAATGAGGTACATGTCTTCCAGGAAAAATCCCTGGCCATCAACTGAGGCGATCGGCTCAAAGTTGATCGTGGTTCCTTGTCTCAGTGGATCAACAGGGCGACCAGCCATCAGGTTTGTTGTATGCACTTGCCAGTACGGAACATTCTTGCGATCTGACCAGGAATCGATCGCGTGCTGCGCAAGCAGACTTTTTGTCGATACACGATGACGCAGCAGTTCGGCGCGCCAGGCATCGAAGATCTGGTCGACCGCGGCCCCGTCGCGCAGCGCGAGGACGCCAGCATGATATGCCGCCACGAATATGTTCCAGGTCTCGCGCTGATCGTCAGCGTAGTGGCCCGAGACCGGCACCGTCCGCCCCAAATCTCCGATGTAGTGGTGCTGCTCGCATCCAACATCAAGGCGCACCAGGTCGCCCGAGCGCATATTCTGGTTCAGGTGATCATATCGTGCGAGCGACGTAAAAGGGCGCGGGAATACGGCATTCTCTCCCGCCATTGCCCACGGCCAGAAGGAGGAACCATGTGCACCCACGCTCCAGCATGTGTTTTCAACCACCGTTTCGACGCTCCGTTGCGATACTCCTGGCCGAATTGCACGCATTCCGGCCATCACCGCCGTCACGGTCGCCCTGGCAGCCAAGCGCAGAGCAGAGGTTTCCTCCGCATTCTGAACTGCCATAAGTGCCTCGATTCGTTCCCCCGACTCTCTGGCTTCAAAGGCGGGCCATTTTTGCAGAATGACCTGCAACCAGATCGGAGCCTCGGGCCACTTCGGACTGAGAAGGTTGGCTGGCAGCTCAGCGAATGTTGACAGGTCGTCGCCATAGTACAAGGGCGGCGCTTGGCCGGCGCGTGAGGCTAGAAACCCTTCCAACTCCGACCAGTCGACGACATGTTCCATGCCTAAGCGTTTTGTAGCTTCTGGTCCGGGCTGAACCTCCGGCTGCAGACCGATTCTGAAGAACGGCGGTTTGGACGGCAAGAAAAGCCAACTCTCGCTCGATTTTCCGTCAATGGCGAGCACGGCCCCCACCGTATTCCCCAAGCCCGTGAAGTAATAGAAGAAAGGGTCCTGGCGGAAACCATCAGCTGTGGGATTCAGCTCGGAACTGGCGTGAAACAAGAGAATCCCGTCGCGGAACGTAGCGGCGGCGCGCTGCCGGCGCTCGCGGGCGACCGTGTTTTGAGAGGTCGCCATGCAAGTAAAACCGATAAGAACAATCGCCAGAATCAAGCCATGAACTCGCATGGCCGAACAACTTAGCACGCGGACCCCGACATTCCTAGTCCCCATAATTGGTTTCTAGGGAGAGTCGGACTGCCGGGGCGTTTGTGGGCGGATCACGGGCAAGCCGGAAGTTAACTCTTTGCGGGCAGTGTCGGGCGCAACAACAATCTTCCTCAAGAAAGCGGGTCACATTTCGTTTCTCAATCATGAAGGATTATGGGATACTCAGCTCGTGGCAGGCTACTTACGACTCAAAACGCGAAAAGATTTTCGTACAATAAACGTACAATGGAATCGGCAATGGTGCCTTTTTTGCCCCTCTGGCCCTACGAAGAATCAATAACTTACGTGCTGTCAACACGCTGAATAGTTCGACTCCCGCCGCCTCCACCAATGCTTCAACTTACTCCCACTGAAAATCTACTTGCGAGGTTTGACCTTGGGGTGCTCGGGGAGTTTTATGCGATCTGCGATCTGATGAAACTCGTCGCTGTCCCTGCGCAGGTTGGAGTAGTCCACGTCCGGATAGTTGTTTCGGATCTCCGCCATCAGATAGGAGCGCCGCGTGGTAGCGTTGTCGTGGCTGGACCAGAACGGATTGGTGGTTGAGTCTCCCTTCTTCTCGGAGACAGCCTTCCAAGACTGAGGCGCTTCGCGAATATCGTACCCCGCGGCCAGCATCCATTCGAGGCCTACTCGGTCGGCTTGATTCTCCAAGCCGCGTGAGTACTGGCTGGAAATTCCGGAGGCGAGCAGGTTTCCCACCAGCAGCCCACCGGGAACTAAAGCGCCTCCTGCCCGAAGTGCAATCAACTCACTCCTGTGATACTCGTGCTGCTGCCAGGTATGCTTCTCGACGGCGTGGGAGATTTCGTGGGAAAGGACGAAAGCAAGTTGCGCCTCGTTGTGGAGCACGCCGAAGACACCCGAGTGGACGATGACGACGCCATTGGGGTAGGTCACCGCGTTGAAGCTTTTGTCCTCGACCACGAAGAACTGGAAGGGTATCTTCAGCGGGTCGGACGCCGGCAGCTCCTTTTGATGTGCGGGAATGAGACGCTTGCCCAGATTTGCGATGTAAGCCTGCGCTTGCTGATCGGGAAGGATCGTATACGTCTTCCAGTGCATCTTGAGTTGGCCGGGCTGAAATTTTGCGTAATCCGGATCAGTGACTTTAGGAGCAAAGCGCCGCCACAGCTTCCGTTCGCCGTTCTCGACCTCGGCGTGTTGGAACTCGACTTTCGAAGCTTCGACGAGGCCGTCGGCCCGGCGCACACCCTCGTAATGGACGAAAGTATCCAGGTTCAAAGAGTCAAGGTTGAACGGCGGACTTCCGGCGCCCCTGTCTTTGCTGCCTGCGCAGCGCTCGGAGTGATTTGGACTAAGAGAGACCGCGGTCGCGGATGTGATGGAAATCCGCTGGCCGTCTGCGTAGATGGTGCCCGACCATCCGGAGCCGTCCGCCGTGAGCACAGGCAGCTTCTCAAGCAGTGCCGTGCGCTTCACGCTTAGCGTGTCGTCGGAGAAAAGCTTGATGGACTTGGCCTTCAGCTCACCTGACTCCTCGTCGTACTCGCCTTTAATCTCTAGTTCAGTGCCGACTCGTATGTCCTCTGGCCTCACGGTGGTCAGAGATTTGTCGTTCGGCTGCTTTTCGAGGTCAAGTAAGACCTTGTGGTCCCGGGTAACTTTGTAGTCATCAACCTCGAAGCTGGTGGGCGAGTTTACGGTGGTGACGAAGCCGTGGACCGTGACGTCTTTGGCGAGAACACCAGGGCCGAGTGCGAAGACGCAGAGAATCAATGCGAAGAACCGAAACATAGACTTGCCTTCCCACAGCGCCCCGAGTGTGGCTGATCATAGCACGCAACTGAAACCGAGCCACTTAGATATCGGCTAGACTGAGGGGATGACCTCCACAACGCTAAATTCGCTCTCCCGCGCCTCCTCGGCTTACCTGCGCTCCGCCATGCATCAGCCCATTCAGTGGCATGAGTGGGGGCCGGAGGCCTTTGCCACCGCGCAGCGAGAGAACAAACCGATGTTGTTGGATATCGGGGCGGTGTGGTGTCACTGGTGCCACGTAATGGATCGCGAGTCGTATGACGATCCCGACATTGCGGCCATCGTCAACGAGCATTTTGTTGCCGTGAAGGTGGATCGTGACGAACGTCCGGACATCGACAGCCGCTATCAGGCGGCGATTCAGGCCGTCAGCGGACAGGGCGGATGGCCGCTCACGGCCTTTCTTACGCCTGACGGGAAGCCTTTCTACGGCGGGACTTACTTTCCTCCTCAGGATCATTATGGGCGGCCGAGTTTCCGGCGCGTGCTGCTGAGCATTGCTGCCGCTTATCGTGAGAAGCATGGGGATGTCGTCGAGCAGGCGGCCATGGTCGAGAACGCGATCGTGCAGGCGGAGTCGTTCCACGGACGCAGCGGGCGCGTTTCTGGAAAGGTAATCCAGGCCATTCAGGAATCGGTGTTCAAGATGTTCGATCCGCTGCATGGGGGATTTGGGTCGGCGCCGAAGTTTCCGCATCCGTCGGCGCTGGAGTTGCTGATCGAGCGGTACGCACGTTCGAAGTCTCCACTTCTGGCGCAAAAAGACGCGCCAGAAGTGGGGCACCCAGCGGCTGCGCCCACATCAGATCTCCACAACCTAATCGTCACCACGCTTGAGCACATGGCCAATGGTGGCGTGTACGACCAGCTTGCTGGTGGGTTTCATCGCTATTCCGTCGACGAGCGGTGGGTGGTGCCGCATTTCGAGAAAATGGCTTACGACAACTCGGAACTGCTGAAGAACTATGTCCACGGGTACCAGGCTACAGGGGAACCGTTCTTTGCCGATGTTGCGCGGGACATTATCCGGTGGATGGACGAGTGGCTGAGCGATCGCGGGCGGGGCGGGTTTTACGCATCGCAGGATGCCGACATCAACATGGATGATGACGGGGATTACTTCACGTGGACTGTTGCTGAGACGCGCGCGGTCTTGACGGACGAGGAGGCGGAGGCGGCGTGCCTGCGCTACGACATTAACGAGATCGGGGAGATGCATCACAACCCAGCGAAAAATGTTCTGTATGTGCGGGCATCGATCGACGAGATTGCGAAACGCATGAAGTTGCCGCTGGAGCGGGTGAATGAGCTTCTCGCCACGGCGAAGAAGAAGATGTATGCGCAGCGGCTGGAGCGGCCGACCCCCTTCGTCGATAAGACGGTGTATGTCTCTTGGAACGGTTTGTGTGTATCGGCATACCTTGAGGCGGCGAAGGTATTGCGGCTGAATGATGCAAGGCGCTTTGCGCTGAAGTCATTGGATCGGGTATTGGCGGAAGCCTGGATTGGTTCGGCGGAGCGAGAGGGGTCTTTGAACCATGTGGTGGGTTACGCGGATCCTGAAGCCGAGCACCGGCCGATACCCGGGATGCTCGATGACTACGCATTCACCGCGCTGGCGTGTCTGGATGCGTATGAGACAACGTCGGACCTGACGTATTTCAAATTCGCGCGAGCGATCGCGGATGCGATGATTACTCGTTTCTGTGACGAGACCTCCGGTGGGTTTTTCGACAGCCAACCGTCAGAGGATGGAAAGAACCTGGGGGTACTGGCGACGCGCAGAAAGCCGCTACAAGATTCACCGACTCCCGCCGGGAACCCGATGGCGGCGATTGCGCTGATGCGCTTGCATCACTACAGGGGAGAGGAATCCTATCGCGAGAAGGCAGAGCAGACACTGGAAACTTTCGCGGGGATCGCCGAGCAGTTCGGGATATTTGCTGCAACGTACGGGATAGCCGTCTTGCATCTGCTTGACGCGCCGGTGCAGGTCGTCGTGATCGCCGGAGAGGACGGCAAGGCGGATTCGTTGGAGGCCGCTGCGCGGGAAGCATTCGCGTTCACAAAGGTGGCTTTGCGATTGCCTGCCAACGAAGCCGTGGCGGCCAATTTACCTCCAACGCTCGCGGCAACCATTCCGAATCTTCCTCAACTAAATGCAGGACGCTCGTTCGCGGTGCTGTGTTCTGGCATGTCATGCCGAGCGCCGGTATTCGAGGTCAGCGAGTTGCGTGAGCAGATCGAGCAGGCGCTGCACCAAAAATAAGGGCTGACGGGTTCAATGGTCCGTCAGCCCGAGATTTCAAGCCCTGTTACTAGGCCCAATTACGGCAGGTTACTTTGGTGACCTTGCGGTCAAAAGCCTGCTCGCCTAGTTTAGGTCGGCAGGGTGGATTGACAATTTGCTTGTCTGGGTGGGCACAGAATGAGCGGGCCGCCATCCGCGGCGGGAACCAAAGGAACGGTGGCCGTCAAGAATGTGCCCACTAGTCCGACGATCAGGATAGCGATCCTGACTGCGCGTTTCATGGGTTCGTCTCCTATATCCGCGTTGGATGTGCAGAACTGCAGACTCCGACGCGGAGAGGCATTATAGGGCACGTGTCAAGATCTCTTGCGGGTGCTCTCCTCTGTTACTGGTCTTCCCCCTTCGCCTGGCCCTTGACCGAAAACATCAAGCCATCCAATCGTCAATATTCTCAGAGACATAGCAGCCAACGCGCAAGTTGAGGTTCAATGCACTCCGGGGTACCCGGGAAACAGTCACAAGGGTGCGCGGCTGTTACGAAATCCGAACAGAGGCGGAGTGCTCTAGAGCACTGAGGGCGGGCTCGTCTTCACAATGAGACGGTTACGATTTCGTCGTGGCGCGTATGGCGGCGCCAAAGCTACCGGTCCCAGACGCTCCGCCTGCTCCGGCTGCCGCCTTCTCGGTGAGCGGCGCAGGCGGCGCCGAATGAGTGCGGGATAAGGCGCGATCGACCATGCCCTCGAACATCGGTATCAAGGAATCTGCCGGCAAAGGGTGGTGAATGTCGGAAAGGCTCTGTTCCCAGCGCTGTGGTTGCAGCAAGGAGCGGGACATGTCGCGCGCCGGCCGTTTAAAGGCCACGTAACCGAGCCAGAGAGCGAGGCTGCCGTTGTACGCCAGCATATTCACGATGCTCATCCAAGGCCCGGCCAGATGGCTGCCCACCCAGGAGCTGATGAGGATCAGCTCAATCACAGCGAAAGAGCCAAACCCGAGCGCGATGCCAAAGCTGTACTGGCGTCGGCTGACTCCCACGTAGTGGGCGAAGAAGAGCAGGAACATGACCATCCCGACCTGGATCATGCGCACGCAGCGCTGGGAAGTGACGATCGCCTGCATCCAAGGCTTCATCTCGGTTGAATTTGTCGAGACCGACACTACTGCGGCGACGAGCAGCATCACGAGGCCAGCCCATTTGAATAGGACCGTTCCCAGATCGCGGAGCGTGTGGAACATGCGGAAGACGTCAACAAAGATTTCGTGGATTACCAGAAAACCGAAGGTGACGCTGATGGCATTGCAGCACCAATACAGCAGGAATAGTGCGTCGTAAGCGTGCCAGGCGTAGGCCGGGAAAACGACCGCAAAGGTCAGCAACTGGGTGAGGATGTATCCGAAAAAGAACTTGAAATTGCGGAGCAGCCCGCGGCGAATCATGAAGCCAGCGATGCCCATCTGAAGGATGGGATGCATGATCCAGAGAGCGTAGTAGACGATCCTAGTTTTTTCGCTCATGCTCTCGCTTCAAGTGGCGGACAAGACTGCCGACCGGCACAGACCCACAGAGTGCCGAAACGGGACAGATGGCAAAGACCTCCGCAAGGAGGCGCTCGGACTTACTGCAGTTAGGCTAGCCTTTCAGAAACCGGTGTTCAATGCACAGAGGTAATCGCCAGTAACGTTACCCCTGCACTTGCTTTTGGGCAAGTTACCTTCGTGCTAGAGAAGGCTCCCTGGATGGGGCGGAATTTGAGATGGTCACGAGCCCTTCCGCAAGCGAAGATTCGTCGTTGGGTGCTCAAGAAACACGCGCGTTTGCCAGGATATCTTGCTCGTAAACCGAACTGGACACCTGGCCGAACCTAAGCGTCAGGCATGGAATGGATGTAGGCGCGCATCATGCGGACCTCGTCATCTTTTTCGCTGAGATCGTGAAGCAGGATGTCGCGCAGTGAAACAATGCCAACGAGATGTCCGTCGTGACAGACGGGCAGGTGGCGGAATCCGTGGCGACGCATGAGAGTCATGCAGGTCTCGAGGTCTTCGCCCGTGGCGACGGCCATGGGATCTTCAGTCATGACCTCGGCAATGCAGGTGGCTCGTGGATCGCGTCCCTCGGCGACCACGCGACGCATGAGATCGCGCTCGGAGAAAATTCCCACGAGCTTTCCGGTTTGCACGACGGGAACCGCGCCGATGTTGCGCTCGACCATAGCGCGTACAGTGTCGAGAACGGTGTGGCCCATTTCCGCCTGATAGGTGTCCTGATTCTTGATGAGGTCGCAAATACGCATTGGTACCTCCCAGCGCACGAAGACGAGCGGGCCCAAGGCAATCTACCGGGGCGTGAGTATATGCCGGAAACGAGATGTAAATAAAGAAAAAAAGGTTGGGAGAAACAGATATCGGCATCCGGCTTCGAATGGCGGCGGGGAGATTAAGCCCGCTTGGACGCCTGCTCGCCAAAGAAGACGAAGTAGGATGAGTTCCAGAGGGCAGTCGAAATGCTGCCGCGCTGACGCGCCGTGATCACGATCTTGTATTCATCTGCGTCGCTATCGCCGAGCTCAGACAGCAGGTTGGTGGTCTGCGCAGGTGAATGCGTGCGAGCCGTTTTTGCGTCCGCTGTTACTGGCTGAACCACTGCGAGCCATGCAAGAAACTCGTGCAGGTCGCGCGTCCGAGGCCGGCCTGGCGTGAGGAATGAAACTTCCGCATCCTGGGTGGAGAAGTGCCACGCCAGCGAGGCTGCCAGGGTGACGGCGTGCTCGTAAGCGGGTTCCGCGATCACGCCCGATTCTGGATTATCGAAGGCGATACAGAGCTTACGCTCGTCTTCGCGGGCAAACTCGCGAAGTTTCAGAGAACCGGATTTGGCGGTCGCCTTCCAATCGACATGGCGGGCCGAGTCCTCGGGCATGTATTCGCGAATGCGGTAGAGATCAGAGCCGCGGCCGCGCACAAAGCTCTCCCATTCGCCACGAACCAGCGGAAGTATCTCGAACACTTCATCTGTGGGCTCAATCCGCGGGTAGACGAGAATCTCGCGCGACAACGAAACGTGCCGCGTCTTAGTAAGGAATGCAAACGGAAAGCGGGTGGCGAGGCCGAAGCTGTCCTCGCGGTAGAGTCCGCGCCGATCGAAGTTCAATTCCAGATCTGCGCTGGCCTCCCGCCGGGCTGGCAGGAAAGGAAAATACGCCATACCCTGGAAAATACCGGGCGTCTGAGTACCGGCACTCACTCGGCGCAGACGCCGATCGGGCAGCCGCAGCCATTGTCGTTCCTTCGGCCGATGAAAGGGAAAAGCAAAAGTGGAAGCCTCCCACTGCCAGTGCTGCGCGGTGCTCTTGCGGTTCTTGCGGGTGGAGACGACGCGGATGGAAAACGAGGGCAGCAGGCGGCGCGGATTGCGCAGCACGATGTGGCCGAGCACAGGGCGTCCGGCAAAAACGTGCTCGGGCAGGTGGACATCCAGTTCGAGGTGACGCAGAACAGTCGCGGAAACGTAGCCCGATACTACGATCGCGGCGAGCATAGCCGCAACAACGATGTAGAGCAGGTTGTTGCCCGTGTTCAGCGCCGCGATGCCGATCACGAGCGCGATCAGCACATACACGATACCGGCGCGCGTGACCTCGTAATCGAAACGCTCGCGCAGGCGTTCGACTGCCACACGGCGTGCCAAGTACGGAACCGTTACTAGTCCAACAAAGGTCGCGAGCACGAGGGAAATGGAAGCCAGGATTACAGTTGTCCAGAGATTGCCGGCATCGCGCGATGCTGTGGAGAAGAGAGCGGCGGCGAAAGCCAAGCCCAGGCCGAGGAGGGCGAGCAGGAACTTGATCCACACTTCGACGGAGGCGGATTGCAGCCATTCCACAATCCGGCTGGACGCTGCGAATCGAGACGGATTGGTAACGGCGGAACCCACCGAATTTGAGGCTACCATCCAGGGTAAGAACGGACAATCGGGAAAGGGTTGCGGGAAAAGCGTTCGTAACCGAAGCGGCGACCGGAGTCCCGAGGGAGGCGGTCTGAGTCGCATCCCAAGCAAAGCTTCTGC
>Ga0335070_10010116_pt1 | contig 11030 bp, 9 predicted proteins | sample Lox_Sample_13_FD_206722 | JGI IMG/M metagenome (GOLD analysis project Ga0335070, IMG submission 206722) | Soil microbial communities from Loxahatchee National Wildlife Refuge, Florida, United States - Lox_Sample_1.3 | ecosystem: Environmental > Terrestrial > Soil > Wetlands | place: USA: Florida... | reverse complement strand
ACAGTTGCTTTCCCCCGAGCGCGCGAACATCGGCCCACATGGCGTCGAGGGTGGCGCGCTCCGCGGGCTGCAGGTCCCGCAGCGCCTTCGCTGCGATGTCGCGGTGCTCCGGCCAGATCCAAGCGGAAGCGGGCCAGGCCACGGTCGATGCGACCCCACAGGCGAGCAGGCGGAGGAGCGAAAGGCGCATATCGAGAAACTAGCAGTACGCGCCAGTCCGGGGTGCGGATAGCCGTCACCCAAAAGGGGCGGCGAGCGTAGGGCGCGGAGCCTGCACCTGGCGAGCGATGGCGTGGCAGGCTTCGCCGTCAGTGGTAGTTCTTGAACCCCGGCCAGGCCTCGGTGACGTCAAAGAGCGGATCGCGAAGCACGTAGATCGGGATGCGCCTCTGCGAGCGCGTGCAGTCGGGGCACACGTAGACGCCTGCTTCCACGACGGTCCGGAACCTCGCGCGAACGTCCCGGATGTTCACGTCGACCCCGACGAAGGTGCGCGTCTGCGCGGGCGGCGGACCCCAGGAATGGAAGCTGTTGTGGGTCGCGTAGACTCTCGGAAGGCCGAGCGGCGGTCCGTACAGCTCCAGGGCTCCTGCCACTCCGTAGTTCGTCGACGCCAGCACCGCATCTCGCCGCTCGACCTCGGGCAGGCTCCGGAAGACGCGCGAGACGGCTTCCGCGAGCTCGCGCCACCCGATTCGATCGGCCAGCCACTGCGGGATCGGCTCCCCCTTCTTCCCGGCCTCGATGTCGAAGTGGAGGCCGAGGGAGGCGAGGTAGGGGCGCAGATCGGCCGGAGCAAGCATCGGGCAGAATGCCGGGGCGAACACGAGCGCCGCCACCGGCATGGCGACCGCGTAGCCGCGCAGGACCGCGGCCCAGACGCCCCGCGCCATCTGCTCCAGCGCGACGGCGCCGAACGCCATCAGGACGGGGTAGAGCGAGGTCATCCGGTCGGGGCGGCTCGAATGCGCCGCAAGCATCAGCGCGAGGAGGAAGGCATACGCGAACAGCACGAAGCGGTACGGACGCCCACGCGGCGTGGCGAGATGCACGAGTCCCGCGACCCAGAGCGGGAGCGTGACCGGCCCCACGACCAGGAGCTGGTCGACGATCACCTGCCCGAAGGATTTGTCGATGTTCTTTGCCGTGAACGAGTTCCGGTAGAGCTCGATCGACGGGAAGCCGTGGGCGACCTGCCATGCGAGGTTCGGCAGGATCAGGGCGACACAGACCAGCAAGCCGACGGCGGCCCATCGGCTGGCGAGGAGGCGTCGCGGGCCGGAGACCAGGATGCCGCCCGTCAGGGCAGCGGCGAAGAGCGCCATCGTATGCTTGAGCTCGAGCCCCGCGCCGAGGAGAGCGCCCACCGGGAGCCAGAGCCGCGGGTTCCCCTGCTGGACCATGCGAACCGCAAGGAGGAACGCGGCCCCCACGATCAGGGGCTCGAAGGCGTTCATCGAGTAGAAGGTCCCGAAGACCTGCACGACCGGCATGCACGCGACCGCGACCGCCGCGAGGATCTGGCTCAGCGCCCGTCCGCCAAGCTGCCGCGCCGTGAGGCCCGTGATCCAGGCCGTCGCCCCCATCGCGAGGGCAGGCAGGACGCGGGCGGCGACCTGTCCATCGCCGAGGAGGGCGCGCTCCGCGGCGAGCAGGACGATCGACAGCGGGGGCTGGTCGACGTACCCCCACGCGAGCCTCTTCGAGCAGGCGATGAAGTAGAGCTCGTCGATGAAGTACCCGTACGGGGGGACGAGGCTCGTGACGAGGAGGAGGATCGCCACGGCGAGGCCGAGAAGCGCCAGCGGATCGAGACGCTTCACGGCCACGATGGCGGTCTCCGGCCGGCCCTCCTCGGCCCGGCCGGCGCTCCCCGAGGCGCCCGGCCGGAGGCTGCGAGGAACCCAGCGCGTCCAAGGAGTGGCTCGCTCGTCTTCACGCGACCTGCTTCACCCTTCGGGTGCATCGGAGGGGGCGCCGGCGGGCGGAGTGCCGGGCTCGACCCGGTCGAGTGGCCCCGCGTCGAGCAGCGCCTCGAGGCGCGCCGAGAAGCGCACGATGCGCTCCCACGCGTCCGGGATGATCTGCTGCGAATGAGCGAGGTTGTTGCGGAGGGTCTCCAGCTCCTGGAGCGCTCGCTTCGAGGCCTTGCGAGACTGCCCGTCCAGCAGGGCCGGGTCGTCCGCGATCGCGGGGAGGCTGAGCAGGATTCGGCCCTTGTCGGAGAACTGGAGGCAGTCGACGAGCGTCCCCGCCTGGCCGCGCCGACGTCGCTCCGCGTGGAGCTCCTTCGCCTTCGCAAGTCGCCCGGACGTGAGAATGCCCTGCCAGCCCTCGTCCGGGTAGGCCTGGCCGATGGCACCTGTCATGAGGGCCTCGAGAACGGTGATCATGCCGAAGAGGAACATCCGCGTCGGTGGCTTCTCCAGGTCGCTCACCGTGACGATGGCAGCTGGATCCCCGAGCACGGTGACGAAGCACCGGTGGTTGATCCCGAGGGACAGGATGGCATCGCGCAGGGAGGCGGTCTCCTCGACCAGGTCGTCGGGTCCAAATGGGCGGAGATAGCGCCCACACGTCCCCGCGCGCAGGTCGTCCCGTTGCGCGTATCCCACCACGCGTCCCGCGCGCCGGATGCCCACGAGGTCGAAGGCCTCCGCCTCGAGCAGGTCGCGCACCTCGTCGGACCGCCGCTCGGCATCCACGGACACGAGCGGCTCCGCGACGTCCATGACGGAGAAGCCCTCGAGGAACAGGCGACGGAGCCGGCGCCGCGACCCGACGCTCCAACTCACTCGTGCCTCCCGGGGCGCGCCCGGAAGAACCCAGGTCGGAAATGGTGGCTCACGGCCGCAGTCTAGACCCTCGGCCGCAGGACGGGGTACGGGCCGTGCTCCTCGAAGGTTCGAGAACGGGACCTCGGGCACCCGGCAGATAGAATGTGGGAGCATGAGCCGAGGCGATCGATCGCCGCACCTCGGAAGGCTCGGGCTCTGGGGCTTCGGCCTCGCCGCGATCCTTGTCTCGGGGGTGGCGGCCGTGCCGTGGCTCGCCGGCAAGCACCTCGTCGGCTTCCGCGCGTTCATCCCGCGAGACGGACCGGAGGGGGGTGCCGAGCCCCGGAGGCGCCCGGACTTCCCGGTCTCCGCCGAGATCGACGCCGCGCGCGTGTCGGCGGAGACCGCTGCGAGGATCGAGCAGAGCAATCTATCGCGGGCCGATTTCTTCGCGCCGCGCGAGGATCACGCCACCTCCGACGGTGACCACGTCGCGCCCTTCGAGGGGTTCGGGCTCTCGATCGCGAGCACGCCGGGGGGAGCGCGCGTCATCGTGAACGGGGAGGAGATGGGCGAGACTCCCCTCGTGACGACCGTGGACTGCGAGCCCGGGGATTCGGTCGAGGTCGTCGTGCGCAAGCGCGGCTTCCGGGCGTCGAACCGGCAGGTTCGCTGCCGCAAGGACTCGCTCCTCGAGATCGCGGTCGCACTCCTGCCGGCGAGCGCCAGGCGCTGAAGGTCCTCGATCACCTTTTCCGCACCAGTCCGGCGAGGAGAGCGCCGCACGGCCGGCGGTCGCGCGGGCGCCGTGGAGTTCGGCTGGCGAAGCTGGACACCTGCCTTAAGCTGACTGCCCATCGCCTTTCCGGGCCCCGCGGCCCGACAACAGAGGAGTTCTCCCATGACGCATCCGTACCTCGTCGCTCTCGCCCTGGCGGGCATCACCTTCTCTGGCCCCGTTCGGGGGGCGGACGCGACGAGCCCGCCTGGTCCATCTGGCTTTCGGGGAGACCTCCTCCTGTCGCTCGCCAGGCTCGAGCAGCAGACACTCTCGCTCGAGCAGGCCATGCCGCAGGCGAAGTTCAGCTGGAGACCCGCGAAGGGCGTGCGCTCGGTGTCGGAGCTCTACCTCCACATCGCGGGAGGGATCTACTTCCTCGCGAGCAAGCTCGGTCGCGAGGTCCCGCCCGACGTCCAGGCGATCATGAAGGCGAACAAGTGGGAGTCGCAGACGACCAAGAAGGAGGAGATCAGCAGGGTACTCACGAGCGCCTTCGCGTACCTCAGGAACGTGATCCTCGACACGCGCGACGAGGATCTCGACAAGAAGGTCCAGCTGATGGGCAACGAGGTGTCGACGCGGCTCGCACTCATGGCGACGCAATTCCACAGCTGGGAGCACCTCGGGCAGGCCATCGCCTACGCGCGTTCGAACGGCGTCGTGCCCCCCTGGAACAAGGGCGAGGACAAGCACTGAGATCCGCGGAGGTCGTGCCGCGCCCCCGGCGAGCCGGGAGTGCTCAGGCCTGAGGGAGCGCGACGAGGACTCCCAGCATCCCGATGAGGTTGCCGGCGGGGTCGCGCAAAGGGACCCGGCTCACCAGGCAGTCGAGGCGGTGGCCCGTGGCGTCGAGCAGCACCTCGCGCTGATCCAGCAAGGCGTCTCCCGTATCGATCACCTGGCGATCGCGGCTTGCGAACCGACTGCGCTGCTCCTCGTCCCATCCGAGCTGGGCGTCGTTCCGTCCCGCGATGGCGTCTGGCGAAGGCAACCCGAACCTCTGTGCGAACCGGTCGTTGCAGCCGAGGTAGACGAGGCGCCGATCCTTCCAGTAGATGCTGTGCGGGACGTTCGAGAGCACGCTCTGGAGGAGCTCCTGCTGGTCTCGAGCCCGTCGAAGGCTCGCCTCGACCCTCTCCGCCATGTGATCGAACTCTCCTGCCAGCTGGCCGATCTCGTCTCGCGACCGGAGCCCGATGCGACGCGAGAGGTTCTTCTCGTCCTCTGCGATGTCCCGCGTGAGCCGGACGAGCTTCCCGAGAGGCCGCGTCAGGGAGCCCGCGAGCAGGCTGACCCCCGCGACGGCCGCTGCGACCACGACCAGCGAGGCGATGACGATCCGTCGAACGAGGGAGGCGACCTGCCGCTTCGCAGCGTCCGTCTTCTCGGCGATCGCTGCCTCGATGTCGTCGACGTGGCGGCCCGTGCCGATGACCCACCCGAGGGGACGGTAGAGCTTCACGAAGGAGAGCTTCGGCGCAAGATCCCCCGGCCCGCCCGCCGACACCGGCCTCGGCCAGTTGTACTCGGCGAATCCCTCCCCGTCCTTCTCGGCGATGTCGCGGAACGCGGAGAAGATGTTCTGGGGCTCGCCGTTCACCTTCCGGTTGAACTCGGGGGCATCGAGAACCTTCCCGTCCAGCTGGGGCTGGATGGGGTGCATGACCATCCGAGGAATCGGGGACTCCGTCGTGTTGATCCAGAAGTACTCGGTGCCGTAGCGGACGTCCCGGATCCCGGAGACGATGTCTGCGACCTTCTCCCGGACGGCCTCGTCGATGTAGATGCCGGTGCCGACGACCCAACCCCAGTCCTTGAAGAACCGGACGTAGGAGAACTTCGGCATGTGCGGCCGAAGGACCTCGCCGTCGGGCTCGGGCCAGTCGTAGCGGACGAACCCGTCGCCATGCGAGGTGGCGAGCTCGGCTGCGGCCTGGAAGAGGTTCTTCCCGCTGTCGTCGGCGCAGTCGAACTCCGGAGCGTCGAGCACCTTCCCCTCGAGCCCCGGCAGGACCGGGTGCATGATCATCCGCGGGAAAGGACGCTCGATGCCGTTGATCCACAGGTAGCCCTTGCCTCCGTCGAAGCGCATCTGGCGGAGCGTGGCCAGCGCGTCGCGCTGGGCTCGCGCGACCGAGACCTCGCCCCTGCGCGCCCGCTCGACGTGCTCGCGGATCGTGGCCCCCGCCACGTCGAGGATCGCCTTCAGCCTCCGTCCGTACTTCTGCTCGAGGAAGCGCTTGTCGGAGGCCTCGCGCACCTGGACATCGATGAGCGCGTAAACCGTGTTCACCTTGTCCGTCAGGTCCTGCTTCACCTGGGACGTCTTCTCTGCCCGGATGCGCGCGATGTCGTTGGCCGCTCGCGACTGGATGCTCCCGACCGCGTAGGCCGCGAGCACGCCCGCGGTGACGAGGACGGCGGCGGAAACGGCCATCTGCAGCTTCAGCTTGAGGGTCACGGCCGTCGGCGATTGTGGCCGACGACGTTAGGCAGATCAATGACGCCGTTCGACACGCAGGGCACGCTATCATGATCCACTGCGGGTACTTGATCTAGCGCAGTCGGGCCCGGGAGGGGTCGGCCGAGATCGCCATGCTCGATCGCCTGCTCCATTTCGTCACGGGAAGCCCGGCATTCCAGTTCCTGCGCTCCGTCACCCCGTTCGACTTCCTTCCCGATGCGGAGCTGGAGGCCATCAGCGAGGCCCTGAGCATCGACTACCACCCGCGAGGCAGCACCCTGTTCGCCCAGGGCCAGTCTTCGGTCGAGGACCTGCACGTCGTGATGAAGGGCGCCCTCGAGCTCGTCGACGAGGCAGCCGGTGGCAGTGCTCCGGCCCGCGAACTCAGGGTGGGCCAGACGTTCGGTGGCGCCTGCATCCTGACGAACGAGGGCGTGGCCTCCTACACCGTCCGCGCCGCGGAGGACACCTTCCTCTACGCGGTTCCGCGGGCGCTCTTCCTTGAGGCAGCCGCCCGCCACCGGGAGTTCCACGACTTCTTCACCGAGAGCCTGGGACCGCGGATGCTCGAGCGAGTCGGCGTCAGCCTGCGCCAGAAGTGGCTCATGACCACTGGCGACCCGGATTCGGCGGGCTTCAGCCGAACGGTGGGCGAGATCTGCGACCGCGACGTGGTCTGGTGCATGGCGGACGAACCCATCCGCGAGGTGGCGCGGCGCATGGCGACGAGGCGCCGTCGGGCGCTGCTCGTGCGCAGCGCAGCCGGTGCGTTCGTCGGGCTCGTGACCGAGAGAGACCTCCTCGAGAGGGCGCTCGGCGCGGGACTCGACCCCGACCGGCCCGTCTCGGAAGTCTCGACCCTCCCAATCGACCCCGCGCGGGCCGAGATGCCCATGGCGGACGCAGTGGAGCTCATGATCCGCTCTGGCGGGACGCCCCTGCCCATCGCCGGGGAAGGCGGGACGATCGTCGGTCTTCTCGCGGACGAGGACCTGCTCGTGGCGCACGGGACCTCTCCGCTCGAGTACTTGCGCGACCTCGCGCAGACCCGCCTCCGGAAGGACGTGGCCGACAAGCGCGCCCGCCTGCCTCGTCTCGTGCGCGCCCTGATGCTCGAGGGCGCTCGCATCGACAGCCTGACGTGGATCGTGAGCGCGGTATCGGATGTGACGCTGAGGCGTTTGCTCGACATGGCCGTCCGGGAGCTGGGGCCTGCCCCCGTGCCGTTCGCGTTCCTGACCCTGGGGAGCGAGGGGAGGCGCGAGCAGACGCTCGTCACCGACCAAGACAACGCCCTCGTCTACGAGGACGCGCCCGGCCAGGAAGAGGCTTGCGCGGACTACTTCGCGCGCCTGTCAGAGCGGGTCTGCACGTGGCTCAAGGAGGTAGGGGTCGAGTACTGCGACGGCGACGTCATGGCCTCGAATCCGCTGTGGTGCCAGCCGCTCTCGAGATGGAAGGAGTACTTCACGAAATGGGTGCGGGTGCCGGAGCCCGAGGCGGTGCTCAACACCAGCATCTTCTTCGACTTCCGGGAGGTCTACGGCGATCCGGCCCTGCCGCGGGCGCTCCGCGACCACGTGGTCGAGCTCCTTTCGCCTCGCCCGGGAATGTTCTTCCACCTGCTCGCCCAGGCGGTCGTCGACAACGAGCTCCCCCGGGGGCTGTTCGGCCGGCTGGCGGTGGAGACCCGCGGCGCCCGCGAGGACGTCTTCGACATCAAGCATCCCATCGCCAGGATCTGCGAACTCACGCGCCTCCATGGCCTGTGGAACGGCGTTCGCGAGACGAATACGCTGGAGCGGCTTCGAGCCCTCTCCGAAGGCGATGGCCTCGACCCGCGCGTCTGCTTGGACCTCAAGCATGCGTACTCGTTCCTCATGCAGGTGCGCCTCGCCCGTCAGGTCGCGACACTGGGCGGCGGCGACCGTCCAGCGGACAACCTCATCAGCACCCGAGAGATCTCCACGCTCGAGCAGCGGTTCCTGGAGGACTCCTTCGGCCTCATCGGGCGCGTCCAGGCGAGCTCCCGAAGGAAGTTCCTGCGTACGATGTGAGGACGGGCTCCATGGAGCAGAACCCCAGCGGGAGAGGACTCGGTCGGATCCTCCGGTTCCTGAGGCGGAAGGCCACTGGCGCCGCGGCGGAGGTGCGCTACGCGCACCGGAAGACTATCGGGCCCGGCGAGTGGGCACAGCCCATTCGCACGCTCGCGTACACCGTCGTCGACTGCGAGATGACCGGGCTCGACCTGGCGCGCGACGAGATCCTCTCCATCGGGGCGGTGAAGATCCGAAACAACCGGATCGCGATGAGCGACCGCTTCTACCAGGTGTTCAAGCCCAGCGAGGCCGTCTCGCCCAAGGAGGTCATCCTCATCCATGGCCTGGGTCCGGACGAGGTGAGCAGGGGCATGCCCCTGGTGGACGCCCTCGATCGCCTGTTGGCGTTCATCGGCGACAGCGTCGTCGTGGGTCACTGCACGAGCATCGACCTCGGCTTCCTGAACGCGGCGCTCGCGGCGCACGGCCGGGGTGCCCTCAAGAACCCGGCCCTCGACACGCGGCTCCTCTATCGCTGGTGGCGCCGGGTCGGCTCACCGGCGGTCGACGACGGTGCGGGCGCCCAGCTCGACGAGGTCGCGAAGGAGATGGGTCTGCCCCGCTATCCGGCCCACCATGCCTTCTACGATGCCCTCACGACCGGCCTCGTATTCTTGAAGCTCCTCGGCGAGTTCGAGACGTCCGGGGCCGTCCAGTTCCGGGCGCTGTACCGCGAGGCCGGCGTGTATTAGCGTATCGCGCGCTCGGGAACGGGGGCGCGGTGGTTTCGCCGTCCCCTGTCGCGGGGAGACCCGTACGCGACGAACGCGCGCGTGCCACGGCGCGAGCGCCGGTTCCCGGCACTTGGCGCGGTGACGGACCCGCCGTGGGCGCCGGACGGGGCGCCCGGAGGATGGCCCATGACGACCGGGGGCGAGAAGAGCGCAGGGGCTGCGGACAAGGCGAAGGAGGAGCTTCGCGAGTACCTCGCGATAGCGCTGTACCTGTGCGTGTTCCTCGCCGCCCTCTTGAACTACCGGCGGGTCGTCCTCGCGGAGGTGGGGATCACCTACGCGCACTGGGGGTACGCCGCGATCGAGGCACTGATCCTCGGAAAGGTCATTCTCCTCGGAGAGGCGATGCGGTTCGGCAAGCGCCTCGAGCATCGGCCTCTCATCGTCTCGGCCGCCTACAAATCGCTCGTCTTCGGCTGCTTCGTCCTCGCTTTCCTGGTTCTCGAGCACGCGGTCCACGCGCTTCTCACGCACGAGTCGCTCGCGCCTGCGGTGGAGCGGGTGTTTGCCCAGCCATCCGCGGCGATTGCCCATGTGCTGCTCGTCATCGTGGCCTTCGTCCCGTACTTCATGGTTCGCGAGGCGGGCCGCCTTCTCGGAGAGAAGAGCCTCCTCGCTCTGATGCTGATGCGGCCGGGAGAAATGGGCTCCGCCCGCGGCCCTGGCGACCAGGCCTCCGCCCGAACGATGGCGCGCGACTGACCCCTGGAGTCCCATGGCCTTGCGCACTCGCGTTTCCCCCCGTCTCGTTGCCACCGTGAGTGGCCTCGTCGTCCTTGTCGCGATCGCGGTGGGCGTGCTCCTCGTGCGCGGCATCCCTCCGAGGGAGGTCGCCCTCGCGACGGGGCCCGCGGGCAGCGCCTACTCGGCGATCGGGGAGCGCTACAAGGCGATCCTGGCACGTTCGGGGGTGAGCCTGAAGCTCGTGCCGACGGCGGGCGACGCGGACAACCTCGCGAAGCTCGGCGATCCCCGGTCGGGCGTGAGCGCCGCATTCGTGATTTCCGGCCTTCCGGGGGCACGGGAGGCGACGGGCCTCGCGAGCCTCGGGACCATCGCCTACGAACCCCTCTGGCTGTTCGAGCGCGCGAACGCGCCCACCCTCGCGGACGGCGGCGCGGACGGGAAGCGGATCTCGCTCGACCTCCCGGGAAGCGGGACGCAGGCGCTCGTGACGCGCATCTTCCAGCGGACAGGGCTCCACGCGGACGGCGCGCACGTCGTGCGGCTCGCCCCGGCCGAGGCGGCTGACCGGCTCGTCCGGGGCGACCTCGATGCGATGGCCGTGGTCGCCGACTGGGATTCACCGGTGGTTCGCCGACTCGTGGCCGATCCCCGAGTCTCGGTGTTCAGCTATCGCCGCGCCGATGCACTGGTGGCGCTGAACCCCGACCTTCGCAAGCTGACCTTGCCCGCCGGGATCGGGGACTTCGCGGCGAACCTCCCGCCTGCGGACGTGACTCTCGTGGCTCCCACGGCGAGCCTGGTGGTGAGGGGCGAGCTCCACGACGCCCTCCAGTACCTTCTTCTCGACGCGGCTTCCAAGGTCCACGCCGAGCCCGGCATCTTCCACCCCGCGGGTGCGTTCCCTGCGCCGGAGTCGATGGAGTTCCCCCTCAGCGACGAAGCGGCCCGCTACTACAAGTCGGGGCGACCGTTCTTGCAGCGGCACCTCCCGTTCTGGGCAGCGGTCATCGTGGAGCGGCTCCTCTTCGTGCTGGTCCCGCTCGTCGGAGTCCTGATTCCGGTCGCGAGCGGGCTGGGAGGGCTCTACAGGAGCTTCATGGAGCAGCGCATCCTCGCGCTGTACGGGGAGCTGCGCCTCGTCGAGGGGGATCTCGAGGCAGCCGGGCCCCGGGCTGACTACCGCGAACTTCTCAAGCGCATCGACGACCTCGACCATCGCGCGAACCGGCTTCGGGTTCCGGTCCAGTTCGCGCAGATGCTGTACACGCTGAAGGATCACGTCCAGGTAGTTCGCGGCCGCCTCTCGAGAAACGTATCCCCTGACTGAGTTCGGCGCGCTCCGGTCTGCCCCGGAATGACCTTCGCGAGGAGCCAGGGACCGTGGCGCCGTCGCCGCGCCAGGCAATCGGCGTGCACCGGAGCGAGAGGCGCCCCGTCAGGGTGGCTCGAATTCGCGTACGTGCTCGGATCGCACGGCCCGGGAGC
>Ga0335070_10010114_pt1 | contig 11032 bp, 10 predicted proteins | sample Lox_Sample_13_FD_206722 | JGI IMG/M metagenome (GOLD analysis project Ga0335070, IMG submission 206722) | Soil microbial communities from Loxahatchee National Wildlife Refuge, Florida, United States - Lox_Sample_1.3 | ecosystem: Environmental > Terrestrial > Soil > Wetlands | place: USA... | reverse complement strand
AGAGATGATGGCGGACTTCGTCATCGATTTCGCCATGTGCATTCCTCCATGTGCTGGGTGTGAGAGTGAACGGCCGAAGCCGTTAGGTCAACCGCTTGGAAACGTCACGTCCCGCGTGAAACCAAGGCCCAATCCTACACAAGCCGGCCCGTGCGCTCAACTAAGGATTATGCGGGCCACGTGCTCACCGGTCCTGGGCTCGCGTGGGATGAAGAAAGCGGAACTGCCCGGAAGCCGCCAGCGTCCGGTAGGAGCCGAAGCGCTGCTCGGCGTTGTCCACGTGATCGAGCGGGGAGTCCTCGGCCTCGGTCTCCAGCTCGTAGACCCGGAGAACGTCGTACGTGGTGCTGCGCTGGGCCGGAACACGCCCGGCGTCGCGGATGAGGCGGCGCAGCTCCGCGGGGGGGACGAGCTGGCCGTACGAGGCCCCGGCGGAGGTGGAGATCGATTCATTGATCAGGGTGCCTCCCATGTCGTTGGCGCCGGCCGCGAGCAGGACCTGGGCGAGCTTCGGCCCTTCCTTCACCCAGGAGCACTGGATGTTGCGGAAGAGCGGGCCCAGGAAGAGCCGGGCCACCGCGTGCATACGGATCACCTCGAGGCCAGTGGCACCCTGCCTCACGCCCGGCACTAGGCCGCGGCGATACATGGGCGCCTCCTGGTGGATCAGGGACAGGGGCACGAACTCGGTGAAGCCGCCCGTCTCCTTCTGGATGCTGCGCAGCAGGTCCATGTGGCGGACCCAGTGCTTCGGCTGCTCGACGTGGCCGTACATGATGGTCGAGGTGGTGCGGATGCCCTGGGCGTGGGCGGAGGTGATGACCTCGATCCACTGCTTCACGGTGATGCGGCCGCGCGCGATGATGTCGCGGATCTCCTGGTCGAGCACCTCGGCCGAGGTGCCGGGCAGGGTGCCGAGGCCGGCCTGCCTCAGCTCGGCCAGGTATTCCGGGATGGGCAGGCCGGAGCGCGTGGAGCCGTAGAGAATCTCCTCGGGCGAGAAGGCGTGCAGGTGCATCTCGGGCAGGGCCGCCTTGATGGCCCGGCACAGGTCGATGTAGTAGCGCCCGTCCAGCTTGGGGGGCAAGCCGGCCTGGATGCAGACCTCGGTGGCGCCCATCTCCCACGCCTCGATGGCGCGCCGGACCACCTCGTCCATGGGCAGGAAGTAGCCCTCTTCCTCTCGGTGGTCTCGGCTGAAGGCGCAGAAGGTGCAGTGCTTGATGCACACGTTGGTGAAGTTGATGTTGCGATTGACCACGTAGGTGACCACGTCGCCCGCCTGGCGCCGGCGCATCTCGTCGGCCACCAGAGTCAAGGCCTGCAGGTCTCGACCCTGCGTCTCGGTGAGTCGGATTCCGTCGTCGACCGAGAGCTCACCGCCCTCCAGAAGGTCTCCGAGAATGCGCCCGATGTCAGGGGACGCCCAGTCGAGGGAAATGCCGGTTTCTCGCGTTGCCATGGGTTCGCTCCGGTCCGATTCTTTGTGGTCGCTCGGCTGGCCTACCACTGCCGCCATATCTCGAGGTCGGGTCTGACGAAGCCGTCGGCATCGACCGTGCGCGCCACGCGGTCGCGCAGCCGCTCGTCGAGGAAGGCCGCGCGGGTGGCGTATTCGGGGTAGACGGCGAGGCGCTCGCGCAGCTCGTGCCCCGCGGAGTCGGTGCGCCGTCGCAGCTCGGCCAGCCCGGGCCAGGGACGCTCGGGGTTGATGTGATCCGGGGTCAGCGGCGAGATGCCTCCCCAGTCGTTGAGGCCGGCGGCGGGTAGCCGCTCATAGCCCTCGGCCGAGAGGTTGGGCGGCGCCTGGATGTTCATGTCGGGGCCCAGGAGCAGCCGCGCCACCGCGACGGTCCGCAGGAGGTCCTCGGGACTGGGCTCGGGCCAGCCCCGCATCGGGATGGTCGGCTTGGCGCGGAAGTTCTGGACTATCACTTCCTGGATGTGGCCGTACCGCTCGTGCAGGTCCCGGATCGCCAGCAGCGACTCGATCCGCTCCGCGTGCGTCTCCCCGATGCCGATCAGGATTCCGGTGGTGAAGGGGATCGAGAGCGCCCCGGCGCGGGCGATCGTCTTGAGGCGGCGCTGGGGCACCTTGTCGGGCGCCCGGTCGTGAGCGGCGCTAGGAGCGAGCAGCCGGACGGACGTGCTCTCGAGCATGATCCCCATGCTGACGTTGACCTCGCGCAGCGAGGCAAGATCACGCTCCGTCATCAGACCCGGATTCGCGTGTGGAAGCAAGCCGGTCTCCTCCAGCACCCGCTGGCTGACCGCGCGCAGGTAGCCGATGGTGGTCTTGTGCCCCACCGATCTGAGGAACGCGCGGTGCTCGGCGAACAGCGCCTCGGGCTTGTCGCCGAGCGAGAACAATGCCTCCTTGGCGCCGAGACGGGCACCGGCGCGGGCGAGGGCCAGGACCTGGTCCGGTGTCATCGTGAACGCCCCCGGTTCCCCCGGATCCTTTCGGAATGTGCAGTACCCGCAGTAGTCACGGCAGAGCGTGGTAAGCGGGATGAAGACCTTGGCCGAGAACGTGATGCGGCGGCCCCGGCCCCGGTCGCGCAGCGCGCCGGCTGCGGCCAGCAGGGCGGGCAGGCGCTCGGATGGAGTGGACAGCAAGGCGGTGGCCTGCGCCGCGTCGGGGGTGCGTCCCTCCCCGACGCGATCGAGGGCCCGCTCGATCGGGCTTAGCTCGAGTACTGCCATGAGGAGACCCGGCTCGGCGTCACGCGGATCATGAGCCCTCGCTCACGCGGCAGGCCGAGAGTGCGGTACTGGGCGTACTTGGCGACGAGCAGGTCGACTCCATGGACGAACTGGGGTCCGTCCGTCAGGAGGTCCGCCTGGCCCTGGATGATCACGTAGCGGAGACGCGTCCAATCCTCCTGGTACTCGTCGATCACGATTGAGACGCGCGGATTCTCGCGAAGGTTGCGGATGCGCTTGAGCCCGTCCGGCGGGGCTTGCTTCGGCTTCGCGTCGATCGCCGAGTAGAGCGCGGTGCCGTCGAAGGCGTAGCAGATGGGCACCACCATCGGCTGGCCGTCCGAGTCGGCGGTCGCGAGCCGGCCCACCCGGGCGGTCGTGATGAAGGAGGCGACGGGATCCGTCAGCGATACGACCGGACTCGGCGGCATTGCGGATCAGCGAGGGGCCCGGAGGACTTTCGGGCGAACCTCTTCGGCGAAGCGTTCCATCAGAGCGAGCTGGCCCCGCAGGTCCGTAGGAGCCAGGTCGAACACGAAGTGTGACACGCCGAGCGCCTGGTAGCCCTTGATGTGGCCGATCACGTCGGCCGCGGTGCCGCGGAACCCGGGCTGATCGCTCACCGTGGCCTTGCCCCGCTTGGAAGCCAGCTCGAGCGGCACGCGAAGGGAGAGGGTGATGTCCTTCGGGTCGCGGCCGGCCTTGCGGGCCCAGCCGTGGATGACCTTGACCTTCTCGGCGTACTCGGGTGGATGGAGCATCGCGGGCGGGCGCAGGCCGATCGGATGCCAGGCATTGGCCAGCTCGCCCGTGCGGCGCAGTGCGACATCCGTGTGGCCCCCGATCCAAATCGGGATGCCACCCTTCTGGCGGGGCTTCGGCAGAGCGCTCACCGGGGGCAGGCGATAGTACGTCCCGGTGAACTGTACCGGCTCCTTCGTCCACATCTCACGCATGAGCCGGAGGTACTCGTCGGTCACCTTGCCGCGCGCCTCGAACGGCGGCGCCTGCACCGTCTCGAATTCCTCCCGCATCCAGCCGACCCCGGCGCCCAGGATGAGCCGCCCGCCCGACATCACGTCGAGGGTGGCCAGCATCTTGGCGGTCACCACCGGGTTCCGGTACGGTACCACCAGCACGCTGGTGCCGAGCTTGACCCGGGTTGTAACCCCGGCGAGCACGCCCATCAGCGCGATCGGCTCGAGGTAACCGTTAGTCCAGTCACCCGCGAAGCGCCCGGAGGTCGAATAGGGGTAGGGCGAATTGTAGGTGGTCGGGATGACCACATGGTCCGTGACGAAGAGCGAGGAGTACCGGAGGCCGTCCGCCGTCTGGGCCAGCTTGGTGAGCGCCTCTGGCGTCGCAAGCGGACCACGGCCCGGCAGCGCGAAGCCGAAATGCATGCCCCGCATATTGCTCGCGGGCTCGGGGCCTGTCAAGGCGCCGCCGGTCGGCAAGTGTCAGCGGGGTGACGTCGAAAAAATCCGGCTATGCTAGGCTCGTAGTTGCCATGCTGACCCGGAGAGCCGCCGCATGAAGCCCCGCATCCTTGTGGTCGACGACGAGACCGTCATCGCCGAGAACCTGCGCCTCACCCTCGAGCGGGAGGGGCACGACGTGGAGACGGCGGGCAACACGGTCGGGGCCATGCTGCGCATGGAAACCCGCGAGTTCGCCCTCGCCATCGTCGACCTGATCCTGCCGGACGGTGACGGACTGCACCTGCTCCGGCTGCTGAAGGCGAAGGACCCCTCGATCGAGGTCATCATCATGACCGGACACGGGTCCATCTCCAAGGCGGTGGAGGCGACCAAGCAGGGAGCCTTCTACTTCGTCGCCAAGCCCTTCGATGCCGACGAGATGCTGATGCTGGTGGGCAAGGCCCTCGAGCGCCGCCGGCTGTTGGCGGAGACGTCGGATCTCCGGCGCAAGCTCGCCGAGCAAGCCGCGTACGGCGAGATGCTCGGCTCGTCGCCGGCCATCAAGCGAGTCTTCGAGATGCTCGAATCGGTCGCCGCCTCCGACGCCAACGTGCTGATCGTGGGCGAGAGCGGCACCGGCAAGGAGCTCGCGGCCAACGCGGTGCACACCAAGAGCACGCGGGTGGACGGTCCCCTGGTAAAGATCAATTGCGCGGCGCTTCCCAAGGATCTGATCGAGTCGGAGCTGTTCGGCCACGTCAAGGGCGCCTTCACCGGAGCGGCCACCGACAAGCCAGGTCTCCTCGAGGAGGCGCATCGGGGCTCGCTGCTGCTGGACGAGATCACCGAGATGCCGCTCGACCTGCAGGCCAAGCTGCTGCGGGTGCTCGAGGATCGCACGGTACGCCGGCTCGGCGGCTCCAAGACCGTCCCGGTCGACTTCCGGCTGATCTGCTCGACCAACCGTGAGCCGGAGACGGCCCTGCGTGAGGGGCGCCTGCGACAGGACCTGTACTTCCGGATCAACACGGTGACGGTGGCGCTTCCCTCGCTGCGCGACCGCTCCGGGGACATTCCGCTGCTCGCCAAGTCGTTCCTCGAGCGGTTCCGGATCAAGCACGGCCGCGAGGTCGAGAGCATCGACCCCGAGGCCTACCGGCGCCTGCTCTCGTACGGCTGGCCCGGCAACATCCGAGAGCTGGAACACGCCATCGAGCGGGCGGTTCTCGTGGCCCGGGGCAAGGAGATCGCACTGACGGACCTGCCCGAGCCGCTCCAGGCCGACCCCTCTCCAGGCGGATCAGCCCCGCCGCCAGGCTCTCTGGAGGAGATCGAGCGAGTCTCGATCGTTCGCGCGCTCGAATCCACGGGCTGGAACAAGCAGGCGGCAGCCCAGGTTCTCGGTCTGCGGCGCCCCACGCTCTACTCCAAGATGAGGCGGCACGGCATCCCGCAGCGTCGCGCCTGACCGCGTCTCCCTTACAACAGCCTGTCCGGCCCTGCTGTCACATCCCTGCCGCGCCTCATTAGATCCTGGTCCCTAACTACCTGAAAAGTTTGTGGCTGATTCTTGGCAGTAGACTTGCCTCCGTGAGCCGCCGGAGGTGGCTCTATGCCCCGCATACTGCTCGTAGACGACGACCCCGCCTGGCGTAACCTGTACCGCATGGCTCTCGAGAGCAAGTTCGATCTCTTCGAGGCGACCGATGGCTATCAGGCGCTATCCGTCCTTGGTGCGGTGAGACCTGATGTCATCGTGCTGGACCTAAAGATGCCCCGGATGGATGGGATGGACTTCCTCCAGCGCCTCAGCCGGCGTAGCCCTCGGCCCAAGGTCATCGTGTGCTCGGGCGCGTTCACGGAGGCGGATCGCCCGCAGATCCCCGGCGCGTACCTTGCGGCCAAGACGCCTGATCTCAAGGAGCTGTGGGCGGCCCTCCAAACCGCGACCCCGGCGGCTGCCCAGGTGATGGCGTCGGCCAAACAGCCCGTCGCCGTCGAGGATGGAGTCTGGCGCGACTGACGTTCCGCTCTCTCCCCTGATTGCCTAGCCAAAAGGCACTTCGGGGTAGCCTGCCTAAATAGTGGTCACCAGGCACTCTCGGTCCTCGAGGGGCCTTCCCGCAATCATGTGATTTCTTGATCGTTCCCGCCTGCTCGGCACCGGCACGGCCAGTGCAGAGCAGCGCCGCCGGGAGGCTTAAATGAAAAAGATCGAAGCCATCATCAAGCCGTTCAAGCTCGACGACGTCAAGGAGGCGTTGACCGGCATCGGGGTCATCGGCATGACGGTGTCCGAGGTCCGGGGGTTCGGCCGGCAGAAGGGCCACACCGAGCTGTACCGCGGCGGCGAGTACACGGTCGACTTCCTCCCCAAGATCAAGGTCGAGGTGGTGGTCCCGGACAACCTGGTGGACAAGGTGGCCGGGGTCCTCGCGGGTGCCGCGAAGACCGGCAACATCGGTGACGGCAAGATCTTCGTTCAACCGGTGGACACGGCGGTCAGGATCCGGACCGGCGAGCGGGACGAGAGCGCGCTCTGAGCGTTCGCGTTCCTACGCCGCGTCGGACGCCATCACTCGAAGGTCACCACCAGAGGAGGATACCCACGCAATGAGACGCAACGGTTCGATGGTGATCGTCGCGCTGGCGCTGTGCGCCTTCTCGCTGATGATCGCACCGGGGGCCTTCGCCCAGTCCATGGCCCCTGCGCCTGCCGCGCCGGCTCCCACCGCGCCGGCGGCCCCTGCGGCGCCGGCTCCCCCGAAGATCGACAGCGGTGACACCGCGTGGGTGCTCACGTCGTCCGCGCTCGTCTTGCTCATGACCGCTCCTGGCCTGGCTCTCTTCTATGGCGGCATGGTCCGCCAGAAAAATGCGCTGGGCACACTGATGCAGAGCTTCATCATCCTTGCGTTGATCTCGGTGCAGTGGGTCCTCTGGGGCTACAGCCTGGCGTTTGGTCCTGACAAGGGCGGCATCATCGGCGGCCTCGAGTGGGTCGGTCTGAAAGGCGTCGGCCAGACGCCCAACGCCGACTATGCGGCCACGATCCCGCACCAGGCGTTCATGGTCTTCCAGATGATGTTCGCGGTCATCACGCCCGCGCTGATCACGGGGGCCTTCGCTGAGCGCAAGAAGTTTTCGACCTTCCTCGTGTTCATCCTGGTCTGGGCCACCGTCGTCTACGACCCGCTCGCTCACTGGGTCTGGGGCGTGGGAGGCTGGCTGCGTAACCTGGGCGCGCTCGACTTCGCCGGGGGGACCGTCGTGCACATCTCCTCGGGCATCTCGGCTCTAGCCGCGGCCCTGATGATCGGCAGGCGCAAGGGCTACGGTCACCAGCCGATGCCCCCGCACAACCTTCCGTTCACCGTGATCGGCGCGAGCCTGCTGTGGTTCGGCTGGTTCGGCTTCAACGCGGGCAGCGCGCTGGCCGCCAACGGTCTCGCGGCCCATGCGTTCACGACGACCAACACCGCGACCGCGGCCGCCGCGCTCGGCTGGATGTTCACCGAGTGGTCGTCTCGGGGCAAGCCGACCGTGCTGGGGGCGGCCTCCGGCGCGGTGGCCGGGCTCGTGGCCATCACGCCGGCGGCCGGGTTCGTGACCCCTATGGCCGCCATCGTCATCGGGGCGGTGGCTGGCGTCATCTGCTACACCGCCTGCAACCTGAAGTCGAAGCTGGGCTACGACGACTCGCTCGACGTGGTCGGCGTCCACGGGGTCGGGGGAACCTGGGGCGCGCTGGCCACCGGCTTGTTCGCCACCAAGCTGGTCAACGACGCGGGCGGTGACGGGCTGCTCTACGGCAATCCCAAGCAGCTTTGGATCCAGTTCGTCGCGGTGCTGGTGACCTGGGTGCTCGGGTTCGTGATGACCACGATCATCCTCAAGGTGCTGGACGCCATCATGGGCCTGCGGGTCACGGACGAGGACGAGATGGCCGGTCTCGATCTCTCGCAGCACTCGGAAACCGCGTACGCGTTCGGCGGGTCGGCGGCGTACGGTGAATACTCGATGGGCGGTGGCGCATTCGAGAGCGTGAAGCCCGCGGAAGCCAAGCCCCGCGCGAGCCACTAGAAGAGGCGGAGCCCGCTTGACGAGTTCGTAGCAAAACACTTATCGTTGGTGGCCGGCGGCGCCAGTGAGGTCCCGCCCGCCCCCGATCTTCCCACCCCCAGTGCGCTGAGGCGACAAGGAGGCAGAAGGATGACCCCGAAGGACGTGTTGAAGTTGGCCAAGGAGAAGGGCGTCAAGATCATTGATCTGCGCTTCATCGATCTCCCCGGACTGTGGCAGCACTTCTCGATTCCGGTCTCGGAGCTGAGTGAAGGGATCTTCGAGGACGGCCTCGGCTTCGATGGCTCCTCCATCCGCGGATTCCAGACCATCGACGAATCGGACATGCTGCTGATCCCCGATCCGTCGAGCGCGCAGATGGATCCGTTCACTGCGGTGCCCACCCTGGTCCTGATCTGCAACGTCAAGGATCCGATCACCGGGAAGGCTTATACTCGCGATCCACGCTACGTGGCCCAGAAGGCGGAAGCGTACGTCAAGAAGAGCGGCGTCGGGGACACGATCTACATCGGCCCCGAGCTCGAGTTCTTCTTCTTCGACTCGATACGCTTCGACCAGACCTACAACTGCGGCTACTACTTCATCGACTCCGCGGCGGGCGCCTGGAACACGGGCGCCGAGGGCACGCCAGACCGGCCGAACCTCGGCTACAAGCCTCGCTACAAGCAGGGCTACTTCCCGGTGCCCCCGATGGACCAGTTCCAGGACATCCGGTCCGACATGGTGCTGGCGCTCGAGTCGGTCGGGGTGCGCGTCGAGGTGCACCACCACGAGGTGGCCACCGGCGGGCAGACCGAGATCGACATGCGCTTCGACACGCTGACCAAGATGGCGGACAAGGTGTGCTGGTACAAGTACTGCGCGAAGAACACGGCCAAGAAGTGGGGCAAGACGGCCACCTTCATGCCCAAGCCCCTGTTCCAGGACAACGGCTCGGGCATGCACACCCACCAGTCCATCTGGAAGAACGGCAAGAACCTCTTCTACGAGCGGGGCGGGTACGCCGACATCTCCAAGACCTGCCTGTACTACATCGGCGGCATCCTGAAGCACGCCCCCGCGCTGCTGGCCTTCATCGCGCCCTCCACCAACAGCTACAAGCGGCTGGTGCCGGGCTACGAGGCGCCGATCAACCTGGTGTACAGCCAGCGCAATCGCTCGGCGGCGATCCGCATTCCGATGTACTCGAAGTCGGAGGGCGCCAAGCGGATCGAGTTCCGCACGCCCGACCCGACCTGCAACCCGTACCTCTCGTTCGCGGCCTGCGTGATGGCGGGCCTCGACGGGGTGGCCAACAAGATCGACCCGGGCAAGCCGATCGACAAGGACCTCTACGAGTTGCCGCCCGCCGAGCAGAAGAAGATCAAGCAGCTCCCCGGCGCGCTCGACATCGTGCTCGACAACCTGGAGAAGGACCACGACTTCTTGCTGAAGGGCGACGTGTTCACGCCCGACCTGATCGAGACCTGGGTCGAGTACAAGCGGAAGAACGAGGTCGACCCGGTCCGGCTGCGCCCGCATCCGTACGAGTTCGCCCTCTACTACGACATCTAGCCTCTAGTCTGATTTTCTGACTCGACCGCGGCTGCTCAGGCGGTAGGCGGGTTGATTGCCGCCTGAGCAGCCCGCGTCCCCCCCTGGCGTTCAACTCTTTGATTTCAGGCGCAGGGCGTCTGGCACTGCGCTTGCTCGTCTCCGTCGGCATGAAACCACATTGGCGAGTGCTCATCATCGACGATCACGCTCCGTCACGGGCCGCGGTGGCCGAAGCCGTCACGGCCCAGGGCGGGCAGGTGGTAGGGAACGGAAGCCGGGCCGAGGACGTGCTGCGCCTGGTGGACAAGCATCGGCCAGACGTGGCGGTGCTCGCGGTCGGCCTCCCCGACGGCGACGGGGTCCAGGCGGCCCGCGAGGTCATGACGGTCTCATCGTGTCCGGTGGTCCTCGTCACGAGCCACACGGATGCCCCGGTGGTGGCCCGCGCCGTCGACGCGGGGGTGCTGGGTTTCCTCGCGAAGCCGGTGCGGGCCGAGGAGCTTGGCCCGACGCTCGACGTCGCCGTGCATCGCTTCCGGGAGATCGAGGCGATGCGCAAGGAGAACGAGGCACTCAAGCGCAAGCTCGAGTCGCGCAAGCTGGTGGAGCGCGCCAAGGGCATCTTGATGACGCGCATGGGCCTCAGCGAGCCGGAGGCGTTCCGGCGCATCCAGAAGACGGCCATGGACACCCGCAAGCCGATGGCCGAGGTCGCGCAGGCGCTGCTGCTCACCGAAGAGATGGGACACGCCCGTCCGGCCAAGCTGTAAGCGCTGCCGCTTTCTCGGGCACACCAAGAGGACTGCCTACCGAGTAGGCAGTCCTTTTGGTCTCCGGGACAGGTTGAGGAGGCAACCACGTGATATTCATGACGGCCGGAAGGGGCACGCGGATTGCTCCAGGACCGGGCGGCGCGCCGAGACAGCGGGGTCGGAGACCATGCGCCGGGAGAGTCTACGGACTGTGACCCAACGACGGGTCCGACCACTTCACTGATCGGAGCGAAAGGAGACCCGTATGGCAGCAGTTTCTCGGAGGGACTTTCTCAAGACCGCGGGCGCGGTGGGCATCGGCGCCGCGGCGGGCCTCGGCTTCCCGGCCGTCCTGAGAGCGCAGGGCGGGGGGACGGTCAAGGTCGGTGTGCTGCACTCGCTGTCGGGCACTATGGCCATCAGCGAGGTCTCGCTGCGTGACGTCTGCATGATGGCGTTCGAGGAGATCAACGCCAAGGGCGGGGTCATGGGCAAGAAGATCGAGCCCGTGGTCGTGGACCCCGCCTCGAACTG
>Ga0335070_10010113_pt1 | contig 11032 bp, 12 predicted proteins | sample Lox_Sample_13_FD_206722 | JGI IMG/M metagenome (GOLD analysis project Ga0335070, IMG submission 206722) | Soil microbial communities from Loxahatchee National Wildlife Refuge, Florida, United States - Lox_Sample_1.3 | ecosystem: Environmental > Terrestrial > Soil > Wetlands | place: USA... | reverse complement strand
TCGGCACGATTCATGTAGAAGCTGCCGATAGCTTGATACGTCCGGTAATAGCCCGGATCAATATCCAGAGATTTGCGATACGCGGCCAGCGCATCGTCGAGATGATTGTTGTGCTCGAGTACCTGACCCAGACGGCGATACGCATCGCCGTTTTGTGGTTCGAGCTCGATCGCGCGCCTGTAATCCGCCTCGGCGCGTTCATAGCGGCCGGCGTTCGCATCCAAAACACCCTCGATGCGAAGGACTGAGGCAAGATCTGGATTTCGCAGTTCGGCCTGCCGCTCGGATTCCGTGGCCTTGTCGAGCCAGCTTTGGTCCTTCGTCAAAAAATACTTAAACCATTGCGCTTCGGCCAAACCGGCGTACGTGAGCGGCGAATCGGGATCGGCTGTAACCGCACGCTCAAAGGAGGCGAGCGCGGAATCGACTCCAGTGTCGCGCCGGACCGCCGAGAGTCCGTTCAAGTAATCTTGATTGGCCGCAGCATTGACCGCGACGGCGGTTTCCAAAGGCGGAAGCCGTAGAGCGCCAGTCACCAGGCCCGCGAGTGCTATGGGCGCGTAATGAAACTCGCCGGGCGCGTACTCCGCTCGCCATTCCTTAGCCCTGACACGATTGCGCGTGTCGGTGAGGATGGCGCGGAGAATCAGCTTCCCGTTCTCCCGCTTGAGGCTGCCTTGGAGAACATGGGTGGCGCCCAAAGCGTCGCGTGCCTTCTCCGGTGTATCCACCTTGCCTGCACGGATTTTTTCAGCGGAGAAGACGGCCAACGCGATACGCGAATTACCCTTCAGCCGAGACAACCGATCGTTTACGTCGCGGAACAATTTTTCGCCCAAGGGGCCTGTGTTGGCGTCGGTTTCGAACAGCAGCATCCCCAGCCGTACGGATTCTCGGGGCGCCGCCGAGCGATACGCCATCACGATAATAGCGATCAGCAAGAGCGCAACGGCAGCGGCAGCGGCGAGCAACTGACGGCGGGACCGCGCAGGCGCCAGCGCGGCTGCTAATTCCTCAGCGTCGCCAAATCGCTTCGACGGATCGGGATCCAGGCACTTAAGCAAAATCCGGTCCCACTTTGGACTCGCGGATGGGACTTTCGCTCCCAATCGCTGCTGCCAGCTTGTGTCCGAAGCATACGGCCGCCGGCCCGAAACCAGCTCATAGAGAATCACGCCGAGCGCATAGACATCCGACGCGGCCGACGCCGATTCGCCCTTCCAAAGTTCCGGCGCCATGTAATCCGGCGTTCCCCAGCGCTGGCCTTGCTGACCGGAGTCCTGGCCGACCTGCGGCTTACGCGCCAGACCGAAGTCCATAATAACCGCCCGGACTTTCCCGTCAGGTCCTGTCGCGAGGATCACATTGGCGCTCTTGAGGTCGCCATGGACGACATGATTGCGATGCGCTTCGGCAAGTCCGGCGCAAAGCTGGCGCGCGATCTCGCGTGCTTCCTCTTCCGGCACTCGTCCCCGCGACAAACGCTCGGAGAGCGTCTCGCCTTCTAAAAATTCCATCGTCAGGAAGTCAATCTCGCCTTGCGATGTATTGGCGGTGTGAATCTCGAAAAGTTTGCAGACGTTGGGATGGCTGATCGCCGTTGCGCTGCGCACCTCGGGCGGCAGCCGCTTCCGATAACCGGTCTTGCTGCATTTCAGCGCGACGCGGCGTTCCAATTTTTCGTCCATCGCCTCGTAGACGATGCCCATTCCGCCTTGCGCCACCTCGCGCACGATGCGGAAGCGGTCGGCCAGAAGATCGCCCTCGCTGAGCGGGTGCTCGCTGGCAGGCGGCGGATATAAGGGGTCCAGCAGAAACCCTTTCATCCGCTGCTCCCAATCGACATAGTGCCAAACCTCAGTCAGCAGCTCGGTATCGTCGCCGCAGGCGCTATGTACGTAGGCTTCGCGCTCCTCTGGCGGGCGGGCCATGGCCAGGTCCACCAGGCTCATGACTAAGTCATCGTCCTGCGCTCTGCTTTGCATTCCCGGATTCCATATGCTCGAATAGCCACTGGCGTGCGTCGCGCCACATTCGCTGCATGGTGCGGAGCTTCAGCCCCAAGGTCTCGGCGGCCTCCTCGTCCGTCAAGCCCAGGAAGTACTTCACTTCGACCAAGGTGCACCATTCGGGATGGGTCTCGGCGAGTTCATCCAGCAGGCGATCGATCGAGACTGCAAGATCGATCTTTTTGGCGTCGGCAGCAAGCCAGTTTTCGATTCCTTCCAGAGCCACGAATTGGGCAGCCGGCCGACCCCTGGCGTGATCGATCAGGTACCTGCGCATAGCTCTAGCAGCTATAGCGTAAAAATGCTGTCGATTCTGCCAATCGCGGTCTTTGGCGGTGACCATGCGGAGATAGATCTGGTCGACGAGCTCGGTGGGTTGCATCGTATGGCCCTTACGCTCGCCGCGCATGTAATTGCGCGCCAAGCGTTTGAGGTTGGGAAGGACCAGTTCGAAGAGGTCGTTTTCCGCCTCGCGGTCCCCGCCGCGCCATTTTCGCAGCAACCCTGTGATGTCCCCGGTTTGCTCGGGCATTGCGACCGTCTCCGGCGTGTGGGAGTATCGTACCACATTCGGCTAAACCGCTGCTTATTCAAACTGTTACAAGCGCCTTGCGGAGACGGCGGGCGTTCAAACCCGCAGGATTTTCTGTCAGGCGGCGGACTTTTTCTCGGCTGTCCGCTGTACGAATCAAGACCCGCAATAAAGTCTGCCCTTAGTAGACCGGGAGCGGCACACCCGCCAGCTCACTCTTGTGGCTGCTCCCGCTTTTTTTTCGAGGCCGATCTGACGAGTCACGGATCTTTGGAAATCCTTTTTCGTTTTGGCGGATTCGCTTACCTATTCGTGATTGCCGCGGGATGCCGCGCCAGGGCGCATGCTACGGACGAGACAATCAGCCATGGAAAACACGCAAAATCAATTCGACGCGGCTTACCGGTCCGCGCAACCGCCTGAGGTGCGCGCACTGATGGACATGCCGTCGGACAGCCTGGAAGCAGTGCAACTACGAGTGGTGCGCGGGGCAGCTCTGGCCGCAAAGGGCTACACGATCGACGCCCCCATCATGGTGTACGGGTGGGATCCATACCTGTGCATGACCGAGCGCGCGAATCTTGGCCTCACTTGGGTGCCGTCGGCGCTGCAGGTCGGGCTCGGCCAGCCGGCAGGAGTCGCGGAGCCGGGGCTGGTACCACAGCCTGGGCAGACCGCATATGACCCCACGAATCCTCCACCCGGCTCGATCAAAGTAAGCACGAATCTCGACGACTACCAACCGTTCGATCCGCCGGCACCGGCTGCACCTGTTCCGGCAGCGGTCACCGATCCGGTGGGAGCGCAGTCGTTCGGCAATCTGTACCATTCGACTCCGGTCGGCAATTCGTATCCGGACGGGGTGACGTTTACGGAATCGCGCGGAAGCTTTCTGAAGCACGTCACGGTCACGCCTTTCGGCCGCACCAATTACTGGGAAAAAGTAGCGTAACTCGAGCGGCTCGGGCGGCCTTTCGCAAGGGCGCTAAAATGGCCGGTATGCGGACTGAATGGATTGCACCCCGGCTGAATGACCCGATACGGACCCAGATGCACTACGCCCGTAAGGGAATTGTCACGGAGGAGATGCAATATGTCGCACGCCGTGAAAAGGTCGAGCCGGAGCTGATCCGTTCCGAAGTAGCGCGCGGGCGGATGATCATTCCCGCGAACATCCATCACACCACCCTCGAGCCAATGTGCATCGGCGTCGCCTCGTGCTGCAAGATCAACGCGAATATCGGCAACTCCTCGACGACTTCGAACATCGACGAGGAGGTTGCGAAACTGCATTACGCCGTGAAGTATGGCGCCGATACGGTGATGGATCTTTCGACGGGTGGAGACATCCCGCGCATCCGGCAGGCGATTATCGACGAGTCGCCGATTCCTGTCGGCACGGTTCCGATTTACGAAGCTCTCTCGCGGGTGCGGCGGGTCGAAGATCTCAACATGAATGTCATGCTCGAGGTGATCGAGGAGCAGGCCGAGCAGGGCGTCGACTACATGACGATTCATGCAGGCGTGCTGGTTCAGTACGTGCCACTGACCACGAAGCGAATCACCGGAATTGTGAGCCGCGGCGGGGCGATTCTGGCCGAATGGATGGTCAAGAATCACAAGCAGAATTTTCTCTATGAGCGGTTCGACGAGATCTGCAAGATTTTCCAAAAGCACGATGTCAGCTTCTCGCTGGGCGATGGCTTGCGTCCCGGCTGCCTCGCGGACGCAAGCGATGCGGCTCAGTTCGCGGAGCTGAAGACACTGGGGGAGCTGACGCGCAAGGCCTGGGAGTACGACGTGCAGGTCATGGTGGAAGGGCCCGGCCACATTCCGATGGACCAGATCCAACTGCAGGTGGAGAAGGAAAACGAGATGTGCAACGAGGCGCCCTTCTACACGCTGGGGCCGCTGGTGACCGACTTCGCGCCGGGCTACGATCACATCACCTCCGCGATCGGCGCCGCGATGATCGGCTGGTACGGCGCGTCGATGCTCTGTTACGTGACGCCGAAGGAGCATCTGGGGCTCCCGAATCGCGAAGACGTCAAGCAGGGCATCATCGCGTACAAGATCGCGGCGCATGCGGCCGATATCGCGCGGCATCGGCCGGGCGCGCGCGATCGCGACGACCAGCTTTCGCACGCGCGGTATCGCTTCGACTGGCGCAAGCAGTTCGAGCTGTCGCTCGATCCCGAGACCGCCGAGGCGATGCACGACGAGACGCTGCCCGAGGAAGGGTTCAAGGACGCGGCGTTTTGTTCGATGTGCGGTCCGAAGTTCTGCTCGATGAACCACTCGGCGAAAACGGAACAGTTCACGGCCGAAGATGCCGAAGCGGTACTGGCGGGCCAACCGCTGGTGAAGCTCGAACGCTGACGCTTTTTTTCCTCCGACATAGCAAATCTCGTAACGTACGATATCCTGGACTCGTGAGAGTTACAGCCTCAAAGCTACGGGCGAATATCTACGGCATTCTCGATCAAGTGCTTGAAACGGGCGTTCCGGTTGAGGTGATTTGGAAAGGTAAGCTGCTCAAGATTGTGCCCGAGCAAAAACCCGATAAGTTCAGCCGGCTGAAGAAGCGGAACTATATCGTGGGAGATCCAGAGGACATTGTTCACCTGGATTGGTCGAGCTATTGGAATGAGCTGAAGAATCTCGAGTGATCTTATCTCGATGCATCATTTCGTTTATATGGCTCTACAAAGGCAAGTCGTCGAGGCTGACGTTCTCAAAGGTCGTGGAGAGCACGTCAGCAGCGAGTGGACGCGCGACCCGTTCGATCGCCTGATCGTGGCGCACGCGGCGGCGAACGACGCGCGGCTGCTGACCAAAGACGAAAAGATCCGGCGCCACTACAAGCGCGCTGTTTGGTGAGGATTCTATGCCAGTCAAATTGAAAAGCGAAGAAGAATACAAGCGTGACCTAACGCCTGAGCAATACAATGTCGCGCGACGCAAAGGAACCGAACCGGCGTTTAGCGGCAAATACTGGGACCATCACGAAAAGGGGATCTACAACTGCGTTTGCTGCGGCAATCCGTTGTTCGACTCCGAAACGAAGTACGATTCGGGGACAGGCTGGCCGAGTTTCTACCAGCCTGTTTCGCAGGACAGCGTAAAAACCGAGCCCGACAACAGCTACGGCATGCGGCGAACCGAAGTGGTCTGCAGCCAGTGCGGCGCACATTTGGGGCACGTTTTCGACGATGGCCCGCAGCCGACCGAGCAGCGCTACTGCATGAATTCGGCGTCGCTGGATTTCGAGAAAAAGGACCGCTCTTAGACCAGCTCCACCCGATCCATCGCCAGAAACTCCCGGATGTGGGGGTGTTCGGCTTTTTCCAAATCAGCCACCGTACCGAAGTAGATCGCTTTGCCTTCGTACAAGAAGACGACGCGATCGGCGACGTTGCGCATCAACTCTAGATCGTGCGTGACGACCACGGCCGTCAGGCGTAGCTGGTGCTTGAGCTTGAGCATCAGGTCGGTGAGGATGCCCGACATCAGCGGGTCCACCATCGTAGTGGGCTCGTCGTACAGGATGCACTCGGGCTGCGCCGCCAAGGCACGGGCGATGGCGACCGCGCGTTTATACCCGGTGGACAAATCGGCGGGATAGGCGTCGCGAAACTCAAGCAAATCGACCATCGACAGCAGGCCATCCACAACGTCTTCCTTGTTCTTCTCGTCGTAATCCTCGCGCAGCTCGAGCGAGAAGAGTATGTTTTCGGCCACCGTCAGCGAATCGAACAGCGCGCCTGACTGGAACACCATGGTGACCTTCTTGCGGATCTCGCGCAGCTGGGCTTCGTCGAACTCGGTGATGTCCTGGTAAGAGACAAACACGCGGCCCTGATCTGGCTTGTGGAAGCCCATGATATGACTGAGGCTTACCGACTTGCCCACGCCGCTGCGACCGATGACTGCTAGCGTCTCGCCCCCATCAATATGAAAGCTCACGTCGACTAAAACGGGGTGGTCGAACGTCTTATACACATGGCGGAACTCGATGTAGTGGAGCTTCTCGCTCATCCGGGCTGCCGCTCCAGCTGCATCCAGTCTTCGGGAGTGTTGACGTTTGTGAGGGAATCGGGAGGGATCGCGACCAGCTCCGGCTGCATTTCAGATACGACGTCTTTCATCCTGAGCCGCTTGTCGCGCAACGCGCGCTTGAAAACACCGAGAGACGTCCGATGATAGGCGGCACAAAGCGGCTCAGCGGTTCCATCCGGCCCACGCGCGGCGACGCACGGCGCTCGAGACTCAAGCGCGCGGTCGAGTACGATTCGCAAACTCTCGGGCGTGAGTTTCGGCATGTCGCAGGCCACAACAAGGTTCCACTCGCTCGTCGTCATCGTCAGGGCAGTCACCACACCGCCCAGCGGTCCACAAGAGGGTGTCAGGTCCTCGACGACCGCATAAGGCAGATCGCGATACGGCCCAGGGTTCGCAATAATCGTAACAGTGCCTTGACCGGCCAGCGCTCGCTCGACGATTCCCGCCAGATGCACGACCAAACTTGTACCCAGGTAGGGCAGCCGTGCTTTATCGCGGCCCATTCGCCGGCTCTTGCCCCCCGCGAGCACAAATCCGGACGCCGCCATGAGAGAATAGTAGCATCCGCGTCGGATCCACTGAGGGGAAGGCATGCAGTTGCAGATTGGAGAAATCCAGCTATAATTGGATAAAACAAGAACATGCGCTTTTGTTTGCAAAATGTTCTTAAGACGGCGGTTTTGATCGCCGCAGGCGTGCCGGTGGTCCTCGCCGAAACGCCGCCGACGCTTTCGACCGAGCTTCCTCACATCGTTTCCGTGGTTCGTACGGATCCTAAGACCGGGCGGCTGGTGCGCCGCATCGTAGTTTCGCCCAGGCTGGACGCGACAATCGCGAAGCCCGCTGCAGATCCGACGATGCTGGCTGCGATCGACGAGACGGCCAAGGATTTGCAGGTGAGCCCGGAACTGGTCCACTCGGTCATTGAGGTGGAGAGCAATTACAACCCCTACGCGGTTTCTTCTAAAGGCGCACAAGGCCTGATGCAACTGATGCCCGCGACCGCGCGGCGTTTTGGCGTAAGCAATTCGTTCGACGCGCGCCAGAACATCGAAGGCGGCGTGCGCTACCTCAAATTTCTCCAAGAGAAATTCCAGGACGACCGGCTCGCCATCGCGGCGTACAATGCCGGCGAGAAGGCGGTCTCAAAATACGGCGGCGTTCCCCCATACCCGGAAACCGTGGATTACGTTGCGAAGGTCGGGCAGAAGTACAGCCAAGCTAAAAAGTCAGCCGGAACAGGCAAAATAGAGTCTAAGGCCCCGGAGCAGGCGTCAGCAAAAGCGGCTGAAGATGAACCGAGACACGTCATCGCGTATTTGGACCCGGAGGGCCGGCTGCACATCGCCACTCGCTAGGAACAATATGGCTCACCTCCCCCGAGAGCACTCGCGCACCGCCGTCGCCGCACTGGGCCGGTTGGCGCTGTTGCTGGCGGCGAGCACTGGGCTGCTGAGCGCCGAATCCGAGCGCCACGTCACGGCCGTACGTTTCTGGTCGCTGGGCGATGTGACTCGGGTCGCCATCGAGACCGATGGCCAGTTTGAAGTTCTGAGCGATCACCTGAGTAATCCGGAGCGCGTTTTTTTCGATCTGACGGGAACCAAGCCGACGCTCAGTGCCAAGACCGTCACTATACTCAAAGTAGGCGACAAGCTGATCGATCAGATTCGAGTGGCCGAGCCGCGCAAGAACGTCACGCGCGTGGTGCTCGATTTGACTGGCGTTGCTAACGTCAACACCTCGCGCCTGGAGAATCCAAACCGGCTGATCATTGAGGTGTCGCAACCCGGTCACAGCGGGAAAGCTCCTGCTCCTGCGGCTGAACCTCCGCAGCATCGGCCGTTCGTACCGCCGCCTGCTGCTCCCGCGCCGCCGAAGAAAGCAGTTGCACTCCTGGATCCGCCGGCCATCGAAACCAAGCCAGTCATGTCCGCGGCCTTGAAGGGGAAGCTTGCAGCCCCGGCAATGCGCGCTGCGACGGTGCCAGTAATTGCGTATTCGAACGGCGCGAATCTGCCCCGAGAGGATCGGTCTGAGCCGGCCGTAGCCGCAAAGCGGGCGTCCGAGCCGGAACTCGAAACGGCATCGCTCAAACGAACTGAAGCGCCTGCCGAATCGATGACCCAAGCGAAGCACGCTCCTGCAACAGCCAGCGACACGAAGACCAGCGGCGGCGCTGCGCTACCCGCAAAGCGCAATAGCACCGGCGATCGCTCCATGATCCGCGTGCTGGGTTTGAAGGTCGGCCGCATCGTACTCGACGCCGGACATGGCGGTCACGATACTGGCACTGTGGGCCCGGAAGGCCTGAAAGAAAAAGATTTAGTCCTGGATGTTGCCAAGCGGCTAGGTGCGCTCATCGAAGACCGCATGGGTAGCGAAGTGATTTATACGCGCTCGGACGACACCTTCATCCCGCTCGAACGCCGCACGGAGATCGCGAACGAAGCTAAGGCCGACCTTTTCCTATCGATTCACGCCAACTCATCGCCGTTTCCGAGCGCCGTGGGCGTCGAAACGTACTACCTGAGCTTCACGACTTCGAAGACGGCCCTCGATCTGGCGGCGCGCGAGAACGCAGGGTCGCAGGAATCTGTCTTCGACCTTCAGAATCTGCTGCAGAAGATCGCGCTCAACGACAAGATCGGCGAGTCGCGCGATTTTGCGGCGCGGGTACAAACCGCGATGTTCGCCTTGTCGGCCAAGAACAATGCGAAATCCAAGGATCGCGGCACGAAAAAAGCGCCGTTCGTTGTTCTGATCGGAGCAAATATGCCTTCGGTCCTCTCCGAGATCGGTTTCATCAGCAACGCCCACGATGAGCGAGTAATGAAGAAGCCGGAGTATCGCGACCGCATCGCCGAAGCGTTGTATAAGGGCGTTTCGGGATACGCCGCCACGCTAAGCCATTTCCAGGTGGCCCAGCGTCATCCATCTTCCTCCGAGTAGCCTGCTCTAAACCGACTGCAGCGCTTCGTAGACCTGTTCGGCGTGTCCATCGGGCTTGACTTTGCGGAAGATCTTCTTCAGCTTGCCGTCCTTGCCGATTAGGAACGTGCTGCGCTCGATTCCCATGTACTTGCGGCCGTACATGCTCTTCTCCACCCAGGCGCCGTATGCCTCGGCCACTTTATGATCGGTGTCGGCCAGCAGCGTAAACGGCAGATCGAACTTGTCCTTGAACTTGGATTGCGCGGCGGACTTGTCCGGCGACACGCCAACGATCACCGTGTCAGCCTTCGCAAACTTCTTAGAATGATCGCGGAACTCGCAGGATTCGCGCGTGCATCCCGGTGTGTCGGCTTTGGGATAAAAATACAGAACAACATTTTTGCCCTTGAGTGTTGCGAGGTCGAAGGGCTCACCGCGTTCATCTACGGAGTGGATCGCTGGAGCCGCGTCGCCTTCCTTGAGAGCTTTCGGCATACATTTATTTTATGCGGTGAGCGTTCACGGACGGTCGGCGTTTCGGATCTCCTATGAATGAACCTCAATGCGCCACCGCGCCAGACATCGTAGAATGGAAGTTCAAATCATACGGGAGGAGTTTTTCGAATGTTGAAATGGGTTGCAAGCGCGGGCCTGGGCGGACTGCTCGTGGCTGGCTTGGCTTTTGGTCAGGCTAAGGGCGACGCCGCTAAGGGCAAAGAGGTTTTTGAGCAGTGTTCGGTGTGTCATAACACGGACACAGATGAGAAGAAGATTGGACCGTCTCTCAAGGGACTTTTCAAGCACGCGGCGCTGAAGAACGGCAAGAAGGTCACGGACGAGAACGTGAAAGCGTTCATTAACTCCGGCGGCAACGGCATGCCTTCTTACGCGGACCTGTTGTCGGATGCGGAAAAGAACAACCTGATCGCCTACCTGAAAACCCTCTAGAAGTCGGCGCCGGCGCGGTCGGGAGGCTGCGCCGGATGCCCCCTCGCACGAAGCTGCCGGGCTGCGATGCTGCGCATCCTGGGCATGCTAGAGTAGCAATGTAGGTTCTCCGCGAAAGTCCCCATCGTCTAGCCCGGCCTAGGACACCGCCCTTTCACGGCGATAACGGGGGTTCGAATCCCCCTGGGGACGCCAAACATTCCATGAATGTTATGCGACGGATGTACTTTCGCCTGCGACGGGCGGTGACGATGGGAACGAATTTAAGAGCACGACCCAACGTGACCTGGTGACTGCTGTGCTGATACTCTTTCAGTAGAAAATGAATCTTCAGTTCATCGCCGGAACTGGGGCGCCTCTGACGCGATCCCCCTTTCCCGATTCGCCGCGGGTGATATACACGCCGAATCCGCTGGCCGAGGTTCTCTGTCAGCTTCGTTTCCCATCGATTCTACGGGTCGCGGCAGAGTTGCCCGCAGCCTTCCAGGACAAAATTCGGGGAACATACCCAATTTTGAAAGAGAGGCGGGGACCTGACTTTCAAGTT
>Ga0335070_10010112_pt1 | contig 11033 bp, 11 predicted proteins | sample Lox_Sample_13_FD_206722 | JGI IMG/M metagenome (GOLD analysis project Ga0335070, IMG submission 206722) | Soil microbial communities from Loxahatchee National Wildlife Refuge, Florida, United States - Lox_Sample_1.3 | ecosystem: Environmental > Terrestrial > Soil > Wetlands | place: USA... | reverse complement strand
CACACGGCGGGCAGCACCTCGCAGATCTCCGACGGCGCCGCGGCGCTCCTCTGGATGTCGAAGGAGAAGGCGCGCGAGCTCGGCCTCCGCCCGCGCGCGCGCATCGTCGCCGACGTCGTGGTCGGCACCGATCCCTACTACCTGCTCGACGGCCCGATCGACGCGACGAACGAGATCCTGCGCAAGACCGGCATGAAGCTCGGCGACTTCGACCTCGTGGAGATCAACGAGGCCTTCGCCGCCGTGGTGCTCTCCTGGGCGAAGGTCTTCGAGCCCGACATGTCGAAGGTCAACGTGAACGGCGGCGCCATCGCGCTCGGCCATCCGGTCGGCGCGACGGGCTCGCGCCTGCTGGTCACCGCGCTGCACGAGCTCGAGCGGCGCGGCGGCCAGCTCGCCTTCGTCACCATGTGCTGCGGCTCGGCCGTCGGCACCGGCACCATCATCGAAAGGATCTGAAGAGCGATGTCGAAGCTCGACGGGAAGGTCGTCGTGATCACCGGAGCCGCCAACGGGCTCGGGCGCTGCCACGCCCTCTACTTCGCCCAGCAGGGCGCTCGGATCGTCGTCAACGATCTCGGCACCACCGCCGACGGCAAGGGGCGCGACGAGAGCGCGGCGCGCGCGGTGGTCGAGGAGATCGAGAAGGCCGGCGGGCGCGCCGTGCCGCACTTCGGTGACGTCGCGGACTTCGACGTGGCCCGGAGCCTGGTGAAGACCGCCGTCGACGCCTTCGGCAGCCTCGATGTGATGATCCTCAACGCCGGCTTCACCCGCGACGCCGTGCTCTTCAACATGAGCGAGGAGGACTTCGACGCGGTGGTGCGCGTGCACCTGAAGGGTCACTTCGCGCCGATGAAGTTCGCGTCGCTCTACTGGCGCGAGAAGAGCAAGGCGGCGGGGGGTCCGATCTACGGTCGCCTGCTCTCCACGGCGTCGGAGTCGTTCCTGTTCGGCACGCCCGGTCAGCCGAACTACGCGGCGGCCAAGGCCGGCATCGTCTCGCTGACGATGGGCGCGGCCAAGCTGCTCTACAAGTACGGGGTCACGGCCAACGTGGTGATGCCGCGCGCGCGCACGCGCATGACCCTGGCCGGTCCGGTCGCCGGGATCTTCCAGAAGCCCGAGCAGGGCTTCGACAACTTCGCGCCGGAGAACTCGACGCCGCTCTTCGCGTACCTCTGCACGCCCGAGGCGGCGAAGATCACCGCGAACGTGTTCATCGTCTGGGGCCGGCAGGTGCAGGTGCTGGCGCGGATCGAGAAGGCCGCGACGTTCGACAGCGACGCGGCCTGGAACCTCGAGAACCTCCACCAGCACCTCGGTCCCTGGTTCGAGAAGAAGCAGCCGATCGTCGACGGCTACCCCGTTCCCGAGGTCTAGGGCCGAACCGGATCCGGCTCGCTGTGCTTGAGTCGCGGCGCCGCTTCGTGGTATTCCGGCGCGGGGAGAGTGGAACGGAGGGCTCATGGAGCTCGTCGCGATCGTCGCCCTGCTGGCGCTGCTCGAGTACTGGGTCTTCCTCGTGCTGACCGGCCAGGCGCGCGGCCGCTTCGGCGTGGCCGCTCCCGCCACGGCCGGCCACCCGATCTTCGAGCGCTACTTCCGGGTGCAGATGAACACGCTCGAGCAACTTGCGCTGTTCCTGCCGGGCCTCTCGGTGTTCGCGTGGACCGTGAGCACGCGGTGGGCCGCGGCGCTCGGAGTGGTCTTCATCGTGGGGCGCGCGTTGTACGCCTGGGGCTACGTGACCGATCCGGCGCGGCGCGGCCCGGGCTTCCTGCTCACGTTGATCGCGAACGCGATCCTCGTGCTCGGCGGCCTCGCCGGCGCCTTGTTTCGCCTGTGGTTCGCGGACTAGCGGTCGAGCCCCTCGGGGTACAGCAAGCTGAGCCGCTGGACCCGCCCATCCGCGCGTCACCCATCGTCGATTCGGAGTCTCTCACCAGAGGGGAGGAGCTATACTGGGCGGCCTCCGAGCCAGTCCCGCCTCCTTCATGCGCACCCGCGCAGTCAGATCCCGCGCCACAGCTCCGCCGCGAGTTCTCGGTCTTCCGGGCTCCGGCTCTTCTCACCGCGATCCAGACCCGCCAGATCGCCCGAACCAGGGAGTCACGCCCCGCCATGACGAGCAGGAATCCGAAGCTCAACGCCTGGGTGCAAGAGCAGGCCCGTCTGTGCCAGCCCGACCGCGTGCGCTGGTGCGACGGCTCCGACGCCGAGTACCGGGAGATGTGCCAGCTGCTGGTGGCCTCCGGCACCTTCCGGCCGCTCGACGCCGGCAAGCGCCCGAACTCCTTCCTCGCCGTCTCCGATCCGGCGGACGTCGCGCGCGTCGAGGACCGCACCTTCATCTGCTCGGAGCGCCCGGAGGACGCGGGTCCGACCAACAACTGGTGCGATCCGAAGGAGATGCGCGCGACGCTGCGCGGCCTGTTCGCGGGCTCGATGCGCGGGCGCACGCTGTACGTGATCCCGTTCAGCATGGGGCCGATCGGCTCGCCGATCGCGCACATCGGCGTGCAGATCTCCGACTCGCCCTACGTAGTCGCGAACATGCACATCATGACCCGCGTCGGGAAGCGCGTGCTCGACACGCTCGGCGCGGACGGCGCCTTCGTGCCCTGCATGCACTCGGTCGGCATGCCCCTCGCGAGCGGCCAGCGCGACGTCCCGTGGCCCTGCAACGGCGAGAGCAAGTACATCGTGCACTTCCCCGAGACGCGCGAGATCTGGTCGTACGGCTCGGGCTACGGCGGCAATGCCCTGCTCGGCAAGAAGTGCTTCGCCCTGCGCATCGCGTCCGTCATGGCCCGGGACCAGGGCTGGATGGCCGAGCACATGCTGATCCTCAAGATGACTTCGCCGGAGGGCCAGTCGCGCTACATGGCCGCGGCGTTCCCGAGCGCGTGCGGCAAGACCAATCTGGCTCTGATGACTCCGACCGTGCCAGGCTGGAAGGTCGAGACCATCGGCGACGACATCTGCTGGATGAAGTTCGGCGCGGACGGTCAGCTCTACGCCATCAACCCGGAGGCGGGCTTCTTCGGCGTCGCGCCCGGCACCAATGCCGAGACCAACGCCAATGCGATCGCCACGCTGCACTCGAACTGCATCTTCACCAACTGCGCCCTCACCGATGACGGCGACGTCTGGTGGGAGGGCATGACCCGCGGCGACCACACGCCGAAGCACCTGATCGACTGGCGCGGCAACGACTGGACGCCCGCGTCGAAGACGCCGGCGGCCCATCCGAACGCGCGCTTCACCGCGCCGGCGCGGCAGTGCCCGATCATCGCGCCGGAGTGGGAGGATCCGCGCGGCGTACCGATCTCCGCGATCCTCTTCGGCGGGCGGCGCGCCACCGTGGTGCCGCTCGTGAACGAGGCGCGCGACTGGCAGCACGGCACCTTCCTCGGCTCCGTGATCGCCAGCGAGAAGACCGCCGCCGCGGCGGGCAGGATCGGCGAGCTGCGCCGCGATCCGATGGCCATGCTGCCCTTCTGCGGATACAACATGGCCGACTACTGGCGGCACTGGCTCCGCATCGGCCAGCGCGCCGGCGCGCGGCTGCCGCGGATCTACTACGTGAACTGGTTCCGCAAGAGCGACGACGGCGACTTCCTGTGGCCGGGCTACGGCGAGAACAGCCGCGTGCTCAAGTGGATCTTCGAGCGCTGCGACGGCACGGCCAAGGCTCACGAGACGCCGATCGGCAACCTGCCCGCGGCGGGCGAGCTCGATCTCGCCGGTCTCAGCCTCGACGGCGAGGACCTGCGCCAGCTGCTCTCGGTGGACCACGAGGGCTGGCTCTCCGAGGTCCCGATGATCCGCGAGTACTACGCGCAGTTCGGTGCGAAGATGCCGAAGGAGCTCGTCGGCGAGCTCGACGGCCTCGAGCGGCGGCTGCGCGCCGAGCGGCGCTGAGCCGCCGCAAGGGGACGCGCTAAGCGCTTCTCGCCGTCGCGATCCAGACGGCCGCGCCCATCTCGACGCCACGGGGTGTGAGGCAGGGCTCGAGCGCGGTACGCACGGCGCGCCGGACCGCCTCGCGCGACGCCTCGCCGGCCTCGCGCAGCGCGGCGGAGGTCGGCCCCACTCCTTCGAGCAGGAAGCTCACGGCGGCATCCAGGCCGCCGCCGCCTGCGACGCTGAGCTTCGTCTCGACGGACTCGAGGGACACGTCCGAGAAGCCCGCCTGCGCGAGGATCCGCGCCACGCGCTCCGGATCTCCGAATGCGAAGGGACCCGGGGCCCCCGCCGGCGGCGGCGCTGGCATCGGGATCAGGGGCGCCGCGGCGGCGAGCGGCAGCGCCATCCAGGGATTCACGGGCAGCGGCTGCCAGCACACGAAGGCGAGGCGACCGCCCGGGGCGAGCGTGCGGCGCAGGTTGGCGAAGGCCGCCGGGGGATCGGCGAAGAACATCACGCCGAAGCGCGAGAAGACGAGGTCGAAGCGGCCCCGCTCGAGGGCTGCGGTCTGGGCGTCCGCCAGCACGAAGTCCACGCCGCCGGCGCGCTGCTCCGCCGCGCGCTGCCTCGCGCGCGCGAGCATCACCGCCGAGATGTCGAGGCCGCGCACCTGGCCGCGCGGACCCACGCGTCTCGCCAGCTCGAGCGTCGTGTGGCCGCAGCCGCAGCCCACGTCGAGCACGCGCTCTCCCGCGCGGACGGCGGCGCGCTCCATCGCCAGCAGGCCCAGCGGGCCGATCTGCGCATCGAGCAGATCCGCCAGCGCGACCCACTTCGGTCCGCTCGTCTCGTTCCAGTACTCGATCTGCTCGGCGTTGGGTCCCGTCGCAGGCAGCGGCCGGACCGCAGAAGTCTCCGACACGTCGGTCTCCTCGAAGAGCGACCCGCAGCGTATCACGCGCCCGCGCCGCCGCTGCGCGGCCCGGCCTCGAGGTACGCGAGGTTGCCGACCCGCTGGCAGCGCGTCGGCCGCCGCGTCGCGCGCTCGACGAGCTCGCGCAGCGAAGCGGCGTCGCGCAGCAGCCCGACCTCGCCCGAGCGCGCCAGCAGGCGCAGATACGCTCGCCCGACGCCGCGGTCGGTGCACAGGCTGGTCAGGAAGATCCGGCCGCGCGGCTCGGCCAGCGCGTCGAGGCGCGAGAGCAGCGGGGACGGATCCGCGAACAGGTGCAGGATGCCCGGGCACAGGACGGTCCGGAAGGCGCCGTCGCGGAGCGGCGGATCGAGCGCGTCGGCATGCAGCAGCGCGATCCGCTCCGGGACGGACCCGGCGCGCTCCACGAGGCGCTGCCGTGCGATGCGCAGCATGCCGAGGGAGAGATCGAGCAGCACGCAGGGCCGCGTCGCGCGAAGGTGCGCCAGGACGGTGCCGCGCAGGGTGCCGCAGCCGGCGTCGAGCACGCAGCCCGCCGGATCCGAGGCGAGCGCGCGCTCGGCGAAGGCGGTCTCGTCCGCGCTGCGCGCCCCCCAGGCGATGCGCAGGTAGAGCGGATGGCCGATCACCCGATCGTAGGTCGCCGCGATCGCGTCGTAGCGCTGCACCTCGTCGGCGGGGCGCGCCGACCAGATCTCGTCCTCTGCGAGCCGCAGGGCGGCCCCGTCGCGGAGCACATCGCGCAGGACCGGCTTCACGCGGCCGGCTCCTCGAGGCGCCACGGTCCCCGGCGCGTCTCCCGCGCGACGCTGCGCGCCAGGGCATCGAGGAAGCGCGCGCGGGGCCACGGCTCGGCGCCGAAGCGCTCGAGGTGCTCCGTGTGCACCTGGCAGTCGATCAGGTCGAAGTCCCAGCGGTCCAGCTGACGCACGAGTGTGACGAACGCGACCTTCGAGGCGTCCGTCCGACGCGCGAACATCGACTCCCCGAAGAACGCGCCGCCGAGCGAGAGCCCGTAGAGTCCGCCGACGAGGCGGCCCTGCTCCCACGCCTCGGCGGAATGGGCGAAGCCCTGGCGGTGCAGCGCCGCGAAGGCGCGGCTCAGCTCGCGCGTGATCCACGTGCCGGTCTGGCCCGGACGCGGCGCGCCGGCGCAGCCCTCCACCACCTGCTCGAAGGCCGTATCGAGCCGCACCTCGTAACGTCCGCTGCGCAGCGTCTTGCGCAGGCTCCGCGGCACGTGCAGCGCGGAGGGCAGCAGGACTTCGCGGGGATCGGGCGAGTGCCAGAGAATGGGCTGCCCTTCCGAGTACCAGGGAAAGATCCCCTGGGAGTATGCGAGCAGCAGGCGCTCGCACGAGAGATCGCCTCCGACGGCGAGCAGTCCGCTCGGGTGACACTCTATCGGGTCAGGAAAGACGAGCGCTGCGCCGAGCCGCGTGATGCGCGTCATCCCTTCGCGTCGGCGCGAGCGCCCTTCTCGAGGAGCCCCTTGCCGGGGACGTGGTTCATCTCGAGGCGGATCCCGTCGGGGTCCTCGAAGAGCACGGAGTAGTAGCCGGGCGCCCAGGGTCCGTCCTCGGGCGGGTGCACGATCTTCGCGCCGATCCCGACGAGGAACTCGTGGAAGCGATCGACGTCCTCGCGCTCGCGGGCGCGGAAGCAGAGATGGTGCAGGCCGACGCGGCGCTGCACGAAGCGCTCGCCCTGGTAGGCGTCGTCGCAGCGCTGGATGCCGACCGCCGTGCGGCCCCCCACGCAGTAGAGGTAGCCGTCCGCGTCGATCACCGGCACGAGGCCGAGATGCGTGAGGAGCTTCTTGTAGAAGGGCTGGCAGCGCGCGAAGTCGCTCACGGTGAGCATGACGTGCGCGATTCCGTTGATCTCCACGAATCCTCCTACCCGTCGATGACGGGGCGCTCCTCGGCGATCCAGAGCGGCGAGCGCGCGAGGTCGATGAAGCGCCGCTCGTCTTCGAGGAGCTCCCGCGCGGCGGCCGCCGCCTCCGGGCTCGCGGGCATGGGATTCTGCGTCTCGAACCACAGCTCGGCGATGCCGTCGTAGGCCTCGGGGCCGCCTCGCGACGCGCGCAGCGCCTCGTTGTCCGCCGAGTCGAGGGTGTGGAGCTGGACGTAGCGCCGGATCCCCAGCACCGCGCGGTGCTTCTCGACGAGCGGGGCATGTCGCTCGCGCCAGTAGCGCTGGAACTCCTGGCGCGAGAGATGCGGCAGCCGGCGCAGCACGAACACGAGCTTGACCATGGCGCGCGAGTCTACCAGAGTGTCGCCATGATCCTCGACCGCTTCCGACTCGACGGCAAGGTGGCGATCGTGACCGGCGCGGGCCGCGGCATCGGCCAGGGCTGCGCCCTCGCCTTCGCCGAGCAGGGAGCGGATGTCGTGTGCGCGGCGCGCACACGCGAGCAGATCGACGAGACCGCGCGGCGCGTGCGCGCCCTCGGGCGCCGCGCGCTCGCCGTGCCCTGCGACGTGGTGAAGAGCGCCGAGCTCGAGGCGCTCGTGGCGCGCGCCCTCGAGGAGTTCGGCCGCATCGACATCGTGGTGAACAACGCCGGAGGCTCGCCGCCGAAGCCCGCTCTGGAGACGAGCGAGCGCATGTTCGAGCAGGCCTTCCACTTCAACGTCACGACCGCCTTCGTGCTGACGCGCCTCGCCGTGCCCCACATGCGCAAGGAGGGCGGGGGCTCCGTCGTGAACATCTCGTCGGCCGCGGGGCGCCTGGCGCAGCCGAACTTCGCGGCCTACGGCACGGCCAAGGCCGCCCTCTCCTTCCTGACGCGCAACCTCGGCGCCGAGTTCGCGCCGGAGGTGCGCGTGAACGCCATCGCGGTCGGATCCGTCGCCACGTCGGCGCTGCTACCCTGGCTCGACGACGCGACGCGCAAGGCCATGGAGCAGGCCACGCCCATGAAGCGCCTCGGCGAGGTGGAGGACATCGCCGCCATGGCGCTCTACCTGGCGTCGCCGGCGTCCTCCTGGGTGACGGGCAAGATCTTCGAGGTGGACGGCGGCACCGAGTCCACCAACTGGCCCTTCTGAGCAAGCGGCAGGCGCGCAGCGAGGCGCAGCCGAGGGAAGACCGGAACTAACGATCGGCTGCGCGCGCGAGGGCCTGCTGAAGGGCGGCGAGCCCCGGATGATCGGGCGCCAACGCCAGCGCGTGTCGGTACGACGCGAGCGCCAGGCGGCGCAGCCCGGCGTGCTGGTAGACGACTCCGAGATCGAGGTGCGGCTCGTAGAAGCCCGGGTGCTGCGCGGCCGCCTCGAGCAGCGGGCGCTCCGCGGCCTCGACCCGGTCGATGCGCGCGAGGAAGCTCCCGAGACCGTGGACGTCGCCGGGCGGAGGCTCTCGCGACCAGAGCCAGCGGCGAGCGGCCGCCAGACGACCGCCATCGACGGAGATCTTCGCGAAGAGCTGCTCGCGCTCCTCCGCACCGACCGCGCGCGGCAGCGGCGCCGCCGGCAGCGCGCCGTTCGGCCCCGCGACCCGGGCGAACACCGCACCCGCTCCGTCGACGTGCACGAGCCGCCAGGCCGGATCGCGCGCGAGATGCGCGGCGAGCCGCACGGCCTGCGCGTCGCCGCGGTACGCGAGCGCCACGGTCTCGAAGCCATAGCGCGCCCGCGCCTCCTCGAAGTGCTCGGGATCGAGCGCTTTCAGGTACTCCTGGTAGAAGGCCTCTCCGCTCACCTCGTTGCGTCCGTCGATGAACACCTTGTGCAGAGGGTCGCGCCAGATCAGCGTCGACCCGAGCGCCAGATTGTTGAAGCGGGGGCCCGACGGCGCCGTGCGCGCCAGCCAGTCCGCGGTGTCGAGGGCGAGACAGCCTGCGCAGAGCTCCGCGGCGAAGCGATCGGGCCGGCGGGCCTGCGCGTAGAAGCTGCCCGACGCGATCCGCGGCAGCTGGAGCAGCGCGCACGCACAGACCGCAGCCACCAGCGCCTCACCGACGCGCGGCCCCGCGCGCGCCAGGGCGGGCCGCAAGAGCAGATCGAGCGCGCGCGAGAGCGCCGGCATCGCGGCGACGGCGAAGAGCGCGACGTTGCGGACCGCCAGGGCCGAGAGGGCCGCGAAGGCCGCGGCGATCACGGCGTCCGCAAGGTGGCGGTGGCGCAGCAGCACGGGCACGGCGATCCAGGTGAAGGCGAAGAGCACGCGCCAGGCCGAGAGCTGCACGCTCGTGGAGAATGGCTGGTCGGGGTCGGCCGTCATCGAGAGCGGCGAGACCAGCTCGGCGATGTGGGACGCGAAGACGTTGCCCGCGGAGAGGCGCGTGGAGAGCAGGAGCGGGTAGGCGGCGCCGGTGAAGCCGTACGGGTTCAAGAGCGCCGCGAGCGCCGCCAGCACCCCGACGCCGACGAGCCGCGTGCGGAGCGTGCGCCGTCGCACGGCGTCCTCCATCGCATAGCTCGCGATCAGGAGGAGGCCCAGCGCGTGCACATGCGTATTCGCCCAGATCAGCTGGAAGACGGGCAGCAGCCAGAGCCAGGCTCCGCGCTCCCTGCGTTCGAGCACGAAGAGGGTCGCGGCGCACAGCAGCCAGCTCACCAGCTCCGGCCGCAGCGTGAAGCGCCATTCGGCGGCCAGCAGCGCCAACAGGCCGACGAGCGCTCCGGCGGCAGGCGAGGTCCCGCGCGCGCGCAGCGCGCCGACCAGCAGCAGGCCCGTCGCGAGCAACAGTGCGAAGCGCAGCGCCACGAGACCCGTGACGCCCGCGGCCCGCTCGCTGGCGAAGAGCGCGAGCTGGAACAGCCAGTGGTAGGCGACGTAGGGATGGTCCGAGACGGTGTAGGTGAACGGATCGAGCGTGGGCACCGCGTGGTGCGCCGCGATCCAGCGTCCCCCCGCCAGGTGGATGCCGACGTCGATGTCCACGACGCTTCGCCAGGCCAGCGCGGCCAGCAGCAGGAGAAGCGCCCCCGCTGCCGCGAGGCCCCGGTACTGCATGGCCGCGGAGCCTACCATCGAGCCGGCGCCCCACGCGCCGCGGTAGAGTACGCGCCCGATGCCGGTCACCGTCGATCTCTCGGGTCAGCGCGTGCTCGTGGTCGGGGCCTCGTCCGGGGTCGGGCGTGCGCTGGCCCTCGGCGCCAGCGCCGCCGGCGCACGCGTCGCCTTCGCGGCGCGCCGCCTCGAGCGCCTCGAAGAGGCCGTTCGCGAAGCGGGCGCCGGCGCCATCGCGCTGCGCTGCGACGTGCGCGACGCCGGCCAGTGCAGCGCCAGCATCGCAGCCGTCCAGGAGGCCTTCGGCGGGCTCGACGCGCTGGTGTATGCGACGGGTCTGTCGCCGCTCGCCATGCTCGCCGAGGCCAGCGCCGAGGAGTGGCGCGAAGTCCTCGCGGCCAACGTGGTCGGCGCCTCGCTCGTGACCGCGGCAGCCCTCGGGCCGCTGCGCGCCAGCCGGGGCCGCGCCGTCTACATCTCGTCGTATGCCGTGCGTCAGTCGCTCCCCGGCCTCGGTCTGTACCGCGTCTCGAAGGTCGCTCTCGACGCGCTGATCGAGTGCTGGCGCATGGAGCACCCCGACGTCGACTTCACGCGCGTCGTAGTCGGCAACACCGACGGCACCGAGTTCGCGCACGGCTGGGCCCCCGAGCGGCTCAAGGCGGCGGTCGACGTCTGGGTGAAGCGCAACCTGTTCCCGGCCGCGACGATGATGTCTCTCGACGTCCTCTGCGACGCGGTGCTCCCGGTGCTCGGCACGCGCGGCTACGTGGACGACATCGCGGTGATGCCGCGCACGCGGGACCCGAAGCCGATGATCTGAGCGGCCGCGCAGCGGCCGCTCGAGGCGGCCTGCCTAACGTCCGCGGAAGCGCGGCGGCCGTTTCTCGAGGAAGGCGCTCACGCCTTCGCGGTAGTCCTCGCTCTCGAAGCAGGCCCGGATCGACGCCTCGACCGCGGCGAGGTCGCGGTGCGCGGGCTCCCGGGAAAGCTCGCGCACGATGCGCTTCACGCTGCGGAGGGTGAGCGGCGCGTTCGCGGCGATGCGCTCTGCGGTCTCGCGCACGCGCTTCTCCAGCTCCTCCGCGGGTGCGACGGCGTTCACGAGTCCCATGTCGTACGCCTCGGCCGCGGAGAAACGGCGCGCCGTGAAGAAGATCTCCTTGGCGCGCGAGGGTCCGACGAGGTTCGCGAGCGCTTCGAGACCCTCCATGTGGTAGCC
>Ga0335070_10010111_pt1 | contig 11034 bp, 12 predicted proteins | sample Lox_Sample_13_FD_206722 | JGI IMG/M metagenome (GOLD analysis project Ga0335070, IMG submission 206722) | Soil microbial communities from Loxahatchee National Wildlife Refuge, Florida, United States - Lox_Sample_1.3 | ecosystem: Environmental > Terrestrial > Soil > Wetlands | place: USA... | reverse complement strand
TCCCAAATTCGCCGATCGACGGGACTTTTCCTGCGCCCGGACGTTGACAGTCGATGCCAAAGTCCATAGACTAGATTCTCAAAAGGGGGATTTATTGGCAAAGGAAGAGGCAATTGAAGTCGATGGGAAGGTAAAAGAATCGCTCCCTAACACGATGTTCAGAGTCGAGCTTGAGAATGGCCACGTCATTCTCGCCCACCTTTCGGGCAAGATGAGAAAGCACTACATCCGCATTGTCCCGGGGGACAGGGTTAAGGTCGCCCTTTCCCCGTATGATCTCACGCGCGGACGAATCATCTACCGGGAGAAGTAAGTCCGCCAGCCCTTTCAGGATCTGTAATCCGCGTTTTCCCGCACGTAGTCGCAGGAAAGGTCCGACCCGAGCACTTCCACGACCGGCGACGCATCGTTCAACTCGATGTCGATATCCACCGTCCGGTCGTGCTGGGGCCACGGGACCCGCGGCGTTGTGAATGCCCGCTCGCGCAGGTAGAGGTTGAGTCGGTCTTCCTTGGCCGCATCCAGCCGGAAGCTCCCTCCGCCGAAGATCTCCTCCCCGCCCATGCGCACCCTCATTCGGGCGATGTCCAGCGCCTTTCCCGCGTTTCCCATGTAATCTCCGACCGCAGAAACGATTCTCCCGACATTCGGATCGTTCCCGAAGATCGCCGTCTTGACCAGCGGCGAGTTCGCAACGGCGCGCGCAACGGCCGCCGCCTCTGCCTCGTCAGCCGCACGGGCGACACGCACCCGCATCACGTGTCCCACCCCCTCGGCGTTTCGCATGATGTCGAACGCCAGGCCTGACAGAACCTCCCGGAGGCCGCGGCGAAAATCCTCCCTCTCCACCGGGCCGCGCGCGCCGGAGGAGAGCAGGATCGTGGAGTCGCTCGTGCTCTGGTCCCCGTCAACGGAGATGCGGTTCAGGGTCCCGCGAACGCACCATGCAAGATCCTCCCGCAGCTGGTCCCGGGGAACGGCGCAGTCCGTGCAGAGAAAGCAGAGCAGGGTTGCCATGTTCGGCTCGATCATTCCCGCTCCCTTGGCGATACCGACAATGGCTCCCCGTCCGACGGTGCTCCTCCTCACCTTGGGGAAGGCGTCCGTCGTCATGATGGCGCGGGCCACGGGCAGAATCGAATCGGTGCGGAGCCCCGCGACGAGCCCCGGCAGCGCGGCCGTCATCTCGGCCACCGGGAGCTCCCAACCGATGATTCCCGTGGAGGCGGCGAAGAACCTCTCCGCGGGCACGCGGAGGAGTCCCGCGAGGGACGCGAGCAGCGTCTCCGCCTCTTTCTCTCCGTGAAGGGTCCCGACGTTGGAGATCTTGTTGTTGATCAGGATCCCCCGGATGGCCGGCTCCTGCAGTCTTCGGCGTCCGATGACTACCGGCGCTCCGGGAAACCGGTTGCTCGTGAACACGGCTGCAAAGTCGCGGGTCTCCTTTTCCAGAAGGATGAGGGAGACATTCATGGGAAGCGGCTTTTCCACGGAGCGCTCCCGGGGGAAGAAGGAAAGGGGAGCCGCGGAGCAGCGGAAGCCTTCCGGCAGCGCCGACCGGGCCTCCAGCTCCTGCAGGTAGTCGGATTCCGAGGTGAAGGATTCCACCCCGTTTTTATACAGGGTTCAGTTGGTCTCGTCGAGAGTCAGGAGGAGCGGAAGGTGATCCGAGTAGCCGCGGCTGCCGGACATTGTCCACTTGCGCGGCGTTCCGTCCTGCTTGAGAAGGAAAGGCAGGCGAATGACCGCAAACTTCCCCGGATGGTAGTGGAAGCCGTGGGAGTCGAAGAGCCCCGCGGACAGAAGGATGTGGTCCATCGTCTCCCATTCTCCCTGGTAGTAGTACGATCCGCGGCCGGAGGGGGGAAGCTCGAGCCACGGCTCATAGAGGATCACGCGCGGACCGTCTCCCCAGGAGCCCCCGGTATCCCCCGTCAGGAAGATGCTCGCGGCCGTGTACGCCGGAGGAGCCTCGGAAGAGGCCGGCATCAGGGCCGTCTGGTACGCGCGGCCGACCCGGTCATACTCGTCCGCATTCTCGTTCATGTCTCCGGCAACCACGATGTCGGCGGCCGGTTCCTGCGCCGTGATCTCCCGGATTCTCCGCGCCACGATGCCCGCTGACTCCAGGCGCGAGCCCTCCGTTGCCTTCGTCCCGCCTGCCTTCGACTTCCAATGATCGTCGAAGACGTGAAGAACGCCTGCCCTCGCGCGGATCTCCACCTCGATGACGTCGCGGACGGGGTTCTTCTTCCAGGGACGGACCGCATGGGAGAGCACCCGTCCAATGGGAAGCCGGCTCGCCACGGCGACATTGGCAGCGAGCTTCTTCTTGGGCTGCAGGACCGAGTACCCGTACCCGAGGTCCCGCAGGCCCGTGTCCAGGAGCACGCGCAGCGCGTTCTGGTTTTCCACTTCCTGGAGCAGGAGGACATCCGGTCCGCCCGGAACGGCCTTGCGGACCACCTCCGAGATGGACTGGACCCTCATGCGGAAGAGATCCGTGTTCCAGCGGCCGTGAGACGGATCGAATTCCGGAAACTCCGTGCCGTTGTCCACGTCATCGAAGAGGTTCTCGACGTTGTAGCTGAGAATTGTCAGGCCTCCGGCGGAGGTCAGGAGGCACAGGAAGAGGGCAGCGGAGACGAGCAGCGACCTCACGTCGATCTGCGGCTGGAGATGGTGCGCGCCACCAGCGCAGATTCCTCCGCGACCCCGCCGGCCCGGGGAGAGAAGGACGTACCCGTGATGGTCTGCCACGCGGTGATGTAGCGCCAGCCCACCTCGAGGCGGACGTCGTCAGGAATGGCGGGCGGGCGGCCGTCTCCCTTCCAGCCCCGCTCCAGGAGCCACCGGCGGAGGTACTCCTTGTCCAGCTCACGCTGGGGCTTTCCCGCCTGGAACAGCTCCTTCCACGTGTCCGCGTACCAGTAGCGGCTGGAATCCGGCGTGTGCAGTTCGTCCACAAGGACGAGGTCCTTTCCGTGAAGCCCGAACTCGTACTTCGTATCCACCAGGATCAGCCCGGCCCGGGCCGCGACCTCCACCCCGCGCTGATAGAGCGCGCGGGCCGTTTCCTCAATCCGCTCCCAGAGCTTCCGATCCACGCGGCCGCTGGAAAGGATATCCTCCCGCGACACCGGCCTGTCATGAGCGCCCTTTTCTTCCTTGGTAGACGGTGTGATCAGCGGATGGTCGAACTTCTGGCTGGGGCGCATGCCCGGCGGGAGCGGGATCCCGGAAACGGCGGATCCAGCCTCGTAGTCCCTCCACGCCGAGCCGGTGAGATAGCCGCGGACGACCACTTCGATGGGCACGACGGTGCAGCGCACCACGCGCACGGTCCGAGGAGAGACTTCTTCCCGGATGTGGTTGGTGATGATATCCGAGCTGACGCCGAACCAGAAGAGAGACAGTGTGTTCAGGACCTCCCCCTTGCAGGGGATGGTGGTCAGAACACTGTCGAAAGCGGAGATGCGGTCCGTCGTGGTCATCAGCATTTCAGCGCCGAGGTCCACGACGTCCCGGACTTTCCCCCGTCTGATCCGGCTGTCCGGCGGAAGGGCTTTCTGGTCCAGCCCCCCGAGGCAGCGTTCGAGACGTGCGCCGAGTCCGGCTTTCTCCACGCCTAGATCTCGTCCCGCCTCTTGATGACGCGGGAGAGAAGGCCGTAGGAAACCGCTTCCTCCGCGTTCATCCAGTAGTCACGGTCCGTGTCTCTTTCCACTTTCTCCAGCGGCTGCCCGGTCTCTTCCGCGATCAGCCGATTGATCTTGGCGCGCAGCTTCTCGATCTCTTTTGCGTGGATCTCGATCTCCGTGGCCACGCCGCGTGTCCCGCTCATGGGCTGGTGGATCAGGTAGTGGGAGTTGGGAAGTCCGACGCGCCTCTCCCGCGGGGCGGCGAGGATGATGATGGCGGCCGCGCTGGCCACGAGGCCCATGCCGATCATCGTGATCTGCGGCTTCACGAAGCGCATCATGTCAAAGATGGCATACCCCGCGTCCGCGTCCCCGCCCGGGGAATCGATGTAGACCCGGATGGGATCGGGGCTCTCTTCTTCCAGGAGGATGAGGGAGCGGATGACGCGCTCTGCCAGCTGCTTGTTGATCTCTCCCGAAACGAGGACCGTGCGTGACTTGAGCATTCGGGAGAAGACCATCCCCTCGTCCATTCGCTGAGGGGCTTCCTGTTCGGCGGGCTTGTCCTGCATGTTCATACAATGCAGAACAATAAGAAATTTCCCGGCGAATGAAAAGGTCATGCAAGAGCCGGCGCTCCCGACCACAGAAGAGTTCACGTGAGCGGGGCGTCGACAACGGTTGAGGATGTCTACCGGAGAGCGCGCTTCGCGCGCTCTGCCATTGAAAAGGCCGGGGCATTTCTGCCCCGGCCACCCGTCAATCTTCCGTCCTCCAATTGTTACTGGAGGTTGTGGGGCGGAAGGCTCCCAAGGACTCCTATAGTATGACATCCATCCGCGGAGCATGTCAATGAAAAAGCCCAGCCGGCGCGTGTTTTTACGAGTTTTCCGAGCGCGATGGGTGATCGCTTGTGTAGTGCGGCGACGGGGAATCCCGGGGTTTTTTTTCGACTGAAGATGCGCTTATGGCACGCGGTCTGCCGCGCGGGCTGGTGTACGTCCCGGGCGCCTCGCGGCCGTCACGCCCGCCCTCCGCGGGCTGACCGCGTCGATCCAGCCTTCCCGACGGGCTCCGAGCTTGCGCGACCTTTCCAATTCGCGCACAATGCCCCCGCCAAAGGAGGAAGAAGATGAGAGCGCGGCTGGCGGTCATCGGCGGAAGCGGGCTGTACTCGATCGAGGGCGCACGCCTTCTGGAGGAAATCGAGGTTCCCACGCCCTGGGGGCTCCCGTCAGACCGCGTGATGATCGCGGAGGTGACGGGCCTGCCCGTCGCCTTCCTTCCCCGGCACGGCAAGGGGCACCGCTACCTGCCGTCCGAGGTCCCGTCCCTGGCCAACATCTGGGCCCTCAAGTCTCTCGGAGTGGAGCAGATACTCTCCTTGAGCGCCGTCGGCTCTCTCACGGACGCCTGCGCCCCGGGTGACTTCGTCGTCTGCGACGAGCTGATCGACAAGACGACCCGGAAACCGGGAAGCTACTTCGGACAGGGAGTGGTCGGCCACGTTGGGTTCGCGGACCCGTTCTGCGGCGGCATGCGGGCTGCTGTGACGCGTGTGCTCGCCGAAAACGGCCATCCCCACCATGCCTCGGGCACCTACGTCTGCATGGAGGGCCCTGCGTTCTCAACGCGGGCCGAGTCCCAGCTTCACCGCTCGTGGAAGGCCGCGCTTATCGGCATGACGGCCGTTCCGGAGGCCAAGCTCGCGAGAGAAGCGGAGATCTGCTATGCCACGATCGCCATGGTCACCGATTTCGACTGCTGGAAGACTGCCGGGGAGGATGTTTCCGTCGAGATGGTCGTGGCAACGCTGAAGAAGAACACGGCGGCGGTCCGTCGGATGCTTCCCGCGATGGTCTCAGCGCTGAGCGGCCGTCAGGACTGCCCCTGCCGGCACGCCGCCAGCAGCGCAATCATGACTGATCCCGCGCTTATTCCCTACGACGTTCGCCGCAGGCTCGAGTTGTTCTACGGGCGCTATTGGAGCGGAACCTCGTGAGGAGAGCCGCGTGAAGGCCGCCGTGGTGGCTGTCGTGGGCCGTCCGTCCGCCGGGAAGTCGACCCTCGTCAATGCGTTGTGCGGCGCCAAGGTGTCCATCGTCTCGCCGGTTCCCCAGACCACGAGAAACCGTGTCCGCGGGATCCTCACGAAGGACGACGCCCAGATTGTCTTCATCGACACACCGGGCTTCCACCTCTCCGAAAAGAAGATCAACCGGTACATGACCGACCTCGTGTCTTCCGCGCTCGATGAAGTGGACGTTTCGCTGTACGTAGCCGACGGAAGCCGTCCCTGGGGAAAGGAGGAGCAGGCGATCCTGGAAGCGGTGCGAAGGACGGGGAAGCCCGTCGTCGCCTGTCTGAACAAAAAAGACAGCGCCGCTTCCGAGTGGCCGGCGGTGAAGCAGATTCTCCGGGAAGCCTTTCCGGGCCAGCCGCCCCTCGAGATTTCGGCAAAGACCGGAGAGGGCCTGGAACCCCTTCGGGGGCGGCTGTTCGCGCTGTGCCCGGACGGGGAGCAGCTCTATCCGCCGGACTACTACACCGATCAGACGCCCGACTTCCGGGTCGCGGAGGTCCTGAGAGAAAAAGTGTTCCTGTCGACGCGGGAGGAGATCCCCCACGCCGTGTACGTGCGAATCGAGGACCTGGAGATGCGGGACGGAGGGACCACGCTCTGGGCCCGGGGCTTCATCTGCGTCGAGCGCGAGTCGCAGAAAGGAATCCTCGTGGGACGCGGCGGGGAGAAGATCAAGGGCATCGTGAGGGACGCGGAGGCGGAGCTGTCCGAGATCTTTCCCTGGTCGGTCAGGCTCGATATCCGGGTCAAGGTGGACCGCGAATGGAGGAAAAGAGACCCTCTTTTGAGGAAGCTGATCAGCTAAAGCCGGCGCGGCGGCCAGCCCGCCGGCCGCCGCGGAGCCTATTTCTCCCGGCGGGCAGCGACGCGAAGAACGGTCATGGGGCCGTGCGCCGATGCGGAGTTGACCAGCCGGATCTTGAGGGACGACGAGCCGCTGACGGACGCCGGGATCGGCGTGCTCTTGTCCGAGCCGCCGCTCGACATGACGAGCGACTTTCCATTTGCGCCGATGCGGAACTTCAACTCCCCGGAGTCGATGGCAGCAGGCATATCCAGCGCGGGCGCGTTGTCACCGTCCCACTCCAGCCGAAGAACCGCCGATTTCGGGGAGTCCGATGTGACGTCCGCGTTGAACGACAGTGCTCCACCGCCGACGTTGAGGGCCGGCAGAACGAGCGCACTGTCAGCGGGAAGCGTCACGCCGCCCGGCGCCATGGTTCCCTTTCCCTCCACGCCGAAGCCGACCGGGGGGTAGACTCCCTCGAAGCCCTCCGCAAGCGCCAGGTCCGCGCCGTACCTCTGCTGCTCGACTCTCTTGTACTGGTCGGGATCCGTGGATGCTCTGCCGGCGCCGTCCCGGAAATATACCCCGAACTCGTCAATGATCCCGCTGAACCCGTTGTCTCCGCCGATCACCGACTTCCCGTCCTCACCGACCACCGTCCGCGCATACGGCACGGTGCGTGAGGCGACGAGGAGCCCGTTCAGGTACCACAGACCCGTGATGCTCTGCGCGGACGGGATGATGCTGAGAGACAGGAAGTATCTCTGGCCGGTCGTGAGCCCGAGGCCCGACCACGGAATGACGATCGAGGATCCGCCGGCCGCGGACAGCGTCCCCTGGGGCATGTGCGTCACGGGGTCCACCGAGATCGCGAAGGTGAGGCCGCCGTCCGTTGATGCTGCCGTGAAGACGTTGTTCTGGCCGGAGAAGCTGTCGAAGCTGATGCCGAACTCGATGGTGAACGGCTTCAGGCTGCCATTCTCCATGGGCAGCGCCAGCCAGGAAAGAGCGATCCCGGAGCCCGGGGCCGCTCGGTAGCCGAAGCCCTCTTCCGTGGAGACAATCTCGGGACTGCCGACGGATATTGCCGTGGTCTTGCCCGCCTTGCGGGCACCGACCCCGGCGTCGTCAAGGCTGGCCTGCATATGCATCAGGGAGAGGTACGAGCTGTCCGGTCCGAGGTCTCCCCGGCCGGGGCGGGTGCCCATGGAGACATAGACGTCCGTCGAGAGGGACATCGATGAGGAGAAGGAGAAGTCCGAGTCCCCGGTGGGCGCGACGGGGAACATCTCCAGGGTGATGGTGTATACCCCTTCGTCCGCCGGGACCGTCCAGAGGATTTTGCCCAGGCCCTGGCTGATCGAACCCTTCTGGATGACCTTGCCCTTCCAGGACCAGCGGACCCACGGATCCGAACCGCTGGGGTACTGCAGGTCCGCTTTCAGGAGGACCTTTCCCGACGACGTGATGACCGGCGGATAGCTCTTGATGCCGGCAATTCGCCAGCCACCAGCCGCAACGAAGAAGTTTGCGGACTTCTTCTGGGCAACTTCGCCGGCGGAGTAGACGACGACGTCCATCTTGTACTGGCCGGCGGGAAGGGAGGGAGGCTGGATGGTGAGCTGCTCGTTGAGCGCCGGGACCGGCTGGCGATTGTGCCACACGCTCGCTCCAGCGCCTGAGGTGAGCGTTACGTCCATCTCGAGGTCTTTCAGCTTCGTCGAGTCCTGCGCCGCCACGGTCAGCGGCACCCCTTTGCCGTCCGTGAGCACCTGCCCGTCGCTGACCATCGTCAGTTGGACGTCGGAGACATCCGTTCGGAGGGACATGAAGAGAGACTGATCCCCGCAGGCGTACAGCGCGCCGAGAAGGGCGAGAAGGGCTGCTTTTTTGGCGAGCTTGCGAAGCATCCTTTCCTTAATATACCACGGACGAGGCCCGAATCAAGGGCCGCCGGCCTGTCCGGCGGCCCACGGGCCTTTGAGAGCGGCCGTGTGGATCACTTCGATCTCGACGTCTCCCCGAACGTAGCTCTGACAGGCGAGACGGATCCCGGGCCCGGACGGTTCTCCCAGCCGCGCGAGCTCCTCCAGCTTGCGGGCTTCCCGCTCCCTCCGGGGGCTGAAGTTCTCAGCGCCTGAGATGATCCGGATGAGATCCCGCCCGCACTGCGCCTTGCCCCCGCAGATCGTCTCAATGGGAAAGCCGTTCCTGAGGAGGACGTTCAGGATCGACGTGGTGAGGTTCGCCTCGAACGCGGCGGCGCTCCCGTGGATCCGGATGGTGGATGTCCGCATGAGCTACAGGTCCCGCGAGGGACACGTCGTGCGGACCGGACAGTGCTCGTGGTCGGGCTTGCGCGCGGCGCAGCGCCTCCGCCCGTGGAACGTGAGCGCGTGCGAAATGGCGATCCAGTCCTTGCGGGGAATGAGCTGTCCGAGATCACGCTCGATCTCTTCCGGATCATCGGTGGAGACCAGCCCCAGGCGCTGCGCAACGCGGCGCACGTGCGTATCCACCACGATCCCCGGCACTCCGAAGCAGGTTCCCAGAATGACGTTTGCCGTTTTTCTCCCGACGCCCGGAAGTTTCAGAAGGTCCTCCATGGTGGAGGGAAAGGCGCCGGGGAAATCCCGGGCGAGCACCTCGGAGGCTCCCTTGATGCTCTTTGCCTTGTTATGGAAGAAACCGGTCGACCGGATCAGGGATTCGAGCTCCGCGATGTCGGCCTTTGCCATGGTCGGCGGATCAGGAAACCGTTGAAAGAGGGCCGGCGTCACCTGGTTGACCCGCTCGTCCGTGCACTGGGCGGCGAGGATCGTGGCGACAAGGAGCTGGAAAGGATCGCGATGATCGAGCATGCATCGCGCATCCGGATACTCCGCGATGAGAACGCGCGCCGTTGCGCGGGCCCGCGCCGGCAGGCCGGGGCTGGACCCGGGCTTCGGCTTGGCCGGTTTTCTTGAGCCGGGCATCGATTTCCTCCGCGCAGAATCTATGACGCGGTCGGCGAAATGTCGAGGGGGGCGGGATCCCACTTTCCTTTTCCACCGGTCTTGGTTATCTATGCACCATGATCCACGCCCTGTACCAGTTGCTGACGCGGCTGGGGTACGAACACCCCATCCACCCGCTGTTGGTTCACATCACCATCGGGCTCACCGTGGCCACCTTCACGTTTGGCCTGGTGTCCGTCATTTTCCGGCGGCCGCGGCTGAAGCTCACGGCGTGGCACACCGCCGTGCTCGCCACCATCAGCGTCGTTCCCACGGCCTTGATCGGCTACGGGGACTGGCACGAGAAGATGCACGGGCAGCCCATGACCGTCATCACGATCAAGATCATCCTGGCCATTTCCCTGTTCGTCGTGCTTTTTGTTTCGCTGTTCTTCGGCCGGGGAGGCGAGGGGGAGACAGACCCGGCGGCGCGGCCCTGGCGGAATCCGCGCGCAATCGTCGCCCTGTGCCTGTACGGCGTGTGCTTCGGTATCGTGACCGCGCTCGGATACTTCGGGGCCAGCCTCGTCTACTGAACCCGGCGGGCAGGATCGACCAGCGCGCGCGCCGCGGATCGGGGCGCGTTTACATCGAACACTTCCTTGGTATATGCTTGCGGCGCCGCGGTCCCGCGTGACGCGGACGCTGCCATGACCCCAGGCCAAGGAGGACGGATCTGAAAAGTCAGGAATCTCGACGACGCCTGATTCACAATATTCTGCACTCCGAGAAGGTCCACAGCCAGGAGGAGCTGCTGAAGCGCCTGGAGAAGGAAGGAGTGGACGTGACGCAGGCAACCCTCTCCCGCGACCTGAAGTTCCTCGGCGTGGCGCGGGTTCCCGATCCTTCGGGGGATTACATCTACACCGTCAATGCTCCCGCCGAGGCCGCGCAGGATCCCTTTGTCCGCGACGACATGCGGCGGCAGGTCGTCAGCATCAAGTTTTCGGGCAACCTGGCCGTCATCAAGACCAAGATGGGGCATGCGCCGGGCATCGCCTTCGGAATCGATCAACTGAAGATTCCCGAAGTCATCGGCACGGTGGGCGGTGACGACACGCTGCTCGTCGTGCTGAAGGAAGGAGCGGACCGGGACCGGTTCCTCAAGGATCTCATGGGAGAAGCGCAGGGCGGGTGAGGCCCGGGAACGCTTCGCGCGCAGCACCGGTTACGGTGCCTCGGGATGTAGCCTAGCGGCTAAGGCGCCTGCTTTGGGAGCAGGAGAGCGGTGGTTCGAATCCACTCATCCCGAAAAGAATTACAGAGCGGAAAGGGTCCATGGAGTACGGCGATGGCGCTCCGAGGGCACCGGACCAGCAAGGTCATCACCCGCGAGCGGTCACAAACACGCCTCCCTTCAGCCAGCTTAAGAAAAAGACTCGGCTGCCGGATGACCTGCTTTCCATGGGAATCGGCTGGTTGGCACGCGAAAACAAAATCCATTTCTCCGGAACGCCCGAGATCACGGCCGTTTCGCTTCAGTAGCTACGCCGTCGTTGGAACATGGTATTGATTTCCAGAGGGCCA
>Ga0335070_10010109_pt1 | contig 11036 bp, 8 predicted proteins | sample Lox_Sample_13_FD_206722 | JGI IMG/M metagenome (GOLD analysis project Ga0335070, IMG submission 206722) | Soil microbial communities from Loxahatchee National Wildlife Refuge, Florida, United States - Lox_Sample_1.3 | ecosystem: Environmental > Terrestrial > Soil > Wetlands | place: USA: Florida... | reverse complement strand
TCGATGCGTTCCTCCAGGCCTTGAAGAAGAGACTGGAGGGGCGACGCCACGCCGTGGTGGTGGCGGCGGAGGGAGCGGGACAGGATCTGCTGGAGGCAAATGCAGAACGAGACGCTTCCGGAAACATCCGGCTGGGTGACATCGGGACCTTCCTGAGAGATCAGATCAACGACTACTTCAAGAAGGCTGAGATGGAGGTCTCGGCGAAATACATCGACCCGAGTTACACGATACGGAGCATGCCCGCAAACCCCCATGATTCCGCCTTCTGTCTGATGCTCGGTCACAATGCGGTGCATGCGGGCATGGCGGGCAGGACCGGCATGGTTGTGGGCAACTGGAGAGGCGAGTTCACCCACGTACCTATCGCCGCTGCGGTCTCTCGGCGGAAGCAGATCGACCCTCGGGGTAAGCTCTGGACCGGTGTCGTTTCCACGACCGGGCAACCGAGGGAGTTGGTGTAGCTATTTCTCATCCACCGCGTTTTTCGAGGGCAAGACACATGACTCTTCCTGCGAACAAGACCAAGATCGTGTGCACCATCGGGCCGGCGTCCCAGTCGGCGGAGATAATGGAACAGATGATTCGCGCTGGCATGAATGTGGCGCGCCTGAACTTCTCCCACGGCGATTTTGCCGGCCACGGGAAGGTCATCGAGAACCTCCGCGCTGCGGCACGGGCGGTTGGTCGGCGGGTGGCGATCATGGCCGACCTCCCGGGACCCAAGATGCGCATCGGCCAGCTCGCCCAGGAACCCGTAGAGTTGAAGGCGGGAGACAGCTTCACCCTAACCACCGATGAGATCGTGGGTGACGCCAGCCGCGTCTCCATGACCTTTAAACGACTTCCTCAGGCGGTGAAGCCGGGGGATATATTGTATCTCAACGACGGCTACATTCAGATCGAGGTTGTTCGCGTCGAAGCCGCGGATGTTCACTGCCGGGTTGTGGTCGGCGGCGAGCTCCGGTCTAGGAAGGGTCTCAATCTGCCGGGCATCGACCTGGGCATCAGCGCCTTTACCGAGCGCGACCGTGAGTGCCTCACGTTTGCTGGTGAACAGGGAGTAGACGCGGTAAGTCAGTCCTTCGTCGAATCAGCCGCCGATATCGACGCGGTTCGCACCGCCGCCGCTGAGCGCGGATACCATCCGTTTATTATTGCCAAGATCGAGCGGTCCAGGGCGCGGGACAATTTGGACGGCATCCTTCAGGCCGCAGACGGGATCATGATCGCCCGGGGGGACCTGGGGGTGGAAATCCCCATCGAGAAGATTGCCGTGGCGCAGAAATACCTGGTGCGCCTTGCGAATCTCACGGGAAAACCGGTGATCACCGCCACCCAGATGCTGGAGTCCATGACCACCAATCCACGCCCCACCCGGGCGGAGGCAACGGATGTGGCCAATGCTATCCTGGACGGCACCGACTGCGTCATGCTCTCCGGGGAGTCAGCCATGGGCCGGTACCCGGTGGAGGCGGTGGCCATGCTGGCGAAGATCGCCGCCGCCATCGAGCCCACCCGGCCCGCCCATCAGGCCAGGGATATCCTCCGGGCGAGTAGTAAGGAAGGGGAGACCCGCCTCGCCGATCTCATCGTCCTGAACGTGGAAAACACCCTGGAGCGCGTGAGCCCGGCGCTGGTGATCGTCCCGACGCGCAGCGGCTACACCGCCAGGAGACTCGCCCGGTTCAGGCCGCCGGTCTGGATCGCGGCCGTGAGCGCCCAGGAGAGCACGTGCCAGCAGCTCCAGTTCACCTATGGAGTTCACCCCGTGTACGAAAGTGATCATCCGGACGACTGGAACGCGTATGCGGGCAATCTCCTCAGTAATCTCGGCGTGGAGGGGAACCTCGTGGTGCTGACCGAGGGGCCCTCCGCCAGGCACCCCGAGGGGAATAATAGAATGGAGATTATTGATCTCGGCCGGAAGCAGAAAAGGTAACTGGGATGAAACAGAGCGTCTACATTCTCACTGCGGAGCCGCGGAGCGGCAAAACCGTGGTGGTCCTCGGCATGATGGATGCCCTCTACCGGCAGGCGCGTAGAGTGGGGTTTTTCAGGCCCGTCATCAGGGCGGGGGTCCGGGACACCAGCATTGACCTCATCGCCGGCCGCTACGGCCTGCCGTTTCCCTACGAGGAGATGTACGGCTGCACCTACAAGACCGCATGGGAACTCATTACCGCCGACAAGGACGACGAGCTCGTCAAGCTGGTCCTGGAGAAGTACAAGGCCATCGAGGCGCAGTGCGATCTCATTGTCTGCTCCGGCTCTGATTTCACCGGTGTCGCCGCGGCGCTGGAGTTCGAGGTCAATGCCGATCTCGCCAACAATCTGGGCTGCCTGGTGCTCCCCGTCGCCAAGGGCCACGGGCGAAGCGTCCGCGAGGTGGTCGGCGCCGTCCAGGGCATCGTCGAGGGCCTCGAGGAGAAGAAGTGCGACCTCCTGGGGGTGGTTGTGAACCGGGTGGCGCCGCAGATCGTCGACGAGGTCGCCACAAGGCTTCGTGAGACCATGCCCAAGGATCTCACGGCATACGTCCTTCCGGAGCTCACCATTCTCGGCAAGCCCACCGTGGGTGAGATCGCCCGGGCGCTGCACGCCGAAATCATCAGCGGCGGCGAGGAGACGCTCAACCGGGAGGTGACCAGTTACAGGGTCGCCGCCATGGAGCTTCCCCACTTCCTCGACTACCTCCAGGAGGGGATGCTCGTCATCACGCCGGGGGACCGCTCCGACATCATTCTCGGAACCCTACTCGCCGACGCATCGAGCACCTACTACCGCGTCGGCGGTCTGTTGCTCACCGGCAACTTCAAGCCTGCGCCCTCGGTGCAGCGCCTGATCGACGGGCTGCGGAAGTCACCCGTTCCCATCCTGACTGTGGCCACCGACACCTTCACCACCGCAATCAAGGTGAGCTCCCTCGAAGGAACGCTCGTTCCCGAAAACACCCGGAAGATCGCCGCAGCCCTCGGGATCATGGAAGCGCGGGTGAACTTTTCCGAGCTCCAGAAACGGCTCGCCACCTCCCGCCCCACCCGGGTGACCCCGCTCATGTTCGAGTACGACCTGGTCCAGCGGGCGAAGCGGGACCGGCGGCACATCGTCCTGCCGGAGGGTGCGGAGGAGCGCATTCTTCGTGCTGCCGAGATTCTGCTCCTTCGTGAGGTCGTCGAGCTCACCCTGCTGGGGAATCCGGAGGAGATCCGGAGGACGATCGGGGACCTCGGGCTTCGCCTCGAACGGGCGAGCGTCATCGACCCCCTCAGGTCCGAGCGACGGGAGTTCTACGCGCAAACCTACTACGAGCTTCGGAAGCACAAGGGGATCTCCGAGCAGATGGCCTTCGATGTCGTCTCCGACGTGAGCTACTTCGGGACCATGATGGTTCATCACGGGGAGGCCGACGGCATGGTCTCCGGGTCGATCCACACCACCCAGCACACCATCCGGCCGGCCTTCGAGATCATCAAGACCAGGCCGGGCTGCTCCATCGTCTCGAGCGTGTTTTTCATGTGCCTGGCAGACCGGGTGCTTGTTTTCGGCGATTGCGCCGTGAATCCCGATCCCCATGCGGAAGAGCTGGCCGACATCGCCATCAGCTCGGCGGAGACGGCGCTCATGTTCGGAGTCGAGCCGCGGGTCGCCATGCTCTCGTACTCGACCGGCGCCTCGGGGAAGGGGGCCGAGGTGGACAAGGTGCGGGAGGCGACGCAGATTGCCAAGGGGCTCCGGCCCGACCTCAAGATCGAGGGGCCGCTCCAGTACGATGCGGCGGTGGACGAGACCGTCGCCCGGCTCAAGGCGCCGGGGAGCGATGTTGCGGGCCACGCCACGGTCTTCATCTTTCCTGACCTCAACACGGGAAACAATACCTACAAGGCGGTGCAGCGCTCGGCCAACGCCGTGGCCGTCGGGCCGGTGCTGCAGGGTCTCAACAAGCCGGTGAACGATCTCAGCCGGGGCTGCACGGTGACGGACATCGTCAATACCGTGGCGATCACCGCCATCCAGGCGCAGGAAGCGAAGCGATAGACGCACAAGGTTTATGACCGCTGTTCGCAAACCTTGGTGACGACGCAATCTTGATGTAGGGCGGGTATCGCCCACCCAGGAGGGCCGAGGCTGGGGGATCTCCTCGGCACGGGCGCATAGTCGCGTCATTGATAGTGGAGAGCGAGGCCAGGCCTTCGGGCGGAGTTGTGGTGGAAAGCTTGAGGGTCACTCCTGTCATCCGCGGAAGGTAGAGGCTCCGGATGCGCCGTGCCTCGGAGACCCCCCAGCCTCCGGCGCCGGCCGAATCTGTGAGGGAGCGGCTTCCCCGTGACAGGCCCGGGACAGGCCAGCCGCGATGAATGGTAAGGCCCCAATTTCGGTGTCGGGTGGGCATCGCGCACCAAAGGTGGAGGGCACGTTTCCGGCAAATTAGTCCATCGAACCCGGGAATGTTATGATACGATGAAAACTCTGCTCGCTTGGGGCGATGCGGGTTACCCCCCAACCCCGTCTCGCAAAGGGGGGAACAAGACTCAGGGTACGATCGGTTTTTACGCATTCGCCGGACCGTAGGGGTTTGGCCCGGTACGGTCTCGGACTCCAACTTTTAACTCTCACGACCAAGGAGGATTGACGATGGCAGTTCGTGTGGGGATCAACGGTTTGGGACGAATCGGCCGCCAGGTGCTCAAGGCGATCCACGAGAAGTATTCCAAGACCCTGGAGGTCGTGGCGTTCAACGACATCGGCGACCTGAAGAACATGGCGCATCTCTTCAAGTACGACTCCAACTACGGGAAGTTCAACGGCACGGTCGAAGCCGGTGACGGCGAGCTCATCATCGACGGCAAGAAGATCAAGGGCTTCAGGGAGACCGACCCCGGCAAGATCCCGTGGAAGGACCTGGGTGTCGCGATTGTCGTCGAGTCCACCGGTCTATTCACCAACAAGAAGGACGGGGTGGACAAGAAAGGGCGCCAGTCTCTCGGCGCCGAGAACCACATCACCCGGGGCGGCGCCAAGAAGGTGATCATCTCCGCACCCGCCCAGGGTGAGGACCTCACGGTCGTGCTGGGCGTGAACGAGGACAAGTATGACCCGGCGAAGCACCACGTGCTCTCCAACGCCTCGTGCACCACGAACTGCCTCGCCCCGGCGGCGAAGGTGGTCCACGACAACTTCAAGATCGTTCGGGGTCTCATGACCACCATCCATGCCTACACGAACGACCAGAGAATCCTCGACCTGCCTCACAGCGACCTGCGCCGGGCCCGCGCCGCAGCCATGAGCATCATCCCGACCACGACCGGTGCCGCCCGGGCCGTGGCCCTGGTCATCCCCGAGTTGAAGGGAAAGTTTGACGGCTATGCCCTCCGCGTTCCCACCTCCACCGTTTCGGTGGTGGACTTCACCGCCGAGGTCGAGAAGCCCACGACCACCGAGAAGCTCCGTCAGGCCTTCCGCGACGCCGCAAAGGGCCGCCTGAAGGGGATCCTGGCTGCCGTTGACGAGGAACTCGTCTCGATCGATTTCAAGGGCGACGCCCACTCGTCCTCGGTGGATCTTCCCTTTACCCTGGTCCTGGGCGGCGAGGGGAACTTTGTCAAGGTGGTCTCTTGGTACGACAACGAGTGGGGCTACAGCGTCCGCACCGCCGACCTGGCGAACCTCATGGCGGGCAAGCTGTAGCCGAGACCTCTCCTTCACGGTGCCGACCCTGACTCCGGTCGGGCCAGGGTGAAGTTTATGAAAATCCTTACAACCCCGAGAATGGAGCGGTGCATCGGCTGCCACTCGTGCTCCCTGGCCTGCGCGCGGCTGGTGCACAAGCACTTGTCCTGGGATACCGCCGGGATCAGGATCGCCTCGTCAGGCGGTCTCTCCACCGGGTTCGAGGCCAGGACCTGCCTGGCCTGCAACCCGGCCCCGTGCGCCCTGGCCTGCCCCACAGGCGCTTACTCCCAGCGGCAGGGCGGCGGGGTCATCGTCAAGAAGAACCTTTGCATCCGCTGCGGCAGGTGCGCCGAGGCCTGTCCGGTGGACGCCATCTACCTGGACGCCACGGCAGAGCCCTTCGTCTGCATCCATTGCGGCCGCTGCGTGCCCTTCTGCCCCCACGACTGCCTGGAGATGGCAAAGACCGCGGGAGAGCCGGGTGAGAGGGAAGGGGCTCAGGAGGTGGCATCATGATCCGCGACCACTTCAGAGTACTCGTCGTCGATCTTGCCACCGGCCGGGGGAGCGTCGTGAGCGTCGAGGGGAGAGACGCGGTTGCCGGTGGGAGCGGGCTCGCCGCGATGCTGTTCGCCAAGTACGGCCGGGCGGATAAACCATGGGATGACCCGGCTCAGCCGCTTATTTTTACGATCGGGCCGCTCACCGGGTATTTCCCTCTCATGAGCAAGACTGTCTGCGCCTTCAAGTCGCCCTACCACGACCACTACGCCGAGAGCCACGCAGGGGGGCGGTCCGCCCTCTCCCTTCGCTTTGCGGACCTGGACGGGCTTGTGATCATCGGGAGGGCGGAGAAACCTTCGTGCGTCGTCGTGGGCTCGCGCCGGCTGGAGGTGAGAGAGGCCCACTACCTGTGGGGCATGGACCTGCAGACCACGGGGAAGACCCTCCGGCGCATGTTCCCCGGAAGCGGGCACCGGAGCATCCTGCGCATAGGCCCGGCCGGGGAGCAAGGCTCGGCCATGGCCTGCATCAACGTGGACACGAACCGCCACTTCGGCAGGTTGGGCGCGGGCGCCGTCATGGGCGCCAAGCGCCTGAAGGGGATCGTGATCCTCGGTGACGGTATCTTCCCTCTGCCGGAGACCAAGGAGTACCCCAAGCTCTTCCAGGAGGTCTACCGGAAGCTCACCGACACCGACATGATGGACAAGTACCACAACCTGGGAACGCCGATAAATGTGGCGGTTTTGAACGGGATTCGGGCGCTCCCCATTCGCAACCTCCAGCAGACCAGCGACGATGCCACGGACGGCATCACCGGGGAACGGTTTGCCGACGACACGCTCTTGCGGCACATGGCCTGCGCCGGCTGCCCGGTCGGCTGCATCCATGTGGGGTTTGTCCGGGAAAAGTTCATGGAGCCGAACCAGTACCTCTACCGGCAGGTCCCGTACGATCACGAGCCGATCTTTGCGGTGGGTTCCATGCTCGGCATGACGGACGCCTTCAAGGTCCTCGCCCTGATCGATGCCGTTGACAAGCAGGGGCTCGATGTCATGTCTGCCGGCGTGGCCCTGGCCTGGGCGACGGAGGCCCTGGAGAAGGGCATCCTTTCAGAGAACGAGACTCTTGTTCCCCTGAAGTTCGGGGATGAGCAGACCTACAGGCAGGCGATGCAGCATCTCGCAACGGGCGCGAACGAATTCTACCGCCTCCTCGGTCAGGGGACGATGAAGGCGGCGGCATACTATGGCGGTACGGAGTTCGCCTGCGTGCTCGGTCAGGAGATGGGCGGCTACGCCACCGGCGAGGTCTTTTTCGTCTCCCAGGCTCTGGGGTTCCGGCACTCCCATCTGGATTCCTCCGGCTACTCCTATGACCAGAAGCACACCGACAAGAATGTAGGCGATGCCGTGGGATTTCTCGTCCGTGACGAGCGCGAGCGGGTCTTCCTTACCTCCATGGTCGCCTGTCTCTTCGCCCGGGGTGTGTACAGCGAGGCGGTCCTCGCCGACTGCCTGCGGTCGGTGGGCTACTCGACTCTGGCCGAGAACATCGCCGCTGTCTCGAACTCCATCCAGAAGCTCCGCTGGAAGACCCGGCTCGCCACCGGTTTCGATCCGCGGGCGGTGACCATCCCCAAGCGGTTCACCGAGATCACTACCTGGAAGGGCAAGGTGGATGAGGGGTATCTCGCCGCGCTGAAGGAGGAGTACGCCAGGCGCATTCTCGAGATGGGCAGAGAGGACCAGGGCTGATCGTTGATATTCACTGAGGGAGTTGTAGGGCGGGTCGCCGTACCCGCCCTTCTTGTTTGCAGTGTCCAGGGTGGGCATGGCCCACCGAATGGAGGCACCCACAGAGAGTGCAGGAGCCAGGGGCGTTCCCGCTGCTGCCCGATCAAGATCCCTCTTCGCTGCGCACCGTTGACGACGGTATGGGGATGAGGAAGCTGCGACGCGCTAACCGGCAGCCTTGTAAATTCTGACCTCGGGCTCCTGATCCAGGAGAGGCTTCAGTTCCGTCACCACGTCCTTCTCAAAAAGGCTGCTCGCCAGGTAGCCGCGGGCGTTCTCGATACTGTCGAAGCCGTGGAGAACCTGCACATCTTCATCCCGGATTAGCAACTGCTTCGACCGGGCGCCCGAAATCCGGTCAAGGAAAGGCTGCCGGTACTTGCTATAGACGGCGGCCGCCGCGGACCTCTTCTCGGGTCGAATCTTCAGGGTAATCTCAAGGTAAGCGTTCATTTCATCACTCCTTTTTTGTTCCGCCGGATCACTGAGAGGGTCCGACATCGCTCCAGAAAAAAATCTTCTCTACACATGTACGTACTATGACTCCACGTGCCCTCCAGAAGTTACTATACCGTTCTTTCCACGCTTTTGTAGCGCTTTGAAATGTAAGGTAGGCATCACCCATGGAATCAAAGGATTCGCGGGGAGGATCGAGGGCAGCGGATCCACGTGCCCAAACCAGCGATTCGCTCCGATGTCTTGCGTTCTTCGCTGAATTCTCCGGCAGCCAAGGCGGCTTGACCGATTATCCGTTTTCCCTATTTTGAAAGAAAAGGACCCGCGCTCATGAATCGGCGTGCAACCAATCTCTCCAACGGCAGGGGCGGGCGCGCAACTGAGCTTGCTTTTCCAGGCGGGCTGCGCCTGGCGGTATGTTGTTGCGACACGGGCAGGCGGGAGCTCATAGCCGAGCCGTTTTACGGAAGACGGACCCCCGGTTTACCAATGGGATATCGACGCCGGGCAGTACTCTACCCTGTTCTCATCTCCTTGAAGGCGTTGATCAGCCCGTTCGTCGATGCATCGTGGGAGCTGACCGGTTTATCGTCAGCCAGCTCGGGCAGGATCTTTTTCGCCAGCTGCTTGCCGAGTTCGACGCCCCACTGGTCGAAGCTGAAGATGTCCCAGATCACCCCCTGGGTGAAGATCTTGTGCTCATACATGGCGATCAGGCTCCCGAGGACCCTCGGCGTCAGCTTCCTGAAGAGAATGGAGTTGGTCGGCCTGTTTCCCTCGAAGACCCGGTAAGGCCAGAGGTGTTCGATCTCGGCCGCCGTTTTTCCCTCCTTTGTCAGGTCCTCGATCACCTCTGCCTTCGTCTTTCCCATCATGAGCGCCTCGGTCTGGGCGAAGAAGTTGGAGAGAAGAATGGAGTGGTGCGCGCCGATGGGGTTATGGCTGATTGCCGGCGCCAGGAAGTCCGCTGGGATCAGCTTCGTCCCCTGGTGGATCAACTGGTAAAAGGCATGCTGGCCGTTCGTTCCCGGTTCGCCCCAGATGACCGGCCCGGTCTGATAGGTGACCCTCTCCCCGCTCCGATCCACGGACTTGCCGTTACTCTCCATGTTTCCCTGCTGGAAGTAGGCAGGGAAGCGGTGCATGTATTGGTCGTAGGGGAGGATCGCCTCGGTCTCGGCTGTGAAGAAGTTGGTGTACCAGATGCCGATGAGGCCGAGGAGCACCGGGATGTTCTGTTCAAAGGGTGTGTTCCTGAAGTGCTGGTCCATGGCGAAGGCGCCCTGGAGGAGTTCGGCGAAATTCTCGAAGCCCACGGAGCAGGCGATGGAGAGGCCGATGGCGGACCAGAGGGAGTAGCGACCGCCGACCCAGTCCCAGAAGACGAACATGTTGTCGCGGTCGATCCCGAAGGCTTCCACCTTTTCGATGTTGGTTGAGATGGCGACGAAGTGCTTCGCCACGTGCTTCTCGTCCTTCGCGTGCTTGAGGAACCACTCCCGTGCCGAGAAGGCGTTGGTCATTGTCTCCTGGGTGGTGAAGGTCTTGGAGGCGATCATGAAAAGCGTCGTCTCCGGAGCGAGCCGCCTCAGGGTCTCAACGATGTGGGTCCCGTCGACGTTGGACACGAAGTGAACCGACAGGCCCTCCTTCGCGAAGGGCCGCAAGCACTCGGTCGCCATGACCGGCCCCAGATCGGATCCGCCGATGCCGATGTTCACGATGTCGGAGATCCTCTTCCCCGCGTAACCCCTCCACCTCCCGGAGATGATCTGCTCGGAGAAGTGTTTGATCTTGTCGAGGACCCGGTTCACCTCCGGCATCACGTCCCGGCCGTCCTCGATGATGGGCGTGTTCGCCCGATTCCTCAGGGCGACGTGAAGGACGGCGCGGCCCTCGGTCTCGTTGATCCTGTCCCCGGCGAACATCTTGTCGATGGCCTCCTTGAGGCCGACCTCCTCGGCGAGGCCCAACAAGAGCCGGAGGGTATCCTCGGTGATTCGGTTCTTCGAGTAATCCACGAGGATGTCGCCGAAGCGAAGAGAGAGCTTCGCAAAGCGTCCGGGATCGGCGGCAAAGAGCTCCCTCATGTGGACGTTCTTGATCTGGTCGAAGTGAGCTGCGAGTCTGCGCCAGCTCGAGGTCTTGGTTGGATTGACTCTCTGCAACATGCCGTGAGCCTCCTTCCCTCGGGTAGACGATAAGAGCATTCTAAACCAGGTCATCTTGCAGAGGAAGGGCGGTGAACGTTGTCCCAGATTGATCACGGTCGATTATTGGTGGAACGGGAAGGGTGGCCCGTGCTATGCTCCACGCCGTCAAGGGGGGCATCCGCCGTGCATGGTCAGTGTCTGGTGATGCGCTCCATTCTCTCCCTCGACACGCGGCGGGAACCATGGCTACCGATACCAGGAGGCCATCCTTCGTTGAACGGCTCGGGCTCGGCCGGCGGGAGCTTCGCGCCTGGGCCATGTACGACTGGGCGAACTCGGCCTTCGTGACGACCGTGATCGCCGCCGTCTTTCCGATCTACTACGAAAAGGTGGCGGCGGCAGGCGTGTCGGCATCCCTGGCGACCTTCCGGTACGGCATGGCCACCGCGATCGC
>Ga0335070_10010108_pt1 | contig 11036 bp, 10 predicted proteins | sample Lox_Sample_13_FD_206722 | JGI IMG/M metagenome (GOLD analysis project Ga0335070, IMG submission 206722) | Soil microbial communities from Loxahatchee National Wildlife Refuge, Florida, United States - Lox_Sample_1.3 | ecosystem: Environmental > Terrestrial > Soil > Wetlands | place: USA... | reverse complement strand
GAAAGGAAAGACACCGTGCTTCTTTATGAAAAGATCGGATAGCTTGTTTTGAAGGTGATACGCTCCCGGTACATCGATGACTGCAGTCTTTTTATCCTTCAGAACTCGCCATATTTCATCCAGAACTTCTTTCTCACTCGAGACATGTTCTAAGACTGCAGTGCAGACAACACGGTCAAAGCATACGTTCTTGAAAGGTAAGTGTGATGCGTCAGACAGAACGAATTCAGAACCGTCACTATTGTTCCGTCTTTTAGCCTTTTTGAGATCGCTAAGATTGATGTCAATTCCTATTTCTTCCAAATTCGAGTGAAATTCGTGCAGAAGCCTCAAAAGATGTCCTTGGCCACAGCCAATGTCAACGATAATCTCGTGGCCTTTCAGATCCAGAATTTCCAGAGCTTTTAACTTTGTTTCGTGGTATGTATGGCAGTAGATCGGATTGCTGTGAAACGATGAATCTATGTCATCGCTATCTTTGTCTAGATAATGTCTTTCAACGGAGTCTGATTCAAGATTCATTGCGCTTCTATTTTTTTAAATCTCTTCAGTCATATAATAATATATCAACTTAGCGCATGCACATTTTGCAAGATGTTCCGTGCAGCTCGCACGAAAAAGATTATCCACGTGGAAAAAACCATTTAGAATGAGGGATTAGGATGAAGGCACTGAAAATTTCTGATGAGGCTCATGCGAAGGGAACTTCACCCAAGTAGATGCCAGAAGCGCAACCGGTGCGAAGCTTCTGTTGATGAAATCACCGAATTCCTAATCACTTGATAAAATCATGTTCAGGAAGGCTTGTCAGTGCAGAAGAAATAGGATGTCATGTCGTCGTTTGTTTATCTATGGTGCTAAACCTTTTTATCTGAGAACGATCTGTATTGGTCACGTCACAATAATCCATGTAATTAACGAAGCTTTTGAAAGCTTTTAGAAATGCATGCACAATTTTGTGGCAGGAGATATATAGAATATGCAGAATATGCAAAACAATACCTTCAAAGACTTGTCACTAAGCAGTGAGGTCATGAAGGGTATCGAGGAGCTTGGATTCACAGATCTTTTTCCAATTCAAGCTCAAGCGATAACACCGTTGCTCCAAGGCAAGGACGTTATCGGTCAAGCGCAAACAGGAACAGGCAAAACGGCCGCCTTCGGCATACCGATGATTGAGCGGGTGAACCCTGAGGTCAAGGAAGTTCAAGGTTTGATCTTGGTTCCGACTCGAGAGCTTGCGGTGCAAGTTGCTGATCACATTCGGCGACTCGCGAAGTACGCAGGAGTGAAGGTTCTTCCAGTTTACGGCGGAGAACCCATAGAAAGACAAGTTCACGCCTTGAGAGGCTGCATTCAAATAGTTGTCGGAACGCCAGGCCGAGTTATCGACCTGATTGAAAGGCGAATACTTGATCTGGGGTTTGTAGGAGTTCTTGTTCTAGATGAAGCTGACCGCATGTTAGACATGGGCTTCATAGAGGACATTGAATACATACTTCGGAAAGTCCCCAGAAATCGGCAGACAAGTCTTTTCTCAGCGACGATTGACGAGCAAGTGATGAGGATATGCAATAGGTACATGAGGAATCCCGAGAAAATACTCGTAAGTAAGGATGAAATAGCCCTCACCCAGATGAACCAGTACTACATGGTAGTGAACACGTATGACAAGTTTGAAGTTCTCTGCAGCATACTGAACGAGAACCATATAGAACGTGCAATAATATTCTGTAAGACTAGGACAGACACGGGTATTCTGGCTGAAAAGTTGAAGGACAAAGGATACGATGCAAAACCGCTCCATGCCGGGTTGACTCAGCCACAGCGAGACTGCGTAACTGACCTGTTCAGAAGAGGAAAGTTGAGGTTCCTCATCGCGACTGACGTTGCTGCCAGAGGATTAGATATTCAAGGAATCACACACATAATCAACTTCGACGTTCCGATGGAAGCGTTGGTTTACTTCCACAGAATCGGAAGAACTGCCAGAATGGGCAGCGAAGGCACAGCCATAACCCTCGTCAGTTACGGTGAAATGTCAGATTTCAACAACATAAAAGCTATGACCAAGACGAAAATCCAGGAAATTCAAGAACCAGAGTCAACCAACGAGGGAAGCCAAAGAAGCCCCGTGTCCTATATCGCTGCGCCAAGACCTCGATGGTAAACGAATAGACTTAAATCAGCCTTGATAAATATAAAAACCGTGCAAGAACATCCCACTTTTGCACTCAACAGAATAGGAGTTGAAAGAGTTGACGTATGAAAGAAAAGAGATGCACAAGGCAGTCTGTGCTGATTGCGGTAAGGAATGTGAAGTTCCTTTCAAACCAGACGGTAGCAGACCAGTATACTGCCGAGAATGTTATTCTAAACGAAGGCCACCACGAAGATATTAAGCTAACGAGCTAACATCTTTACTTCGTTCCACCAAATCTTTCTTTTTTTTTACCACTATTAATAATAAGCAGAAATCATATTCTTCATTGAGGTTAAGACCAAAAAATTGCCTAAAGATCCCGTTTGCGGCATAATTCTGGACGAAAAAACATCCAAATTCAAAATCACTTTCGACGGTGAGACGTATCATTTTTGCAGCGTCACCTGCAAAAAAAGGTTCAAGAGGCACCCAGCAAAATTCGTTAGATAACATGGTCCTCAATCGAGAAAGACATGGATGCTACCGAAGCTTGATCACATTTAAAGCCAAGACAATGATCATGCGTAGAATCGTATAACATAGAAGTAAAGTGAGACGAGATGCGCAACAAAGTCTCATCAAGCGAGTATCTTGCGTTCCTCAGCATGAAATATGAAGTTGATGCTGACAAATTCTTTGAAGCGTTGGTCTCAGCGGCTGGAAAGAGTCAAAAATCCACGTGTGGAAACCTTTCGATCATGTGTCGAAAAGAGAAGAAGGATGGAATCGTTCTTCTCATAACCAAGGGTCCCAAGGTTGTGGCCCAGTTTCCAGTTTCGAAGGAATTTCTGACCGAACGTAACAACCCTATCAAAGATGCTGCCAAGTTTGCCCTTTCAAACAGGCGTGTAACGCAGGAAAATGGAAAGACCCAGCTCCTACAGATCAAAGACTTGAGGCCAGGCATGAAGAAGATCCGTCTCAAAGCTGAGATTCTAGAGATCTCCGAAGCGAGTTCCGTCGTAACCAGATTCGGGAACGTCGCAAACGTTGCGAATGCATTAGTGTCCGATGAGAGCGGAGAAATCAAACTGTGCTTGTGGAATGAACAAATAGCATCCATTTCAGTTGGAGACACTGTAGAGATCGAGAACGCAAATGTGTCCACGTTTAGAGGCGAAAGGCAATTGAGAGTCGGGAGAAAAGGGTCTATTCGAATCTCTCATGACCCTACTCCTAACTGAAGCGGCCCTGAATTTCACTGGCGCTGGATAACTTTCTGATATCGCAAAACAATTAAGCATGGAATACAGAAGCTTTGCCTTGTTAGAGGGGATGAAAGTGACAGCAGTACAAGCCTACATACTCTTCAAGGTCAACTCTGGAATGGAGAAGGAAGTAAGCAAACAACTCGCAGAGCTAGACGAGGTTCAAGAGGCAAGCATAACTTACGGCGAATACGACGTCATTGCAAAAATAAACGTGAACGATCTTCATCTGCTAGAAGACTTCCTTGCAGACAAAATCCGAAGCGTTCAAAGCGTCGTATTGACATCAACGATGATTATTGCTCAGGAGTTTAAAGGAAGAAAGCAGCGGACCTTGAAGTGACATCGCGCTCGCGAAGGAACCAATCACCTGCTACTATCACCCGGAAAGCGACAGCAAACCACAATTAGCTCGTCTAATATAACAAGGAACAGAATTTGTTAAAGGAGGACAGAACAATGGACAGGTACAAATGCACAATCTGTGGCTATGTTTATGATCCAGAAAACGGCGACCCCGCGTCAGGCATTAAACAGGGAACTTCGTTTGAAGATCTTCCTGACAGCTGGGTCTGTCCGATTTGCGGAGCCACGAAAGATCAGTTTGAAAAATCAGAATAGACAATTCTTCCTCTGAATGAGAATTTTCACTTTTTTCCAGTTGCTCTTACTAGCTATAGGTCAGAAACTGTAAGAACCCTGCCTAAGAAAGAATCGCATATTCTGCAAGCAACGAAACGCTGAGTCATTTCCACACTAGAAACATTGAGCTATCAATGTAAACGATAAGGATCCAGAACGGTTGATTCGTCAATCGTTGGCGGTGGAGGTGCCTGTGGAATTCCTTCATGCCTATCTTCTTTTGCAAGACGGCCTAAAACTATCGCGGCCACGACTAGCAGAATGAAAACGCCTGCGAGAGGCACGTACGGTTGATAGTCATTCCAGAAACTAGGACCTACAGAAGGTGGAATTGTTCCTTCAGCCAACATTACATAGGGAACGTTAGCTGGAAGCGTAATGTTTTGGCTGAATTTGTTATCGTAAAGGCTCGTGAGAGCGTAAATGTCGAGAGTTGAAGGATAAACTACTTCGGTTTTCGAGGAGGTGTAGTACATCAATTCTGGTCCGTTCAGCGTGTTGGGCGAGTCTGCATGTCCGAGGCCGAGTGCGTGTCCGAATTCATGCATCGCCACATTTTTCACAAATTGTTTAGAAGCGGTTGCTGAGGAAGTGGTTACGTTGATCGTTATGGGCGCAATTGGTGTGTGTGTGATCGAGTTCCAGCTGTACATAGTGAGTCCAACAGTGTTTGAGTTTGGCGGCATGTTTTCTGGAGTAAACGTGAATGTAACATCATAGTGACCTGTGGCGTTGACATTGCTGACATAAAAAACATAGTTTATCACCGGCAACGAAACGTTGTAGGTCTGAGTGTAGTTTGAGGTGCTTTTGACCCAGCTATCCAAGGCCTCCCTCACTGCGACGGCATAATCTGGAAGGGTCCACCTGTTTATGTCAACGTAGACGTTAAGGGGAAAACTGGTCCATCGGAATTCCTCGAGCGCAATGGCCGGAGATGATTCAGCCGCTGAAAAAGTGACTGTTCTTAGAAGACCGAAATTCACGGTCACAATTATCAAGAAAGCCAGTGACAGATGTTTCGTCTTGAAGCTAATCTTACGTTCTTTCCTTCTGTTCAAAAGATTCATCATTGACCATGTTTCGGGTCGAGTTCATAAACATGCTTTTTTAACAATCAAGATTCAAGGTTTATATCAGCAGTCAAACAGACTCTAACGTGAACAATCACTCTATCTTGAAAGCCATAGAACTTTCATCCAAAAATCTTTTAAATTTGAAACCATTACCAATACTATTGATTTAATCAAACGGGAGAAAGGTGAAAATGAAACGCAGTAGACCTTATGCTCTATCTCTGATTCTCTTAGGAATATTGCTGGGAAGCACATTCGTTGTCTTCATTGCTCATGCGCCCGGTCCAATATGGGTAGGGTACGTGAAGCCAAGTTATCCAGACTATGCTCCAAGCGGAATGCCAGATTTCGACGAACATCAGGTTGGATGGGGTCCGGCTCCAGGCACATACACTTGGTGCGGCCCTGTTGCAGTGGCTAACTCGCTTTGGTGGCTTGACTCCGAATATGAGTCGATCTTCAACTTGCACCCCGTTCCACCTCCTGCAATCAGCGACAGCTTTGGCTTGGTAAAGAGCTACAACGCTACGGCTTGGGATGATCATGACTCCAGAAACGTAGATCCGCTTGTACATAACCTCGCATTCCTGATGGACACTGACGGTCAAAGAACAGGCACTCCTCATATTGGCACAACGTGGCCAGACTTGGTAAGTGGAATCAAACAATACATCGCGCAGCAGGGTCTCACAGGATCCTTTGAAGTTCACAACAGCTCATTTCCTGACTTCACATGGATCGACAACCAAACTCTGCAATGTCAAGACGTAGAGCTTTTCCTCGAATTCTATCAATGGACAGGTGCGACTTGGACCAACTCAACCATCACGAACCCAAGTCTGGAAGCTGGACATTTCGTTACTGTTGCAGGGTCAAACTCTACTCTTGTGCCAGGCGAAGTACTCATCAGCGACCCGATTCAAGACGCATATGAAGCTGGAATGGCCCCAAGAGGCGGACGATCACCAGTTCCTGAACCGTACCCTCACCCCGCGGCAATGCACAACGATGCGCAGTTTGTTTCGCAAGACGCCTACCAAGCCACTCAATGGCTAGGACCACAACCAGGACCATACGGGCCATTGCAGCCGGTGTTGGAACTCGTAGGCTACCTACAGACCCTGGGTTATGACCCGTCGTTCCACGCATTCATCCGCGCCGCCGTAGCGACATCCCCTCTTGGCACGCATGACGTTGCCGTCACTAGTGTCAAGACTTCCAAGGATGGATGCAAGCCGATGCCTACAGTGGGCGACAATTCGCAGGTGAAAGTGAACGTTACAGTCTTCAACAAGGGCACTTTCCCAGAAACGTTCAACGTCACCTTGTACGCAAACGCAACCTCTGTGGACATGCAGACAGTGACTGGTTTGGCGAGCGGCGCGCAAACCACGCTGAACTACGTGTGGAACACGACGCACTGGGCTCACGGCAACTATACGATAAGTGCATACGCAACCCCGGTAGCAGGCGAAACTAATACAACTGATAACACCTTCACAGACGGTGTCATAAAAGTCGTCATTCCTGGAGACATCAACGGAGATGGAAGCGTCGACATATATGATGCGATATTGTTGGCAGGGGGATTCAACTCCACTCCGGAAAAGCCAAACTGGAACACCAATGCAGACTTGAACTCCGACGGAGTAGTAGACATATACGACGCCATAATACTTGCGAACCACTATAACCAGCACGAGTAGAATAAATCTCCCCTTTCTTTTTTCACGATCAATCAGAAGATCGTTTTTCCTACTACGCAAGGCGCTAGGTGCGGTCGCCGGGATTTGAACCCGGGTCGTCGGCGTGGGAGGCCGATGTCCTAGCCAGGCTAGACTACGACCGCCTGTCGACAGAAACTAGGCAGAGACAATTTGCCTTGTTAGACTTTTATCCCTTGCTCTGGGTCTTTGCAAGTCAAGAAAAAGGCTACACGCGCTCCTCGATAATTTGCGCTTTGTTTTTCTTAGGCGTTTGACCCCGCGTTGACAGGTATGCGGCGGTTATTAGGAACGCTGCGGTCAACGCTGCGAAGACGTAGACAAGGTTGCGCAGGTTCTGTGTTGTTTCCGCTTGGCTGCTCAGGTTATTTTGGAAAGATGAGTTAAGGTTCAGGTAGCTGTTTTGAAGCTGAGTGAAGTCTTGCAGCAAGAGAGTGTAACTGCTTAGAAGAGATTGCAAAGTTGTGTTCTGACTGGTCAGCAGATTTTGGTAAGTAGTGTTCAAACTGTTAAAGTCAGCCTGAAGCTTATTGTACTTGTCGAGCAAGGAACTGTATGCCTGAAAATCATTTGAGGAAAAAACTGTCACAGTTTGATTCTCAGCGGAGTAAGTGAAGTAAAGATAGATGTCTGTCTGGTTCGATGCACTTAGCAAGTTCCCTTGAGCCTGTCCTTCATTGGTTATTATGGTAAGCGGATAGTCGATTATAGATGTTGGAATTGTCATTCTGCAAAAACCCGTTTGCCCAGTTTGTCCACTAGCGTTGAATGTGATCATTTTGTTGCCCGTTTCTCTTCCAATTTCGTATCTGAAACCAGAAATTGTTGAGTTGCTTACGATGTCAACAAAATACGTTGCATTCGTGGTCACCGTGAACTCTGAGAAAATCCCCATCAAAGGATATTCGTCAAAGTTATTCTTATCTACAAAATAAGCATAACCCGGGTCTCCAATTCCATCATTGTCCGCATCTATTCCTGCATAACTTGCCCAGAAGTTACCTTCACCGTTCTTGCTCCAGATGTTCTGCGCGTTCGGTGATTGGTCCGTGCTCACAGTGTCTTCGAAATTATTGTGGAAAAATATGTTCTGACGTGAGCCAGCGACCACAGATATTCCTTGTTCATTGCTCGAAAGCGTATTTGCAGTGAACACGTTGCTGCTGGAGGTGTAGACCAATATTCCAATCGAGTTGTCGTAGACAGCATTCTTCGAAAAGAAGTTGCGACCTGAGAAGTAACAAGTGATCCCTACGACAGTGTTGTTAGTGATTATGTTGTTTGAAAAAACACTGTTGGTACAAAATCGCAAACCTATTCCAGTTGTTGTATCCGTAACTATGACGTTGTTTATCGAGACTCCTGCGGCGTTTTCGACACTTATTCCAAGATCGTTCGGTCCATGGAAGCTCTTTGTGACTGTCAGGTCTTGAACTGTCACGTTGTCGGTTTTCATTGAAATGACGACTTGAGCAATAGAACCGTCAATAATAGTTGTATTTCTGTCTTCGCCGACAATTGTAATACTCTTGTTTATGATGAGATTCTCCTGATAGATGCCTGGCGCCACGATCACGGTGTCTCCAGACGTTGCGTAATCTACTGCCGCCTGAATTGTCGTGAAGTTAAGCGGGACTCGTATGATCTCCGGATCTCGGCTAGCAGATGCCTGAATTTTGACGGGAAGCATACCTCCATTGAAGGCGCAAAAATAGAACAAAGACAAACTGACCAAAATGATCCAAGCGTTTTTTTTCATGTCTATCACGTTTCCTTTCTTTAATTTGAAGTTTTGAGAACTGATTTTGTCTGCTTCATCATCTCTGGCCAAGAGTTCTCCCAAGCATCAGTGAGCAGACGACTGAGACGAACAAGCCTGAAGCAAACACTATTGGACTGATTGTTGATTGCAAAAGAGCCATCAAAACCACCGCGTATGATATAACCGCAAGTGATCCTAGAGTAATGGCTTTGAAGTAGTTCGTCCTTGTTTTTTCCTGGTAAGTCAAAGCGGAATGAAGCTGATCCTGCATCTGTTTCAGTTGCTGGTCTGTGGCCAAAATCACGATGTTCCTGTCGCTATCTTGAAACTTGAAGCTGGAAAGCGCATATCTCTGCAGTTGCCAAGGGTTCTTTTTAGGCAAGATTCTAACAATGTTTGCTTTTTCCATCTTCTTTAGAATCGTCTGTACCTTGCGAACAAACTGCAGGTCATTAGTCTTTTCTTCTCCCCACAGTTTCTTTATTAGATCTTTAACGTCTGGGAACATCAAATCCAATTGAAAAGATGCGATTGCATTGACGAGGTTGAACTGGTATTCGCCTTCACGAAGGCGTATGGTGCCGTTAAGATGCTCCGCCTTCGAAGCTTCCTCAAGAAACTTGACTTCGCTCGGCGACAGTCTACGTTGAGACAACGTGTTTCCCCTAATTCAATAGTGTCAACTGACCGAATAATAAACTTGTCGCGTGGCTCGACCATGCGAGTCAACTCTTTCAACTGACATGCTTCCATTTTCAACCGAGTCTACAGAAAAACGGCTTAAGTCATTCATCGACGCCTATGTTACTGAAGGGCTAGTATATGGAGAAGTACATTGTTGATAGAACCTTATCCTACATTCCTCTGCAGAAAAGATATCGGCTCTGTGGTTTTCCTCTAAGCAAGAAGTACAGGAGTCATTTTGAGATCATAGCCCTTATGGTTGAAGCCGTCAGAGATGCGGGACAACCTAAATTCTCCATCATGCAACATGCAAGTATCAACTGTGGGCAGGCGGACAAGTTTCTAAGTTCGCTCACTTCGATGGGGTTCATCGAGCAGTACATCATGAATGGAAGGCCAATGTATAAGGCAAGTGAGAGGGGCCTTGCCTTTTTGAGGCAGTACTACGTTCTTCTCAGCACGTTCTTGGTGTCGGAGGATGAAGCGAGACAACCTGCCATCATTCATCCGAGCAGTCTAAGACAATAACAGCAGGGTAGAATTAACCAAGACAACGTCTCAACCTCAATTTAGTTAGAGTGTTGAATGATTCAACATGCTTTGATGCATGCTTTGATATTTCACTTTTCTCCAGGTTGCATCTAGCTTCGAATACCACCACTGTTTTATAAGCAAAAAATCTGCTATGCTTAAAACGAGATGGAAGCAATTGACGCGAAAGCTCACTTACGCTGAATCAGGCGTCAACAGAGAGTTAAGAGCTGAATCAAAGAGGGCGCTGATCATGCTGAAAAGCACGTACAGATACAGCAGGTACGGGAGACCAGTTGAACTTCCCTACGGCAGAGTTTTCCCCTTCCATGATCGCTACCTAGATCTGCAGATCGAAGGAGTCGGCACGAAAGTTCTGATTGCTCAAATCATGGAAAAATACGACACAATAGGAATTGATGCTATCGCGATGGTTGTCAACGACGTAATACGCTCGGGTGCAACTCCACTTGCCGTGGCGGACAACATTCACGCACAGATGTCTGACCCGTTCCTTGTAAAAGAATGGATAAAAGGGATCGTCAAAGGCGCCGAAGAATCTGAATGCATTGTTCCTGCAGGCGAAATAGGAGATGTCGCCGACTTGATCAGCGGTCTACGTGCCCACACAGGATTCGACCTAGTATGCGCCGCCATAGGCGAAGTCACCAAAGAAAGACTAGTTTCTGGAAGAAAAATCAAGTCAGGAGATTCTATAATAGGAATGAGGAGTTCCGGGATTCACAGCAACGGTATCTCGTTGGCGAGGAAAGTGCTCTTCAAAGAATGGGGAGGAGAATATTCACCTAACGCTTCTCTTGAAAGTCTCGACAGAGATCTGGGTTCCGAAGTCCTTGAACCAACGAGGATATACGTCAAACCCTTCCTTCGGGTGGCAGAGAAACTTGAGGTCAAGGGCGCTGTCCACATCACCGGCGATGCGTACCTCAAATTCAAAAGTCTGAGAAAATTCTCGCCAAGGATCGGCTTCGAATTCAATAACTTCAAACCTCAACCGATCTTCAGACTGATCCAGCAAACTGCAGCAAAACTCGGTGTTGCCATAACCGATCAAGAAATGTTCAAGACCTTCAACATGGGGTGGGGGTTCGCAATAATCGTTGACAAACGCGTAAGAGACCAAGCCTTAGATATTTTGGAGCAGGCTGGAATGGAGTCCGAACAGATCGGCAACGTGAACAGTTT
>Ga0335070_10010107_pt1 | contig 11036 bp, 16 predicted proteins | sample Lox_Sample_13_FD_206722 | JGI IMG/M metagenome (GOLD analysis project Ga0335070, IMG submission 206722) | Soil microbial communities from Loxahatchee National Wildlife Refuge, Florida, United States - Lox_Sample_1.3 | ecosystem: Environmental > Terrestrial > Soil > Wetlands | place: USA... | reverse complement strand
ATCGTGCAATTGCAGAGCGGCAACCCTCTCAACTTCCATACGACCGTCTCGTCGGTGACGGGTCTGGCGACCCTGCGCCCGAGCATCGCTAGTACACCCAAGACCGATTTCACACCTGCTACCAACGGCAGTCCCACAGCGGTGACTTACATCCAGAACCCCGGCGCTTTCTATGACCAGGGCCGCGCGTTCGGAAACCTGGGGCGCAATGCAGTCACGGGTCCGGGGTTCTCGAACGTCGATCTGGCGCTTTGGAAAGATACCAAGATTACGGAGAGGCTGACCTGGCAGATCCGCGCCGACGCGTTCGACCTGTGGAACCACGCAAACTTCAACAATCCTGTTCTGACAGTTCCCACGAGCCAGACGCTGGGCGCGGTGATTCCGGCGACGGCCACCTTTGGTTTAATCACGGGTGGTACTCGTTTTCCGGCCGGCGATTTCGGGACATCGCGGCAGATCCAGCTTTCGACGAAGCTGATCTTCTAAGTTAGTGGTAGTCTGTCTGCCGGAGTCTGCGTAAGGCTCCGGCAGTACACAAATCCGGCAAACTCCTGAGACAACTTGGTACCAACGCGCGATGGACAGGAGCGCGCTTTCACGGTTAAATCGGGCATGCTCCGATGCTTGTCGTGCAACGGGATTCTGCAGAAGTCGGAAACGGTCTGCTATAGCTGCGGCGAAAAGATCGATGGGGCAGCTAAAGCGAAGAGCAAGGGCAGCTTCTATTCCGTGGCCGCGATGCTGTTCTACATCTCGCTCGGGGCGACCGGCTTGTCGATTTTCACCAAGTTCGGCCCGCCGCTGGCAGTGTGTGTTCCTGCCACGATTGTTTTGATGTTTGTGAAGAGTTCTGCCGACCAGGTGAAGAAGAACCAGACCTAGCCCGCTGCCCGCGTCCGGGGAACCTGCGGATAAGCTTCAATAGTGGGTTATGTCCACCCCGGATCTTGCGATCACACCTGAATTATCGGAATACATCCGCGCGGTTTCTCTGCGCGAGCCGGATGTGCTGCGCCGCCTGCGTGAGGAGACAGCCAGCCATCCGCAGGTGAACATGCAGATCTCGCCCGAGCAAGGGCAGTTCATGGCGTTGCTGGTTCAGATGCTCGGAGCCAGGAGAACGATCGAGATCGGCGTGTTCACCGGCTATAGCTCGCTTGCTGTCGCGCTGGCGCTTCCTGAGGACGGGCGCGTGATCGCGTGCGACATCAATGAAGAATGGACTTCGGTCGCGCGGAGGTATTGGCGCGAAGCGGGCATGGATCGCAAGATCGATCTGCGCCTGCGTCCGGCGGTGCAAACTTTGGACGATCTGATCGCGCTGGGGCAGGGCGGCGGATTCGATTTTGCTTTCATCGATGCCGATAAGAAGAATTACGAGAACTATTACGAACGCTGCCTGACGCTGATTCGTCCGGGTGGGCTGATCGCGATCGATAACGTGCTGTGGTACGGCCGCGTAATCGATCCGGCGAGCGACGATGAAGATACGCGCGCGATTCGGACGTTCAACTCGAAGCTGCATCGCGACGAGCGTGTGTCGCTCAGCATGCTGCCGATTCGCGACGGGGTCACGCTGGCCTGCAAGAGGGCGTAGCCATTTGAGAGACCGGCCCGCTGCCGGTCTACGGGGCGGAAACGGCCAAGAAAGTGCTCCTGGGGAGCCGTAGACGGTTCGAAATGGCCCGGCAAATGTCTAAATCTCGAATGAAGGGCGCGCTGGCATGGATGATGGCTTTTGCGCTTCTCAACGTGATCAGCGTTTGTCCCGTGCTGGCGCACCAAGAGCCTGCGGCTCAGTCGTGTTGCGAGCACTCCCACGGGCAAAATCTGCCATGCACCGGCACGTCGCCGAACAATTGCCCGTACATGCTGCTGGAGAAGTCGCTGGCCAAGCACGGGTTGGCCGTATTGTTTACAGCGCCGGTGGCCAGCGCGCAGGTTGAGGCAAATCGCCCAACGATTTGGTTAACATCCCCCAGCGGCGTCGACTGGGCGGCCGATTCTTCTGGTTCCTACCTTCTCTTTCGAGTTCTTCTGATCTGAAATCCGTTCGCGGTCCACAACGTATTTCAAGACCCAGTACGAGATTTCAGAAAAAGGAGAATTGCAATGAAAAAGCTAATGATGACTCTCGGATTGATGGCGACCCTGCTGGTTGGCAGCGTGTCCCTGTTCGCAGGCAACTGCTGCGGATGCTGCAAGAGCGACAACGCGGCTTGCTGCAAGGATGGTTGCGAGAAGTGCGACTGCTGCAAGTAGAGGCTTGAGCCAAAGGTGGGAGGCGCTCGCCTCCCACTTCCATCACTTCTTCTCTACAAAAATACTTTTCGGAATCATGGCGTGGACGCCTTTCGTGCCGTCGACGAGCTGAGTGATGTTGAAGTCCACCGCGACGCTCGCAAGCATATAGGCGTCGTCGCGGCTGAGGTGTTTTTCCGTGACCAAGAAGTCGATCGCTTCGCGGACCGCGAGTTTCGTCGCCTCGGTCAGGTCCTCGTTGATGCCCATGGCGATGTAGTGCGTAGGAGTCTCGCCGCGCGGCCAAGTCAGGTGCATGTCCTTGCGTACGATGAACTGGAACGTTCCGGTGAGGCCAGTCTCCATGGCGGTGACGTCGACTTCGCCGTTGCCTTGTCCGGCGTGGCCGTCGCCCACCTCGAATAGAGCGCCTTTAGCGTGGATGGGGATGTACAGGGTGGTTCCTTCGATCAGGTCTTTGTTGTCGAGGTTGCCGGCGTGAATCCCCGGGGGCGCGCTGCTGATGCGGCCGCTCGCTTCCGGGGGCGCAACTCCCATACTCCCGAAGAAGGGATGCATGGGGATGTCGATGCCATCGCCGAAGTGGGCGATATTTCGCACCCGGTCGAGCGGGATGATCTTGGTCTTCGCGTAGGGGAAATCCTGTGGCAGGAAGCCGGAGGTAGCGCCGAAGCCATTGTAGGCGAAGGGGTAATCCACCTCTATTTTGCGGATCCGGATCTCCAGAACATCGCCCGGCTCGCCCTCTTCGATAAAGATGGGGCCGGTCAAAATGTGGCCACCAGGGCCCCGATCCTTCACTTCGTTGTATATTGTCCGGAATGCCTCCGGGATCTGGCTGGTTGGAACTCCGGCTGCTTCGAACCGGGACGGACTCCCGGTGGAGACGGTTTCGATTCGGACCGTGTCGCCGGAGCGGATGCGTAGTACGGGTTTGGCAGAGGCCGAGTAGTACCCCCAAACCACCGTGCTAGGACTTGCCTTGAGCTCGAGATTGGCGGCGAGACTCGACGAGACGGTGCTGATGATGCAGAATAGAAGAAGTTTTTTCATCGGGGTGGTCTTGCCGTAATAATAGCTTGACCCGGTAGATGTGTTTCAGTAGGCTAAACACGGAGGTAACTTGGTCCTTCTGCTCTTTGGACCGCCAGGTAGCGGCAAAGGCACGCAATCGAAGTTGATCACCACCTGGTTGGGGATCCCTGGAATTTCCACCGGAGACATGCTTCGGGCGGAGATTCAGGCCGGCAGCGATTTGGGCCGGGCCGCGAAGTCCATCATGGATGGCGGGGGATTAGTGGGTGACGACCTCGTGAATCAGATGCTCGTGCGGCGAGTGTCGCAGCCCGACGCGCAGCATGGGTTCCTGCTGGACGGCTATCCACGCACCGTGGAGCAGGCCGAGTTTCTCGACCGATTGCTCGAACAGCGCGGGATCAGCAAGCCGGTGATTCTGCACCTGGACGTTCCCTTGGATGCGCTGGTGGGCCGGCTGACGTCGCGGCGGCAGTGTCCGAAATGCGGGACCATATATAACCTGCTGCATCAGCCTCCGAAGACACCGGACGTATGCGACAACGATGGCGAAGCGCTGGTGACACGGAAGGACGATCAGGAAGACGTGGTCACCGAGCGACTGAAGAACTACGTTGCACTGAGCCGGCCGGTGCTGGCCCATTATCAAGATGCGAATTACCACGTGATTCGCGGCGACCGGTCGCCGGGGTATGTGTTCGAGGAGATCACGGGAATTCTCGAGCCGCTGGTTTCCAAGAACGGTCTGGTCGTGAACGGCAGACCTCCTGCGATCGCGCAACAGCCGGACGGTGCTCTGGCGCGCAAGCGACAGACCGCCGACTAAATTCGCGTCAATCCGATTCGCAGTCCGAAAACGCAGGAAAATCCCGATCCGCTGCAGCCAGTGCTAGGATGAATGCTCAGTTCGAATCTGGAGGAGTGACTCGTTCATGCATAAACGTAACTGGCTTGCCCTGTCGGTATTCTTGAGCGCTGTGTTGTTGGCGCAAAACCCTGGTGTCCAGCGCACGGTGGTAAAGCGCAGCGACGTATCGGTGTCGGGGCGTGAGGCGGTAATAGCACGCGTCGAACTAGCGGTCGGCGCCAACGTCGGGCGTCACACGCATCCGGGCGAAGAGATCAGCTACGTACTGGAAGGCGAGGGCGAGCTTCTGGTGGAGGGCCAGCCGCCGCTGAAGGTGAAGGCCGGCGACGGTTTCGTTGTTCCGAACGGAGCCAAGCACGATGCGCGCAACACAGGGAGCGTGCCGATGCGGTTGAGCGCTGTGTATCTGGTGGAGAAGGGCAAGCCGATGGCGACGCCGGTGCCCTAGCCGGGGAGACGCAAGTGGACGTGGCGTGAAGTCGATTCGAGGTGAGACCCTGCAAGCGAACTCCGACTTTGACAGCGGCGTCACCGTCTGGGCCGATTTGCAAATTCCCGATACGGACTTTGACGTCGCGGCGCTTCACTCGGCGATCGACAGCCGCCGTATCGAACGGAACATGAGCTGGAAAGCAGTTGCTCAAGAGGTCAGCCGTACAGGAGAGCGACTGGGTCTTCATCCCATCAGCCCGTCGACCATCAGCGGTCTGAAGAACAAGCGCTGGGGCGTGGAGGGTGACGGAGTCTTGCAGATGCTTATCTGGCTCGATCGGACGCCCGAGAGCTTCGTGGCCGGGCATCCGGGCGCGCATCATCCAGCCGCGCGGCTTCCCCATGTCAGCAAGACACAGATTCTGAGGTTTGATGTCCCGCTGATCTTCTCTAAGCTCGAGGCCGTTCGCTCAGCGCGCGGTTTGAGCTGGGCGCAGGTAGCCCAAGAGATCGGTGGTCGCGCGACCGCGGAAGGGCTCAGGAATCTGAAGAACGCACAACGCACCGCATTTCCTCAAGTGATGCGCATGGTGCGGTGGCTGCGCTGTCCGGCGGCTGCATTGACGCGAATCGCACCCTGGTAGGACGATTAGCTCGCGCGCGTCCGCTGCGGCGCTAGCTTTTCGCGATGAAGTCGCGGATGGCGCTGTTGACCTCGGCGCGCTTCTCATGGATCACCCAGTGCGATCCGTCTGGGATGCGCTTGATGGTGAGCTGCGGCACGAACTTATCGAGCCCGTCGAGATTTTGGGTCAGCAGAGCGGTATCTCTTTCGCCCCAGATGACGAGCGTCGGAACTTTCACCATTAGCGCGCTGGGATCGATCGCGAAATTTCCGCGGGCGGGGCCGGCCCCTTGTCCCGCGGCCGGCGGCCCGACCTCATTCGCGCGGTAGTAGTTCAAGCCGCCCGTGAGCGCGCCCGGCTGCGACCAAGCTTTGATGTAGGCCTGTTTGTCCTGTTCGGTGAAGACTCCGTTCTTCAAACCCTCGCCGAGGACGGCATTGACCAGCCAGGCATAGTTGTTGGCGGACAGATTTTGCTCGGCTTGCGGGCTGCGGAACATCAGCATGTACTGGCTGGCTTGCTGCTGCGCGGGGTCAGTGGCGAGCAGGCGGCCGAACACGCCCGGATGCGGCGCGTTCACGATTACGAGCTTCTCCAGCATTTCCGGATGCGCGATGGCGAACGCCCAGGCGACGGCGCCGCCCCAATCGTGAGCCACGAGGATAAATTTTTTCTGGTGCGAGAAGTGGTCGGCGAGCACGCGGACGTCTTCTACCAGGACACTGACCTTATATTGGTCGAGCGCCTCGGGCTTATCGGAGAGATTGTAGCCGCGCAGGTCGGGCGCCACCGCGAGATGATCCTTGCCGAACTCGGCGAGCTGGTCCTTCCACTCGTACCAGAACTCGGGGAATCCGTGCAGGAACAGAATGAGCGGACCCTTGCCCGCTGTCATAACATGCAAGCGGACATTGTTGACGGGGACGTAGCTGTCCTTGAGCATGGGCTTCTCCATAGTCTTAGCGGCCGTGAGAGGAAGGAACGCGGAGAGCAAGATCGCGGTGACCGCGCCGCTCGCGCTCAGATTCGTAATCATGTGGGAAGTCTACGCCGGTTGAAACGCGAATAGCAATCACTCGGCGACGAAGCGCCGTCTTTGGGCGATGGGTCGCCTCGAAAGCGCGATTCGCCGATCAGGGCGCCTGCGGAATGGGCACTTCTTTGGCGTGCCGCCACAGGCGTTCGAGTTCGTAGTAGGCGCGGGCCTTCGCCGAGAATACGTGGATCAAGCAATCGCCGTAGTCGGCCAAAACCCATTCGGCGTTTGAGAAACCTTCCACACTAACCGGGTATTCGCCGCGCTGCTCCATTTGCAGGGCGATCTCTTCCGCGATGGCCTGAATCTGTTTGGGATTCGAGCCGGTGCAGATCACGAAAAAGTCGGCGAACGAGGTGACGTCGCGCAGGTCGAGCACGCGAATATCGATTGCTTTTTTCGATTCAGCGGCGCGTACTGCAGTCAGCCAAGGCGGGGTGTCGTGCGGGAGTGCTACAGGTTTCAGTGCGGTATGCAGTTGTTCTCGAATAGTTCTCCAGAGTCTCCTTACCCGTATGGTACACTGAAATTCCCAATGCGACAATCGGCGTTTGTATTGTTGTGTTTCGCGTCGGTTGCAATGCGGGCCGAGACGCCGTCAGCCGCTCTGGAAGCCACCGCCAACAAGCGCATCGAACTGGCACAAAAGGACTTGGCGCGCATCCGCGACTTGGTGGAAATCGGCGCGGTGGCGCGGCTGAAGTTGGTGGAAGCCGAGCAGAATCTTGCCGATGCGCAGGACGATGCGATCTTGGCGCGCACTCTGTACAGTGATTTGCAAGCGAAAGACTGGACCGATTCGCTGTCGCAGGACATGGTGGCGGCGGCAGAACGCCGGGTGCAGCGCCAGCAGGAAAAAGTGGAACAGGCGCAGAAGCTGGTGGATCAAGGCTTCGAAGCACTGTACTCGGTCGAGCCGTTGCAGGAAGAGCTAACCTCCCGGCAGATCAAGCTGGACCTGGCGCGGTCGCGGGTGCAGCAAATGACCAATGTGGCGGCGCTTGCGAAGCTGGAAGAATCGATCGCGGCGAGTCAGGAAGCGCTCCGCGGGCGAGACGATCAAGCTCCGTCGCTCGAAGGGATGGAGCACTTCGACGGCAACGGAGAATTTAAAGAGGCGCGCGATCTGAAGATCATTCAGTCCGCATTCGAGCGGCAGTTCGATCGCGAGCTTCCGATCAGCGCGGATGGCGAGACGAGCTTGCATCGGGCGCTGGGTCTGGACCATCGCGGCCGGGTGGACGTTGCGGTTGCGCCCAATACTCCCGAAGGAATCTGGCTGCGCGGCTATTTGAAAACGCGCAACATTCCCTATTACGCATTTACTCGTGCGGTCCCGGGAAAAGCGACCGCGGCACACATTCATATCGGTCCTGGAAGCACCCGCCTGAGCAACGCCGACTAGGCTGATGGCTTTAGTTCCGCGCGTTTTCCTCACCTCAGAGCAGATTCAAAAACGCGTCCGCGAAATGGGTGAGCAGATCAGCGCCGATTTTCCGGAGGGGCCGATCTATCTGATCGCGATTCTAAAAGGCGCGTTTATTTTTCTGGCGGACTTGTCGCGCGCCATCAAGACGCCGTCGCGCGTGGAGTTTATTGGGATCTCAAGCTATGGCCGCGGCAAGACGACATCGGGCCAGGTGAAGGTCACCAAGGACCTGGATGTATCGATCGAAGGGCATCATGTGCTGATTGTCGAGGACATCGTCGACAGCGGCGTCACGCTGACGTACTTGATGAACGTGCTGAAGCAGCGGCGGCCCAAGTCGCTGCGCATCGCGACGCTGCTCGACAAGCCCGAGCGGCGGCTGCGGCCGGTAGAGGTATCGTATGTCGGGTTTCAGATACCGGACGAGTTTGTGGTCGGGTATGGGCTGGACTTCGCCGAGGATTACCGGAACCTGAGCGACATTTGCGTGTTGAGCGAAGCGTAACCACCGCTCGACAGGAATGTTGGACGATAGAGACTGATGCAACGCTTCGATCGAATCACCTGGGATCCGAACCAAATGAACGGGCAACCGTGCATTCGCGGCATGCAGTTGACCCTGCGACGCGCGTTGGAAGCCATCGCTGCCTATCCGAATGGGAACGACCTCTTTCGTAATTACCCTGAGCTTGAGCCTGAGGATCTGCGTCAAGCCCTGGAATTCGCGGCGGCGAATCTTGAAGACCGCGCCACGCAAAACTTCTACGCGGCCTGACCGCGTGCTCTCTATTTGCGGCATCTTGTGTTCTGCGAGCTAAATTGCCGGCAGGAGAACTGGGCGCCCCCGATTTTCATCTGTTACCATCGCTGTGATGCCGGCTAAAGTAACAGTCAACAACAATGGATCGATTCGAATCGAAGGCGATTTTAAGATCTGCGACGCCGAGGGCCGCGAGTTCGGCCTCGCCGGGCGCACCGTGATCTCGCTGTGCCGCTGCGGGCACTCGCAGAACAAACCGTTCTGCGACGGTTCGCACAAAGTGAGCGGCTTCGAATCGACTTGTCCAGCCCGCGAACTGCCGCCTCCCAAGCCCGTGGTTCCGAATCCAACGGCATGATCCAGTTTGTTCTCGAGACTGACCGAGAGCAATTTGAAGACGCGCTCCGGTTCGCGCAGCAACAGGTCCGCCGGCTGGTGGAGGCACATCCGGGTTTTTACGCTACGTACACATCGAACGGACGATGGAAGCACAATGGGCCGGTCTTGTCCAACTGGACCGACGGCTTTCTGCCCGGGTTGATGTGGATCTTTCACAAACGCAATGGCGGTGTTCACGCCAAGGACCAGTTCTGGGGCGAGCACGCCATCCGGTACACGCAGCCGCTCGAATCGCGCAGTTTGGATCGCGAGGCGACGGACCTTGGCTTTCTGTTCCTGTCGACTTACTACCGCTGGTACCGTTTGACACGCGATCCGAAGCTCAGGGACATCATCATCGAAGCGGGCCGCACGGAATCGCTGCGCTTTCAGGAGAACGGTCAATATCTGAGATCTTCGGTGGGTGAGAACTCCATCTTCATCGATCAGATGATGAACGTCGGGATCATTTTCTATGCAGCGCGCGAGACGGGCGACCGGCGGCTGCGCGACCTGGCGGTACGGCATTGTCTGACGACCCGCCGCTTTCTGGTGCGCGGAGACGGCTCTACGGCACACGAAGGGATTTTCGATCCGTCGACCGGTGAGTTTCTGCGGCAGACGACGCAGCAAGGCTATCGCGGGGATTCGTGCTGGGCGCGCGGGCTGGCCTGGGCCTTGTACGGGTTCAGTGTTTCGCACGAATACAGCCGGGATCCGCGGTTCCTCGAGACGGCAGAAGCGTGCGCGGATTATTACGTCACGCATTCGGGCGGTGACGGCGTTCCGCCCTGGGACTTCAACGCAGCGCCGGAGAGCAAGGGACTCGTGGATACTTCTGCCGCTGCGATCGCCGCGTCTGGTTTGTTGCGGCTTTGCAGGCTGCTGCCGGACCCGATGAAAGGACATTTCTACTTCTCGACCGCCGTGCTGATTCTGCGGAATCTGTGCGAGAAGTACGTCGCCAAAAAAGACAAAAAGTGGGAGGGGATTCTTAAAGGCGGCGTGTTCCATTTGCCGAAGGAGCTGGGGGTCGACGAATCGGTGATGTGGGGTGAATACTTTTTTGTTGAAGCTCTGGAGCAAGCGCTGCAGCAGCTAGGGTAGACGCCCTATCGGGCGGGCGTCGATCCGGTCGATAGTTGAACCAGATGCCCGACACGTCCGCAGTCAACTACTACGACCTGCTTCAAATCAGCCCGCAGGCGGAGCCGGAGACGATCGAGCGCGTGTACCGGCTGCTCGCGGCACGATATCATCCTGACAATCGGGAGACCGGTGATGCCGACCGCTTCCTGCTGATTCGCGAGGCCTGCGAGGTGTTGCGCGATCCAGCGCGGCGCAAGGATTACGATCGGCAGTTTCAGGCCAACGCGGCGAAGCCGCTGCCGATTTTTCTCGGCAAGGAATTTACCGATGGCATCGATGCCGAGGCGAAGATTCGAATCGGCGTGCTGTGCCTGCTATACAGCAAGCGGCGGGCGAATCCGGATTTCGCGGCGCTGTCGCTGCTCGACATGGAAAACATCATGGCGTTTCCGCGCGAGCGGCTGCTTTTCGCGCTGTGGTATCTGCGCGCGAAGCGGTATGTGCTGCAAGACGACCGCAGCAGCTTTATCATTAGCGCCGAAGGCGTGGATTATCTCGAAAGCCAGCTGCCGACAAATCAGATCCTGCACAAGATCTTCCGCGCGTCCGAAGCCGGCGTGATGGTTTATCCCAAGGCGCTCAGCTCGAAGACGAAGTAGACGAACGCGCCTGCTATCCTGGACGTGCTCATGGCGGGCAGGGCCGTTATTTTCGCGTTGCTTTTCGCTTCGGCCGCGGTGTTCGCGCAACAACGGCCGATTCTGATCGATACCGACGCGGGCACCGACGACCTGATGGCGATCGCATTTCTGCTTGCCGAGCCCGGTGTGCGGATCGAGGCGATTACCGTTTCGAACGGTCTGGCGCATGTCGAGGCTGGGGCGCGCAACGTGACCCGGCTGCTCGAGCTGGCACAGCGGAGTGACATTCCGGTGTTCGCGGGGCGGGGCGAGGCTCTGAAGCCGACCGCCGAATTTCCCAAGGAGTGGCGCAAGATTTCGGACGAATTGCCTGGAGTAAGCTTGCCGGTGGCATCGCGCGCGCCCGAACGTAAGCCCGCTGCCGATTACTTGATCGAGCGCCTCCTCGAGCGGGACCGCCCGGTGCGTGTTCTTGCG
>Ga0335070_10010106_pt1 | contig 11037 bp, 15 predicted proteins | sample Lox_Sample_13_FD_206722 | JGI IMG/M metagenome (GOLD analysis project Ga0335070, IMG submission 206722) | Soil microbial communities from Loxahatchee National Wildlife Refuge, Florida, United States - Lox_Sample_1.3 | ecosystem: Environmental > Terrestrial > Soil > Wetlands | place: USA... | reverse complement strand
CCTGGCCGCGCTTCGAATCCTTGAGGAGGAGGCAACGGCACAGGATGAGGCCGTGAAGGCAGCCAAGCAATCACTGGCGGTAGCCCTCAACCAGTATAAGGCGGGAACGATAAATTACCTCGCAGTCATAGTGATCCAGGCCGCACTGTTGAACAATGAAACGACTGCTGTCAACATCCTCGGCCGCCGTATGACTGCGGCCACGCTTCTTATTAAAGCCCTTGGCGGCGGCTGGGATGTGTCCAGCCTGCCCTCGGCTAAAGACCTCGGTCTCAAAGTCAAGCAATCACAGTCAACCGAGAGCGAACCGAGCGCATCTGAACCTTGAAAGGAATTAACTCGAAAATCACTAACGAGTGCGTAATTGAAAAGATTTGTCGTTCCGAAAATCTCCCCCAACCCCTTTTTGCCAAAGAGGGGAAATCCCTCCCTCTAGCAAAGGGAGGATAGGAGGGATTTAAGTGAGGATGCCCATACTACTATAGACTGATCAGGAATTCGTCTTGGCCTGCTGATAGTGAAGGAAATCTTCGATTCAAAAACCCGATGTCATTAAGCCTCTGGAATAGGGTTAGTCTTTGGAGGTAAAAATGGAAAAAATATCCCGGCGGACTTTTGTGGCTGCGACACCCACCGCTCGGCTCATGAAAATCGTCTCTTTACTTGCTCTGGGCAAAGCGACAGAGAATAGCCCTGCTGCGAATTATTACACCACCTATGCGGCAATAGAAAAGAGCAAATTGTAAGATTCTTTTTACCCTGCTGAACTTTGGATTAAGAGCCTATCCACAAATAACTTCCCCCCCTTTAGTAAAGGGGGGTGAGGGGGGATTTAAAGTGACAACGTTGGCAAAATCCCCCTAAGTCCCCTTTCCCAAAGGGGGATGTCACGAACAATCATTATTTAATTTACGGATGGGTTCTAAATCTCTGATAGACCTTTTCGGTTGAAGAAATCGGTACAAACAAAGCAGGATAGGCAAGAGGCATGATTTCATCCTTTCCAATAATGAGATAGCCACCTTCATTTAGACATCCGGAAATCTTTCTTAACACATTCATCTGGCATTCCTTGGAAAAGTAAGTAAAGGCTAAATTTCTACAGAAGATAATGTCCATTCCGGGAAATGGTTCCTCGTGAGCGACGTCATGTTTCTTAAATTCGACGTTCTCCCGAATGGATCGATCGATCACATAAAATCCATCTTCGGTTTTGAAAAATCTCCGTATGATTTCCTCCGGAACTTCTTTTAAACTGCTTTCCTTATATCTTCCATTCCTTGCCCTATTAAGAAGGGCTTCATTGATATCCGTAGCCAAGATTACAGGACGGATCTTGGGAAATTTGTTTTCGAATCTCGCCTTCCATAATATGGAGAGGCTATAGGGTTCTTCACCATTTGCGCATCCAGCCGACCAAACCTTAAATTCATCCTTCTCCTTCTTATTCTTTATGATTGCCGGGATGATAGAATGCTCGAGGAGGTCAAAAACCTTTCTATCTCTGTAAAACCTTGAAATGGTAACCGTGAAGAATTCGGAAAGATGACCCCGTTCTTCACGGTCTTTTCTGACTCTTAAGAGGTATGCATCGAAATGAGCAAGCCCAACTTGAGCGACTCTCTGCTCAATCTTTCGTTTGACCCCTCTCCTTCGGAAGGGTCTCCATTGAAGGCCAAAAAGCGGAGCAACTTCTTTCAGAAATTCATCGAACTCCATAGGCTTTTTCAAGATTCAACAACCGCTTCTTGACCTCGATCCCGTGGCCGAAACCACCCAGACCGCCGTTGCTTTCGATCACCCTGTGACACGGGACGATTAACGGGATGGAATTTCTACCATTGGCATTCCCGACCGCACGGAAAGCTTTAGGATGACCAATCGACTTCGCAATCTCCTGATAGGATCTCGTCTGGCCGTATGGAATTTTCTCGAGTGCAGACCAAACCTTCCTCTGAAATGGGGTCCCTTCGAAGTCCAGCTTGCAATCAAAACGTCGAAGTTCACCCTTCAAGTATTTTCCAAGTTGACCAATGACTTTCTTATTCTTCCGATCATCCTTCACAATCTCTCCGCTAAATCTTTCCTTCAACTCTCTCAAAAAGGCCTTTTCTGTCTTCAAAAAATCCACCGCGCAAACCCCTCTCTCTGTAGAGGCAACGAAAACCTCTCCTAGAAGTGGAGAATCAAACGAAGAATAATAAATTTTTTGCATCTTTCCTCCTAACTTTATCACCGAATTACCAATGCCACTGGTTCTTTGTTACGCCGCCATCAAATTGGCGTGAAGGCTATCCGCCGCTTCCCAGAGGTCAGATTCGAGTTTTTCGATATCTTTAAAGGTCTCGTTCGTCATGGGGCTTTTTACAATTTGATCCGGGTTTGCCAAGTTAAATAGTGATCCTAACCCTGAATTCTTTGGCATCTGTCCAATTCACCCCGCGGAAGTTGACCTATTTATACCAAAAATTTAATCTCATAGCAATTTGCAGAAGGTTCCGATTCAGAAGGCAGTGGCCGGAAGGGATATCTTTTGCCTGCCAAAGGCAGGCAAAAGGGAGACGATATATTTATTGAGAACAAGATATTTTTCAATTTTCATTGAATTTACATGGACGGGGCTGCTTTAATATTTTCCAGTTCTATTTCAGGCCTTTCTTTTTTAAATCCAAAATGCTCAGAGGCGTCCAGTATCTCAATACCTATGATCTCCTCATTCGGACCTAAATCTATTGCAATGTCTTCGGTGATACGTATTGTTGTTACCTCTGTTGGTCCCTTTTTGAAGGACAAATAGGCCGCATCAACCTCTGGATCATATTTTATCTTCATCGTACACCTCCAATAAAAAATACATAAACCGTTATAACCACAAACCTTTCAGGTTGCTCGACTACAATCGGCATCACCTGTTTGGCCTGATAAAACTTACCCTTCCATACGCCATTATGACTGAAGTTTTTTCTGAAGGCGATCCTCCCTTTTTGGGCAGGGAGACGCTCCCCAGTTCTTATCGCTTGTTCGACTTCGTCCCTTGAGGCGCCTCTATCAAATAAGTTCTCAAGGGCATGCCGAGAAAATATTATGGGTTTTTCAATTTCAGCCATACCTAAGAAAACATCAGGGTCTTAAATTCTGGCTCAATATAATGAATCTCTACAGGATGCCCATCGAGGTTCGCGGTGAGGATGCTTTGGCCGTTAACGTAAATTCGCTGAGGCATCCATGCCTTAAGTTCGTTAATGATAAATTCCTTATCTTTCTTGGAACTTCGATAGGGAGTTCACTGGCAAGTATTATACTTTAATAATAAATTTTTTCAAATAGTTGTAACCTTGACGAATTCAAAAAAGAAAACGCTGTGTTATGAATTACCGAATCGGTATTTCACTGCTTTTACCAAACCCACGGGTCCGGTCATCATTGTATTTCCAGCCGGGGCAGCAAAAATGAATCTGAATGACGTCTCTTTAAAAAGATCACGGTTTGGGCCGGTGACAACCACCTGTGCCTCCCCTTGAAATGGTTTCAGGGTAATAGCACCATGTCCGTTCTCCTCAAAAACTTTTTTCCCGCTCAATTCGCCCCGAACGAGAAGCCTTAAATCACTCTCCAATTTCTTAGGAGTCAACTCATGCGTGTGATGCTCATAGAGAGCTTCAATCTTCCTCTCCAGTATCAAAGCGGCAATGGTGTGTCCGTTTCCCACGTTAACGGCGATAGAAGGACCCTTGGCTTCGTCAATGCAACCCAGAATGGCAGAAAAACAGGTATCCATGACCAGAACGGGGGCCGAGGAAGTTCTTCTGACTGCTGCAACGGCTGACCTCATGCGCAGGTAATATTCTGGAAGTGAGTCTCCCAGGAAATGAAACATCTCCGGCCGATTATCTTCTCTGAGCATTCTCTCCATATTGGCAAACCGAAAGGCCCGGTCTGAAACCCCCTTGGGAGCTACGCCGTGATCCTGAACCGCAACCGCAACAGCATCAACCTTAAAATCTTCCCCAAAATTTGAAAGGAAATTTCTAAGCAGTGGCAGGTCGATCTCCCGGATCTCCAATTCCTGAAAATGGTCTCCCTTCGGTTTCTTCCCCACTTCAATTCCCGTTGACCTGACCTCATCCAGATCATTGCGAATGGAATAGGCCGCAGACTCTTCCATCACCACGCGATATCCCTTCTGAATGTGACGAAGGACCGCCCTGCCGAGGGATCCTCCTCCGATCGTATCGCCATGGATATATGCATGGCCTTCAATCCTCTTCAGTTTTTCGGCAAACAATCCGGATGGTGTGGGAAGGACAAGACTGATGCAATTTTCAATCTTTTTTTCCGAATCAAAAAGCAGAATATCCTGTGTGCCAGCCCCGATATCAATGGCAAGAATCTTCATATTAAAACAACGTGTCTCGTGTCCGTGCTCCGTGTCCGTTAATTCTTAAAGCATAATTCTCAACTTCTTACTATTGTCTGCATTCAGCTTACTGCTTACCGCCTTCTGCCTACTGCCTACTTATTACTATCCTTTAATCACTCCCATGGGAACGAGCTTGGCCACTTTTCGACTGATGCCGGCATGATGGACCACATTCACCACATCATTGACATCTTTGTAAGCATCTGGAATCTCTTCCACGATGGTTCCCCGGCTTGCTCCCTTTACGATAATGCCTTTATCTTCCAATTCCCTTGTGATCGCTCTTCCTTTTGCTGCTTTGATGGCCTGATGCCGGCTCATCACCCGGCCTGCTCCATGACAGGTGCTCCCGAAAGTCTCTTCCATCGCTCTCTCCGTCCCCACTAAAACATAAGAACATCTCCCCATATCGCCCGGGATGAGGACGGGCTGGCCAGTCGATTGATAATCCGATGGGACATCCGGATGGTTTGGAGGAAACGCCCTGGTTGCCCCTTTCCTGTGAACACAGAGTTTCTTTTTTTTCCCATTCACCATATGGTTTTCGATCTTGGCAATATTGTGACAGACATCATAGATTAGATCCAACTTCAAATCCTTTGGACCCTTTTGGAAAACCTGCTCAAAGGTCTCCCTCACCCAATGCGTAATCATCTGCCGATTGGTGAAGGCAAAATTGGCTGCACAGGCCATCGCCTGGAGATATCTCTCCCCTTCCGGAGAAGAGACAGGCGCGCAACAGAGTTGAGGATCCGGAAGGTCGATCTTATATCTTCTGGCGGCATCCAGCATGACCCGGATATAATCGTCACAGACCTGATGACCCAACCCCCTCGAACCGGTATGAACGATCACTGTGGCTTGATCCTTCCATAGTCCCAATGTTCGAGCAACGGTCTCATCAAAAACCTCGGCCACGTACCCCACCTCAACAAAATGATTTCCCGATCCCAGCGTTCCCAACTGGGCCCGTCCTCTTTCCATCGCCCTTTCAGAGACACGGTCCGGATCGCCCCCTTCAATGCATCCGTGTTCCTCAATGTGGTCAAGATCTTCTGATGAGCCAAAACCTTGCTCCACAGCCCATCTGGCCCCTTTCTTTAAAACCCGCCTTTCCTCCTCGCGATTCAACTTGAGGTCTTTGCGGTGAGATCCTACACCTGAGGGGATGTTGATGAAAAGGGCCTCCACCAATTCCTTGATCCTTCCTTGGATATCCGTGCGGCTCAAACCTGAGCGCATCAATCGGACACCTCAGTTGATGTCGTAACCCACGCCTCCGGGGGAAACGACACCCTCATCCATATCGAAGCCAGCCACTCCCCCAATCGGAAAACCGTATCCCCAATGAATATCCGGCATCGCCAAGGAATGGCCCACAATGCCCGGAAGCCACGCGACATTGGCCACTTGGGCCAGGCTCTGGTCCTTTCGAATATCACCGAACAGACGCTCATCGGCATAGACGATTCCGTCGGTCCTCATCTTTCCTTCGCGAGGAATTCTCCACCGGTAATCGTCGATCTTCTGGACCTTGATCTTCTCGTCAGTCATTGACGGTCACCTCCGCGTTACTCCCCTCTTAGAAACTGCTCTCTATTAATGGAGAGTCCAGAAATCGAAAACCGATCCTTAGCAGATTTACAAAAGAGGACAGAGAGGCGGCTGAGGGGCTTTTTCGCAATTCTAAAGCTTCCGAAACTGCCTCTCTGTCCTGGCACACAATCCCTCAGCAAAGGGGATCTAATCAGAGGTCAAAAATGACCTGCGCTCTCCAGCATCCCTTCTCCTGTCGAACCTCTATCCGATGATACGTCACGGCCTTCACCTCTGTTTTGATCGCGTGGACCCCATCCTGAAACAACTCCCCTTTCGCGATCGCCCTTAAACCGTCTTTCCCAACGGACTCGACCTGAAACTCTTTGAAGAGAAGATTTTCCACATCGTGAAGGTAGAGCAGCCCACTCAACCAATCCACCATCAAGCGATCCAGACTCTCCCCTTCAATAGTAATTCTTCTCTCTATCCGACGCCTTACCTTTCTTAAATCGGTGATGAGATGGAAGAAAGCCTTACCCGCATTTTCAAAAAGCGCCTTGAGATCTTCCCCGTAAACGATGATACCGATGTCCGCAGTGTGATCCAGGATCTCAAAGCGCTTCATTCTTGCTTCAATCTTTTTTCGTCGGATCATGCACCCGTCGATTCTGCCTTCTTTCCTTTCACAATATTGACCGCCTTTTCTACCATGTCAGGAATCTTTCCAAAAAAGGCCTCCACCATTGCCGGCATTCTTCTCAGATTAAGAATCGAGACCTCCCCACCCTTGATCACCAGAAAGGCGATGGGCTCCACGCAGATTCCTCCACCTCCTGCACCACCGCTTCCACCAGATGTCTTGATTTGTTCTGTTCCAGCGCCCGCACCGACGCCCAAAGAGATTTTGGAGACAGGTAAGACAGTGAATTCTCCTGCTTTAATACCTTCTCCAACGATGGTCTCTGTTTTTGCCACGGCTTTGAACCCATCTAAAAGTGCTTTGATCAAATCAGTAGCTTCCATTATGTCTTACCTCCCTTTCTTGGTTTCCTTCCTCTTATCTCCAGGATCAGGGGAAAGATCCAGTTTCTTAAATGCCGGAATAATATTTTGAGAGAAAGGGTGACTTCACCTCTACACCAATTCTCACCTAAGAAATTGACAGTTATACGAATCTTCTGCTCAACTCTCTCTGTCTGAACAGCACTGATCCACCCATAGAGTATTCCGTTCACCATCGGGTCCGGAATGCAAACAGTTCCTTCAACCCTTTTCATTTTCCATCCTGTGAGAAAGGAAAAAAATCCTTTCAAATATCTCCACCGGATGGGGGGTCGGCCGTGAAGCTGAATCTTTTTCTTTTTCATTGGGAGGGGAATGCGAATTCCGAGAATCTTCATCATCACCCTGCCACTCTCCCATCCGGAGGAAACAAATCCATTCCATCTAAGCAAGACCGATTTTCTTTGAGTGTCCCAACATAATGAAATCGGAATCATCCTGCCCTCTTCTTTTCCAGCCTCTGAAGAAACCGCTCCTTGGACACAAGGACTCGTTCGTGTTCTCCCTCCGCCACCTTTTCCTTCTCGTCATAGGCGTCCACCAAGAAAAAAAGCCGGTTCTTTTCTACACTCTTGAGAAGCGCATTGGCAGTAACCTTCATACCCAGGGGGGTGGCGGATAGGTGCCTAATCTTCACTTCTGTTCCGAGACTCACTTGATCCGGTGGAATACAGTCGCGGATCGCATCGATAGCGGCGGCCTCCAAGAGTTGGATCAGCGTTGGTGTGGAGAGGACGGCTACAGGAATATTTCCTACTTGGCTGACCAGGTCTTCTTCCTTCACAACCATCTCAGATTTTCCGGTTAATCCGGGTACCATGGCGCTCTCCCTTTCTCCAAGGGACATGGGGTTGTAGTGAGATATCAGAACCATTCCAGAACTTCTTCATCATAAATCTCCTCGAGTTTCTCCTTATGAGTCGATTCTTCCTGGGCAAGGACCAAAAGCAGCTTCTTCAAACTTGGTTCCGGAGAAATCTTTGCCATGGAGTCATAAAGCTTCTGAGATTTTTCTTCTTGCTTGATCGCCATCCGGAGAAGATCAGCATAACTCATATCCGAGCTATAGGGCACATCCTCTAGCATCGCACTGATGCCCAGTCCCTTGGTTTTCTTCAATTCAACCTGACCCATCTTTTTCAGATCAAATTTTTCAAGCTTTTTCTTGTGCCCCTCCTCCATTTTGGCTAATTCTTTAAATGTCTTTTTGACACCAGGGTTAGAACGTTCTGCCGCCATTTTGTAAAAAGCCGCTGCATCTGCCTCTTTTCGAATAGCAAACCTCAGAATCTCATCCAAGCTGTCCAGTTTCATCTTCTTCCTCCTTCACAAAAGTTTTCTTGACCTCACCGATCAGTTTTTCCGCCTCTTCTCTATCTTTTTCAGAAACCAAGACAACTCCCCATCCCTTTTGAGGGATGTAGAGCCCATCATAGGCCGTGTCGAGAAAGGACTTGATGAGAAATGGAATCCCGGCTTCCTGAAGAGCTTGAGAAATCCTGTCTCCTTCGAATCGATTCTCAACCGTCCCTGCCTTCACCCATTGGTCCATGGCTTCCATCGGGTTTATTATATAATGAAATCATCGTAACCCAAAGGATAAATTTAGGACTGCCAAAATAGACCTGGGAAATCAAAAAATTTATTTGATTTTTTGATGGCGGGTATCTATAATTTGGTGACGAAATGGATTAATCCAACTTCTTAAAAGGAGGTGATAAAGGGATGAAGAGAAGCATATGCGCTATCTTGTCGTTGCTTTTGATTGTTACGCTTGTGACCGCAATCGTAGGGTGTGGAGCCGATATCAAGGCCGAGAATGAGAAATTGAAAGCTGAAAACACCAATCTCAAATCGGACAACGACAAATTGAAGTTAGAAATACAGAAGCTGAAGGAAGAGGTCCAGAAGGCATCTGAAAAGGATGCGACCATCACCACTCTCACTGCGGAGAACGAGGCTTTGAAAAAGCAGGTAGAAGATTTAAAAGCTCAAATGGCGAAAAAGAAAAAATAGTTCCGAGATGATCACCTTGCAAAAAAGGGAAGACCCCGGCTTCCGAGGGGTTTTCCCTTTTTTGATCGATGCCTTCCGTCATGAACAAACGAAACCGTCCCAAAAAAAGAGAAAAAAGGGGGCTCCCCTTTTATATTCTTTACGTCTTTATCCTCTCCCTACTTTTATTTCTTCTCTGTGGAGCCGTGCTGTTTTTCTATTACTCCCACCGTCTTCCTGATTTTGCTCCACTGAAGGAACGAAACGTCAATGCTTATTCCGTCGTTTACTCTGAAGAAGACGAAGTCATCGGAAAATTTTTGCTGGACAATCGAATCCCCATCCCATACGAACAAATCCCAAGGCAGCTGGTCAATGCCTTTGTTGCTGCCGAGGATGCAGAGTTCTTTTATCACAAGGGAGTCGACTACAAGGGAATCCTCCGCGCGATGTTGAAGAACTTTCTCGCCGGAAGGATTGTGCAGGGAGGGAGTACTATCACTCAACAGGTCACCAAGACTTTTTTTCTAACCCCCAAGAGAAGTTTGCTTCGAAAATTGAAAGAAGTCGCCTATGCCTTCGGTCTGGAGCGGGACTTAACCAAAGAGGAAATCCTCACCCTTTATCTCAATAATATTTATTTGGGAAATGGGGCGTACGGGGTGGAGGCTGCCGCCGAGAGCTATTTCAACAAAAAGGTTGAGCAACTCAGCCTGGCAGAGAGCGCCATGATGGCCGGTCTGGTGAAAGCTCCTAGCCATTATTCCCCTGTCAGCAATTTAAGGAGGGCCAAAGACCGGCAGGCCTATGTTCTCACGCGCATGGCAGAATTAGGCTTTATCTCCCAGGAGCAGAAAGAAAAAGCTGAACGGGCTCCATTGAAAATCCAACCGAGGCAAAGCGCCTATTTTAGCAAGGCGCCCTACTTCACTGAATTTATTCGGCACCAGGTGGAGAGAAAATATGGGAAGGAAAAACTGTATGAGGAAGGACTGAGGATTTACACCTCTCTTGACCTATCGCTTCAGCGAGCCGCTCAAAGATCGGTGGACACCGGATTGAGAGAGCTGGATAAGAGGCAGGGATTCCGAGGTCCTCTCCGAACCCTCTCTTCCAAAGAGGTGAAAGGACTTCTCAACAGGAAGAAAGGGCCGTTGAATCCCCTTCCCCAGGACGAGATTTTGGAAGGAGTGATCCTCGCCAAAGACGATTCAAAGAAGCTTTACAACGTCTGGGTCGAAGACCGAAAAGGCATTCTTCCCTTCTCCGAAATGTCCTGGGCTCTCAACGTCAAACCCTCCGGCAGCTATAAACCAGAAAGAGTGAAAACCCCTGCTGACCTTCTCCATCCTGGAGATGTCCTTTACGTTCGCACGAGAGAAGCCAAGAAAGATCTGCCTCCTTTACTTACTCTTGAGCAAGAACCTCTCGCCCAAGGAGCGTTGCTTTGCCTGGATCCCAAAACCGGACATGTCAGAGCCATGGTAGGGGGCCGTGATTTCAGCGAGAGCCAATTCAACCGGGCGATCTCTTCTCGAAGGCAACCCGGTTCGGCCTTCAAGCCCATCATCTATGCGGCGGCTCTGGAGAAAGGCTATACCCCTTCCACGATTCTCATGGATTCTCCGATCGAGTATTCCGACCCTGACGGAGAGACTTATTGGGCCCCCAAAAATTACGATAAGGGCTTCATGGGGCCCATCACTTTTCGGAATGCCCTGGCTCATTCCAGAAATGTCGTGACCGTCAAGATCCTCGAAGACATCGGAGTGGGCTTTGCACTCCAATTCATCAAAAGGCTCGGGATCGAATCCCCTATTAAAAGGGACCTCTCCATTGCTCTAGGGACCTCGGGGGTTTCCATGCTGGAATTGACATCTGCCTTTGCTGTCTTTGCAAATGGAGGGGAGAAGATCAAACCCGTCTTCGTCAAGAAGGTTGTCACCATGAAGGGTGAAGTCCTTGAAGAAAACACCCCTTACACGGAAGCGGATATGGAGGAAAAAGAGGGAGAAAGTGAA
>Ga0335070_10010105_pt1 | contig 11037 bp, 10 predicted proteins | sample Lox_Sample_13_FD_206722 | JGI IMG/M metagenome (GOLD analysis project Ga0335070, IMG submission 206722) | Soil microbial communities from Loxahatchee National Wildlife Refuge, Florida, United States - Lox_Sample_1.3 | ecosystem: Environmental > Terrestrial > Soil > Wetlands | place: USA... | reverse complement strand
AGCAGCGCCGCGTCGCCGGCGTCGCGCCCCGGCTCGCGCGCGCCCAGCACCGCGGCGAGCGCCTGCGCGTCCTGCAGCCCGAGATTGGCGCCCTGGCCGGCCAGCGGGTGGATCACATGCGCCGCGTCGCCCGCGAGCGCTACGCGCCGCGCGGCAAGACGCGCGGCCGCGAGGCGCTGCAGCGGGAAGCCGCGTGCGGGCGTCACCACGCGCAGCTCGCCCAGCGCGTGCTGCGACGCCTGGGCAACCTCGCGCGCGAGCGCCTCGCCCTCGAGCGCAAGCAGCCGCGTCGCGTGCTCCGTCGACACCGACCAGACCATCGATACGTGATCGCCCGGCAGCGGCAGCAGCGCCAGGATCGCGCCCTGCTTCTCGCTCCCCTGGAACCACTGGAAAGCGACGTTGCGGTGCGGCCGCTCGCAGGCGAAGTTCGCCACCACCGCGGTCTGCCCGTAGGCCTGCGCCTCGCTCGCGATGCCCGCGCGCTCGCGCACCAGCGAGTGCGCGCCATCGGCGCCCACCACGAGCTGCGCGCCGACCTCGCTGCCGTCCTCGAGCTGCAGCACGGCGCGTGTTTCCGAGATCTGCAGGCCGCGCACCGGCGAGCGATGCAGCGACAGCGCGGCCTGCCCGTCCAGCGCGCCCCGGAGCGCCGCCTGGACGCGGCGGTCCTCGACGATCCAGGCGAGCTCGCTTGCGCCGCCGCGGTAGGCGTCGAATTCGATCGCCGACGCACCGTCGTCGCCGTGCACGCGCATGCGGTGCACGGGCGTGCGATGCCGCTCCTCGATCGCGCGCCAGGCGCCAAGGCGCGCGAGGAATCCGGCGTTGCCCGGGCTGAGCGCGTACACGCGCGCATCGAACCCCTCGCCCGCGGCGGGCGCCGGCACCGGCCCGCTCGACACGAGGGCGATGCGCGCGCCCGGCTGCGCGAGCCCGAGCGCGCGCGCGAGCGCCGCGCCGATCATGCCGCCGCCCGCCACCGCCACCTCGAAGTCCTTGCCTACGATGCCCACCTTTTCTCTCAACTCTTTGACTTCAGGCCCCTTTTGCGCGAAAATGCGCGCCCTTTTCACCGGGGCGAATTAGCTCAGCTGGTTAGAGCAGCGGAATCATAATCCGTGTGTCCGGGGTTCGAGTCCCTGATTCGCCACCACCCCCTTTTCGGTAGACTCGCCGCGTGATTCGCAAACTCCTGATGGGCCTTGCACTGGCAGCCGCCGCGGCGACGGCACAGGCGCAGTTGCGCGCGATCCCCGCGGACGCCAAGCGCGGCACGCTGGCCCCTCTGGAAGCCATGGCCGTCACGATCGATGGACGGCGAGTCGAGCTCGCGGCGGGTGCGCAGGTGCGCGACGCGCGCAACCTCATCGTGCTGCCGATGTCGCTTCGCGGCAGCGCGCTCGTCAAGTACCTGCTCGCGCCCGACGGCAAGCTGCACCGGGCGTGGATCCTCTCGCCGCAGGAAGCCGCGCAGCCGGACGCGCGGCGCTAGGCCGCCCGCGCTCTCGCGCCGCGCAGCCCCTCATCGGCCCCCCATGCCAGGCAAGCACTACATCCGCACTTTCGGCTGCCAGATGAACGAGTACGACTCGGAGAAGATCTCCGGCGTGCTCGCTGCAGCCGCAGGCAGCGCGCCGGCCGCGGCGCCGCACGAGGCCGACCTCATCGTCTTCAACACCTGCTCGGTGCGGGAGAAGGCGCAGGAGAAGGTCTTCGCGGACCTGGGCCGCATCAAGCACCTGAAGCGGGCCAACCCGGGCCTGATGATCGCCGTAGGCGGCTGCGTCGCGAGCCAGGAGGGCGGCGCGATCGTCGAGCGCGCGCCCTACGTGGACGTGGTGTTCGGCCCGCAGACGCTGCACCGGCTGCCCGAGCTGCTCGAGCGGCGGCGTGCGAGCGGCCGGCCGCAGGTGGACGTGAGCTTCCCCGCGATCGAGAAATTCGACCAGCTGCCGCAGGCGGGCGCGCAAGGCGCAAGCGCCTTCGTCTCGATCATGGAGGGCTGCAGCAAGTACTGCAGCTTCTGCGTGGTGCCCTACACGCGCGGCCCGGAGGTCTCGCGCCCGTTCGACGACGTGATCGCCGAGATCGCCGGCCTCGCCGCGCGGGGCGTGAAGGAAGTGACGCTGCTCGGCCAGAACGTCAATGCCTGGCGCGGCAAAATCGAGGGGGTCGAGCAGGATTTTGCGGAATTGCTTTTTTATATAAATGAAATTCCGGGAATTGAGCGAATTCGCTACACGACTTCGCACCCACGCGAGTTCACGCAGCGCCTGATCGACGCGCACGCCGGCTGCGCGAAGCTCGCGGCGCACGTGCACCTGCCCGTGCAGTCGGGCTCGGACCGCGTGCTCGCGGCGATGAAGCGCGGCTACACGGTGCTCGAGTACCGCTCGATCGTGCGCCGCCTGCGCAAGGCGCGCCCCGACGTAGCGCTCACCTCGGATTTCATCGTCGGCTTCCCGGGCGAGACGGCGGCCGATTTCGAGGCGACGCTCGCGCTCGCGCGCGAGCTCGCCTTCGACGGCTCGTACTCCTTCCTCTACAGCGCGCGCCCGGGCACGCCGGCCGCCGAGATGGCGGACGCGGTGCCGCTGGCGCAGAAGCAGGAGCGGCTGCAGCGGCTGCAGGCGCAGCTCGAGGCGCAGGCGCGCGCGGTGAGCGAGTCGATGGTGGGAAGCCGCCAGCGCGTATTGGTCGAAGGACCTTCGAAGCGTGACGCGCGTGAGCTCGCGGCGCGGACGGAGAACAACAGGATCGCGAACTTCCCGGCGCGCGCGGAACTCGCCGGCCGGTTCGTCGATCTGAAGATCACCGAAGCCCGGCATCACACGTTGCGCGGCGAAATGTTGAATGCGGCATAGGCTGGCCACGCCGCCGGTCCAGCTCCGGCTCGAGCCGGTCGACAACCGGCGCCTCGCGCGCCTGTGCGGCGCGATGGACGCCAACCTGCGGCAGATTGAATCGGCGCTCGACGTCGAGATCGCGCGCCGCGGCGCTCGCTTCTCGGTGCGCGGCGCGCCCGAGCCCGCGGCGCAGGCCGCGCGCGCGCTGCGGCGTTTCTACGAGCTCGCGGCCGACGATCTTTCCATCGACGACGTGCAGCTCGGTCTCGCCGAGGTCGCGCGCAAGGACTTTCCGCCGAAGGAGGAGGGCAAGTCCCAGCTGCTCACGCGCCGCCCCGAGCTGCACGGCCGCACGCCGCACCAGGTGCAGTACATCGACAACATCCTCGCGCACGACATCACGCTGGGCGTCGGGCCGGCGGGCACCGGCAAGACCTACCTCGCGGTCGCCTGCGCGGTGGACGCGCTCGAGCGCGACAAGGTCAAGCGCATCGTGCTGGTGCGTCCCGCGGTGGAAGCCGGCGAGCGCCTGGGCTTCCTGCCGGGCGACCTCGCGCAGAAGGTGGATCCGTACCTGCGCCCGCTGTACGACGCGCTGTACGACCTCATGGGCTTCGAGAAGACCGGCAAGCTGCTCGAGCGCGGCATGATCGAGCTCGCGCCGCTCGCCTACATGCGCGGCAGGACGCTCAACCACGCCTTCATCATCCTCGATGAAGCGCAGAACACCACGCCGGAGCAGATGAAGATGTTCCTCACGCGCATCGGCTTCGGCGCCAAGGCGGTGGTGACGGGCGACGTCACGCAGATCGACCTGCAGCGCGGCCAGAAGAGCGGCCTCGTGGAGGCGCGCCGCATCCTCGCCGGCGTGCGCGGCATCGCCTTCACCGACTTCACCGCCGCCGACGTGGTGCGCCACCCGCTGGTCGCGCGCATCATCGATGCCTACGAAAAGAACGCCGAAGAAAACCCGCCCGCGAAGTAGCGTCGTCGTGCAGAGGACGGCAGCGGGCGCGCCTGCCGCTGCCCTGCTCAGGCGATATGCGCGTGAAGCCTCACGCGCGGAGATCACCTTGCGCATCGTGGGCCTCGCGGAAGGTCGACGACTGAACAAGCGCTTCAGGAGAAAGAACTACGCGACGAACGTGCTTTCGTTTCCGTATGGCGGCGGCAGCGGCGACATCGTGCTGTGCCATCCGGTGATCGCACGCGAGGCGCGCGCGCAGCGCAAGACGCTGCGCGCGCACTACGCGCATCTCGTGGTGCACGGCGCTCTGCACCTGCGCGGACTCGATCACCTGCGCAGAGCCGACGCCGCCCGCATGGAGCGCGCCGAGATCCGCATCCTGCGGCGCCTCGGCTTCTCCGACCCGTACGTCTAGGCTGCGGCGCTAGAATAGGGGCTCTCCCCGCAATGACCAGCCCCGCCGGCCCCAGTCTGCTCGAGCGCCTCACCGCGCTGCTGCTGCGCGAGCCCGCGGACCGCGCCGCGCTCACGCGCCTGCTGCGCTCGGCCTACCAGAGGAACCTGCTCGACGCCGACGCGCTGTCGATCATCGAGGGCGCGCTCACGGTGTCCGAGACGCAGGTGCGCGACATCATGATCCCGCGCGCGCGCATGGACGTGATCGACATCCACGAGCCGGTCGACAAGTTCATCCCACAGGTGATCGGCACCGCGCACTCGCGCTTCCCCGTGATCGATCAGAACCGCGACGACGTGATCGGCGTGCTGCTCGCCAAGGATCTGCTGCGCCATTACGCGGGCGAGGAGCCGTTCAACGTGCGCGAGATGCTGCGCCCGGCGATCTTCGTGCCGGAATCCAAGCGCCTGAACGTGCTGCTGCGCGAGTTCCGCGCCAGCCGCAACCACATGGCGATCGTGGTCGACGAGTACGGCGGGGTGGGGGGCCTGGTCACTATCGAGGACGTGCTCGAGCAGATCGTCGGCGACATCGAGGACGAGTACGACTTCGACGAGGCGAGCGACAACATCCTCTCGGAGCCCGGGGGCCGCTATCGCGTGAAGGCGCTCACGCAGATCTCCGACTTCAACGCCGCTTTCGGCACCGAGTTCTCCGACGCGGAGCACGACACGGTGGGCGGCCTGGTGATCGCGCACCTCGGGCGCCTGCCGCGCCGCGGCGAGACGCTCTCGATCGCCGGGCTCAAGTTCCAGGTGCTGCGCGCCGACAGCCGGCGCGTCTATACGCTGATCGTAGAGAAGCCGAAGACGTGAGGGAAGAATCGGGGTCAGAGCCCGATTTCAAATTGTCCCGGGATGCCGCGGGGAAATCGCCGCGAAATCGGGCTCTGACCCCGATTTTCATGGCCTTCGCAGCCGGCGCGGCGGCGGTGGCGGGATTCTCGCCTGTCGACCTGTTTCCAGTGCTGCTCGCCGCGCTCGCGGTGCTGCTGCACCTGTGGGCGCGTGCCGAGGCGCCACGGCAGGCGTTCGTGCTCGGCTTCTGGTTCGGGCTGGGCCTGTTCCTCGCTGGCGTGTCCTGGGTCTACGTGAGCCTGCACCGGTTCGGCGCCATGCCCGCGCCTCTCGCGGCTTTCGCCACGCTCGCCTTCTGCGCTTTCCTCGCGCTCTTTCCCGCGGCGGCCGGCTGGGCGCAGGCGAGGCTCGCGCCGCCCGCGTGGCGCGCGCTCGCCGCTCCCGCCTGCTGGGCGCTCGCCGAATGGCTGCGCGGCTGGGTGCTCACCGGCTTTCCCTGGCTCTCGGCTGGGACCGCGGCGATCGACACGCCGCTCGCGGGCTACGCGCCGCTGGGCGGCGTCTACCTCGTGTCTCTCGCCGTGCTCGCCGCCGCGAGCCTGCTGCAGATGATCGCCGCGGGGCGCGCGCGCTGGGCTGCGGCCGCGGGCTTCGCCGCGCTCGGCGTCGCGGGCGCAGCGCTGCAGACGGCGGCCTGGACCGCGCCGCAGGGCGAGCCGCTGAGCGTGAGCCTCGTGCAAGGCAACGTGCCCCAGGACCTGAAGTTCGACCCGGCGCGCTACGAGCGCACGCTCGCGACCTACGAGCGGCTGGTCGAGGCGAGCCGCGCGCGCCTCATCGTGCTGCCCGAAACCGCCCTGCCGCGCTTTCTCGACCTCGTCGACCCGGCGTACCTGCGGCGCCTGCGGGAGCTGGCGGCGCGCGACGGCGGCGACCTGCTGCTCGGCGTCGTGCGCCGCAACGGCGGCGGAGAATACTTCAACAGCGTGGTGAATCTCGGCCTGTCGCCGCAGGCCTACTACGACAAGTCGCACCTGGTGCCGTTCGGCGAGTTCGTGCCGCCCGGCTTCGGCGCCATCGTGCGCGGGTGGCTGCGCATCCCGATGGCGGATTTCGCGCGCGGCCGCTCGCTGCCGACGCCGATCGCCGCGGCGGGCCAGAAGATCGCCGTCAACATCTGCTACGAGGACGCCTACGGCGCCGAGATCCTGCGCCAGCTGCCCGAGGCCACGCTGCTCGTCAACGTCTCCAACGTCGCCTGGTTCGGCGACTCGCTCGCTCCGGGCCAGCACTTGCAGATCGCGCGCATGCGCGCGCTCGAGACCGGCCGCATGCACCTTACCGTCGCCAACACCGGCGTCACGGCGGTGATCGGCGCCGACGGCGCGGTGCTCGCGCGCCTGCCGCAGTTCGCCGAAGGCCGCCTGGACGCGAGCGCGCAGGGCCGCTCGGGCGCCACGCCTTACGTCGCGGTCTCTGACGGCCCGGCGATCGCGCTTTGCCTGCTGCTCGCGTTCTTCGCCTGGCGCAGGCGCAGCCGCTAGAATTCAGGCGCACGTTCCCGCCGATGCTCAGCTTCCAGCAACTCATCCTGCGCCTGAACGACTTCTGGGACCGGCGCGGCTGCGCGCTGCTGCAGCCCTACGACATGGAGATGGGCGCGGGCACCTTCCACACCGCGACCTTCCTGCGCGCGATCGGCCCGGAGCCCTGGAACGCCGCGTACGTGCAGCCCTCGCGCCGGCCGAAGGACGGGCGCTACGGCGACAACCCGAACCGCCTGCAGCACTACTACCAGTACCAGGTGGCGCTCAAGCCCTCGCCCGTCGACATCCAGGACGTCTACCTGGAGTCGCTGAAGAGCCTCGGCATCAATCCGCAGGAGCACGACATCCGCTTCGTGGAGGACGACTGGGAGTCGCCGACCCTGGGCGCCTGGGGCCTGGGCTGGGAGGTGTGGCTGGACGGCATGGAGATCACGCAGTTCACCTATTTCCAGGAAGTCGGATCCCTGCCCTGCAAGCCGGTGCTGGGCGAGATCACCTACGGCCTGGAGCGCCTGGCGATGTACCTGCAGGGCAAGGACAGCATCTTCGATCTGGAATGGACGCCCGGCGTCACCTACCGCGACGTCTACCACCAGAACGAGGTCGAGCAGTCGCGCTACAACTTCGAGCTCTCCAACGCCGATATGCTGTTTCGTCACTTCGGCGAATTTGAGGCGGAAGCGAAGCGCCTGATCGAAGCGCAGTGCGTGCTGCCCGCCTACGAGATGGTGCTGAAGAGCTCGCACACCTTCAACCTGCTCGATGCGCGCGGCGCGATCTCAGTCACCGAGCGCGCCGCCTACATCGGCCGCGTGCGCGCCCTCGCCCGCGCCGTGGCGCAGGCCTACTACGACTCGCGCGAGCGGCTCGGCTTCCCGATGGTGAAGAAGTGAGCGAAGCGACTCTGCTGGTCGAGCTCCTGACCGAGGAGTTGCCGCCGAAGTCCCTGCGTCAGCTCAGCGAAGCGTTCGCTGCGGAGGTGACTTCCGAACTCATCAAGCATCGCCTTAGGAATCGCGATCCGCGGCACGCCACCTTCGCGACCCCGCGTCGGCTGGCTGTTGCGATGGCAAACGTTCGGGCCGCGGGCCATGATTCGGAGAATCTCGTCGATGGCCCGGTCAGCTCGAACGCCAAGGCCGTCGAGGGGTTCGCGCGCAAGCACGGCGTCGCCGTCGATTCTCTTCAGCGCCGCCAGACCCCGAAGGGCGAAATCGTGGTCGCCAACGTGAAGCTCGCGGGAGTGAAGCTGGAAGCGGTCCTCGCGGAGATCGTCGAAAAGGCGCTCAAGAAGCTCCCCATACCGAAAGTCATGCGCTGGGGCGCTGGTGAAGCGCAGTTTGTACGGCCGGTGCATGGCCTGGTGATGCTGCACGGCACGAAAGTCGTCCCGGGCGAGGTGATGGGCCTGAAGTCGGGCAACAAGACGCGCGGGCACCGGTTCATGGGCAAGGCCGAGATCGTGCTGTCGAGTGCCGATCAGTACGAGAAGAAGCTGGAAGACGAAGGCAAGGTCCTCGTCGAATTCGCCGCGCGCCGGGCTGAAATTGAAAAGCTCCTGAACGAAAAATCCAAGGAGTTGAAGGCCGGTCTCGGCGACTACGGGGGACTGCTCGACGAGGTGACCGCGCTGGTCGAGCATCCGAGCGTCTACGTGGGCGAGTTCGACAAGGCCTTCCTCGCCGTACCGCAGGAGTGCCTGATCCTGACGATGCGGCAGAACCAGAAGTACTTTCCGCTGTTCGGCGCGGACGGCAGGCTCACGGGCAAGTTCCTCATCGTCTCCAACATGCAGGTCGCCGACCCGCGGCATATCGTCGGCGGCAACCAGCGCGTGGTGCGCCCGCGGCTGGAGGATGCGCGCTTCTTCTACGACCAGGATCGCAAGACCCGCCTCGAGGAGCGCGTGCCGCAGCTCGCCAAGGTCGTCTACCACAACAAGCTCGGCAGCCAGCTCGAGCGCGTCGAGCGCGTGCAGCTGCTCGCCGGCAAGATCGCGCGCCAGCTCAAGGCCGACGCCGCGCTCGCCGAGCGCGCCGCCTGGCTCGCCAAGGCGGACCTGCTCACCGGCATGGTGGGCGAATTCCCCGAGCTGCAGGGCGTGATGGGCCGCTACTACGCGCTGCACGACAAGGAGCCTCCCGAAGTCGCCGACGCGATCGAGGCGCACTACCGCCCGCGCTTCGCGGGCGACCGGCTGCCCGAGGGCGACGTCGCCTGCGCGGTCGCGCTCGCCGACAAGCTCGACGCCATCGCCGGCCTGTTCAGCATCGGCCAGCAGCCCAGCGGCGACAAAGATCCCTTCGGACTGCGCCGCGCCGCGCTCGGCGTCGTGCGCATCCTGGTGGAGAACCGGCTGTTCCTCTCGCTGCACGAGCTTTCGAAGGCGGCCTTCGCGCCGTTCGAGAAGCAGGCGGAGGTCGAGCTTCAGCTGTTCGTCTACGAGCGCTTCGCGAGCTACCTGAAGGAGCTCGGCTACTCGACGCTGCAGATCGAGTCCGTGCTCAGCAAGTCGCCGGCCAACCTGGGCGTGGTGCTGCTGCAGCTAGACGCGGTCAAGGCCTTCCAGCTACTGCCCGAGGCGGAGAGCCTCGCCGCGGCGAACAAGCGCGTCGCCAACATCCTGCGCCAGGCGGAGACTAAGGGCGAGAAGTTCGCCGGCGTCGAGATCGCCGAGCTGAAGGAGCCCGCCGAGCAGGCGCTGTTCGAGGCGATCCGCAAGACCTCCGAGTCCGCGAAGGCGCTCTACGAGCGGGGCGATTACACCGGTTACCTGAAGAGCTTCGCGGTGCTGAAGGCGCCCGTGGACGCCTTCTTCGACAAGGTGATGGTGATGGTCGAGGACGAGAAGCTTCGGCGCGGCCGCCTCGCGCTGCTGCGCGACCTGCGCGACGCCATGAACCGCGTCGCCGATCTGTCCAAGCTCGCCGTCTGAAGCATGAAGGAAGCACCGCCCGCATGAAGCTCGTGATCCTGGACCGCGACGGCACGATCAATCACGACAGCGACCAGTACATCAAGTCGCCCGCGGAGTGGCGGCCGCTGCCGGGCAGCCTGGAGGCGATCGCGCGCCTCACGCAGCGCGGCTGGCGCTGCGTGGTGGCGACCAACCAGTCGGGCATCGCGCGGGGCCTGTTCGACATGGCGATGCTGAACGCGATCCACGCCGAGCTGCACCGCGCCGTCGTGCAGGCCGGCGGGCGCATCGACGCGATCTTCTTCTGCCCGCACGCCGCGGAGGCCGACTGCGAGTGCCGCAAGCCCAAGCCGGGACTGCTGCGCGAGATCGCGGCCCGCATGGACGTCGATCTCGCGGGCGTGCCGATGGTGGGCGACGCGCTGCGCGACCTGCAGGCCGCCGCCGCCGTCGGCTGCAAGCCCTATCTCGTGCTCACCGGCAAGGGCAGGACGACGCGCGAAGCGGGCGGCCTGCCGCCCGGCACCGAGGTATTCGCGGATCTCGCCGCCGTCGCCGCGCGCCTTGCGCCGTGACGCGGCCGGGCGCCGCGCCGTGATCACGGTCCTGCGCTCGGCCCTGTTCTGGCTCGCGCTCGTCGTCATCACCCCGCCGTATGCGCTGGTCGCGTTCGCCAGCGCGCCGCTGCCGCGCCTGGCGCGCTACCGCGTGATCTCGGGCTGGTCGCGTCTCGTGCTGTGGTGCCTGCGCCTCATATGCGGCGTGCGCTGGCGCGTAGAGGGACGCGAGCACCTGCCGGCCGTTCCCGCGGTGATCCTCTCCAAGCACCAGTCGGCCTGGGAGACGCTCGCCTACCAGCAGATCTTTCCGCCGCAGGTGCACGTGCTCAAGCGCGAGCTGCTCTGGCTGCCGTTCTTCGGCTGGGGCCTGGCGCTCATGAGCCCGATCGCGATCGACCGCGGCCGCGGCCTCGCCGCGCTGCGCCAGATCGCGCGGCGCGGCCGCCGGCGCCTCGAGCAGGGCTTCTGGGTGGTGGTGTTTCCCGAGGGCACGCGCGTGAAGCCGGGCGAGCGGCGCCGCTACCAGCCCGGCGGCGCCTGGCTCGCGGCCGCCGCCGCAGCGCCGGTCGTGCCGGTGGCGCACAATGCGGGCAAGCTCTGGCCGCGCAACTCGTTCCTCAAGTACCCGGGCGAGGTCACGGTGCGCATCGGGCCGGCGATCGACAGCGCGGGGCGCAGCCCGGAGGACATCAACGCTTTGGCGGAAATGTGGATCGAGACGCAGCAGCGCAGCCTGGACAGCTGAACCTGTTCGATGACCCGCCGCACGCGGCCGACGCGCCGCTGCGCCGCGCGCTGCTGCACGGCCGCCGGGTCGAGTATCGCTTCCAGCGGCGGCGGCGGCGCACGATCGGCCTGCGCGTCAACGGCGACGGCCTGACGGTCGCCGCGCCGTTGCGCGCGCCCTGGCGCGAGATCGAGGGCTTCCTGCGCGAGAAGGCCG
>Ga0335070_10010104_pt1 | contig 11037 bp, 5 predicted proteins | sample Lox_Sample_13_FD_206722 | JGI IMG/M metagenome (GOLD analysis project Ga0335070, IMG submission 206722) | Soil microbial communities from Loxahatchee National Wildlife Refuge, Florida, United States - Lox_Sample_1.3 | ecosystem: Environmental > Terrestrial > Soil > Wetlands | place: USA: Florida... | reverse complement strand
TAGAGCCACGAGTCGGTGCCCTCCCCGTCGTCAAAAAACTGGTTGAACCCGGCCACCTGGGTGGGTTCAACGGTTTGATCGGTAATCAACGATCTCTTCAAGACTCTGACTGCAGCACCTCGGAGCGTCGTATTCGGCAATGGAGTCCAGGTGACTCCAAGTTTTGGGTTCAACTGGTTGCGGTCAACGAAGCCGTCGAAAAAGTCAGCGCTCGCACCAATGGTCCAGGTGAAGTTGTTCGAATGACTGATCAGTGAGTACGCATAGAGGTTGGCATGACGGACGGTGCTGTCGTCTGTGGTTCTTTCCATAGTCGTGCCAATCGGCGGCGGCAAGGCGGTAGTCTGCACCAGCTCGTCGTCGTGATCGGCCCGGAAATATCCGCCCCCGCTGGTCAGGCGGAATCGCTCGGAGCGAAATAGATGTTGGATCTCAAAAAGGTAGCCCTTGTCGTCTATCTTCTGTTCGAGATCGAACTTACCGTTCCCGAACGGGCCGGCTGTAAAAGCCATGCTATCCGCTGTTTTGAAGTCACCGTCCTGGTAGATGAGTGAGGAAACGAGCTCGGAATCTGGAGTGAAGACATGATGAAAACCTATGCGCGCAAGCTGTAGTGTTTCTTTCTGTCTAAGGTTTGTCTCATAATTATCAGGATCGAATCTAATTGGCAGATCACCGTTGTTGACATCGATGTAGCGCAACTCTGCCTGAATGCTTGTCTTGTATGTGAGACTCGTCTGGACAAAGGCGTCGTATATGTCTTCACTAAGATCATTGTTCTTTCTGAATCCATTGCTCTCGTAGTGAAACTGACCGAGGCTGTAGGATGTTTTTCCCCAAACAGCAGATTGGACGAAATCTTCACCCAGGATACCATGGTTCCCTACGACTCCATCAGCCTGGAACGCGAGGCGGTTGCGAGCGAACAGGGGGTAATAGTCGTTGAATGAAGGCTGCGAAGGACCAAGTCCCTCCAGGAAGAAGAGGTTGCTCTGCGCGAGCTGGGGCTGGATTGGGTTTATGTTGAGTGGCTGCAGCAGTTGCGACTGGAGGAGTTCGCTCACCCTCGCAATCTCATGCCGGGGCACCGTGGAGTACAGATCGGAGAGCAATCGGTGGGCCGAGAAGTTACCCGGGTCCGTGTTGACCGATTTCCAACCCTCGACCAGAGCGAGTTGCCCGAATCCAAGATTACGGAAAATCATTCCAAGGCCGGCGCTCCTTGCCGCAAGATCCTGGTCCAAGAGCAGGCGCGACCGGTAGACGGCCCGGTTGTCGTTGAGCTCGATGGATTTCTGCAGGTCCTGAAGCGCCTCCACCGGCCGGTTGGTTGTCTCTTTGAGAATGGCGTCGTAGAAGTGAGGGGTGGGATCGAGTGGGTCGAGCTCCTTGGCGATGGCGTACTGAGTCCCGTCCAGCCCGGTGCGTTTCTCATCGAAGTAGGCCTTGCCGAGGTAACTTCGGATGAGAGAGTTGCTTGGGTCCAGGCTGGCCGCGATCTCGATTTCACCGCGGCCTTCGTGGAGATCCCCGTCCCGGATCTTTGCCAGCCCCAGGCCGAGCCGCGGAAGTGGGTCCCCCTGGTCCAGGGCGATCGCCTGATGGAAGACCTTCTTAGATTCGCCGATCTCGATCTGGGTGAGATGGACAAATCCAAGGACGCTCTGCGTCCGCGCCAGGTCAGGATTCAGTGATACCGCCGTGCGCGCCGCCTCGAAGGCCCGATCAAGGTACCCGAAGCTCAGCCAGAGCTCCGCCAACCGCGCCCAGGCGAGGGCATTTTGGGGACCCAGCTTCACCGCTTCCTGGAGACTTGCCAGCGCCCCGTCGAGGTCGAAGCTCGCCTGTTGGGCGTAAGAGAGTGCCACCCGGGCGACGGCGGATTGCGGCCCCAGGTCGACGGCCTTCTTCGCGAGCTCGAGGGCGGTCTCTTTTCTGTTCTGCGCCACGGCGATGATCGCCTGGAGAGCCAGGGCTTGACTGTACGACGGATAAAGCTTGAGCGCCCTCTCGATCTCACGGTTTGCTTCCTCGACCCGACCGACGGAGAGAAACAGAGCTGCTCGATAGGTGAAAAACCGTGGATCGCGAATGTCCTCCGGCGCCCCCTCCAGGCTGGCGAACGCCCTGGCGAGATCGCCCTTCCAGTAGAACTCCAGAGATCGTCGGACCATCTCCTCCCAGCCATCCTCGGCCCCGCCGGAGAAAACATCGGAGCGATAGTCGACAACCGGCGGATAGTAGAGCGCCCACTGGACCGCATCTCTCGGCCGGACCACCACCTGCGGTACCGGCGGCTGGTCTGCCCTCGCCAGCGCTGATTCGCCGCTCTTCAGAAGGAGACCTCCCGCCTCGTTGATTACCGCCACCCGACCCTCGAAGACGGTTATAAAGGCCTCGTCCGGCCCCACCCTGACGAAGAACTCCGTGCCCTCTCCGGCGCCGTTCACGAACGGTGTAGCCACCCTCAGGCTCCGGGGGCTGCGGCTGAAGAAATGGGCGGCACCCTTGATGAGCTTGATCCAAAAACTCTGTTCCTCTTCCACCGGCGTGAAGGTAATCGACGTGTTTTGATCGAGCCGGAGTATGGCATCATTCCGGAGGACGACCGCCGCTCGGCTTTGCTCTTGAACCCAGATCACGTCCCCGGCGCAGTACGTGTCGTCGAGGGCCACGGGGAGCCATCGCATCTGGCCGGTACGGAGGGCCCGAACACTCCCCTGCACCGACACGACCTTTGCCACCCAGTCTTCACAGGGCTCCGCGGCTACGGCACAGGTAACGAAGCCCGGAACCACAATCGCTGCAACGAGGGCAGCAACGACAAGGCAGACTCTGATGCGTTTCATGGCCTTCCCCCGCTAGCCCCGAGTCCTCTCCCCGTGTCACCCATGGGCCTTGAGCCACCAACCCGTAGGAGGCATTCTTTATGAACGAGACCTTTTCCCTACTTCTCGTCCAGACGAACCAATCCGTCCCACCCTTCGCCCGGGGGATTCTCGTCATATTTCTCACATAGCCGAATGTAAAAGAGCGAAGGGCCGTCTGTTTGACAAAACCTCATGCACTCGCGGAATCTCGTAATCGCTTCCGCCCATGACCGTTTCCGGTAGGCGTCCAGCCCTTGGGCAAAGAGCACGCGGAGACCCTCGAGCTCTTGCTCGCCCTCCTCCATGCGCCCGAGCAACTCGTGCACCGCCACCGGCCTAGATTTCCCGCGGAGAAGAAACCTTCCCACGTCCCTCGTAACAAATCCGTCCAGGCCGGAGAGGACCTCCGTGGACACCAGGATGCGGGTGCCGAGATGCTTGTTGAGGTTCTCGATCCGTGCAACCGTATTGACGATGTCGCCGACGGCACGATACTCGTAGTGATCCATAGCTCCGACGTTGCCGAGGAGCAGGTTCCCCGAATGCAGCCCTATACGGGTCGGAAGCAACAGGTCATGATCGGATTCATTGAGGCGGTTCAGGGAATTCGCGATATCGAGAGCTGCCAGGCATGCCTCGTGCCGTAAGGCGGCATCGGTCTGGGTCGTCGTCCAGATGGCCATCATGGAATCGCCGATCACGTCTGATACGATCCCGCCCCGCCGCCTCACCGGTTCGAACACTACCTCGTAGTAACGCTTGAGCAAACCGCTGAGCTCTCTTGGATCCATCTGTTCCGACAGGGTGGTGTACTGATCGGCGTCGGTGCAGAGGCACGTCCCGTGCATGATCTGGCCATGGGCGCCGATGTTCCTCACGTTCCGGGCGATCTCCTCCGCGACTCTCCCGGGCAGGTAGTAGCCAAGAGCCTGTTTGATTGCGCCGCGTTCCCGGTGTGTCTCCCCATAGTTCCACGCCAGGGCGCCGAGGAAGGCGACCGGCGCCTGAACGAAGACGGGAGCTACCAGCGGGTACCAAAGGCCTGAGCTCGTGAACTGCTGGTGGGCAAAAAGGAGGTAGAGCCCACTCAGGCCGGTTGCCGCCACCGCGGCCGGGATCGTCGGGAGAAGACGGCAGGCCATCCCCAGCACGACACCCCAGAGCAGCAGGAAGAGGGCATGTTCCCCGAGACGGAGCGGCTGCACAGGCATGTCCTCCAACAGGTTGGCGAAGGCGGTTGCCGCGATCTCGACGCCGCTGAGGTCAAGGCCGCTCGGCTGGGAGAAGACGGTGTGGAAGTTGTCTTTCTGATCCACTCTGGACAGATCGGACAGGCCGACAAAAACTGCCTTGCCCCTGAAATCGGGCGCCCCGTGCTCACCGGTAGTCACCGGGTGCGGGTCGAGAACTTGATGGTAGGGCACGGTGGCAATGGTACCCGGCGGGCCGTAAAAGTTCAGGTAGCAGCTATTGGGGCTCTGGTACATGCGGACGAGCGAGCTGAGAATTCGGCGCCTTTTTTCATCCAAAGAATCTCCCGCTGATCGCCCCACCTTCCGCCGCACTCGCTCTACGGCGAGCGGGTACTGCCCGAACAGGTCTCTGATAGCTCTCACCAGCTTGTCGACACCGCGGCTCGCCCGGACCGCGTCGCCATCGTGAGGCAGGTGGCCGACCTCCATAAGCCCGAAGCCTTCGAGGAGGTGAACGAACTGGTGGTACACGTCCAGGGCGAATACCTGGAATGCCACGACGGGCAAGGTGGGGCTATCTCCCGCGCTCGTCTTGAAGGCCCAGTATTGGCTTACCTTGACGGGGACTTTGGGGAGAGGAAAGGGTGCTGTGCCCAGGGCGGCCTCGGCAAAGAGGGGGCTCGCCGGCATAAGGGTTTCGATGTTGACGATCCCCTTACCGTCCCGCCCCGCACCAGGGAGGGGAAGCGTCTCCCTCTTGATGCCCCTGCAGAGGATGACGTTCTGCGCGTTCCTCATCGCCGCGGCAAAGGCGCTATCCTCTTCTGACGATCTCGGCTCCTCAAAAAGGATATCAAATGCGATAACCGCGGCATCCCCCCGGACCAGGGTCTCGACGAGCCGGGCGTGGAGGGAGCGGGACCAACGCTCGGCCTTTTCAGGTTGGTTTAGGTGGCTCGCCGAGACCCTGTCTATGCCGACGATGAACACCTCGGGCGGGGGTTGTCTTACCCCCCTCAACTTGAAAAGCAGACCAAGGCCCACGTCCTCCTCGAGGTCGAGGCCGAAGGGAACGAAGCTGACCAGCAGGCCGATTAGACCTGTCAGCAAGCTTAAGATCGCTGCCTTGGCCGGGCGGGACATAGATGAATCCGTTCGACCGATAAAAAGCTGAGCTCAATTCAGCAGAAGACTTCTGCGGTGCTGCCCCCATTGACCGAGGTGCACTTGAAACGCCCGGGCGGCTCTCATGTGTCCGTCCCTAGCGGGTTGCTGAAAAACTCTTTTCATGATCATGGAGGACGCTGTCACGTGAGCCGGGCTGGTCAAAGAGTTTTTCAGCATCCTGCTAAAAAGAGACGAACCGGGCACTCCAGTTCCTGCAAGGTGCGACGCTGCGTCCTCGGCGCCGGACCAGCCGGAAAAAGCCCCTTGCAACCGAGGCGGGACGCAGCTACGGGATCATTCGCTAGAAGGCGCGATCGAGACCGGGCGACAGTGAGTGACCACTCCCCCGTGGGCGCGTAAGAGAGATTGAGACGAGCACGTCACGATCTTTCGCTGAATTGGCCGACTCCCAATAGCCGGAGAGAGGGCTACTGGGAGTCTGGAGGGCATACCTTGAGTTCCATCTCTTGCCCCCTTCAATCGGTATCTGCACGAAGACGGAATTTGGAGACAGGAGCGGCGTATAAGAGCATGATAGGGCTACACGGGAGACGCTGTCAATCCGAAAGGTAAGTCGCTTCAGAGGCATCCGGTCATCGCAGGGGTTCCTCGAAGAAACGGACCTTATTCCATCGTTGTGTTGGGGAAATAGACGGCACGGTTTCAGGGGTGGTCCCGGCAGATAACATCTCCTGAGAATCTTGTGCTGAGAATCCTTTGACATGGCGGACACCTGTGTCCTATAAGGAGATCGAAGCGGCGTCGGAGCAGCAGAGGAGCAGAAGGAGTCGCCCAAGTCTTGACTGCTTGCACCTCAGGCGTTGTTTTCATGTGGGAGGTGCCGGAGTTATTGACCCGGTGCTCGCGTCACCGGGTTCAGGGTGATAAGCCGGCAGTGGATCTGGAGCTGGTTGCTGGTGGGGTAGTAGTTGTAGACGGGCCCGTCGCCGTACCTGAAGTCGATGATCTCCACCACCCCGGAGAAATTCGTCCCCGCAGGAGCCGAATGATAGTCGGCGGCGAGATCGTCGACGGTGAAATCCGATTCAGCGACGCCTACGAGATGGCGGCCGGCGGTGTGGAAGCGGAAGGTCACCCTGGGAAGTCGGGCCTCCTCTTCTCCTTCCTTTTTCTTCACCGGCGTTCCAGCGGGATAGCAGGAGGGTGCAAGCTCCATCTCGCCCGAGGTGGCAACACCCATTAGCAGACAATCGGTACTCGTCTTGACGACCCGCCCCGGCAGCAGTTCGGCGTTCAGCATCCGGAACGCCTTGTTCCTCGTCTGTTTACTGCAGATGGGACAGGGGTCGACGCTGCTCTCCGCCAGCAAGGTCAAGGCTCCATCTAGGCGCTCCATGACGGTCGGCAGGTCAGACTCACCCGCGAGCACCGAGGAGAGGATAAGAAGCGGCAAAAGTAGCGATATGGCTATCTTCATTTCTCTTGAACTCCCCTGCTTGCTAAATTGTGTACTTTGGGAGATAGAGTTGCATCAAAAGAACATATTGAAGCTGACTTTCGCCTCCGTTTGATCGGAGCCGTGCGATCGGCTGTAGGAGACAGAAGCCCCCACGCTGGTATTGGCGGTAATGGCAAAATTCTGGAGCACCCCCGCCTCTATGGTGTTCGTCGTGTCCCCCAACCCGTAGTAGATATCCCTCACGAACACGTGGAGCTTCCAGGAATCGGTCAGGAGCTTGATGAAACCGGCGGACCCGCCGACCCCCAGGGCGTAGTTTTCCTCCAGCGGCCTGCCGACGTTCAGGTCCGCCTCCGCCATGACATAGTAGAGCCCGAGGAGGTCGTTCTGCCACGCGAAGCCGCCGCCGGGGTTGAGCCGGTAAATCAGGTGGTCGTCGTCATCCGCTAGAATCCTTCGTTCGAAGCCGGTCTTGACCTTCCAGGAGATGGGCTGGAAGAATTCGTCCCGCGGAGTCAACGAGACAATATCGATGAAGTCGAAGTTGTCGAGCTGCAGGCTCTCCTGTAAGGGGTAGTACCGCAGGGCGAGGCTCGAAAAAATGATCTGCGCTCCCTCCCGGTAACCTCTATCGCTATCGAGGAGATCATGGTAGGCCGGCCGCCAGGCCGCCTCCTGGAAGAGGTCGCCCCGCTTTACTCCGGCGCCGAGGCTGACGCGATTAGAAAGGTGACCTTCATCGGGGGGCGTCGGAGCAGGAACCCGATACTGGCTCTCTCCGGCTCCTCCCAAGGCGCTGCGAGCCCGAAGGGTCTTCAGGAAGCGAGCCAGGTACTCCTCCCTGGTGAGCTTTTCCTTGGCGTGAAGATACTGAAGGTATTCCACGGCCAGGTCACAGATGCGTATCCTCTCCTCTTTGGGGATCTCTTCCTGCCGCGAGAGGGCGCCGGGATCCAGCTCGCCATTGGCGATGGCAAGCGCCTTCCTCCGTCCCTCTTTGGGAAGCAAGGAGGCAATGTATTTCACCTGAGTGGATTTGGACGGCCGGTAAACGGACTCGGCGATGAGCCCGTTCTTTTTCGCCACCCGGACGGTATCCAGGGGGATTACCCACGGGGCCGCCTGATCCGTGAGAGCAAGTCCCGGCCGCGCCGCGTCGATCAGAAAGAAGAGTTGGTACGAGCAATTCTCGTCGAAGAAATAGTAATCCGAGTAAATAACGTCGACTTCGTAGACGTGCATCAGCAGTCTTCTTACCTCTCCGGCATCGAGATTGAGTGGATACTCCCAGATATCGCGATCGTCAATATCGCTGTATTCCTGAAGTTTCCCATAGTAAGGAAGGATCGTATAATATCCTGGATAGAACCCGAACAGGCCCTTGACTGCAAATACCGGCCCAAAGGTCTCTTCGGTCACGGCAGAGTAGCTGATCGCATGCGCGAGCAACTTGCTCTTGCTCTCCGTTTCCGCTGTGAGAAGTGTATGTCCGAACATCGAGGCCGGGCTATTCATGTGCGAAGTCGGGAAAATCATGCTGACCGAGGCCGGCTTGATCTGATCCATGAGCGCCGCAAAACGCCGGCACTCAGGCACGGGAAGATGAGAGGGATCAAGATTGAGCTTCTCCTTGATCCACGTGTAGCGGGCGATGAACCTGCACACGGCGTGCTGGGTCTCGTCGTCTCCGGGCTCGAAAAACGCCCTGATCGTCGCCTGCAGCTCGGCCTCGGGATCGTATTTCCCCTTCGGTGACAGGAAGAATTTGGGGTCGTCAATGAGGCTCCTCAACCCAAAAAGTCCCCTCTTGTAATGCACAAGGGTGAGCCAAAAGGGGTCGGTGTACAGCTTCTGCTCGCGAGCAGCCTCGAGGAGTGAGGTGAGATAGGGCGAGTCTGCCGCCCGCCCCGGGGTGGTGAGAAGCACCGCTAAAAGGAGGATGGCAAGGAAAACAAAGGGAGACATGGATCCTCTGCGCCATCCATATCTCCCCTGGTTGCTCTTCAACGCTGTAAGAACCGGTTAGGTTGAGGAAACGACGGTTTCGATGTTCTTGAGGACATCGATGGAGGTCACCTGCTCAGAGGTGTAGATCTGAGAAAAGTTGCTCTGCAGATGGGAGTAGAAATCGGCCCTCTGACCCTCGGGCACTTCCAAGAGCACCGCCAGGGTATTCAGGTATTCGCCGCTTCCCTGGGCAATGTCCTTTGCCAGTTGATCCATGTTCTCGGCCACAAAGGTGTTGAGCCGCTCACTGGTCCACAACTGCTTGTACTGATCGCACTCTGAGGTCCCGGTGGTGATGCCGAAGGTCTGGTTGCCGAAGGTGCCGTTGGTGGTGGCCGCGCAGGTTTGCGACGCCAGGCCCTCCTTGCCTTTGAAGATCATGTAGCCGAGACCGCACCCGGTATTGGTTTTCGAGGCAAAGGCAACTCCGGTGAACATCATGACCATGACAACTGCGAGGGCTAGAAATCCAAACCGTTTCATAACTCCTCTCCTTTGTGTTTGGGTAAACTCTCCTCGTCCAAAACCCCGAGGGTGTCAAGCCGATCGGAACGCATCCAGAAAAATGGTTGACGTGTGCAAGCAAGAAATGCGCCTGCCGGGAGCCGTTCATCAGCCCACGCAACATAAGGAACCCCACACACTCATCCCCACCGCCCCAGGGGGGATGAAGGGCTGAACAGCAGTTGCCCGCCAATGTAGAGCGAATACCGGGATCCTGTCAAGCATATAGAGCGAGGGGGCGAGCAGAATATCATTCGGCTAGCCGCCTCGTGACCCGACGCCAGGGTCGTAACGGCGTATGATTTGCTGCACAGCGGAAAGCGGATGGGGGCACCCTTCACAACCGTGCCCCGGCGCGGGCAACGGCGGGGTGGCCCCGCCGTAACTGCAGCGAAGGCGGGTCCGGAACGGTTATTGCGACTTTATTAACCCGCATTATGCACGAGACGCCGTCGAGAGATCGTGGAGATGGTCGTGCCACCGGGCAACCACAGGGGCTCGGACCTGAGGCGTACTTTTCCGTACGTCGCAAGGTAAGCTTGTCCTGAGCCTGCCGAAGGAACACCCGAGGACGCCCGGCTTCCGGCTGGGCAAAACGGGGCGGCGCCGGAGGCAGGGTCATCTGCGAAACAAAGCGCATCCGGAGCATCCACCTTCCTTCGCCGAAAGGAAGGCCCCCCGGGCTTTCCTCCACAACCCCGCCGAAAGCCCCGGCCTCCCTCTCCACTATCAATGCCGCGACTATGCGCCTTTGTGGAGCAGATCACCCTGCCTCGCGTCATGCGGTCGTAGCAGGTGTTTCGTGCATAATGCGGGTTAAGAGTCTGTCTCGGTGCCTCGGTGATCAAGAAAACCCACAGTGGTCCGCGCAATAGATGGGATTACGAATGGCGGGGATGGCCCGTGGGAGAGCCGACAGCCGCGGCATCAGAGAATGACTCCTCGGCGCCGGTGGGAGCAGAAATCACCGACTCGACCCGAAGGGGCTCACGACGTTTACTCACCGATTGCTTGGCTGCTGGCTGGGGCTGGGTGGCTGGTCGTTCATCGATACCCGGCTGCCGCCGGGCTCTTTCTGACCTCCTTTATACGAATGAGTGGTAAGACACTGCCGAAAGCTGCCCCGGCCGAGTATGCCAGGGCTATGGTCCAGTCATTCGTGCGGATAAAGATAGAGAGAACCAATAACCCCACCAAGTTTTCGATAAACACAATCCCACACACGAGGGCCGGCCGCCTCTGGATGCACGCCACCGTCCTCGCCAGGGCGAGAAACCATTCGGCGGCACCAATCGCAAACGAGCCTATGTAAAGGTATCCTGGCTCCATAGCCGTTCCACGGGAGCGGGTCCATCTGTCCTCGTTGCCTTCCTCTGGGTTTGGGGGTCTCCGGTTCGAACCACCCCTTGGTAATTTGCCTTTGTTTTTATTATACAAGCGAAAACGGCTCGGGTCAAATGACCGAGACTTGGCCACCGGCCTGCAGTAGTTTTGGCTCACGGATCTGGCAGTTACATATTGAGTTGCTGGAATCTCAGACACATGATCGCGGTGTTGTTTATCCTCCATGCGTGAGCAAACTTTTTTATTGACATTAATCTTACCCTTTTGATATTTTAAAAAACATAAATTCAGTCAGTAAGTTACAAGAAAACTATTGCCAAGGTTTGGCAGAATTTTTCCTACGTATTTTTCGTAGGGAAAATCTCCATGCATTGTTTACCGGCAAAGTAGGATATTCGGTTTCGCGCTAACTATTGTAACGAAAACCCTTCCCTGGATATGAGTTACCCCAGCGAGAAACTTTTTCCTCGCGGTTCTTTTTGAAGAACCTCGGCGCCTTTTTGTCAAGAGTTGAGCGGAATATGGTGCGTCG